>PPCM01000170.1_pt1 | contig 91068 bp, 74 predicted proteins | sample 1555541 | NCBI WGS metagenome assembly PPCM01 (sample SAMN05284479, study PRJNA326546) | Marine sediment metagenome, whole genome shotgun sequencing project. | isolation source: marine sediment | place: Germany: Wadden Sea | collected 2012-09-05 | reverse complement strand
TAGGCAACCATCCTAATAATTGCAGCCTTGTAAACATCATCTCTTGGTCTGCCCCATGTACTGCCCTTAGGGGTCATGTATGATATTTCCTCATACCCTGCGAAATCGTTAGGATTCATATCTACTGATAATTCAAATGAGCCTTGGTATTTAAGAGATTCTTCTGTTGGCACAGAGCCATCTAAAGTATAAAAAATTTCTTGATCCTCTTTAGCCATCATCTCAATTAATGGATTTGATGAATAGGCTCCTGTACCATAGCTAATCTTTGGTATATCTACGCTTAAATTTACATCAGAGTCTTCTACAAACAAGATAGCATTTTCCGAACCTGGTGTTGGTGATAGCAACCATTGATAACGCTGAGTGCCTTCATGATAACCATAACTCATACGGTCTTTTTCATTATTTGGCACAACCTTGCTCAATAAGTCTTCCTCTGGATGTGTTAGATAAACGCCTTCTTCACCTGATTTAATGGCAAAACCTACGTTCATAAAGTTATTTGCAAGCTTATCAGTAGTTGCAGTTAGTACAATATAGGCATCTGAAGCTAACTCAACGTTTGGAAAGGTGTATTTGAAAGGTTCTTTAGGATCATCGGACAAACCATAACCTTCAAGGTTGATTTTTAAGTTCCCAAAGTTGTGCACCTCAATAAAGTCATAGTCTCCACCAAGTATTTCAACATAACCATCTATGCCAGACACCATAATTTCACTCACTCTGACATTTTTACTATTATCATTCAGTTGTTCGAGCACAGGCCTCTCAACCATTAGAAACCATATAACCACACTCACCAATCCAGCAAGCCATAACCAATACTTCATGATTAACCTCGTCAATTTTTAATTGCTTATTTCACCGTTATAGGTTACAAGATTCACTACTTCAACTGCTTCTAAAGCTTCAAGTTCACGAATCAAAACATTCTGCTCTTTCTTAATCTTAACCTCATATATAATCTCTTGTTGTCCACTCATATGATTGCTCATTCTAAGACGATAACGCTTGGTCATTTTCTTCACCAATGACTCAACACCCTCTTTATCCACTGAACCGCCCTTCACGATAAGCAAATATGCGTCATCAGTGAATCTCTTGCGATTAACAACTAACATAATAATGGCGATCATAATACTTGCAATTAAGGCTATGGAATAAGCACCTGTCCCTGTAGCAAGACCTGCTGCAATTCCCCAAAATAAGAATCCAATGTCTTTCGGGTCTTTAATAGCCGACCTAAATCTGATAATTGACAAAGCACCAACCATACCTAAAGATAATGTCAGGTTCCCACCAATAATCATAATAACCATGGCTGTCACTAAAGTTATCAGCATGATTGTAATATTAAAGTCTCTTGAGTAAAGTACACCTGTATAGCTCATTTTATAGACAAAATAAATTAATATGGCAATGACAAGGGTAAAGACTAGATTAGTGACAATCTGCATAGGTGAATATTGAATCATAGACGTTGCGATTAAATCTGTTAACTCTGGGTTCATGTTACCTCCTAGAATAATCTGCTGTAGCAGTATTTGCTAAATGACGTTTGAGTTAAAGTGACTTGACTAAGTAGATTACATACCCAATCTGGTAAAAAATCATTATACTTTACTTCAAGCACGTATATAGTGTCATAGTTGATGGGTTGCATATTTATATCTGTATGAGCAATAGAATGATTTAATTGACTCGACCGTATATTTTTATCAAAATTAATACGTATATTAGAAAAAGGGTGTACATAGGCTTCTCTCTCATAGTCAACTGTCACAACTGGTTTATATACATCTTCAAGTAGGGTCTCTCTGATTCGTTGACCTTCTTCTGTAAATAGGGGTTTAATATCATATTCACCAACCATTATCTTCTTGTATTCTGCTTTTGATATAACAACCGTATCTTTCAGCAAAAGACTACCCACCTTGTATTTTAACTCAAGTTTGTATTGATCCGAGGACAAATCATAGGTTCTGATTCTAATTTTCTTCCTCTTTTGAGTGCCGATAACTTTATCATAAAAGTCTTTATTCAACTGAGTGTCAAAATAAACACTTCTGACAAAATAATCTCCACCCTTATCCGCGTTAGGATCTAAAGAGAATGTGTGACTTAATAAGGACCTAAGTAATAGGTAATCACCATAGGCAACTTCATATTTTTTTTCATTTCTAAATACCCTCTGATTGTTCATAACTACACCTTTACCATCTCATTATTAAGACCAGTTTTTAATACGTCATTAACAAGTATATCGAAAAAATACAACAAAACAAAGTAGAACTTTTTACTTTTTCACCCAAACCCGACCAAACCTATAATAATTACAGTTATTCACATAATAATTACAGGCCACAGTATTTACCCACATAAAAAGAGGGCTGTATATACAGCCCTCTAATAGAAATCTCTTATTCGTTTGTTTTTACATTCAATATAACATAACCTGCTTCTTCAAAAGATTTAAGAACATCATCCACTTCAAGTGATGCTAATCTAATGACAATCTCACTATCGTCATCTTGTCCAATATGAGTGTAATTGGCTACATGAATGATATTAATCTTGTGTTCGCTAATAATCTTAGAAATATTAGCAAGAATACCTGGTTCATCTTTTGTTTGTAGAGCAATTCTTGTACCCGTATCATTAATACCAGTTAAATCTAAGAAAGCTTCTAATATATCAGTTCTAGTTATGATGCCGACTAATTTTTCACCTTCAACAACAGGCAGTGAATCAACGCCACTAGATTTCATAAGGCTAGCTGCTTCTTCTATTAACATATCTGGCCCAGCAGTTGGCATATCACTAACCATAATGTCTTTTACCTTGGTCTTACTTAATAAGTAATTCAATTCATACATGCTAAGGGTTGTTGCTTTGGATGGCGTAACTTCTGATAGAAGTTGTTCTGTGATACAACCAACCAGACTACCATCTTTTACAACCGGAAGTTGTTTACATCCTTTTTCAACCATTGTTTGAAAAGCCAGGTCAATAGATGCATCTTTAAAAATTGTTACCACATCAGTTGTCATTTTATTCTTTACGTACATATAAGCACCTCCTGCGAAATAGGTGATAAAACTTATATTATTATGTTAGTTTTATCTGTATACTTCATTATACCATAAATATTTCACAAAATCACAATCATGACAAAAAATCTTGCATTTTTGCTTTTGTCTTTTTATGACATACAAAAGGACTGTCAACAAAGACAGCCCTTTAAACTTAAATTTAGTTTTTAATATCCATACCACCAAATAGAACTAGGCAATTCACTTCAAGATCAACTGGCCGATCACCAGCATTTTTCATACTTGTTTTGTTGCCCCATCCACCAAATAATGGTAAACCAGTGACTTTTACACGCCAATCTTCAGGTACTTTAATATCTACGCCACCAAACATACAGAAGACATCTAGCTTTGCTTTTCCATCTTGAATAACTGCACTTCTAAGATTTAGGTCTACGCCACCAAACATGGCAAAGACATCACCACCCTTAAAGTCTTGAGAATGACTAACCATGTCCGCACCAGAAAACAGGGCAAATGCTTCAATCGCATCATCATTCAAATTACGACGGCCTGATATGTGTACAACCTTCTTATTAGATAACAACCAAATACCTGCATAAATAATAATGACAGGCCATACAACTTCCCAGAACCTTAAATCTTCTAAGTACTCAATGCCTAAGTTCCTTAATAAGAATACAACACCAAGTATTGCTATAATACTATTAAACATCCAATTCTTAGGTTGATCAAGTATATTAACAAGACCTATTGCAATAAGTATAACTGGCCAAAAAGTAGACCACAATCCATCCACTTCGACATAACCTAGGGATCCTGCCAATGCAATAAGACCAACACCAAGAATTAACAAACCGAAAATTGTTCTTTTATTCATATAAAATACCTCCTACCTTCATAAGACTATTATAAAGGAAGGAGGTTGATTTAGCATTAAAATTTTATTAGAATCTCATCAGAGATTGCTCATTATCCAAGATAAGCTTTTCTAACATCATCATGGTCCAGTAACTCTTTTGCATCACCTTCAAGGACAATCTTACCCGTCTCAAGAACATAAGCTCTATCAGCAATGGATAAGGCCATGTTGGCATTCTGCTCAACAAGAAGAACGGTTACACCTTGATTGTTAACTTCTACAATCGTGTCAAAGATTTCTTGAACCAATATAGGTGCTAGACCCATTGAAGGCTCATCCATCAATAAGATATCCGGCTTGCTCATAAGGGCTCTAGCCATCGCCAACATCTGTTGTTCTCCACCAGACATTGTTCCAGCCAATTGCTTACGACGCTCTTTTAGTCTTGGAAACTTTTCAAAAACACCATCTAAATCTTTCTGAATACCTTCTGCATCATTCCTTAGAAATGCACCCATCTCTAAGTTTTCTTGAACAGTCATTTGTGCAAAGACTCTTCTTCCTTCAGGCACTTGCGCCATTCCCATATTAATAATATTGTGAGCTTTAATTGCTGTTAAATCTTCACCATTAAGGGTAATAGAACCTTGTGTAGGTTTTAGCAATCCAGACAACGTATGTAACGTTGTTGTCTTTCCTGCACCATTTGCTCCAATAAGTGTTACAATTTCACCTTGGTTAACCTCAAAAGAAAGACCTTTGAGCGCATGTATTGCACCATAGTGAACGTTTAAATTCTCTACTTTTAACATAAGTCCTCCTTCTAGTGACCTAAATAGGCACCAATAACCTTTTCATTCATTTTAATCTCATCTGGTGTTCCAGTCGCAATGATTCTACCATAATCTATAACAACGATTCTCTCACAAATACCCATAACAAGACTCATATCGTGTTCGATTAATAGAATTGTCACATGAAACTTATCCCTAATAAAATGAATTGTTTCCATCAATTCTTTAGTTTCTTGAGGATTCATTCCTGCAGCAGGTTCATCCAAGAGAAGCAACTTAGGGTTTGTTGCAAGCGCTCGACAAATCTCTAACTTACGTTGCTTTCCATAAGGTAAGTTTTTAGCAAGATTATACGCATCCTCTCTCATATCAAAAAGATCCAATAATTCAAGGGCTTTTTCAACAATCTCTTTTTCTTCTTTCCAATATTTAGGAAGTCTAAAAACGCCACTGAATGTGTTATAACTCATATCTTTATTAAATGCAATCTTGATGTTCTCAATTACAGTTAAATCACTAAATAGTCTGATGTTTTGAAAGGTTCTACTAAGTCCTTCTTTTACAATAGCATAAGGCTTTTTACCATTAACAACTTTACCATTAACGTAAATTTTACCTTCAGTTGGTGTATAAACGCCTGTCAACATATTAAAAATCGTTGTTTTCCCAGCGCCGTTCGGACCTATAAGACCAACCAACTCGCCCGACTCAATTTTCACATCAAAGTTATCAACTGCTCTAAGGCCACCAAATGTTATGCCTATACCATCTGTATGTAATAAACTCATTATTTGATCACCTCATCTTTATCTTTTTTCACTAAACCCACAAGTAAATTTTTCATTTTTATGATTGCTGCCTTTACTTGACCAGGGAAAGCTTTTACTTGTCCTGGGAACTCAGTTAGTGAGAATTCACGTCTACCAAAGACGCCTTCAGGTCTGAAGATCATTAAGATGATTAACAATAAAGCATAAATAATCAATCTTAGATCATCATACGCATACAACATCTGTGTTAATACTGCCAAAAATGTACCGGCTACAATTGTACCTGTGATGGAACCCATTCCACCAAATACAACAATAATCAGTAGCTCTACAGAAAACATAAATCTAAAACTAGTTTCACTCAGATATCCTTGGTATAGGGCGAATGTCGCACCACCTACACCAGCTATTACTGCAGAGATAAAAAATCCATAAACCTTATAAAATGTTGTTGGAATACCTACAGCTTCTGCAGCTATCTCATTCTCTCGAATGGAAATCATCGCTCTACCATGACGCGAACGAATAAACAGAACTGTAAAACATACCACCAAGATCATGATTAGGAAGATCATTTCAACATTCATTAGTAATGGAATTCCTTTAAGTCCAGCTGCACCACCAGTGATTTCTTTTAGATTAATGATGGAATAACGTATCATTTCTCCAAAACCTAATGTTACGATTCCAAGATAGTCCCCTCTTAATCTTAAGGCTGGGATACCAATAATTAGACCAAATACACCTGCAACAAAACCACCAACAATTAAGGCACCAATAATCTCAACAACAGCTGGTAGTTCAACAGCTTTAGCAAAGAGGGCGCCTGAATAAGCACCAACCGCCATAAATCCAGCATGTCCAAGAGCCAACTGACCAAGGAAACCTGTTGCCAGATTCAAACTGATTGCAACAATTATATTAATACATGCAAAACCGATCACGGTTTCGATGTAACCATTAACAAAACCTGATTTCATCATCGCAAAGAATAGAAGATAAGCTGAGACGATAACGATAATATTTCTTATATACGCTTTTTTCATCTTATCCACCTACACTTTCTCTTTAATGTTCTTACCGAAAATGCCGGTAGGTTTAATTAGTAATACAATAATCAATATACCAAATACAAATACGTTAGCCCAACTAGAGCTAAGATAACCTTTTACAAAGGTCTCGATAATACCAATCAAGAAACCACCAACCATGGCTCCTGGAAGGATACCAATACCCCCAAGTACAGCGGCTACGAATGCTTTAAGGCCTGGCATAACGCCCATGTAGGCTCTTAAATTTCCATAGTTAATCGCGTATAGTACACCACCAACTGCACCTAGTGCAGATCCAATGGCAAATGTCATGGAAATGGTTTTATCAACATTAATCCCCATCAATTGCGCCGCACCCTTATCTTCTGATACAGCTCTCATTGCTTTACCTACTTTTGTTTTCTTAACCACAAACTCAAGTGCGATCAAACACAATACAGTAATAGAGATAGTAAGGAATGTAATATTTGGCATAGGTATGTTTCCAATCAACATTACATCCGGCATAATCTTATCAGCCGCACCGAACAATCTTTTAAATAAGTTGGAAAGAAACATACTCATACCAATCGCAGTAATAAGCGCTGATATTCTAGGAGCATTTCTTAATGGTTTATACGCAACACGTTCAATAGTAACACCTACTACTGCACAAATAATCATTGATAATAACAACAGCGGAATGAAAGACATGTTGAAAACTGTCGCCAAGAAGAATCCTACATAGGCTCCAATCATTAACACTTCACCATGCGCAAAGTTTATAAGTCTTACAATACCGTATACCATTGTATACCCTAGTGCAATTAACGCATAGATACTTCCAACATTAAGACTGTTGATTATTTGGTTCAGAAACTCAGACATAAATCAACCTCCAGTTACTCATCTGTATTAACGCTTTAAACAGATGAAATATTTTCCTGCAATATAAAAAGGGGACAAGTCCCCTTTTTATCTGCTATATTTTACTTCTTAAAGTATAATTACTCAGACATTTTTGTTTCGAACTTAAGCTCTCCACCTTCAATTTTAATGATAACGGCTTCTTTTTGGTATGTATCACCTTGAGCATCAAATTCTGTATGACCTGTTACACCTTCATGTACAACTGATTTTAGAGCCGCTTGAATTTCAGCACCTTCTAATGATCCTGCATTCTCAATCGCTTCAGCCATAATATAGGCAGCGTCATATGCTAATGCTGCTAATGCATTTGGGACTTCACCGTAAGCAGCTTCATATTTGCTAATAAATGATTGAATAACTTCAGCTGAATCCTCAGTTGAGTAATGGTTTGTGAAGTAATGCCCGTCCATTACATCTGGGTAGTCAGCTTGTACGCCATCCCATCCATCTCCACCAAGCATTGGAACTTCTAAACCAGCATCTTTTAATTGAGATGCTATAAGACCAACCATGTTTTTGTAATCAGGAACGAAAATTACATCTGGTTCTAAATCAGCAATTTTAGTAATGATTGCTTTAAAATCGTTATCTTCATTTGTATAACCTTCATCAGCAACAATTTCACCTGAAAAAGATGCAGCAAAGTTATCAGCAAGACCCATTGCATAGTCGTTACTTACGTTTCTGAAGATTACTGCTTTAGTAGCACCTAAGCTATCTGCTGCAAATTTAGCTGCAACTCTACCTTGGTATGGGTCAATGAAACATGCTCTAAATACAAAGTCTTTGTCTAAAGTTACATCTGCATTTGTTGCTGTTGGTGATAACATTGGAATTTGCTTTTCATCAGCTACTGGTCCAACTGTTAATGACTCACCACTAAATGTACCACCTAGTAATGCATGAATTTTATCACTGTCTACCAAACGGTTGAACAAGTTTAATGCTTTTGTTGGGTCACCTTCTGAGTCATATGCTACAAGTTCAATCATTTTTCCGTCGATTCCGCCTGCTTCATTGATCTCATCAATTGCTAGCTGAGCACCGTCTCTAACAGCTACACCGTATACAGCATAGTCACCAGATTGAGGTCCAAGCATACCAAATTTGATTACTTTGTCATCGCCAGCACCACAGCCCGCAAACATTACTGCTGTCATAGCTACTACAAGAATTAAGGAAACTAGTTTTTTCATAATTTAATCCACCCTTTTCTTTCTCTATTTAAAGAGATTTTTATGTGCCATAGTGGTCTGACCACTGTATAGCAAGTATATTAATGAAATTATACACGGTTTCACTTTCATTTTCAAGCAGTTTTGCACTTTATCTTGCTATAATGATGAATTTGTGCAACATCAACGTACTTTTATTCAAAAACGCCCATTTTTCGGCACTATTCGAAACATTTTTCTTTGTCAAGTCACTGTAAACGCGCGATACCAAAAAAGTTGCTCGTAAAAATTATTTTATCGATATGAAGGATTGCTCTATTAATCCACCATTTTTTACACTTTTACTGACTATTAAGCCTTTTTATTAAGCTATTTCTTCTCCTACCCCAATATTTGAATCTAATCATTGTAATTTCCATTAACTTTTAGCCTGTGTTGATCCTAAAAGCTATAAAAAGAACCCATTTGGGCATACGCCAAAATGGGTTCATGAACATCAAGTTTCTATTCGTTTAATATACGACAGTCACATGATAGCCTTCATCAAAAAGTGCCTTTTTTATCTCGTTCACATGATCATGACCATTGGTTTCAAGAGTAATCTCAAGCTGTACATGCATAAACCGATCTAGCGTTTTGAACTGATTATGATCTAATTTAATAACATTGGCATTATGCTCTGCCAGTATCGTGGAAATCTTAAGCAGCTCACCAGGTGTATCGTGCATCTCAACTGAGAAACAGAACAAACGACCTCTTGAAATAAGACCCCGATTGATCATCTCAGAGATTGTCACCACATCAATGTTACCTCCACTTATAACACTAACAATCTTCTTTCCTATATAAGGAAGCTTCTTAATTGCAGCTAGAGATAAGACACCTGCATTCTCTGCAACCAATTTTTCCTTCTCTACCATTAACAAGAATGCCTCAAGTACATCTACATCTGATACAACCACAATTTCGTCTACATAATTTTTCACCATATCAAAAGTCTTATCACCTGGACGTTTAACCGCAACACCCTCTGCTATGGTCGAAACATGTTTGAGCTCACTCACCTTATTTTTAGCTAGAGAGTAATTTAATGTTTGTGCACCTTCCGGCTCAACACCAATGACTTTAACATTAGGATTGATTTCTTTGATGGCACAAGCGATGCCACTAATGAGTCCTCCACCGCCAATTGGAACGATGATAATTTCTACATCTGATAATTCTTCAATTATTTCAAGACCAATTGTACCCTGACCCGCGATCACATATGGGTCATCGAAGGGATGTACCAATGTATAGTCATGTGTTTTTTGCAGTTCCAATGCTTTTTCATAGGCATCGTCATAACAATCACCATATAAAACGACTTCTACCCCGTAGTGCCTTGTTGAATCCACCTTGATAAGTGGCGTTTGACTTGGCATGACAATCGTCGCACTAATTCCAAGTGCCTTGGCAGCGTAGGCAACGCCTTGAGCATGGTTGCCTGCTGATGCTGCAACAACACCCTTATCCTTTTCAGCGGCTGTTAGGTTGGCCATCTTATTGTATGCGCCTCTGATTTTGAAAGCGCCTGTAAGTTGCAGGTTTTCAGGTTTGATGTAGACGTCGTTGTTGGTTTCTTCGCTGAAGATTCTGCTATGTATGAGAGGGGTTGCTCTGATGATGCCCTGTAGGTTGTGGGCGGCTTCCCGGATTGTTTTAAGTTCCATTGTGGTACCTCGTTTCCTTTTTGAGTGGTTAAAATGTATCACTATGTTTAATGGTTGTCAATATTTCGGTTGCTTTGAATGATAGTGTTTTAGTTTTTTCCTGTTTTGGGGACGTTCCACTTTACTTAAATTCTGTATTCAACACCCATAATTAACCAATAGCTTTCTTCAACCTATAAGCACTAACACCGAGAACAAATGCCACATCTCCGTTAGCAACCTCATACTTCTTACAAATCTTTTTATGCATTTCTTTAATGTTGCCATATGATTTATCGTTCAGGTCACAACCAAAATCTTCCAAGTATTTCCCTATTTTATACCTCATGATTTCTCTCCTATCCGTCATATCCCACTCATCAAACCGTCGGTGAAAGGTTCTAAAACCTTCTACCGTCTTAAAGTATGACTTCATCAAATTCACTTCATAGCTTTTTTCACTTGATATATATGCTCGAATGTATTTGTTATAACTCGACCACTGATACTCTCCAGGTGATTCCACCATTTCAGCTTTTACAGGATTGTGATGTGTGTATCGAATTGCCTTTAATAGATAGTCTTCATCTTCTATCGTTTCAGAAAAGAACCTATTATTGAATATGTGTCCATCACTTTTATATTTTCTTTTGTAATGCCAGACATAGCTAACAGTAATTCTCTTTATACTATCCCCGATTATTTCTCCCTGCTTCACCACCAAATGCACATGACTATTCATTAGACAATATGCTAGTACTTCAAATCCACCTTTCTCTTTAGCCTTATTCAGACTATCCAAGAACTTAAGCCTATCAAGTTCATCATAAAATAGTTGTCTTGTATCGATTGCTTTTAGTACAACATGATAGTAACCACTTTGACTGTAACGCCTTGATCCCCTCGGCATTTAATCACCTCCATAACTAGATTAGCATAATAGAAAGTGAATTTTGTCCGCTGATAGCAGAAATTTTGTATTTTTTTTGAAAAGTGGAACGTCCCCTTTTATAGTAAAATGAAACGTCCCCAAAACGTAAAAAAAGAAAACCACCAACGGCAGCTTTCTAATCAATCATCAAATTTACTTAATTTGCTTCAGAATCTTAGAACTCATTTCTTTGAAAATAGCTCTCGTCTCATCATTAATCGTATCAATATGTGCCATCTCTTGTTTAATCGGCAGCTCAGCCAACAACTCCACCTTTTCCTCCTTCAAGAATTCATCAACACCATCACTCTTAAAGACATGAATCTTCTCATCACAACACGGACATGTCATATAGCTCATATTCTCAACCACACCAAAAACATTCACACCCAACTGACGGCTCATATCTATCGCCTTTGAAACGATCATCGAAACCATATCTTGGGGAATGGCAACCATCACTACACCATCCAATGGTAAGGACTGCATAACAGTCAACGTCACATCACCAGTACCCGGCGGCATATCAATCACCAAATAATCAAGTTCACCCCAAATCACATCTTGGTAAAACTGCTTAACTGTATTGGTTATAATTGGCCCTCTCCAGATCACTGGCTTCTTTTCTTCTTCTATTAAAAGGTTTAATGAAATAGCTTTTAGTCCATTATCCATCTCAACAGCTCTTAAACCTTCAGGATACATAAGAGCTCTCTCTTCTTGAATACCTAAAATTCTTGGAATACTTGGTCCTGTGATATCTGCATCCATAATTCCCACTTTATAACCTTGGTCCACTAGTGACAAGGCAAGGTTTGATGCTATGGTTGATTTCCCAACACCACCTTTACCACTCATTACTCCAATTACATTTTTGATCTTATTATAAGAATTGGTGCTAATAACTTGGCACCCACCCTTGTCTGTCTTTGAACAACTGTCCTTAGATGAACAGCTATTGCAATCTGCCATTGTTCTGCCTCCTATAATGTTAACTCTATGTTAGAATTTATTAAATCTATACCCAGCACCCCATACGGTTTCAATAACTTTAGGGTTAGAAGGGTCTTTCTCAATTTTCTTTCTAATTTTCTGAACATAAACAGCCACAGCCGCAATATCTCCATATTCTTCTTCACCCCATATACGGTCAAAAAGTATGCTCTTGCTGTGTACTATATCAGGATTCTTCATAAAGAACAACAACATATCAAATTCGGTTGTGGTGAAAGGTACTTCTTTTCCATGCACAAGTACTTTTCTTGCTTCCTTATTCACAGAGATATGATGGTATTCAAGAACAGCACTTTCCTCATTGACTTTCATAAATCTTTCATAACGAACAAGTTGGTTCTTAACCCTTGCTATAAGTTCACTTGGACTAAAAGGTTTTGTGATGTAATCATCTGCGCCTAGACCAAGTCCCTTAATTTTATCAATATCATCATTTCTAGCAGAGACTATAATCATAGGAATACTTAGCTCATCTCTAATCATGGAACAAATGTCAAATCCATTAATGGTCGGAAGCATTAAATCTATAATAATAAGATCATACTTTTTCGTTCTAGCCTCTTTAACACCTTCAAGACCATCTGCTACAACCATGGTTTCATATCCGTTGATCTCAAGATAGTCCTTCTCAAGATCTGCTATATTCTTATCATCTTCTATAATGAGTATTTTTGCCATAATAATTCCTTTCATTTCCAATTATTTATTGTTGATCCCTTAATGTGAAGTGGAATGTTGTTCCTTCACCTAATGTACTTTCTGCCCAAATCTTACCACCATGTGCCTCAACCAATTGCCTTGATATACTAAGACCAAGGCCAGATCCACCTATATCTTTGTTTCTCGAAGCATCTGCCCTATAAAAAACATCAAATATATGGCCTAACTGACTTTCTTCAATTCCAGTACCATTATCAGTAATCGTAACATGTACAACCTTGTTCTCAGCATCATCCATAGACGCGCCAATATGGAGCTCCAGAATATCTTTGTCATTATATTTCACTGCATTACCTATTAAGTTGGATATAACACGGTAAATCATTTTAGCATCTATCGTGAATTCTAATTGATCCTCTAAGTCCAGCGACCACATGACTTTATGACCTTGCTCTTCTAAATCAATTTTCTTCTCCACCAAAATATCCGTTAGGTAATCTTCTAATAATAGTGTGTTGAAGTTATAATCCATTTGATTAATGTCCAACTTTGAAAATAGAAATAGATCATCAATAAGCTGATTGGTATACTTAGCATTTTTATAAATGATATCCATGTAGGTCTGCATCTTTTCCTCAGAAGCAGCCACACCTTCGTCAATAGCCTCAACGTAACCAAGTATTGAGGTAATTGGCGTCTTTAGGTCATGTGATATACCTGCAATTAATTCTTTTCGATTCTGCTCATACTTTTCCTTAATCTCTTGTCCTTCTCTAAGCTGCTCACTCATTTTATTAAACGATGTGAACAGACCACTAATTGTTGTTGGTACCTCTTCATCAATTGTAAATCCATAATTACCACCTGCCACCTCTTCAACACCCTTTTGAAGGTCTTCAAGGGGCCTGATAATGTTTTTTCTCATACGTAATGAAAATACAAGGGTACTTATTTCACGTATTAGTACTACCGAAAAGATTCCAAGAAGTAAGTAAGCTGAGAATTTTGCTTTTAGCAACAACAATAACAAATAGAAAAAACCTGCTGTCATAATCAAGAAAACTATCGGGAATAAACTCAGGAACATAGCATATTTATTAAGGCGTTTACGTTGCTCCTCTGTTGTTGTATGACTCTGGCCATTGCTTCTATAGAAAGAGCGAATGAAAATCTGGTTCACATTCACTTGTTGTCTTGTCGGTCTTGCAGGAATTGGTTCATTCCTTTTACTCGGCTCATTCATTGGGCACCTCACCTTTATTCATCATATCTTACTTATTTTAACACGACTAAGTGAAAAATGTTACACCTATCACCAATTGTATCTTCATAAGTATACCTTCCAGCTTTAAAGAAGTTATATAGAAACTATAAAAATTCTATAATGTCTTTTATATAAGGAATGTACGAGAAACTTCAATAATATAACCAATAAGATGAATTAATTGATAAATAATTGACAATCTCCAAATAATTGTCTATACTGATATCAAAATAATGATTCTGACTCAAGGACTATACGGTCTGAGAGAAGGAATTCTTAGAACTCCAGTCACGATGTGAAGTGCTATGCATGACACAAAAGGGTTGGTATTTCTTATGCAAAAATAATCATTATCAAATAATCATATCCATAAAAAAGTAGAAAGTTGGTAGCCCATGATACGGAAAGAAGAAGACAGCCTTGGTATGATAGAGCTTGATTCCACAGATTATTATGGAATTCACACAAAAAGAGCTTTACAGAACTTTAATATAGCACATAAACCTGTTCAACTCGACTTGATTTATGCTGTGGCTTTGGTTAAAAAAGCTTGTGCTAAAGCCAATGTTCAATCAAAGTTACTTGAACCGAACTTAGGTGAAGCCATTATCAAGGCATGTGATTTAATCATGGCTGGTGACTATGACAGCAGCTTTATAACAGATGCGCTCCAAGGCGGCGCTGGTACCTCAACCAACATGAACGTCAACGAAGTGATTGCTAACATCAGTTTGGAACTTCTTGGACACTCAAAAGGGGAATACGACATCCTTCACCCACTTAATCATGTAAACATGTCACAATCTACAAATGATGTCTACCCTACCGCATTGAGAATTGCTGCTATACGCAAAGTTAGACTATTGGCTGATGCTTTAGCTTCACTACAAGAAAGTTTACAAGTGAAGGAAAATGACTTCAGCTCAATCATTAAACTTGGCAGAACACAACTTATGGACGCCTTGCCTGTCACACTTGGCCAAGAATTCGGCGCTTATGCTAGAGCCATTTCAAGAGATCGTTGGCGTATCTATAAAGTAGAAGAACGTTTAAGAGAGATAAATATCGGTGGTACAGCTGTTGGAACCGGCCTGAACGCACCTATGGAATACATATACATGGTAACCGAATTTTTACAACAACTTAGCGGGCTTGGACTTGCAAGGACAGACCTATTAATTGATACAACACAGAATATGGATGTATTTGTTGAAGTCTCCGGTTTCTTGAAATCATGTAGCACCAACTTAATCAAAATCGCAAATGATATCCGACTTATGGCTTCTGGTCCAACAGGCGGCTTTGGTGAACTTAAGCTCAAGGCAATGCAAGCTGGTTCCTCTATCATGCCGGGTAAAGTCAATCCAGTTATAGCCGAGGCAACCGTACAGGGTGCACTCAAAATCATTGGAAACGATAGCATCATCACTCAGGCCAGTTATTTAGGTCAACTAGAACTTAATGCCTTTACACCACTTATAGCTGATACATTACTCGAATCATTAGATATACTCATTCGCACCGTAACAAGTTTTGACCTACAGTGCATTCAGACATTAGAAGCTGATGTAGAAAAATGTCTATCCAGAGTTGAAAAATCATCAGCACTTGCAGCAGCATTAATCCATCACTTGGGTTATGACCAGAGTGCTCACATTGCAAAAGAGGCCTCAAAGCAAAAAATAACCATAAAAGACTATTTGCTTCAAAACGACCTTATGTCGATCGAGCAAGTTGAATCCATATTAAATGTACACCAAGTAACCAAACCTGGTGTGCCTGGGAGATCCTTATGAGTTTGAACCAAACACCTAAATCCAACCGCATACATATCGCCTTCTTTGGACAAACCAACGCAGGTAAATCAAGTCTAATCAACGCTGTTACATCTCAAGATATTGCACTTGTATCAGATGTGAGTGGTACAACAACAGATCCGGTTTATAAAGCAATGGAGTTATTACCCCTCGGACCAGTGATGATGATTGATACAGCAGGTCTAAACGATACAAGTGAGTTAGGGGATCTACGTAAGAAAAAGACCTTAGAGGTCTTAAACAAGACCGACATAGCCATCGTTGTAATTGACAGTGCTTCAGAGGATGTTCATTTTGAGAAAGAACTTATAGAACAGATTCAGGCAAAAAAAGTCACTGTCATTGGTGTCCTTAACAAAACCGATCTTCATCCAGTCAACAAAGATGATCAGAACAAGCTTTCTAACAGATTAGGTATTCCCCTTTTAACTGTCTCAGCCCAGACAGGTGATGGTATTAAACTTCTTAAAGAAGCAATTGGTAAGGCAACACCTACCGAAGAAGAAAAGTTTAAAATCGTTGGGGACCTTATCAGACCTGGAGACCTAGTTGTTTTAGTTACACCAATTGATAAAGCCGCACCAAAAGGTAGACTAATTCTACCTCAACAACAGACAATTAGAGATATTCTTGAGAACGATGCTATAGCTGTCGTATGTAAAGAACACGAACTAAGAGAAACCCTTATTAAACTCGGCACCAAACCTAAGATGGTGATTACAGATTCTCAGGCCTTCTTAAAAGTATCTGCAGATACCCCTAAAGATATTCTAATGACCTCCTTCTCCATCTTATTTGCCAGACACAAAGGTGACTTGATGCAATTGGTCAAGGGTGCTAAAGCCATAGAGTCTTTGAAGGACGGCGATAAAGTATTGGTCTCAGAAGGTTGTACCCACCATCGCCAGTCTGATGATATCGGAACTGTTAAGATTCCTAGATGGCTTAGACAAGTAACAGGTAAAGAACTAGATTTTGATTATGTCTCTGGTGTTTCCTTCACTGAGTCAGCCAAAGATTACGCCTTAGTCATTCACTGCGGTGCATGTATGTTAAATAAAAAGGCAATGGACCATCGATTAGATACTGTCGAAAGTCTAGGTGTACCTATTGTCAATTACGGTGTTATGATTGCCTACGTTCATGGTATTTTGGACAGAGCATTAGAACCTTTCCCACTAGCGAAACTTACATGGCAAGGAAAGATATAGGTGGTTATATGATAGAAAGTAGAATAGGCGTCGTTGGAATTGTCATTGAAGCTGATGGTGACGTCCTAAAAATAAATCAAGTTCTTCACGATCACGGTGATATCATCGTTGGTCGAATGGGCTTACCAAACATCAACAACCGTGACATCAGTGTCATTTCAGTCGTTGTAGATGGTTCAACTGATAACATAGGAAGTCTAACTGGAAGACTTGGATCAATCAAAGGTGTCAATGTCAAAAGCGCTTTATCCAAAAAGGCTTTTTAGGAGGAAATTATGGAAAACTTTATTAACGACAAACGTATACTTGATCTACTAGAGGGTGGACAAGCAACAACAAAAGAAGATATACAGGCTATAATTGCAAAAGCTAAGACTTGTGTTGGGTTAAGCCTAGAAGAGGTAGCAGCACTATTACAATTTGAAGATGACAGCTTACTTGAAGAGTTATTCGCTTGTGCCAACCACATAAAGAACACAATCTATGGTGATAGAATTGTAATGTTTGCCCCTCTTTATATTTCAAACTATTGTGTTAATGGTTGTACTTATTGTGGTTACAAACACAGCAATGAAATCCCAAGAAGGCGCCTCACAGATGCAGAGATTGCAAACGAAGCTCTACAAATCGAGGCAATGGGTCACAAAAGAATTGCTCTAGAAGCTGGTGAGGATCCAAAGAATTGTGATTTAGATTTTGTCCTTCATGCAATGGACGTTATTTACAAAACTAAGAGTGAAAATAATGGTGCCATAAGACGTATCAATGTTAATGTAGCGGCTACAACTGTTGAAGATTATAAGCGATTAAAAGCAGCTGATATTGGTACATACATTTTATTCCAAGAGACATACCATCTAGAAACATATAAAAATTTCCATCCTAATGGACCCAAGTCAAACTATCTGTACCACCTAACTGCAATGGACCGAGCTATGGAAGGTGGCATTGATGATGTTGGTGTTGGAGCTCTGTTTGGTCTTTATGACTACAAATATGAAGTTTTAGGCTTAATGATGCACAAAGAACACTTAGAAGAAGCATTTGGTGTAGGCCCTCATACAATCTCAGTACCAAGAATTAAGAAGGCTGAGAATGTTGCAGTATCAGAATACCCTCACGCACTTAGTGATGATGACTTTAGACGATTAGTCGCCATCTTAAGATTAGCCGTTCCTTATACAGGTATAATTCTATCAACCCGCGAAGAAGCTGCTATGAGAGAAGAACTTATTGACGTAGGTGTTTCTCAATTAAGCGCAGGCTCAAAAACAGACGTAGGTGGTTACACAGAAGATGATAAAATGGCCAGTCAATTTGAACTTTCAGACGAACGTCCACAACACGAGGTTATAGAAGCACTTCTCAAAAAGGGTCGTTTGCCTAGTTATTGTACCGCTTGTTACAGAGCAGGACGTACAGGTGATCGTTTTATGCAAGTGGCTAAAAGTGGCCAGATTCATAACTTATGTCAGCCAAATGCCTTATTAACACTTAAGGAATACCTCGAAGACTATGCAGATGCAGATTTAAAGGCACTTGGTGAGGCGGCAATCAAGGAGCATATTGAGAAAATTCCAAATGAAAAGATGAAAGCCAATACCATTGATCGACTAGAGAAGATTGCTGACGGGGAAAGAGATTTGTTCTTTTAGTGTCTTTTATCCCTATACCCTATACGACTTTTCTGGCTAGTGTTATAATATATCTATACTCTATATGACAGGAGGAAGATATATGCTTAATTACAGTTGGTCACAAGACTATAGTGTTGACGATCCAGTGATTGATGATCATCACAAGAATTTATTGAAACTTTTTAATGATGCTTATTCATTACTGGTAAATGATGAACCCATTACAGAAACTATCAAGTTGCTTCATGAACTTAAGATGTATACAGTTTTCCATTTTAGCGAAGAGGAAAAACGTATGTTAGCCAACAATTATGATGGTTACGAAAAGCATAAAGAAATGCATGAGGCATTCATTGCCAAAGTATCAGATTTACTACAGAAAGTTGATGTTGATCCTCGTGTACTTAACGAAGATATTTTTATCTTCCTAAACAGTTGGTTAATAGAGCACATCCAGAAAGTTGACAAATTGTATAAAGGTAAAATATAAAACAAAGGTGCTAACAGTTTAACTGTCAGCACCTTTTCTATTATTCTATCCTAGCACCAAAGGGCAATAAAGCCAACGCCGCTAATTTAAAGTGTTGTTTCCCAAATGGAATACCAATAATTGTAATACACATTAGGATTCCAACACCTAAGTGGAACAAACATAGTTCCCAGCCCAGTAGTACAATCCATAATATATTAGCTAGTATATTCACCGCTCCAAGTTGGCCATTCTCTACTTGCTTGCCAAATGGCGCTAGACTCAGACCTGCAATTTTAAAACATTGTAGCCCTAGAGGTATCCCAATCACTGTAATCATACATAAGATGCCTGCAATCGACCATAAGAGAGCACCTATGATGCCTCCACATATAATCCATATCAAATTTCCTAAAGTTGTCATAATAACCTCCTTACTAATATAATTATTATATCAGGCCAAGGCTTATGCATCATTAGGGATTCATTAGAATTTAGTAAGTCTCTACAAATACTTCAAAGTAAGCTTGAGGATGAGCACAAGCTGGACAAAGCTTAGGCGCCTCAAGACCAGTGTGAATATAACCACAATTGTTACATTTCCACATAACTTCTTCATCTTTTACAAATACTTTTTCATCAACAATGTTCTGTGCCAATTTATTGTATCTGGCTTCATGTTTTTTCTCAACATCAGCTATTTTTCTATATACTGCAGCAACATCTGCAAACCCTTCTTCATCAGCAATATCTGCGAACATTGGATATAATTCTGTCCATTCTTCGTTTTCACCTGCCGCAGCGGCTTTTAAGTTTTCAACTGTTGTTGACATACCACCTGCAGGATATGCCGCTGTAATCTCTAGAGCTGATCCAGCCAAATCTGTATCTTCATTCAGAAACTTAAAGAATCGCTTAGCATGCTCTTTCTCATTATCTGCCGTTTCTATGAAGATATTTGATATTTGTACAAAACCTTCCTTCTTAGCTACTGAAGCGTAGTAGGTATAACGCATTCTCGCTTGTGATTCCCCTGCAAAAGATTTTAGTAAGTTCTCTGCTGTTTTGGTTCCTTTTAGATTTTTCATGTTTACCTCCTATAAATTTTAGATTGATATATTATAGCATACGCCATATTGTTTCCTGGGTCAATTACCTACCAGAATTTATATCCACATGGTACTTAAACAACTCTGATCGGTAATAAGATTCTTCATAAAATAACTTCTTTTCATTCTGAGAATAAGTTACACCTGTTACTTTTAGGAGCGCACTATGACGTCTTAACTCCATTAACTCATCAATAAGTCTATTGGATATACAAGCTTCTATCTCACAGGCAATATGAACCACATCATAGCCATAAGATTTCTCAAGAATGCCATACAAACTTTTCTCTAAGTTATATTGATCGATTCCTGCAACAAATTCAACGGGTATATAAACCGTCTCAAGCGCAATTGGAATGCCATCACCACATCTAATACGCTTAATCTTGTAATAGGGTGTATCTAGTGGCATATCAAGTATCTGACTAATACTTTGAAGATGAATTACTTTTGCCACTTCAACTACTTTCGTAGATGGTGTCATATTACGTTCTGATAGGGTCTGAGTAAAGCTTTTTAGATTTTCTTGATAGATGTTAGGTGCCGAAACAAAGGTGCCTCTTCCTTTCTCACGATAGAGGGAACCATCACGTTCAAGTTCATTAATCGCCTGTCGAACTGTCATTCTTGATACCTTATATACTTCGGTCAGATCTCTCTCTGAAGGTATTTTATCCCCCGACTTATAAACACCCTCACTTATTTTATTCAATAAATCATTCTTAACATCTAAATATCTCGCCATTAATACACCTTTTCCCCAACCATCTGACTATTTAACCCCTCTAATTATAACCCTTATAAACCTGATTTGCCATCCTGATATTGTACTAAATTTAAACAATAATGATTATTAGCTAAAAGCTATTGACTTGTATATTGTATACAGTATATAATGTGCATATAGTCATTGTAATTCATTTAAAGAACAACTATAATGTAACTATACAACAAAATAACAATCATTCATATAAATATAGGAGGTCATTATGCACCCTAACTGGCAATCATTTAATAAAGGAACATGGCAAAAATCAGTAGATGTTCGCGATTTTATCCAACAAAACTACACCTACTACGATGGAGATGAAAGTTTCCTTGAAGGACCTACTGATGCAACCAACAAACTTTGGGCATCACTTCGTGAACTTTTTGACGAAGAAACTAAAAAAGGTATTTTGGATGTAGAGACCAAAATACCATCATCAATTACATCCCACGGCCCTGGTTACATCAATCAATCTTTAGAAACAATCGTTGGTGTTCAAACAGACAAACCTCTAAAGCGCGGTATTATGCCTAATGGTGGTGTACGAGTTGTTAAGAGTGCTTTAGAATCCTATGGTTACGAACTAGATCCTGGTACTAATCAAATATTCTCAGAGTATAGAAAAACTCATAATGCGGGTGTCTTTGATGCCTACACTGAACCTATGAGGGATGCAAGACGCTCTGGCGTTATTACAGGTTTACCCGATGCTTATGGTCGCGGTCGAATCATCGGTGATTATAGACGAATTGCCCTGTATGGTATCGATCAACTTATTGAGCAAAAAGATAAAGAGAAGAAGTTACTTGAAATGGATTACATGGATGAGAACGTCATCCAACTTCGTGAAGAATTATCAGAGCAAATGCGGTCTTTAGTTGAAGTCAAAGAAATGGCTAAGTCCTATGGTTTTGATGTAAGTGTACCAGCCAGCAACGCCAAAGAAGCTATCCAATGGACTTACTTTGGTTACTTAGCTGCTATCAAGGAACAAGATGGTGCTGCAATGAGTCTTGGCCGTGTTTCTACTTTCTTTGATGTATATATCGAAAGAGATATTAAGAATGGCTTAATCACCGAAGTAGAAGCACAAGAATATATCGATCATTTTGTTATGAAACTTAGAATGGTCCGTTTCCTCCGTACACCTTCCTACAATGAATTGTTCTCAGGTGATCCTACTTGGGTAACTGAAGTTATTGGTGGTATGGGTCATAATGGTAAAGCACTTGTATCAAAAACCTCTTTTAGAATGCTTCATACATTATATAACCTAGGTGCTGCACCTGAGCCAAACTTAACGATTTTATGGTCAAACAATCTACCAGAAGCTTTTAAGAAGTATTCATCAAAAGTATCAATTGATACAAGTTCTATTCAATATGAGAACGATGATCTTATGAGACCTAAGTATGGTGATGACTACGGTATAGCATGTTGTGTATCAGCAATGCAGATTGGTAAACAAATGCAATTCTTTGGTGCTAGAGCTAATTTGGCCAAAGCATTACTTTACGCAATTAATGGTGGTAAGGACGAAAAAACTGGTTTACAAATAGCTCCAGCTTTTGCCCCAATTACTGGAGATGTACTTGATTATGATGAAGTTGTAGCAAAATTCGATCAGATCCTAGACTGGTTAGCTCAGCTCTATATAAACACTTTAAACATCATTCACTTTATGCATGACAAGTACGCTTATGAGAAATTACAAATGGCCCTACATGATAGAGACATCCACAGAACATCTGCTTGTGGTATTGCTGGACTTTCAGTTGTAGCCGATTCACTTTCTGCGATTAAATATTCTACAGTTAAGGTGATCCGTAACGAAGAAGGTATTGCAGTAGACTATGAAGTTGAACCAAATAGCTACCCTGCTTTTGGTAACAACGACGACAAAGTTGACCTAATTGCAAGTGATATTGTAGAGCAATTCATGAATAAGCTACGAAAACATAAAACTTATCGAGACTCAACACCTACTATGTCTATCTTGACGATTACGTCTAATGTAGTGTATGGTAAGAAAACAGGTGCAACACCTGATGGACGTAAAGCTGGAGAGCCTTTTGCCCCAGGTGCTAACCCAATGCACGGAAGAGACAGTCACGGTGCTATTGCATCCATGTCGTCTGTTGCAAAGCTTCCTTATGATGAAGCTGAAGACGGTATTTCTTATACCTTCTCCATTGTTCCTAAAGCGTTAGGAAAAGATAAAACCCTACGTGTTAACAACCTCGTTGGTATGTTAGATGGTTATTTTTATGACGGAGGTCACCACATTAATGTGAATGTTTTTGATAAAGAGACATTACTTGATGCTATGGAAAGACCAGAGCTCTACCCTCAATTAACAATTAGAGTTTCGGGATACGCTGTTAACTTTGTTAAATTGACCAAAGAGCAACAATTGGATGTTATTCATCGTACATTCCACGAAAGAACCTAAGCTAGGAGGCATTTATGCCAACAATAGGTAAAATTCATTCTATAGAGAGTTGTGGTACAGTTGACGGCCCAGGCATAAGATTTGTTGTTTTCATGCAGGGCTGTCCCCTAAGGTGCCAATATTGCCATAATCCTGATACATGGAAGTTAAAAGGTGGCGATGAGATGTCAGTTGAAGAACTGATGTCAGAAGTTGTCAAATATAAGTCCTATATGCGCTTTTCTGGTGGCGGTATAACCATCACCGGTGGTGAGCCTTTGATGCAATCAGACTTTGTATATGAGCTAATACAGGCATGTTCAGCAGAAGGCATTCATACGGCAATCGATACATCTGGTTATGTTTTTAATGATAAAGCTAAGAAGATTATTGATGCTGTTGACTTAGTACTACTTGATATCAAACACGCTGATCCTGTTCAGTACAAAACCATAACAGGTGCAAACCTTCAGCCAACATTAGATTTTCTAGACTACCTAAGCTCAATCAAGAAACCAGTTTGGATTAGATATGTATTGGTACCTGGTTTAAGTGATCAGCCCGAAGGCATTGAAAAGTTGGCCATAACCTTAAGCCAATATAGCAACATCGATAAGATCGAGCTATTACCTTTCCATAAGATGGGTGAATTTAAGTGGGAAGAGCTTGGACTTGAATATAAGCTCAAAGATACACCAGAACCTGATAAAATGGCTATTATCGACGCAATGGCCGTACTGAAAAAGCATAACCTGAACGTTGTAACCGCTTAATTAACACTAGGACTAAAATCCAGTGTTTTTAAGGATAAATTGCCTTTACACGTAGGCTGTAATAGTTTACAATAAAGGCTGTAAATCAATTGTGAATAATAAGGTACGTCTACGGATTGACCGAAGTTTATTCAAATATCTATGGAGGTGCTTAAAATGGCATATTTAATTAACGATGATTGTATTTCATGTGGCGCTTGTGAATCTGAGTGTCCAGTAAACTGTATTACTGAAGGTGACGGAATCTACGTGATCGACGGAGCAGAATGTATCGATTGTGGTGCTTGTGCTGACGTTTGTCCTACAGACGCTCCACAACCTCAATAATCAGTACCGTCTTTGGGATGAACAGATCCTATGAGATCAAAGAGTTAATGATGCGTCTCATCATTGACTCTTTTTTAGTACTTCAATAGCCATATTATCTAATATAGAAGGGGTTATCTCATGTGAGATAACCCCTTCACTTCTTATACTATTTATTGAATTTTCTTTTTCTCAAAGTTATACCAGCACTCATGGAGAAAATACCGATTAATGAAATGACTTCAATTGGTACACCACCTGTTTTAGGAAGTGGCTCATCTTCAATGACATCTGGCACTTCAGTATCAAGTGTTCCTTCAGGTACAACAGTTGTGTCAATTGTTGCCTCATCCGTACCAGCTTCTGGTATAGGTTCTGGAGCAATCACAACAGGGTCATCTGTTATCACTTTAGGATTATTAGTCGAACTATTTGATAATACAAGTACATCAGCTCGATCTCTAATTCGAATTCTAGTACCTTCTGTGTCAATTGATGATAAACCTGTCGCTATGACCGTTTTACCAACAGCAAGTCCTGGTATAGACTTAGTTGAAGTAATATAGCCATCAATAAATATACGAGCTAAGTTCTTTCCATGTTTAACATAAATACTTTCAACAATACCATTTGATAATACGATTGATTCTACTTTTCCAGAGATAGTTACTAAGCTACCTAAATCGCTACCTTCTTCAGCTTCTCCAACAGTTAACTCAATTGGATCAGGTAAGTCATTCACAGTCTCATCTATAACTCTAACACTCTCAACAAAGATTTGTCTTTCACCATTATATGAGCTTGTCTTACCAGTAATTTCAACTTTCTGACCGGCTTGAATCACTTCAGCCACAGGGAATGCGTTAATTCCAGCTGTTGCATCTTGTAGATATATACAATCAAAGAATGCTGTATCTTTATCATATCCAGATGCGTTAGATGTTACAATACCCTGGATTGTAAACTCAACACCTTCATCAGCTGCTTGAACTTCAGCTATTGTTGAGATAACAACTGGGTTAATATTCCTTACAACATTTTCAAGTATTGTATAGTTACTATACTCAGGTGTCGCATAACTATCCAAAACAACTTGGATTTCAAAATTACTCATAAAAGCTGATCCTGCAACAATCACTGTAGAGCTTTTGCCATTTTCATGACTTAATGTTTCTGAAGCCGCAACCAAGTACTTATTATCATACTTAGGTACTAGCACACCATCTGCATCTGTTGTACCATCACCATCTTCATCTTGAGAATAACTTGTTTCAAAAGCATACACCATAGGGCTAACCGAACTTTCTAATGTATCACTTGGATTAGACGTTTGGTCGATGCCATATATCGTTGATCCCCCATAATTTGAGTAAACTTGCTCATCTGCCTTAACGCCATTTAAGAATACATTATTAAGATTATACTCAGTTAAATAGAGTCTTTGTGATTGACCACCATTTGTTACATCATCTCTGATTTCATCATCAGAAACACGTAATGTTGAACCAATAGCTTCAAGCAAACTGTTCTGTTGTGCTGACATATCTTCACTTGCTGGCAAGGTATGTGGTGTACCATCTGAGAAACTTGTATAGTTCTCATAATAATCAGCCCAACCTGTAACAACCAATGTACCACCTGATTCAGCAAACTTCTGAACAGCTGCTATAACATCAGGTGAATAACTTTTATAACCAATTAAGAAATTATTACCGTTTCTTCTTGTTGGAGGTGTTAATACAAGCATTTTAAACTTAGGGTTATTAGTAGCAGCAATCAACTCAGCTTCAGTCCCAAGTTCTACCACTCTAACATTGTACTCAACAGCCATATCAGCAAAGTTGCCCATGCTATCTTTGTAATTTCCAGCTACGTACTCATTAAAGTGACTTGCGTCTATACCTACATATACAAGCTTTTCACTAGCAAGAACATCCAACAATAATTCTGATGTGAATGTCTTTTCTTGTCCGTCAACTGTAACAACCGCTGTTACAATAACTTTCTTATCTGAAGCAGTCGTAGGTGTATAAGCAACAACATCTGCCAAAGTACCACCCGTGACAATTTCAGTTCCTAAAGTCTTAGACACTAACAGTTCTCCATCAATCGAATAACTTATTGATTCAACTGTCACTGCATTCTCTTCGTTATTAAATAGTGTTGTTGTAAGGTTCAACTCTTCATCTGTAACAGGTAACTTAGTATCTGTTTCTAAGGAGCTAATTCCTACTAATGGTGCTTGTCCAATCCAAACTGGTGCTGTGACAGCTATATTTTTGTCTGCTTGAGTAACACGAACATAGTAATACCCTTGAGTTGCAGGTAGTTCAAAGCTCATATCGGCGACATTACTATCAAAAGTTTCACTAGTTATAACTCGTCCACCATTTGTAACTACTTCAATTCTAGCGATGACATCACTAATATCTTCATCATCTACATTAATTGAGAATTGTAGAGGCAAACTTGGAATCTCACTGATAATACTACCCATAATTAAATCATTCACTGTATAGCTAATATTCAGGTTCTTATCTTCTGTTGTATAAATCGACATATTTTTCATTGCTGTCAAAATACCAGTTTCTGAAAAATCATCTGTTAAAATAACCGTTCTAGCTGTATTTGCATTACCCCATTTACCTTTATGGTTGTCTTGGTTATTGGAAGGTGCGACATGCCAACCTTTATCAAGTGCTTTCGTGTATTCACTGTAGCTTGTAAAGTATCCTCCCGAACCAATAGCACCTTCTCCATTACCTACTTCGACCATAACCATCTTATTATCATATGCAGGTGTCCAGTAGGCAAAATCTGCAAATGAACCAAATGTTTTACCAGGATGGTTAAACTGTGATAAGTTTGCCAATGAATCAGTATTTTGTATCAATGTTTCATAGTATGCCTTTAAGCCTGAATCCGATGACTTACTATTAAGAGCTGTATTGTTTCTGCTTACAAGTCCATCAGAATTGAATGTATTAATGTGTCCTGGTCCGCCTGACCATGTCATTTCAAAACCTGCAAGAGCCGATTTTGACACTTCATTTGTTGCATTATAAGTATCTACCATTGATGTGTATTGACTCCATTTAGCCAAACTCTCCGCCGTCATTAAGGATTTATCATTCATTGCCTCGGCAGGGTTTGCTGAAGTTTTTGAATCAAAGTAATTAGAATGATCTGTAAATGAGATAAAGTCTACATTATCACTCTCAGGAATGTTTGATAAATAATTCAAAGCATCTAACATTGTTCCTGAACCATCGGAATACTCTGCTGTATGTGCATGGAATTGTCCAAAATATGCAGTGAATTGTGACTCACCTACATAGAAATTCCAAGATGCAACATTGGATTGACCATCAGCTCTCACTACTGTTACAGTAGCTTTGTATTTTGCATCATCAAGTGACGTTGTTATGTATTTGAATGTATTTGCTTCAGTACTATTCATCGTTACACTATCTAAGATTATTACATCGTCTTTTTCAAGTGTTAACGTAACTGTTGGGCTCTCACCTGCATTGGTTAAACTCACTACGATTGTAGGAGCTTTATCATCACCAGTACTTGTATTTCTTGCAGGTTTTACAGATGCAAACTCTGGTTTATTTACAACAGCCACTGTTTGCTCATCAGTAGTAGACGTCAAAGCAGATACATCTGTTGCTTCAATAATGAAGGTCATCGAAGTCGCTTCTGCTGTTAATTCAAGCGCTGGAATTACTACTTCATATTTGCCAGTTTCAAGATTCCTATTCATAATCTTATCAGAGACAGTTACGCCGTTAATAGTATAAGTGATTGACACTTTGTCTATACCCTTGTTATCAGCTACATCAACTGAAATTATATAATCTTGTAACGCCTTAGCATCTAAGAACATTGCCGGCAATGTAATCATAGGTGCTTTTGTATCATTGGTTATGTCATAAATACTGAATCCATTATCTTCTGGTGTTCCAGTATAAAGTTGTACACTTGATTTAAAACAAGCAACCATAGCGTATAAATCAACAACATCGCCAGCTTCAACCATTACTGGATACTCAGTTGCCTTATAAATGGAAGAAGAACCCTCAGCATCTTTAATAGGTGTACCACCTGAGCCGTTGTATACGCCAAGTTCGACATTTTCAATTTTAACAAAACGCCCGAGCATATTTAAGCCCTTGTCATTAAGATCTTTTAATGTGACAACCACAGGATCCATTGCTGGTTCCGTTGTACTTACAATTGTTGAAGATACAATGCTCATAAGTTCTGGTAGTCCATTATAAATTGTATACTTACCAGTCAATTTTACGACATCACCTACTTTAGCTCCATTTGGTGCACTTCCAAATACATATAGGGAGTAGATTTCTCCATCTATAATGGATTGGATTACAGGATTTCCATAGCTAGTTGCAAAATATGCTATCTGGCCAATAACTGTTACATCTTCTGAGTCTGCAGGTAATTCCAATACTTCTTTAATGGTTAATGGCGGTTCTGGTAATTGTAGACTAATAACTTGACCTTGTATATCGCCCTTAAAGTCGTTCACTCTAACTACTACATTAACAATTGTTCCTACTTCAACATCAGCATAACTAGCTAAGTCAATAGCAGGATATAAAGGAAGATCAAAACCATTTTGACTAAGCAGCTTATCATTGGTGATAACCACTTCTTCAATTGTTACAAATTCACACATATAATCAAAACCAGGTGTTTTTCCATCTGGTGTAGCTAGAATGGTCTGTATTGCTGTTTTAGCTGTTACAGGAGGTAGGTTATCACTTGATTTAACAAGTACTTCTGCTTCAATAACATCACTTAATTGAATCAGGTTGTAATAACTTCCTCTAGTACCTTTTGCTACAACAAGATCCCCTACTTTTAGAGTTGTTGCATCTTCAGTTAGCCTAATACAGATTGCGTCAACTTCATCCTGAATATAGACATTCTTACCACTAACGTACGTAACGATACCTTCAGCAAATAAGTCTGTTGTTCCATCACTTGCTTCTTTTACATGAGTAATTGAAGTGTCAACTGGTTCTACAGTATCTCCACCCCAAATTAAAGCAACAAATTCTGGATGATCAATAAATGGATTTCTATTTTCTTGAATACCAAATATCGCTTCATTACGGCTTATCTCAAAAGCATCCACTGGATCATCAGTATGCCATTGTAATAAAACATCAAGAACACCGTGTTCACCATAAACACCTGAAATAGTTTCGCCATAAGTATAAGTTGAGTTTGATAACTCTAAATCAACGGTTGAATAGTCATCATCTTCACCTTCATAACGTGTGGCCATGTAGAATAAGATTCTTGCTACGTCACCTTTAACTTCTTCACGTGGCTCAAATAAACCTTCACCAGGAATATCATCAAAATATGTAACATAACAATCTGTTGTTTCATCAACCAAGAGTACACCATCAGCTGTTTCATCTAACTCTGTAAAATCATAATGATTTCTTGAGTTATTCACATCCGAGTCAGTTGGCCTAAGTTGGTGTAAGTCAGTTCCAGGTCCCATAGCTGTGCCAAAATCACCATGTGATTTTGCCCATGTATGTTCTCTATTCCAACCATCAGCAACCGAACTAATTTTATCTGTCGCTAATTTAGATTCTCCTGTATAGAAGAGTATAACGTTATTAGAATTATTTGGATCTTTATCAGTAATCATCAAATCGTTATATGCTTCACTATAAGTTCTAACTGTATGGCCATCAATCAAGTCATTTAAGAATGCCTTTAGTGCATCACCTGATAAACCTTCGGTCCCTGCATAGTAATCCTCTACAGGAGGGTCTACTGGTGGATCCACTGGTGCATCGCTTGTATATTCACCTAAGTTTTCGATATTGTTTTGATCAAACATATCCCATTCTAAGGACGGGTCAAAAGCATCATCAATTATTGTGTCACCACTTAACACAGTTATTTTTCTTCTCAGGGTCTTATCCTGAGTTTTCACACCGTTAACCTCATAGAAAGGATCTGGATCAAAGCCAACTTGTCCAAAGGAATCAACAACAACATCACCTTTATAAAGAACAAGGTCATCATTGCCATTAAAATATGTTACACTACTCGAAACATCACCAAGAGCAATAATTTCTGCATCAGCCCCGCTGTTGTAAATAACATAACACTCTCCATCAGCAAGGGTTCCTGATAATGTAATAGGATTTTTAGGTTCTGAACTACCATTTGAGAATAACTTTAAGGTATAAGCTGATAAATCAACAACTGCACCTGTTCCATTGTATATCTCAATAGCTTTATTGCTGCTACTACCTTCAACATATTCCGAGATAATAAGGTCTGTCATTTTAGCTTCTTCTACAAAATCCATACTTACTAAGTACTCAAGTGATTCTTCACCAAAGTAAGCATCTCTTTCTCCCACTATTGTCACTTTACGTTTCAAAGCTGAAGAATCAAGGTTTGGACTAAACTTATCTCTTTCATCTGATTTTAATTTAACGTATAAATAGACCGCTCCATCTGCATTATAATCTGCATCTGGGTCATCCATAATAACCACTGCGTAATTCTCATTAAAAGGCGCAACAATATAACCTTCTACTGTTACTATTTCTCCTCGTGCAGTAGCAAATGCTTCCGCTACTGTCAACGACCCTACAACAGGTGGGTCAACTGGAGGTACAACAACTTCAATCGTATACGCAAAAGTTGAAATAGCCGAATCCGTTGCATCCGTTTTAGTTGCAATAGCTTTTATTGTTGTATCAGCTGTAATTTCAATCGCTGCTGTATATTCATTTACACCCTCAATAGGGTCTGATTCATCTGTTGTATAGTATATCTTAGCTCCAGCAGTTGTAGTTGATAGCTCAACCATTGTGCCAGATGTAACTTCGCCAGCAGCTACTGAGCTTGTAACATTGGCTACAACTTCCGGTATAACTACGACGCTATTATCCATCGTATGAGAACCAAGTTCAGTAAATGTATCTTGAGGTAACGCTGTCCATTGCACTGAAGGATCAAATTCATCACCACTATTTATGTCACCACTAACTACTTCAGCTTTTCTTACTAAGGTCATGTTAGCAGTATCAACCCCATTAGCACTCCATTTAGAGCCAGGATCTTCCCCAACTTTACCAAAGGAATCAATTAGGTTACTTCCATTGTATAGTTCATAGGCATCATTTCCATTATGACTAACACTTCCACTCTCTAAGTCCATGTGGGTTTTGAAGTCATCTGCTGCGCTACCATTAACAATGACAAAAACATCACCAGAAGCTAAATTTACATCCCCAAATGTAATGTTAGTTCCGCTTGTTCCACCATTGGAGTAACGAACCAGTTTGTAATTATTTAGATTAATAGGGTCATCAGTACCATTATAGAGTTCAATAGCCTTATTACTACTACCGCCTTCAATGTACTCTGAGATAATTAGATCTGTACACGGATTGGAAACCGCCGCTTGAACAGCAACACCATTGGTGCACATAGAAATGAGCATAACCCATACCAATAGGTAGGAGATATACCGAGAGATTGATACCTTTTTCATATTCTTTTCCTCCTGATATTATATATATACTTGTCCCAAGCCCCATGCAAAGAACAATTAGTATATTCATAAATAATGCAAACAGTCTTTATATATGTTTGTTTGCTTTAGTACTGACTATATAAGTGTGAACCTATGATTTTCAAATAACAAGGATACTTGTGACAAGTAAGTATGGTTTATTATCAAAGTATCTATTCCAATCCCTTGTATATTAAGCAAACTAAAAAAAAGTGACTTTAGTCACTTCTTTTAAAAATCACCTATTTTCTACGGCAACATCATTTCATATTCTGAACAACTAAATACATGAGTTTAGCAAGCTATTTTTAAATTAACTTTACGAATTAATTACACTTTTTTGTATCTGGACCATCACATTGAATATATATAAAGTTATTTGCATAAATAAAGAGTGGTTCCTATTTCGAACCACTCTTAGTAAATTACTGTTTATATTTTTATCACCATAATTTTATTATAAAAGTCCTATTTCTTACTTCTAGTATACATAACACTTCCAAGGGCGGCAACTAAAGGTACTGTCAGGACAATCCCGATAGATCCGGCTAATCCTTGAATGATTTCAATCATCATTAAGTCACTATTAAATATCTGTATGTATGGGTAATCAAAAACCCTAAAAAGTATCAACATATTCAAAGACGCCCCAGCAAATGCTAAAATCAAGGTATTAGCCATCGTGCCCATAGCATCTTTTCCAATATTAAGACCTGCTTTAAACAACCGTTGTTTGTTAGCTCTAGGGTTCATCTCATGAAGTTCAGCTACAGCCGAAGTAATTGTTAAAGCTACATCCATCACAGCTCCCAACGATGCTATAAGAATCCCACTAACCAATAGACCTCTAATTTGAAAATCGGTGTCAAATGTACGCAACACAAGCTCCTCAGCTTCTGGCATATTAAATCCATTAATAGGTGCCATTAAGCCAATGACATAAGCCAACAAACCTGCAGCTGTGACCCCACTAATACATCCGATGGATGCTATTAAAGTTTTTCTTGAATAGCCGTTTAACACATATAAAGATACAACAGTTGTTAAGGAAACAACAATAATTGCAGCTGGAATAGAAGGAAATCCTTTTATTACAAGAGGAATAAGAAGAAACCAAATTGTCAAAATGGTAAAGATAATACCAATGGCTGCTGCCAATCCCTTTTTACCACCAAATAGTATAAGCAAAGAGAAGAATATTATGACAAGAATGGCAATTATATAACCTCTATTATGATTGGCTATGGAGGCTATGTATGGTTTACCACTATTATCATAATCCATCCTAACGATCACTCGAGATCCTTTATCCAAGTCTACATTACCATAAGCAGTTAGATAATTGATTGCTCCAAACTTCTGTCCTTTATAATCACCACTATCGATTTTTATAAGTAGCTCTTGGGTACCTAATCTTAATCCTTCAGACCACACATCTTCTTCAGCATTATCTTGAATGACTTCCAGTACATGTCCTTTCTCAAAAACAAACTGGCTTGCTGCAGTAGCTACTTCATCAGATGGTGCATTGAGCTTATACAAGACAAGCAGAAAAACTACAAGACTAAATACCGGAACCACTATTCTTAGGAAAGTACTTTTACTTTTTACCATTTCACCCATCCTTTTGTTAATTAGTTAAGAGCGAATGCAATGTATGCATTCGCCCTACTAGATATTACTATTATATAATTATTGGATTTTCTAAATCACCTTATAATTCTCTTTAACAACTTTATCCGTCATACGATAGATGTCACCACCAAGAGCTCTTAACTTCTCTTCAATGTGCTCATAACCTCTATCAATGTTCTCTACCTTATTGATAATGGTCTCACCTTCAGCTGCAAGTCCTGCTAAGACAAGTGCTGCACCGGCTCTAAGGTCTGGCGCTGTTACTTCAGCCCCTGTATAACCCTTAACACCTTGTATAATGGCTGTATTGCCTTCCACCTTAATATTACTACCCATACGACCCATTTCACTTGTATAGGAGAATCGACTCTCAAATATACTTTCCGTCATTATACCAACACCATCCGTAATTGCCATAAGTGCAGTAAACTGGGGATGCATATCCGTAGGGAAACCAGGATATGGTTGGGTCTTAACATGAATATTCTCATATTCCTTCTTGTAATAGACTCTAATTGCATCATCGTATTCATCTACGCCAACACCGATTTCGTGTAATTTAGCAACAACGGCTTCCATATGTTTAGGTATTAGATTCTTAACTGTCACATCACCTTTTGTAATTGCTGCAGCAAGCATATAAGTCCCTGCCTCAATCATATCTGGGATAATCATGTATTCAGAACCATACATCTTCTTAACACCTGTAATTCTAATAACATCAGTACCAGCACCCTTAACATCAGCACCCATACTATTTAAGAAGTTGGCTACATCAACAATATGTGGTTCTTTGGCTGGATTCTCAATGTGAGTAACACCATCAGCTTTGGCAGATGCCATCATAATGTTTATAGTTGCTCCAACACTTGGAGAGTCAAGATAGATTGTATCTCCAACCATTTTCTTAGCTTTAGTTTTAATCATACCATGTTCGATGTCTACTGTAGCGCCTAAGGCTTCAAATCCTTTAATGTGTTGATCTATAGGTCTAGCACCAATATTACAGCCACCAGGAAGAGCTACTTCCGACTCATTATGAGCACCCAACAAAGCACCTAACAGATAATAGGACGCTCTAATCTTATTGGCGAACTCGTAATCCACTCTCTTCTTATGTACCTTACGACAGTCCATAATGACTGTATGTCCACGATCTTCATAGGATACTTTTACCCCAAGATCTTCTATTGCTTCAAGTAAAACTTTTATATCTTTAACGCAAGGAACATTTTCTATCCTACATATATCTTCTGACAACAGAGCCGCAGGTAACACCGCTAAAGCAGCATTCTTAGCACCACTGACAGACACTTCCCCTTGTAAAGGCTTACCACCTTTAATGAGTAATTGCTCCATGTCACACCTCATATCTAAGTAATTTATAAGTCTATTGAGACATAATATCCCATATAACCATTCATAGTATATCACAGCTTTGGTTTTTTGGCAAAAGAAAAGGGGTCTAAAGCCTTGATTATAGAGGCTTTGAACCCTTTCGACTATTTTACCAACTCATTTGTGTAAGCATTTACATAATATGTCTCACCAGAATTTAACTTAATCCTATAGTGAGGATCAAGAATTCTTGAAACAAAAGTATCTTCACTGTCAATACCCAAATAATATCCTATATCAATATCAGTGATAATAATCTGCCGTTCTGTTTCTTCAGTTATCCAAAACATGAAATTATAAAGGACCTCATCTACAGCAACTAAGGGTAGTTCTTCTGCTTCATATAGATAAGGTTCATAACGAATGGCTCTAGCCTCAGTAATACCTACACCTTCATCTAATCTTACAACTACTTCATTTGAGAATAGTAGCTCACCTTCAAATGCTTCATTAAAGAAATAGATAGTGGACTCTAATGATTCCGAATCTTCTCTAGTACGTGTGTCTGTCACTCTATAATTACCTTCTCCTCCTGTTATATCTACAACAAAATGCTTCACCAAATCATTGTTGCTTTTATCATCATTTACAGCAGGTACATACTGAGGTTGCTCTGCCATGTAAAATACTCTGCCCTTTTCTTTGCCTTGTACAAATTTCAGCTCTTCAGCAACTGTCTTATGAATATGTTCGGAAGCACTTAATGACATTTTAGGATTTTCATCTTCGAAGATAATATCTACAATTTTACTTTCGATATCTTTCGGCGATAAGACAACAAGCCTAGGTCTTGGATAATATTCTGGCAAAAAGGCATAGAAAGCCATATCATTGGCGTAAAAAGTTTCTGACAGCTGCAATTCTCTTTCTCTAGTTAAGCTGTAAGCACCTGCTTCCTGTTTGTCAATGTAATAAAATAAGACTACGTTGATGAACAAGAATATAAGTATAAATAAATTTAGCATTTTATGTACATTCATCTTGCCACCCCTAATCTACTGCTACAAAAGACACATCTGTATTAATTTCTATTACCCAATTAAGGCCCATGTCCAACTCAGTTGTGTTCCATCTATAGCCTAAATACATCTTACTTATAGGCTCTTCTAACTCACCTGTTTCAGTAATATATTGATCAAGGGCTGATACATACCGCACTTCAAGAATAGCATCTTGAGGCAACATCTCATCAACCTCTCTTAAGACCCTTTTGTAGCTAACAATCTCTTCCCCTTGAACAACCACTTGAATCGGAGCTTCCATACCATATGTTTCTTTCACATCCTGATCCATAATAATTGGAAAGCCATTATAACTCAAATCATAATGCATGGTTATGGAACCATCTTCATTAACATAATAATCTTTAAACAGTACCTCAAAAGCGCTGTTAAATCGTGTTCGTGATATGAATTTATCAGTGATTGCTTTAGCTAATGTTAAGGACGTCTTGTCAGCATCTTGCTTATTCTGACCGATGAATTCAACAACCCCAAGAGCATCATATTTCACTATAACATTTGTATCTGTGTATCTTACATTATCCTTCGAAACAATTTCTGTAACAACATCTGGGTTCTCAAAATAGGTGCTGACATACTTGCTCAAACCTTCATTGTCAATTTCATTCTTCCTAACAAACGGAGTGCCAAGAACCAAACTGCTATGATATCTGATATCTCTGTTAATTGCTGGTAATAGAATGGTTGTCTCATAAAACGGTAGTCTATTCTTCCTAGTGGAACGGTAAGAAACATTCGTATCTTTACGACTAATGGCATCTAAATGGCTTAACAACAACTGATTATCAATCCTAACCTCACTAACATCTAAAGTATAATGATAAACATCTAAAGTTTCACCACTCTCAAAATATATATCTAACAAGTTTTTTTCTTCACTAATAGGAACAATGGTTATGGATTTAACCGAATCAATCTCACCAATATTGGTCCTTACATTGAAATTTTCTTTAAGCAAATCTTGATTAAGTTTAAGGGTTGACAGCAACATAAAATGCTGATTCTCCCATAATACTTCATCACTTGTTACTTTCCCTTGGTATTCACCTTCAAGAAAATTAGCTTCAACCACACCATCAAAGGCTTCAAGAATATCCTCATAAGCTTCATCTCCTCGACCTACAAGGGTGTATTCTGTATCTGAAGTCCCCAAATAGACCCCTAGTTGCATAGCTTCCAACAAGTTGCCTGTTTCTATATCTGCTTCTTTAATTTGTAAGGAGTTCTCTTGCAAAACACGATAAAAAAAGTTACGATCTGATGAATCCTCAAACCATAACTTACTTGTCTGATATACACTTGCAAGAATCAGCGTTATTAGAATAATAACTTTGAAAAAGCCTAATATATTGCGCATACGTCACCTTATATCTAAAAATCTAACTCTAGTAAGTCAACCCAATCAAAAACTGGTTCAACTTTTACTTTCTCTTCGATTGTTGGCATAAAATCTAATTCAAAATTCTCTAAAATTGATCTTGTTATTTCTTCTTTGGTTGTCACTTCATAAACACGAGAAATTGTTGACTCATCATCAGTCACTGCAACAACAAGGTATTGTTTACTAGCAGGCTTAAAACAAATCACATCACTAAATAGTCCTGACGCACCAATTGTCTTATATTTATAATCGTAAACTTCACGTTCACCATCATCATTATATGAATAAACTAACATACCAACAGACATACCTTCAACACCTTGGCCAACAAGGGTTTTATCTGTCGTAAATGTAGAAATTCTTTTTTTACCAAGTCCAGTCATAAATGCAAACTGACCAAATTCATTGTAATTCACTTCAACATCTTCAATAACAGTAGCGTTAATCATCTCTGTATCAAGAAGCAATGGTCTATATTCAGGTACAAATATAAACTCATGTGATTCCAGTGCAAATAGGTCCGCGAACTCTTCAATCGGATTCACTGGTTCAAGGTCTTCTTCAGCATGAGCTGGTATGCTAAGAACAACAAATAATAAACATAAGATAGCAAATAACTTTATTAATTTTTTCATTCTGCACACCACCTTTCATTAACTGATATTTAGGGACACTAACATACACATTATATCGGAAGAATGTTACACACAGATTACAAAGCCATAACTTTTACTTAACATCCATTAAGAAATGGTCAATTATAAGTGTTTTGGGAAGTATAAATCAAAATTAGTCCCTTTACCAAGTTCTGATTCTACTTCAATACGACCGCCATGATGTTCCATAATCTCTTTAGCTATGGCCAGCCCTAGTCCAGTACCGCCCATTTCTCTAGACCTAGCTTTATCCACACGGTAGAAACGTTCAAAAATACGACCTAGGTCTTCTTTTGACATACCAAATCCACTATCTGAAACTCTAACAATAAAGTACTTATTAGATTCCTTAACAACCACTTCAATTAAAGCAGATTCAGGACTGTACTTAACGGCATTTGAGATAATGTTCTTAAAGACTTGTTCAATCCTATTAGCATCACCAGAAATGCGACATTCAAAGCTTGGTTTATGGTAAATCAAACTTTGTGACTTTTTATCAGCATGAATCTTATACTTCTCAACACTATCTGTCAGTACATGTTCTAAGTTAATATTATTCATGGTAAATTGAACCTGGCTATTGTCTAGCTTGGACAACTCAAGTAAGTCCTGTACCAAAGCCGTCATTCGATCACCTTCATGATTTATAACACTTAAGAATCGATTGGTTGTTTCTAGATCATCTACTGCACCCTCAAGAAGGGTCTCTGCATAACTCTTAATGGTTGTAAGTGGGGTTCTAAGCTCATGGGATACGTTAGCTACAAACTCCTTCTGCATCTCTTCTAATTTCTTGTGTTCAGTAATATCTTGTATAACACAGATTAAGCCTACAGCTTCTTTACTCTGATCAATAAACTTGGCAAAATAGACACTATAATACTTACCTTCTACCATAACAAGATGGGATACTGTTTCTTCCTTCACCATCTTCTTCATCTCTACATAGGTCAAATCCAAATATGACTTAAAAACTTCTGAGAAGCTAATCTCTCTATCCAACTTCAACATTTGTACTGATGCAGGGTTGGAGTGAATCATAACACCCATTCTATCAAATACCAAGATACCATCCGTCATATGTTCAAAAACTATATCTAACTTATTTTTTTCAGAAGTAATTTCATTTAATTTCTCATTAAGGGAAATAGCCATGCTGTTAAAGTCATGGGTTAATTGTCCGATTTCATCTCTACTCTGGACTTTCATCAATTTATCCAGCTCGCCAGCCGCCATATCTTTTGCCTTAAGTGATAGCGCCGATATAGGTTGGGTTAAAAATTCTGAAAAGAGGTATCCTAAGAATACAGCAATAACCAAAGCAACACCTATTGCCATAAGGATGATGTTAACCGTTCTTTTGACTGTTTCAGTAATCTCAGTCTTATCCCCTAATACATAAAGGACATAAACAACATCATCGCCAATTTTGATGTTATCTGCATAACCAATGTACTTTTTGTCATCATTTGGTAAAGTCCTTTTATCATCAAACTTTGGGTAGTCACCATCATTAATTGCACCTGTAACCTGATGGGTAGGAAACTTCCATTCAAGCTCTGCAAATTTCTCAGGTAAAACAACCCTAGCCCTTGTATCCAACAAAAAGACACGTTTGTTAGAGAAAAAGTCTGGAGAATATAAATAGGTATCCTTTAACTCCTGCTGAATTTCTTCAACCGTGGACCCTTCGTTCATACTATTCTTAATGTTTTCCACAGCAGCAACAACATCATCTTGTAGTGCGTTTTTCTCACTCTCACGCACCATAAGGACAATCATTGTTCCACTTACCATCATAACAATGACGACCAATAACACATACATCGTTACCAGTCGCCATCTAATACTTACCTTCATCTAGTTAACCTTATTAGCCTCTAAAGTAATAGCCAATTCCTCTTTTAGTCAAAATAAACTTTGCCTTAGATGGATCATCTTCTATTTTCTCTCTTAAACGACGAACTGTTACATCAACTGTTCTAACATCACCATAATATTCATAACCCCAAACCTTCTCAAGTAGCTGTTCTCTTGTAAAGATTTGATCTTTTTGAATGGCTAAGAACTTCAGTAATTCATATTCACGCACAGTTAAGTCTATGACAACACCATCTTTACTCACTTCATATTTGTCTATGTTGATGGTCATATTACCAAAGTTATGAATCTGAGCATTTTTACCTTTATCCATATCCATTACAGTACGTCTAAGATTGGACTTCACTCTTGCAATAAGCTCTCTTACGCCAAAAGGCTTGGTTACATAATCATCAGCACCAAACTCAAGGCCTAAAACTTTATCCACTTCTTCTGCTCTTGCAGTAATCATAATAATTGGTACATTGGATTCATTTCTAATTGTTTTACAAGCCTGCAAACCATCAACCTTCGGCATCATAATATCCAGCAAAATCAGGTCTGGTTGTTCTGCACGGAACTTTTCAATCCCAACTTCACCATCATTGGCTGTAACAACTTCAAATCCCTCTCTTTCAAGATTGAATTTCAGTATATCAACAATTGCCTTTTCATCATCTACAACTAATATTTTCGTCATAATTTACCCCCTAGCTACTCCTAGTTTATCACATGTGTTACTCACTTATCTAGGTTACCTTTAATCTAAGTATAACATCGGGTCCTTAGGGACACCGTTCTTTCTAATTTCAAAATGTAAATGTGGTCCTGTACTATTACCTGAGTTACCTACTGCTGCTATTGTTTGATATTGGGATACTTCTTCCCCAACAGTTACATAGATGGCGCTACAGTGGGCATACTTTGATACAAGACCTTTTCCATGGTCAATCTCAACTGAGTAGCCATAACCGCCATCCCATCCTGCTTGAATAATTCTTCCACCATCTGAAGCCTTGATGGAAGTACCAGTTGGTGCAGCTAAATCAATACCTTTGTGGGTACGCCCCCAACGATAACCATAACCTGATGTATAGGTGTAAGTTAACATAGGCATCTCAAAAGTACCTGTAGCTGTTGTAACTGGCAATGCTTTGATACCTCTATATAATTTCTCAGTAACTGGTTCCAGAATAACTGTCTCTTCATAGATCTCCTGATCCATTATCTTACCATTTAATTTCTCCACAGTTGCTCTTACTTCAATAATACCATCTGATCCTTCTGTAATGGTCTCAAAGGTCCCTATATAAGCGTCTGGGTCATTCACGTAAATTTTATCCCTATCGATGATTTGGGTATAAATAACATCCTCTACAGTGGTAACAAACAACTCAGGCTCTGGCACCATAATGGTCAACTCGTCACCTATTTGCATACGACGGGCATTTTCCTTAAGACCTGGATTTAACTCATATAAAGCTTCTGTTGCCATGTTATTAGATACTGCTATAACGGAAGGGGAATCCCCTTTAACGACCTTATAAGTTTTCTCTTCTTCATGTTCTTTGGTGATCATCTCTGTTGCAGATTCTATATCAACGATTTCTTCTTCTGAAACAAAGGCCTCTACAATTATAATCTCCTGATCCAACCTTACCTCTTGAACAACCGCTTCTAAAAACTGGCTCTCATCAGCTTCTAAATCTTCCATAGGCTCCCCAAACATTTCTGAAGTAACAAATATGCGCTCCTCAGGTAGTTCTTTTTGCAGGATCTGAACCTCAGGCGTAAGAATCAACCCATTGTGTTCATCTTGTACCAATTTAACTGATATCGCACTGTCATCTTGAACATATAAACACTGTGCACCTTCTAAGGTCTTAATTAAGTCCGCTTCGTCTTTAAGTACAACTCTAAAGTCGTCAATTTTCATCACAAATGCCTTAACCTTAATCTCACTTAAGGAACTGCACAATGCTTCGCTGATGCTTGATACAACTAACGCTTCATCCGACACACTTAAATCATCAGTCCTTTTTTCTTCAACTCGAATTGTGTACTCAAACTCAGGTTCATACCCAATATCTAAACAAACAGATTCTTTTGCCTTTGTAATCAAAGCAGCAACAACAGACTTTGAAGGAACACTTCCCACAAGTTGCTCATTAATGTATAACTCAAAGTAAGTCGATTGAACGTCAATCTTCTCAATTTCTTTGATGATTTCTAAATTACCATTCCAACCATTTAGAGTTGGTACTATCCCCATCAGCATAACTGCTATACTAGCAAAGGCGATTACACCCTTTAGAGCATTCCCAGTCATACTGCTATTCCGCTTTCCCATTACTGACCTCCAAGTCTTATCTTTAAGATAACAATAGAGGCTGTTAAAACAGCCTCTGATTTTTGTCAATTAAGTTAGGTCTTATTCTAGTTTATATAATCCAGTGGGTTTGCACACACACCATCAAATCTAATTTCAAAATGTACATGTGGACCAGTACTTCTACCAGTGTTTCCAGAAAGTGCGATTGTTTGATATTGTGATACTTTCTCACCTACAGAAACTTTGATCTTACTATTATGTCCATATCTGGTTCTAATGCCATTACCGTGGTCAATCTCTACTAAGTAACCATAATTACCGTACCAGCCCGCTATCGTTACTACACCACCGTCTGATGCCATAACATTGTTACCAGAAGGTACTGCCATATCCACACCATAGTGGAAGCCACCCCATCTTTGACCGAATCTTGAAGTAATTCTATATTCGGATAGAGGTGCAATAAATTGTCCAGTTGCTCCTTTTGGTGGTAAAGCCTTTGTTCCTCTTGAAACAACTCGGTTTTTAGGTTCTGTGATCACTTCTTTATTGGTAATCTCACGATCTATTTCAGCACCATTTACTTTTGTTAAAATAGCTGTAACTTCAAGAGTTCCTGAGTATCCATTATCAATTGTTGATGTCCAACCCTTGTACTTGTCTGGGTTATCTACATAAGTGACACCACGTCCAATGGCCTCAATATAAGTTACTTCTTCTTTGGTAGCAACTGATAACTCAGGTTCTGGAACCATGACAATCAACTCGTCTCCAATTTGCATTTTACGTTCATTACCCTTAAGATCTGGGTTCAAGCTGTATAATTCTGACAACTTCATATCGTTGTTCTCTGCAATCACAGATGGAGAGTCTCCGCTAACTACATTGTATACCTTTGGTTCTTGATTCTCTTTTGTAATAAGTTCTGTTGCATCTTCTATACTCTTAAGGTCTTCTTCAAAGACATAAGTTTCAACAATCATAACCTCTTCTGCAAATTCTACAGCAACTGTAGTTCCATCTGTCTTAGGATCTTTTTCCTCTTCGATTTCAGTAATTTCTTCTGAAGCCACCTCAGATTCACCTTGGTTTGCTTCGTCGTCTTCATCTCCATCATTGCCAGTAAAAGTTCTAGATACACTTTCTGGATCTTCCTTAATCAGACTTACTTCTGGTTTGATGATCATGCTGTTATGTTTATCAATGGCCAAATCAATGTCAACAACCATATCTTCTGAGTTAATATAGATACTCTGAGCGTTCTTAAGAACTTCGATAACTTCTTCTTTAGAATTCATCGCTACTGTAAAGCCATCTCCAATACGCATCACATAAGCCTTCACCTTAACTTCAGGCAAGGTTGATATGACATGGTCCTTTAAGGTTAATGCCAAGCTATCTGTATCTATGTAGTTTTCTTCTAACGAGAAATTTTCTTTATATTCAAGAACCGGTTCCGATTCCGGATTATATCCAAGTTCCGAAATGACCAGTTTAAGTGATTCATTTATAGCCGTTTGAGCATCATCGACAGATGCAACAATCCCTAGGTCCAAGCCATCAAGTAGTACTCTAAAACCATTCGTTTGAACAACTTCTTCAACCACAATCGGTTCTGGTTCTATAACCACAGGCTCAATATCAGCACTTGTCGGTGCTTCTCCAGGCACAAATTTAACGACCGTTACCAGTGTTAACACTGCTCCGACCGTTAGTGTAATTTCTTTTTTATATTTCAAAAAGATGTTCTCTTTAAATTTAAAGATCCCGTTCATATATTTATAGCCTCCATATATTAAAAACCTCTCACAGGTTTGTAACTGTCTTATTATCCGCCAGTAGAATGTAACACTTTTGTAACATTCTATTACATAGTATCATAATATTGCGATTTTGTAAAGTTCTACAACTTGACGAAACGCCCAACTTTACTCACTCTAACAGATAGTTTAACATAGAAATGTGGCAGGATTGTGAAGAGATTATAAACATTAAGAAAGAGTCACCGCAACCGCGGTGACTCCTCATCATTTGGCTATAAGCCTACTTTCTTTTTTTGAGTTTCGCCCCTAATCCTATACAAGCAGATCCGATAAAAGCAAATGCCATCACAGGAAGTCCACCTGATTGTGGTAAGATAGGATCTTCAATTTCAATACCACCTCCGTCACCTTCTGGTATTAAGAAAATTTCAGTATCAAATACAGCTGTAACCGTTTTGTCTCCATCCATAGTTACTGATAAGGCATCTTCATCACCAGTTACATCACCTGTCCATTCAATGAATAGGATTGATGTGTTCTCATCTGCAGGTTCATCCGCAATGGCACTAAGGTCTACAACTGTACCAGCTGCAAAAGTTTGAGTACCTTCAAATGGTTGAACAGATCCGTCACCTTCAACATTCACTGTTAATGTAAATGTCTGTGAACCAAAATTAGCTGTAACAGCCTTATCACCACTCATAACAACTAATAAGTCTAGAGAATCTCCACTAGCATCTCCGGTCCAACCAATAAAGTTATCAGCACCTTCTACAGCTGTAAGATTAACATTAGTACCACTTGAGAAAGTATTTGTTCCTTCAAATCCAGGAACACTACCATCGCCAACAACATTAACGGTTAAGTTGTAATTTGTTACTGGTGGTGGTGGAGGTGTGCTTTCATCAAACTTAGCATACATACGGATGACGCCACCTTCTTCTTGTACAGGTCTAGTGTACATACGTGAAACCAATCCATCAAGTGCATGTAAGTAGCCGTTAACTAGATAAGATGCACTTGCACCACTTACATCTGATACTTCTTTCCAAACCATAGGTGGTGCTACTTCACCTTCGAATGAACCTTCATCAGTTTGCTCATAGAAATCATAGAACTCAGCAAACCAACCAACAAAGTAATATCCACTAGCTGGAGATGCAGTAGCAGGTGCTGTTTCACCACCATAGAAAGTCTCTACGCCTGTAGGTGATACACTACCAAGAGATTCTTGTCCAGGGTATACTAGGTATTGAACATTCCATTTATCATCTTCAGTGAATCTTACCTTATAAACACCATCTTCTAATGCTGTCTCTGGCAATGTTTGATCCCAAACAGGATTTGACCAGTTGGCAAAAGGTGTTGCTTCAAAAGTCAAATCATTTCCATGAGGGACTTCAAGAATCATACCCGTAGCTGGTGTTCCTTCATCTGTTACTGAAGCCGTTCCGCCATCACCAATAACTTGTACTTCTATAGTATGTGTTTGTGGTATTGGAGCACTGCTTCTAAAATATATTGGAGAATCTATCATGTCAAAGTCATCATCATCATAATGATCACTCCAAATATAGTCACTTCCATCTAGTGGTGACGCTATAGCCCAATTTCCTGCATATCTACCTTCTGGAATGACATACACTTCTATCCATTCCTCTTGAGCTACATAATCTTCATTCATCCATCCAGCACCTGGTGGTGTTGGTACTGAGGTAGGTCTTTCAGCAACCCAATCGGTTCCTTGTCCACCAAAGTAGAAATACCATGAAGAATCAGTCTTAACAGAAGTATCGCCATATTCAAGAACTAAGTTGAAACCTGAAATATTCGCAACGCCTGTTTGATCCCAGGCTTCTACTGCCACAAAAGGAGTTCCTTCAAAATCAACCCAAGATTTTTGAACTGATGAGTAGTAGTTTTGATTCAATGTATTGTACTCACCTAACAAATCACCATTTATGTAAACTTCAGCATAGTCGTCAGCTGATACGAAGAGATTATAGTCTTCATACCAAACAGCCATAAGGTAAACATCACCCTCAATTGTTGTTTCATTGAATGGGATAGGTCTTCTAATAAAGTCCACATCTGCTTCAAGTGCTACCTGGTCAAGCTCCTGAGATGCCCAAGTCCAATAGTCAAAGAACATTGGTGGATCGTCCTCTGGAACTGGTAATTGAGGAACTGTTGCATATCCTAGTGGGACACCGTTACCATCAACATCTTCATCCAACTCAAGAGGAAGTGGAACAATGCCATAACCACTTAAGAAGTATATAGTGTACTTAGCACGTGCTAATGTAGTAAAGTTTTCCCCTCTTTCTTCTCTATCTTTAGTAGATTCAACTTCATCGCTACCACTAAAAGCAGTCACTTCAGCTCTATAGTCCGTATCAGGACTAAGTCCCATGACAACTTCAGAAACCGAACCACTACCACTAGCCACCTTAGTTGCAACTGGCGTAGTTAAATCACCTGCTTCGAAAATCTCCACTAAGAAGCTATCTGGTATAGCTTCGTCACCAACCGTTAATTGCCAAGTGACTGTGACTCTGTCAGATGTTGCAGCAGCACTTGTAACTTCAAGTTTATGCCCCCCATCTGGTGTAAACTCAGCATTCGCTGGTACAGCAAAAAGACTAAGAATCATAGCCAAAGTAACAATTAATGCAAAAACTCTCTTTAACATAATCATTCACCTCTTATTTCTTTCTCTTACTTTCTTCTGGAGGTAAGGTCTCTCTTTTCAGCCTCGTTTTGTAGGAACGGGGTTAACCAATAATAGGTATATGTGGTCTGCTCCACATATGAATTAATATGATATGTTCCATTTCTTGCCCCATGATGCTTTCTGAATAGAACTTAGTCAGAAAAATAAAAAAGACCGCACCAAGTAAGTGCAGCCGAACCGTCTTTGTCGTCTATCAAATCTGTGACAACTTTAGACTTCTAACTTTGCGTCATTCCCTTTCGGAAACTTTGCCTATAATAGTATGATAGTCCTAAATTCATGGTTTGTCAATATTTCGTTCATTTTTTGTCCATAATTTGATTTTTACGCTAAAGAGTCCCTCACCCTCTTCTTCGAATATTCAACTAATAGAAAAGGTCGCCCTGTTGGGCGACCATCTTGTTTCCTATCTTACTATCTAACCATCTAACCATCAGACTCATAAACTTATTTCTTCTTGCGAATTTTAAATCCAATACCAGTCATTCCAAGTCCTATTACTGACATCATTGATGCTGGGATTCCACCTGTTTGTGGTAATGCTTCATCTTGGATGTCTTCGTCTGGTGTTGCTTCTGGTGTTACTTCGTCAAGGATTTCTTCGTCGTCTTCATCTGGTGTTGCTTCTGGTGTTGGCTCTTCTTCAATTACTTCTTCGATTGGAGCAAAAGTAGCTACTACACTTTTATCAGCGTTCATAATAACTACGCCGTCAACCACATCACCTGTAAAGCCTACAAATTCAAAACCTTCTTCAACTGTAACTTCAAGGTTAACGTTTGTGCCACTTGCAAAAGTATTAGTTCCAAGGAAACCAGGAACTGTGCCACCTTCTGTTGCAGTAACAGTCAAAGTATAATTAACTGTTTGAGGTGTAGGGACAACTGGTGTTTCTGATTCTATTGGTAAATAGATTGCTGTTATTGTTGTATTACCAAGGATCGCTTGTGAGAAATCATAATCCCAACCTTCAAATGTATAATCAGCTAATGCTGGCACTTCTACAGGAGCTGAAATGATTGTTCCACTTGCTACATCATAAGACTCTGGTGTAGGTGTACCACCTAAAGTATTAAAGGTTACTGTGTAAACAGCTTTTGGCGCAAAACTTCTTAAGTAGACTGGTGTATCAATTACTTCAGCTGTAGGTACGTCAAAGTTAGGACCCCATATCCATTTTGCTGATGCATCTGGGAACTCATTGTCTTTCGCCCAATTTCTTGGTGTTGGTGCTTGTGCTAAAGAGAATGCTGTTACTGGAAGCCATCCATTAGCTGCATAGTCTTCTTCGTACCAGAAGTTGCCATTCAAATCAGCTGTATTAATATCTTCACCGTCTAACCTGTAATACCAGCTACTATCAGTTGAGATCACTTGTTCACCATCTTTATAGACTAGTTTAAATCCTGCAATGTTTGCAACACCTGTATTATCCCATGCCTTTGCAGCAAAGAAAGGATCTATGTTTTTGATACTATAACTAATTGCTTTATTATAGGATTTATTATGAGTGTACATGGCGCCATCAATATATAAGTCTGCATGGTCATCTGCTGATACCCATAAGTTTACATACTTGAAGTTTGCTACAAGTTCCACATTTGCACCATCAATTGTACCTGAAGGTGTACCTGTCCAACCTGTAAATTCATAATTGGCATCATCCATAACATATTCCACATTATAAGCAGCACCATCCAAAACCTCTGATAACTCTCCTGTAAAGCTAGCTATGCCAGCTGGGTTTGAAGTTGCGCTCACATTATATACTTTTACGAAAACAGGTGTAGGATAAACATCACCATCACTACCATCATAAGTAAATGTTCTTGGGTTTGGTCTATTTGTAGGATCATCACTATCTCTGCCTTGATTTAAGTCATATTTCCACATTAAGAACTTATAGCCTTGAGCAGGAACAGCTGTAATTGTAAATGTTTCATTCATTGCTACAAACGCTGTAAAGTCAGGACCAGAAGTACCAAGTAACCTATTGTCTTCTCCATTAAAAACAACTGTTCCAGCACTCTCATTCTCTGTTGCAGTTCCAGGACCCGTTAATTCATAAATCGTTGCTCCAAATTCAAAGTTAACACCTTCTGGTTTATCCTCTCTATCATCCGTTGCACTAACTGCCACTGTGTTTAACATCATAAACATTGCCACTAATACCGCTATAATACTTAATCTTTTACGCATTTTTACTTCCTCCTATTTTCACCCACATATTAAATTGCTACTATATTGCTACCCTGTTCCCAGCTTCTTAAATCATCTTCTCTATTTGAAGAAACTTCTGCAGCTTCATTCATAAGATTTAGTAGTTCAAGTTGACTTCTAAAGTGTACTTTCTTGCCTGTATCTAACCACTGAATCGAACCTTGCCAACTTTGATTTTCTTGATGATATATTGAAACTAAAAAATTAGTTCCTGTCATGATGTCACACCTCCAAGTTATTCATTCGATTAGGAGCTTCTAAAATCATTATACCTATGGCCTGTGACACGGTAGGAACTTCTCTGTGACATCTGCGTTACAAAATAAAAAAAGGTCTGAAATTGCTCTATGAACAATTCCAGACCTTGATATTCCCATGTATAGTATAACTATATTTCGCTTCAAAACAGCGATTAGATCGCAATGATATCGCTACCCTGGTCCCAATCTCTTAAATCTTCTCCCTCATCTGATGAAGCTACCACCGCACCGTTCATAAGGTTTAATAGTTCCAACTGACTTCTAAAATGTACTTTCTTGCCAGTATCCAACCACTGGATTGAACCTTGCCAACTTTGATTTTCTTGATGATATATTGAAACTAGAAAATTAGTACTCTTCATTCTACGACTCCTCCAAATTCTGTTACGATTATGTGCCTGCAAGCCTTACGACTCTATGTTATCTATATATTCTTAGCTGTAATCTAGGTCCCCTTATAGCAAGGTCTAGGTTCAGCCTTCAAATGTGTGATTTGTGAAACAACAACTGATTTAAATACTTCATCCTTGGCTAAGGTTCGAGTTAACACCAACTCCATAAGGTCTTTATCAACACCTGGTAGCAAAACAACAAATTGTGATTGGGACCATCTTGCTAGGGTATCACCCTTACGTAAGGAAACCATCAAATGTTGTTTCAGTTGTGACATTCTAGCTTCAGTCTTAGAATAAGACTCCCTATTCTTCGGAATTTCAATAATACCTATAGAAAACTCTTGCCCTGAACGTTCACTTCTTCTACGTTCTAGTTCATAAATAGATTTAAACACATCATATTCACAATAGAAAGCATTTTCAATGACCGTTTCACTTTCCAAAACCGCGTACAAGCTGTCGTCTGAATCAAGGGTTTGCTGAAAGGATAACATCCTTTTATACAATTGACGCATTTCAATTGACGGCTTAAGACCCATTTCTTGAGCATAAAAGTTTGTAATATAACCATAGTGCTCTATGGCTTGTCTATGTTCTCCTGCTGCCATTAATGATTCCATGTAGGTTAGCTGGAAGGATTCTTCATAAGGATCTACTTGAATTGCCTTACTACAAACTTTAATAATATTCTCATAGGATTCCGTCATCTTAAGTAACATGACAGCCTGACTTACTGCCTTGGAATAGTAACGTCTATACTGATTCCTAATGGAGAATATCCAGTGTTGATCCATACATTCAGGCAAATAGTCCCCAACATACAAATCTATTGCCTTCATATAATTAGACAAGGCCTCCTCCGGAGAACTAGAAACGTTATAATCCCCATTCTCAACACATCTGACAAATTCCTCTGCATCAAGATTTATAAGAAGTTGTCGGTTCCAAGTATAGTAACCATTGGTAAAAAGTATGGTGGCATCTTGGCTTTCTGACTTATCTTCACCTAAAACTTGCCTCAAACGGTGCATCTGCCTTCTTAAGGTACTTCTAGGGTCACTATACTCTTGTCCCACCCACAGATTATCCATGATGGATTCAGGCGTAAAGTCTTTCTCCTTATAACTTAAGATAAACTTATAAAGCTCCCAGATTTTCTTTGCTCCGGAAGCGGATTTAATTAATGATTTTCCATTTTTGAGTACGTCAAACCTACCTAGGGTTGTTATTTGATATTGATTCATTCTATTTCACCAGTTATATTATGTCGTCTATTACATGCTACACAACAAGGGGAATGATGTCCACAGTGTTGAACTATTATTGTGGTATGTAAGTTGGTACAAAAATCTGAAGTTTGTCTTTTATATCTTCGTTATAATCTAATACATATTGTAATTCAGCCAAAATATCTTCCATTTGCGTTCTTGTCACAGATGTCCTATTAGCAACATGAAGTTTTTCAAACTCTGTGTCAATCAAACCTTCTTCACTCATAAGTAATTCTTCATATAGTTTCTCACCTGGCCTAAGACCGGTATAAACTATCTCTATGTCTTTATCCGGCTCTAAACCAGAAAGTCTGATTAAATCTCTGGCCAACTTATCAATCTTAATCTGTTCACCCATATCAAGGACAAATAGTTCCCCACCTTTTGAGATTGCACAGGACTGTATGACTAATTGAACTGCTTCGGGGATTGTCATAAAATATCTGATTATATCTGGGTGCGTTACAGTCACTGGTCCACCCGCTGCAATTTGCCTCTTAAATAGTGGAATAACACTCCCATTACTACCAAGTACATTCCCAAACCTTGTTACAGCAAAAACTGTTTCCGAACTAGTCGAGAATGCTTCAACAATCATTTCACATAGTCTTTTGGACGCTCCCATAACATTGGTAGGATTAACTGCTTTATCTGTAGAGATCATTACGAAGCGATTTACATGATGATCATGACTAGCCTTAACCACATTATAAGTACCAAATACATTATTCTTGATTGCTTCAGCAGGATTCGCCTCCATTAGAGGCACATGTTTGTGCGCTGCAGCATGAAACACGACTTGAGGACATATCGATTCAAAAATTTCATCAATCCTCTTTTGATCACGTACAGATCCAATAATTCCTTCAACTTGAAGGTCTGGGTTTTTCATATGTAATTCATTAATAATGTCATATGCATTATTCTCATAAATATCAAGTATAAATAAAGCTTGTGGTTTATTCTTAGCCACCTGTCTTGCTATTTCAGATCCAATAGAACCACCACCGCCAGTTATTAAGACCACTTTGCCATTAATTAGATTATCTATCGACACCAAATCTAGCTTCACGGGTGTTCTACCCAATAAGTCCTCAATATCAACCGGACGGATATCACTAATCGAAATCTTCCCAGAGATAATATCATGAACTTTCGGAATGGTCTTTACTACTATTCCAGTACTTTCACAAAGTCCAATGATTTCTTTTTTTTCAACGCTACTCAGACTTGGAATAGCAATTATTATTTCATCAACTCTTTTATTAATTACAGTTGAAGTTATCTTGTCTCTTCCTCCAACAACCTTAACGCCATAAAGTCTCTTCCTAAGTTTATATGGATCATCATCTATGACTGCAACTGGCTCATAATCTGAGTTAGGGTTATCCTTTAACTCCTTAATGACCATTGCCCCTGCATCACCAGCACCTATAATTAAAGAACGTCTTTTTTTACGTATACTCATAAGGTCTTGGCGGTTAACCCTTCTAAGCGCACGGTAAGAGAACCTTAATCCCCCAACTAGTATAAGATCAATTAGAAAAGCAATAGCATAAACACTTCTTGGAACAGACAATTCACTCTGGTATAGCTTTGGAAATTCTGGTAAAAAAATCATCAAACCAATGGTCGCAAGTGTACCCATCAAGGTTGCTAAGAACACCTTGAATAATTCATCTACTCCTGCATATCGCCACAGGCTATTGTATAGACCCATCACTACAAACACGAGAATTTTAGCTAGTACAAATAAAACTAGTGTCTGAGTAAATAGCTCAAAATACTTTTCCGGTATTAGACCTTCAAATCTTAACCAATAGGCAGCGAATAAGGCTCCACTTAGTATAAGTATATCTGCACATAAAAGAAATAACATTCTAACTGCTTTTTTTGAATTAATGACTGCCATAAATCTACCCTCTTATTTCCTTTGCCGGCACACCAACAACTGTCACAAATGATGATATATTACTAATGACAACTGCTCCTGCACCAACTCTCGTTTCTCTACCCACTCGAATACCTTGAATAATCGATGCACCTATACCTATATGCGTTAAATCATCCACTTCTACCGCGCCAGCCAAAGATGCATTAGGCGATATATGTACATAATCCCCACATACAACATCATGTTCAATGACAGATGAAGAATTTATTATACAATGTTTTCCAATTTCTGCATCCACATTAACAACAGCGTTCGCCATAACTACTGTTCCCAAATCAATTTTAGCCCTCGAACTAATATATGCGGATGGATGAATCAATATGGCGAACTTTTTGCCATCAAGACGCTCCGTCATCATTGCTCTTGTCTTATTATCTCCAATTGCAATCACAACTTCAAAGTCCATGCTACAATCTTCAGCTAACTCAAAAGATGTACCAAGATATGGATAATCCATAAACGTTGATAAGTCATAATTATCATCATAGAATCCTATAACTTCACATTGTTCCTCTTCATTATCTACATATGTATTGATTGCCTCAATAATATCAACAACCACTTTACCATGCCCACTACAACCGACAATCCCTATCTTTTTCATACACCCACCTAATTCATCCCATTGTACTTTTCTATAGTCACGTGACCTTCTTGATTAACATCTGCTCTTTTAATAACTTTTAGAAATGTTACAACTAATATTCTGATATCCAGCCAGATAGAATAATGATCGACATAATATAAATCTAGTTCAAATTTCTTCTTCCAACTGATTGCGTTTCTACCATTCACTTGGGCCCATCCTGTTAGACCTGGTAAAACATCATGCCTTCTCAACTCATCATCCGTATAAACGTCTAAATATTCCACCAACAGAGGTCTTGGACCTACAAAGCTCATCTCACCTCTAAGGATATTAATCAACTCTGGTAGTTCATCTATACTAAGTTTTCTAAGCAGACGTCCAAATCCTGTCATTCTCTGGTCATCAGGCAATGGTTTGCCTTGGTCATCAACAGCATTTCTCATACTCCTAAACTTATACATTGTAAAAACAGTGCCTTTATATCCCGGTCGCTCCTGAGAGAATATGACTGGTTTGCCAAGTTTAATCCCTATCAGAATTCCAGTAATCAACATTGCAGGACTTAAGACTATCAATAATATAGAAGCTAATATGACATCAAATACTCTTTTTATCAGAAATTGTCTTGAACTCATTTCACACCCTCAAAGATTTCCTTAATTATTCGAATCACTGAATCTTGTTCTTCAAGTGTCATCGCCGAACCGGAAGGCAAACACAAGCCTTCTTCAAAAAGATAATCACTTACATCGTTCAAACTAATATAGTCATACTCAGAAAATACTGGTTGCTGATGCATAGGCTTCCACAAAGGACGTGACTCAATATTATTCTGCTCTAATTTCTCAATGACATCTCTAGGGATAACTTTGGAGGAGCGATCTATCAACACTACACTAAGCCAATAATTGGGTTCACCTTTATCATATATTGGCATCATATGAATTGCTTCTATTGATTCAAAAGCTTGCATATAACGTTCAAAAATTTCTTTCTTAGCCTTAACAAACCTATCCAAGACTTCCATTTGTCCGCGACCTATACCAGCGCAAATATTGGACATTCTATAATTGTAGCCAATTTCTTTATGTTCATAATGAATCTCAGCCTCTCTCGCTTGAGTCGCCCAGAATTTGCATTTATCTGTTATAGCTTTATCTGATGAAATCATCATGCCCCCACCAGAAGTTGTGATGATCTTATTACCGTTAAAAGAATAGACACCGATATCCCCAAAGGTGCCACTCTTTTGCTTCATATAAGTAGCCCCTAAAGATTCAGCTGCGTCTTCAATGATAGGAACGTTATAGGATTTACATATAGCCATGATTTCATCCATCTTAGCACTTTGGCCATATAGGTTGACGACTATACAAGCTTTTGGCAATTTACCCAACTTGGCATATTTATCTAAGGCAATCTTGAGACATTCTGGATCCATATTCCAAGTGTCTAGTTCACTATCAATAAAGACTGGTATAGCCTTCTCATACATAATAGGATTACATGTAGCTGCAAAAGTTAAGGTAGAGCAGAGAACTATATCTCCTTGTTTAACACCTAGTGCTTTTAGGGCTAAATGTATTGCTCCAGTACATGAACTTAATGCCAGGGCATTTTCAGCACCAGTGTAATCGCAAATTGCTTTCTCAAAGCCATTTACATTGGGTCCAAGAGGTGCAATCCAATTTTCTGCAAAAGCTTTTTTTATGTAGTTCATCTCTGTGCCACCCATGTTTGGTGGTGATAAGTATAGTTTGTTTTTCATGGTTTATCCCTTTTCAAATTATTGAGCATATAGAAGTTTAGACATCTGATTCACTGATAAACCTGATTAAATACACATTTATTTCGGCAACCATATCAATGACATACTTCTTAATCAGTTTAATCCTTTAATCAGATGTTGCTTTCTTTTAAATTCTATTCTATACCTGATTTTCTGATGAGACTGATTACACGCCCGTTCATTTCGGCAACCATATCAATGACATACTTCTTAATCAGTTTAATCTTTTAATCAGATGTTGCTTTCTTCCAACTTCTATTCTACATCTGATTTTCTGATGAGACTGATTACACGCCTGTTCATTTTGACAACAATATCAATGACATACTTCTTAATCAGTTTAATCTTTTAATCAGATGTTGCTTCCTTTTAACTTCTATTCTAAACTTGATTTTCTAATGAGACTGATTATATGTCCGTTCATCTCGGCACCACATCAATGACATACTTCTTAATCAGTTTAATCTTTTAATCAGATCTTGCTTTCTTCTAACTTCTATTCTACACCTGATTTTCTGATGAGACTGATTACATGTCCGTTCATTTCGACAACAATATCAATGACATACTTCTTAATCAGTTTAATCCTTTAATCAGATGTTGCTTTCTTTTAACTTCTATTCTACACCTGATTTTCTAATGAGACTGATTACACACCCGTTCATTTCAGCAACCACATCAATGACATACTTCTTAATCAGTTTAATCCTTTAATCAGATGTTGCTTTCTTTTAAATTCTATTCTATACCTGATTTTCTGATGAGACTGATTACACGCCCGTTCATTTCGGCAACCACTTCAATGGCATATTTCTTAATCAGTTTAATCTTTTAATCAGATGTTGCTTTCTTCTTATAAACTCCTCTGCTGAAGCTAGTTAATAGCTAATCTATTTAGTAGTCTTTTCAATTTCATACATATTGACATATCTTTTATGTTCTAAGCTGTAGCTTCCGAAGTTTAAAAGTAAACCCACTAAGTATCCTGTTGTTCTTAAATATCCAATTAATTGAGCTTTATGAATATCTGAAAGTTTCTTTACTGCCTTGAGTTCAATAATAATTTTACCCTCAACAAGCAAATCAGCGATATATTCACCAATAACTTCACCTCTATAAACGACTTTCAAAGGAACTTGATGTTGCACTTCTAGTCCTGAATCCCTAAGATCCATTACAAGACCATTCTCATATACCTTTTCAAGAAAACCAGGACCTAGTTCTCTTTGCAACTTCATTGCGACACCAGTAATCTTGTGCGTCAAATCGCTAAACAAATAATTATCCATGTACCCTTCCCAGAGTATAATACTAGCAGTCTCAAAATATAAATTGGCAATTACTAATCAAACATCTGATAATCTGATATGACTGATCAAATACTATTACATATATAATTTACCCAAATCAAAACCTTGGATTTTCCTAGTTGTAATTCACTTAATCAGCTTTATCAGCAAATCAGTTGTTAATATCATTGTCCTTTGATCAAAGGATATTATTCATCATCTGATATGACCGATTAAATATTCTTAGATATATAATTTACCCAAATCAAAACCGTACATTTTCCTAGTTGTAATTCACTTAATCAGCTTTATCAGCAAATCAGTTGTTAATATCATTGTCCTTTGATCAAAGGATATTATTCATCATCTGATATGACCGATTAAATATTCTTAGATATATAATTTACCCAAATCAAAACCGTACATTTTCCTAGTTGTAATTCACTTAATCAGCTTTATCAGCAAATCAGTTGTTAATATCATTGTCCCTTGATCAGCATATTCAGTTAATCAAGTGTTCCATTCTTTAGATCATATACCAACAAGAACTCTATACACCAAGAAAATAAACTCCGAAGCCGGAACCAATAACACCTGCCCAAGTAACACACCCAGAAACTTCGTAAAAATCATAATCAAAACAATCTGCTTCAGCTCCACATAATCCTTCTTACCTTTATAAACATCATCAGTAATAACTGAAATTTTAGGTTCTAACCACATGAGCAATATAATCGATGCTACTGAATTGATTGTACCTGAAAATCCCGCAATAGACAACCTGCTTTCAGGTCTATAGAAACTAGCCAAGTAAGCTGAATACATTGACACAGAATAGATGGCTTGAACCACAAGATTAGCTAATATAATCCACTTATATTTCATCAATCCCTTAACATCTGCAAACATAGACTTCTTTGGCAATCTAATAAGTTCAACTAAGCGGTATTTCCTCGTGCCCTTCAAAGACTCAACAATGCCCTTAGCCGCAGATTCCTTCTCTGCCACCTTATTCACCATGGCTGGGAAGAGGTTTAGGAAAGTAGGCGTTAATATAATGGCCATGATAACCCCAATAGCCGAAGCAGCAAGAATCAGTCTAAAATCACTGGTAGGGAGAACTTCTTTACTAATACTAACGTCAATAAGCACCCCTAGTAGAGGTGCTTGAAAGGTCACAAACATTTTGATGAACACAGAGAACATATTGTACACTGTTCTCGTTAATGTGTATTGCTTGTTTTTGTATATAATTAGTTTTAAGGAGTAGCCAAGAGTGTCAAAAGTAAAGAGCACAATGGCTACTAGGGATAGGAGGTAGGTTGCCTTTATCATTTTGAAATTTCCTTTATCTTATCCATATAAACATCAATTATATGTTTTCTATTGAACTCACTAACCATCTTTTCTCTTGCATTCTTACCAAGTTCAATCATATCCTCTGGTAATAAACGGATAAACATTTTAATTTTATCTGCTAGATCTTCGCTATCTTTCACACGACATAAGTAGCCTGTTATCTGATGATCGACTATTTCCTTACAACCATTAATATCCGTAGTTATCGTTGGTAGTCCTGTTGCAGCTGCTTCTTGAAGTACATTAGACATACCTTCATGATAAGAAGGTAGTACCACCAAATCAGCATTTTTATATATTTTTTTCATATCATATGACACACCTAAATATTGAATCAATCCCTTATCAACTAAGCTAATTACTCTCTCTTCAATCGCTTTCTCTTCAAAAAAACCTAAAAGACCATAAGTGATTCTGCCATTGTTATCACCCACAAGCTCAACCGCATCTAGAAATTCATTTATCCCCTTCTCTTTCATTAACCTTGAAATAAACAAACATCTTATACTTCCAACATAGGAACGTTCTATATAATTAAACTCATCTACATTAACACCAGAGCCGTTTACAAGAACAGCTTGATCTGAAATGACTATTTTTTCACTCAAGAAGACCTCTCTATTATTTTCATTCTGAAAAAATACAAAGTCCGACTTTTTTAGTGAACGACTATAGAGAAACTTAGCAACTTTATACAAAAAGCTTCCCCTTCTTTGAAAAGTCGATCCCAGACCAGTGATGTTGGCAATGTGTGGTTTACGAAAGAGTCTAGCAACGATACCACCATAGACATTTGGTTTAATTGTATAGGTGATGATGGCGTCAGGTTTGAGCTTTCTAGTTAACTTTATATACTCAAATAGTAGTTTTATATCTTCCAACAAGTTAATGGAACGTCGCTTAAGCTTCGAATCATGTATATGGCAACCTAGCTCAGCTATTTGAGTTACAAGCTTATGGTTTGGTAATGATACGTGGACCTCATAACCATCCTCAATCAATCGAACCAATAGTTCTTTTCTGAAGTTGTGCAAACCTAATGCATGATTTGTAAGAATTAGTACTTTTTTCATTAAACTCTATACCCCATAGAACTCTCTATACCAGTCAACGAAATGACCGATTCCATCTTCAATGGATGTTTCAGGCCTAAAATCAATATCCCTAACTAAATCATCAACATCCGCAAATGTTTTCTTTACATCGCCAGGTTGTATAGGCATATAATTCCTAATCGCTTTCTTACCAACCTTACCTTCAATTGCATCAATAAAATCTTCGAGTTTAACAGGGTTGTTATTCCCAATATTGTATACTTTATAGGGTGCAAAACTTCGGCTGTTATCTGAGCTTGTCTCATCCCATTCTTTTACAGGCTCTGGTACAGTAGAAATTAACCGTACGATACCTTCAACAATATCATCTACATAAGTAAAGTCCCTTACCATGTCACCATGATTAAATACTTTTATTGGTTGCCCATCAATAATCGCTTTTGTAAATAGGAACAATGCCATATCAGGTCTACCCCACGGCCCATAGACTGTAAAAAATCTCAAACCTGTAGTAGGAATATTATACAAATGGCTGTAGACATGAGCCATTAACTCATTAGACTTCTTTGTAGCAGCATACAAACTTACAGGATGGTCCACATTGGCACTTGTTTTAAAAGGAACTTCTTTGTTACCACCATACACAGAACTTGATGAAGCATAAAGAAGATGTTGAATATCATTATGACGACATGCCTCTAATATGTTCATGAAACCAACGATATTTGCATCAATGTAGGCATGTGGGTTCTCAATGCTATATCTGACTCCAGCTTGAGCTGCCAGATTCACTACATGTGTGAACTTTTCTTTGACAAATAGGTTATTTACAGCTTCACGGTCTTCTAATTGTATTCTATGATTAAGGAATCCTTTGTATTTGCTAAGGATTTCTAGTCTACCTTCTTTAACCCTGACATCATAATAGTCATTGATGCAGTCTAGTCCGACTACTTCATTTCCATCGTCCATGAGTCTTTTTGCTAGGTGAAAGCCGATGAAGCCTGCTGTGCCTGTTACAAGAATTTTCATAAACTATAATCTCCAAATATCGTAGCTTTGATCGAAATCGGCAGGTTCCAACATCCCTTTTACATCCATCAACACTTTTCCGTTTGACGATGCATATAACTGGTCCAATATGTTTTGGTCTAATCCTTTAAATGATTCATGTGCTACACATAAGACTATTGCAGAAACACCTTCAAGCTGGTCTAGATTTGTTAGTGTAATACCATATTCTTGTATTGCCTCATATGGTTCAGCTACAGGATCAACAACCTCAACTTCCACGCCATATTCTTTAAGTTCATTTATGACATCTATGACTTTAGAATTTCTAAGGTCAGGCACATTCTCTTTGAATGTTAGACCAAAAACAGCTACCTTCGCTGCTTTAATAGACAAGTCGTTCTGAATCATGTTTTTAATTGTTTTCTCAGCAATAAACTTCCCCATATTATCATTGATTCGTCTCCCAGAAAGTATAACTTCTGGTCTGTATCCCAATTGCTCAGCTTTATAGGTTAGGTAATATGGGTCAACACCTATACAGTGCCCACCCACAAGTCCAGGAGTGAATTTCAAGAAGTTCCATTTAGTTCCCGCTGCTTCTAACACTTCATTTGTATCAATGCCCATGCGATCAAAGATCAAAGCTAATTCATTCATAAACGCTATGTTTACATCTCTTTGAGAGTTTTCGATAACCTTAGCGGCTTCAGCCACTTTTATTGAGCTGGCACGATATACCCCTGCATCAATGACTTTCTCGTATACTTTGGCTATCTTATCCAAGGAGTCTTTATCCATTCCAGCAACCACTTTGATGATTTTATCCACTGTGTGGACTTTGTCACCTGGGTTGATTCTTTCTGGAGAATAGCCTACTTTAAAGTCCTCGCCACATTTTAAACCAGAAATCGACTCAAGAATTGGAACACAGATGTCCTCTGTTACACCTGGATATACTGTCGATTCAAAAACAACAATCGAACCTTTGGTCAATGATTGTGCCAATGTTCTAGTCGCACTCTCAACTGGACTTAAATTAGGTATCTTGTCAGCTCCTACAGGGGTAGGAACCGCAACTATGTGAAATTTTGACTCTTTCAATTTCATAATGTCTGATGTATAAGTAAGGTTCTTAACCCTAATTAATCTTTCACTACCGATCTCATTGGTCGGATCATTCCCATTTATGTACTGTTGTATTTTTTCTTCATTTATATCAAAACCTATGACTTCGGTTCCTCTCTCAGCGAAATTAACTGCTAAGGGTAGACCTACATAGCCTAATCCTACAACTGATATCTTATTCATATTATGCCTCCGTATTATCTATATTGTAATATACTTTCCCACATTTTTATGATATGTTCTGTATCAAAAACCTCTGATTTTTCTTTAGCACTTCTTCCACACTTCTCTGCAAACTCATGATCAAGTAAGAAAGACTTCATTGCCTTGTAAAGGCCATTAACATCACCAATGTCTGTCAACAATCCATTAACACCATTTTCAATCACCTCATTAGAACCTGCACACCTAGTTGATATACAGGGCATACCTTGCATCATAGCTTCGAGTAAAGCGTTTGATAAGCCTTCATAATTTGAAGACAGTACAAACACATCTTCTTCTCTCATCCTGGAGTGAATATCACTCACTTTTCCCGGTAAGAAAACATGATTCTCTAATCCTAATTGTTTTATTTCATTTTCAAGTTGATTCCTTAGAGTCCCCTCACCATAAATAGTTAAGGTAATGTTCTCATCCTCCTGCCATAGCATATAAAAGGCCTTTATCAGCAAATGTTGATTCTTCTGCTCTTCTAAACTTCCTACTGATACAAATCGATTATGCCATTGATACTTCTTGATGGGCATTCTGTTAACAGGATTATAAATGATTTGACCGTTTCCTTGAACAACACTTTTAAAGCAATTCTTTGCCCATTCAGTTTGAAATATGACACCATCTACTTTAGGATATATTTGATTTGTGATAAACCGTACAACCCACGATCTGCCATCATTTTGGGGATCATTTCTTTCTGAAACATACTTTTTAGTCTTCATGCCAAGTGTGGCAAAGTACATAATGATATTAATCCTAGCTGCAAATGATAAAATTATATCAGGTCTATTCGCCTTTACATATCCTCTAATCTTTTTAAGCCAATTCGGCAACATTCCAAGCCGGCTCTTTTGTTCATCTGAAAATGAATACAGTTGAATGTTAGGGTCAAGCTCATACTCACAATCACCTGAAAGTAATAAGAGTATATCAACATTCCAGCCTTTTTTTGTATAATGATTTGCTAATATAGATATGACTCTTTCAGCACCACCACGTCTCATACTGCCTAAAACAAAAGATATTTTTCTTGCTGTATCAGACTTCCTATTCATCTTTTAACCTCATTAAGCCCTTTTCTATGAACTTATACTGATTGCTCAAAATGTGGTCTTTCTTCTCTTTATAGGACATACCCTTACTCTGCATATTAAACTTAAGATTACTATTTAGGTAAGTATCTTTTGATGTTATGACTCTTGCAGGATTTCCGGCTACGACGACGTCATCAGGTATACTCTTTGTAACTACAGAACCTGCACCAATAACAACATTATTACCAATTGTTACTCCTGGCAAAATTATTGCATTAAGACCAATGAATACATTGTCTCCTATACTTATTTTTCCAAACGTATCTATATTGGGATAAAACTCACGATGTATCCAATTACCACCATCATGTGTTATAAAGTATACACCTTCTGTAATAGTAACATGATCGCCAAGTCTGATGAGGTAAGGTTCAGAACCAAAATTACAAGATATCAGTCGACAACCTTCTCCTATTTCCACCCCATCTTTTCTCGCTGTATTAACAGCATAAACTGTGGAATGTTTATATGATCCGAATACAATTTTATATGCCATTCCAAGTATTCTTTTAAACATGCTCAAGACACCTCTTATAAAACTCAACCCAGTTGCCGACAACATCATGCCAAGAAAAATTCTCTATAGCTACACTTCTAGTCTTAGAAGCTTGTTTCTTATTGATTAAATTATTATTTTCAATTCTTAATAAAGCATCTATTATGCTTTGTGGGTCAGAGAAATCGCAAGTTCCACCAATGCCATACTTATCAAGAATATCGCTATATCCAGTAACTTTTTCTTGAGTCAAAACATACTTTCCACATGAGCAATAGTCATATAATTTCAGAGGACTTCCAGGGCTAACACGGATGTTGTTTACTGGTAAAAGGCAGAAGTGAGAAATATTCATGTACTTTACGGCGATAGATTTGTCTACCAAGCCAACAAACTCGATGTTCTTATGCCCGATAGATTTAAGGTAATCTATATATGTAGGATTTATACCACCAACGATAAGTACTCTATAATCAGCTAAGGTTGGGTCGTCAAGGATCGAACCAAACGACTTGATTAAGATATCAACACCATGCCACTTACTAACCGATCCAATAAATAGCAAATATTTGAGTTCTTGTTTTAAGCCAAGTTCTGCCCTAGTCTTCTTTACCTCATCTTCTTCAAAGGGTACAAAGTTTTCTGTGTCAGTTCCATTGTAAACTGAGGTTGACTTCACTTTGCCCTTTAAGTATTTTTTTCGAAAATGCTTCTCTAAGTCAGGATGATTAAATATGACGCCTGTCGAGCCATTTAGTATGATGTTTCTAAAAATATTGATAATCCTGTATTTGAGTTGATTAGCTCTTTCTGGATAATGTAGAATTAGTTCTTCAAAGGTATCTGAATGTATTTCTCTTATAACTGGAATCTTGAATATTTTAGCTAAAATGAGAATCAGAAAATAATACTCACCTCTTATCTGTATTACATCCGGTCTATTTCCCTTAAGTAAATGAATAGCATAGTGTAAATCTTGCAAAATGACCCCGACCATTCTTTTATTGGTTTTAAATTGGTCATGACTAAAAATCCTCAAGTGAGAAACCTGATTATTTTGCTCTAAGAATTGTATTTTCTCCTCTGTTGCCTTGCTGTGTCCGAATTTTTTGTTTAACTTAAATCCTAATATATAATCTACTATCATGTCTGCTCCTAAAACTAGTTTCTTATACGATCAAAGAAATTAACATTCTCCTTTATCGTTTCCTCATTCCATAACCACCAGCGAGATTTTTCCAACTCAGAAATTTCATCAGTTCCAAAACGCATTCTTATGAGCTTCGCTGGGTTACCCCCAACGATTGAATAAGCTACTACATCTTTCGTTACGATACTTCCAGCACCTATGATAGCACCTCTACCAATACTAACACCACTTGTAATAACAACATTTGAACCTATCCATACGTCTTCTCCAATGGATATTGGTCCTTTACTTGTGTAATCCTTGTATCTATCATCCTGTATGATATTACTATGAATATAATAAGTACTTGCATGATTTGTATGGTGGTTATTCTCTTGAATGATGACATTCGATGCAATCGAAGTAAAGCTGCCAATGCTTATATGACTTACTTTGGATCCTATTCTTGTACCTGGACCATTAATTGAAACGTAACGTCCACATTTTACATTCCCAGTAACCTTTACATCGACTAATTTACAACCTTCTTCTAACAAAGCCCCGCTAACAGTAGATTCTTTTATATAAATCTCTAGTCCAGGTTTTCCTTTATAATTCCTAATCATATTATTGACATTGGTGTAGGACACACTTTTTGAATCTATGATAATATGTCGAAATCTTAGTAATTTACTGATAATCCATTTCATAACCTGCTCCTAAAACCCAAATAATCTCAACCTGGTATCTTCCAGTATCTTGTGACTTGCTTTGTTACCTAACAATGTATTTAAATCATCTAAAGTTTCTATATATGTCATCAATCCCTCGCTTATAAGCTCGAATAAGAGTTCAAGTCCATCAGACCCATATACACAAACTTGACAATCGAAAGCCAACGCTTCTATCAAAACTGTAGAGAAGCAACCTATTACTATGTCTGATCCATACAATTGCTCATATACATGATCCTCAGAAAACACAACTTCAATGTTTTCAGGAAGAATACTATCCTGATAAAACTTCTTCGCTTCTTCACTATGTTCTATAGGATGTGTTCGATAAGTCACTTTCAAACCCGGGAATGTATCAGCAATACCTCTAGCTAGCGCTACCAATATATCTCTTCTGCTTGGTTGAGATATGATAAGTATGTCAGTCTTAAATTCGCTACTTATTTGATTCACACAATTCTTTAGGTATTGGTTACCAGAAATCTTGGTTTCAATAAGTTCAGCATTCATTACCTGCTTAAAATAATCTCCCCAAAGATGTATTTGATCTGGAAAATAGGGAACTGAATCATTCGGGAAGCAATAGCCAAGATGGTATCTGGTAATTAGCCCATGTTGTATCTCAATTACTTTGAGCCCAGCTTTCTTTGCACCACTTATGATGCCCTCTTTTCCATAAGAGCAAATTAAGTAAAGTTCTGAAGCTTTTGAGCGCTTAAATAAACTATAATAAGCTTTTTCGTCCTGCCTAAACTGAATGATTGCATTATGTATTAAGTAACGATAGTCTAGTTTGGTATTAAAGCGCTCAAGAAGCTGTTCAAACATAGCTACTAAGTTTTCATCTAACTCGAGCGGATGAAACTTAAGAACAAGCTTTCTACTAATATACTCACTTATACTTGGAATAATATATCTTCTCTTCTCATCATATTGATCTTTATAAGTCACTCTAGCATAATATGGCTGATAAATCTGATAATTCACCCTTGAATCTCGAAGTCTACTAACTAGATCATCTGTATATGGGTCAATATATACGCCATCATATAGAATTTTTCTAGGATTCTCCATGATTATTGTATCAGTTTTTTTAACAAAGCACTTAACATTTTTAGTAAATTTTCTTATCCCATCTAAAGATAGTAACTTACTAGCTTTTTTGCTAACCGAGTTTGATTGCTTCTTCTTGCTATATGATTTTACAAGCATTCTTGAAAAAGGATCTCTAATAAGTTTCCACCAATATACACCATCTATTTGATGGGTAAATAGCCCATGTTTCTCTTCCATTTCACAAATGTATTCAGCCACTATAATCAAGGAACTATTGTTTTGCATAAACCACAACCTTCCTCAATGTCTCCTTTAAGTTCAACAACATTGATCCAATAAGCCAAATTCCTATCTTACTGGTAACTTGAATAATCATCGTTAGACTACTATATTGAATCATCACTATTGATATTAGCATAATAACCAATACTATAGTTGGATAGTAATAATGTCTAAGTTTAACCATAGAGTTATTATACACTCTTTTAACGCTATAAAACTGTAATAAGAGTAGCACACCGAAACTAATAAAGGTCGTTAAGGCTGCGACTTGATAACCGAAACGTGGAATAAGAACACTGTTAAGTATGATATTAACAATTCCTGATACGATCGTTCCCCTAGATATGATGATTGTTTTTTTAGAATAGAACAAGTAGCCCGCATATATTGTATATAGGAACATAACAGCTTGGTTAGCTATTAAAATAACAAATACAATATAGGAACTCTTATAAGCTTCGATTCCAAACAATACTACAAACTCATTGAAAAACATAACTGGTAAGCAAATTAGTAGTACAAATAGTTGATAAAAATTCTTTGATACTTCTTGAATCCAATTCTTTTTTTCTTCCTTCATCCATTTAAAGTAATTAGGTGTCCACCACTTGACAAAAATATCTGTAAGTACATGAACTAAACCAGCCATTGTATAGGAGAATGAATACATACCTGCTTCCACAGTACCAATAATTGTATTTACCATAACTCTATCAAACACTGATAAAATGACTGAAGATAACTTATGAGGCATTAATGGTAGACCGTATGAAATGCCGTAATGAATATATTCAGTTTTACTTCTTGTGCCTTGTAACTTTAGTTTAAGGTACTTTGGTAGTATATATATAAATAGAGCATAATTCGATATTAAGACACCGATGATTCTGCCATAAAATCTATTTTCATCCATTAAAACAACTATAATAAGGCCTGTAAATATGGATATAAATGCGCTAATCATTCTAAGAAGTGAGTATTGACCAGTTTTACTTATAGATCTAAGATACTCACAATACATAGTAAACAAAATATTTGGCAACAACGCTATCAATAAAGCAACAAAAGTAAGTATTTCAATATTTAGAAGTGTTGCCATCATACTTCTAAAGCCATACAATATAACCAAAACAAGAGCGTTTACAACGAACAATACTAATGTGTTCACTTTAACATATTGTTGAACACTATCTTGATCATCATGATACCACCTAAGAATGGATCCTGGTATACCCAGCAAGCTTGCTATAGAAGCCACAGAGTATAATGACATAAAAACTGAAATACTACCATAATCTTCAGCATTTACCAGTTTTATGATAATCAAAGTCCCCACTATTGAGAAAAGTTTAATAAGAATTTCAGCTATAGAGTAATCCAGCAATTTATTCCGCATCTTCATAAGTTTTTTCCTTAATCAAACGGGCCGGTACACCACCATATACAACATTAGCAGGTATATCTCTTGTCACAACACTATTAGCACCTACGACAGAATTGTTCCCAATGCGGCTGCCAGGTGTAATGACTGCATTAACACCAATCCATACGTTATCACCAATGACTACATCGCCTTTTTTCATTCTTAGAGGTCTAACAGCGAAATCTTGGTCAGTTTCTGAAGAAGAGGTATAAACTCGTACATTATGAGCAATGGATACATTTCTACCAATTGAAACTTTATGATCTGCACAGACCTGTATTGTCGAATATGAACCTATATAGGAGTTCTCAGCTATTTTGATTTCACCTTCACCATAGAACAATATATCTTTTCCATTAAAGCGAAAACTTGGATGGATATCATAATATCTTCTAAAATCTTTATAGTTCACTTCTGACCTTACTTTTTCAAGTCTAGTAAAAAGCCTATTAATTATTGACTTATTCAAATTATTGCTCCTTTAACATTTCAGTTAGTAAATCTGTTTTACCACCATAAACATCATTTGTATCAAATCGCTTAAGCCTCATCATTTTTGCATCTTTGCTATTAAGTCCTCTTGTCATAGTAAAGCCCATCCTGTAGCCTGTATCATTAGCTAAGCTTAACACGTCATCTGTATATGAGCTAGGTCCACCATAGGGGTAACTAATTGCATCAATTTCAACACTAATTATTGACTCCAGGATTTGCTTGCTTCGAATCATTTCATCACGGACTTCATCTAAACTAAGAGATGATAAAGGATTATGATTGTGACAATGTGAACCAATCATCCCTTCTTGTCCTAATATTGATATTTGTCTTTCAGTCATGTATAAATCATTGTTGAACTGTGAAAGGTCTATTTCAAGTTCATTTATTAGTAAGTTTATATAGGATACCCTTTGCACATTACTAAGTTCAAAGTTATATACATATTTAAAGGTAGCAGCTAATTGATGATCGTATCTATATTGAGCCTTGGCTTTTTCATAAATATTTTTTTGATCTATAGTAGAGAATTTCTGCAGAAGCTCCAGTAAGATATTCGTATCATAGTTTGCTCTAATATGATGTAATAAGTGTACAGGAAGAACATATTCTTTATTCTGAATGGGTCTTGTTGAAGGGAAGAAGATTGCTTTCAGTCCTAGCTCCTTAATAACTTGATAACCAACATCAAATTGCTCTCTTAAGCCATCATCGAATGTCAGTATACAAAGGTCCTCATTTGAAGAATTCACTAAATGTATTTCATCTTGACCTATAATTCTAAATCTTGACGCCAATTTTTTAATCTGCTTGTTTAAAGCAGCCTTCGTAATCGGATAAATACCATCTTTATAGGATTCATCTCTAAGGTAATGATAGTTTACAGCTATTAACATATTCTATAAGAGATTAGGGCGATCCTGATCTCCATCTCCTTTTACTATAAGGTTAATTGCATTTAAATCCGATGACATATATTTTAGTGTCTTATTTCTTGCCTCAAAAGGTTCAAAAAAATTAGGAAATACATCCTTGGAATGAGGTATATTAAAGCCCATACTTAGAAGTGCATCGACAACTTTCTGATTGTTACCAATATAAGCATCGATATACTCTATATCATCAATTAACTTGCCCTCAAATAAAGATCCAAAATTCGATATAAGATCAATTCGGCCAATTAAATCAATGATTCTATATATACTAGCTTCTTCTTGTTTGACTTTTCTCATAACTAAGAGAAGTAGCATCTTGCTTCCTTCCATTAAACCGAATAGTTCATAATCATATTTTATATGTCTCATGTATCTATGAGCTATATAATCCTTTGACTTAAAAGGCTTAGTTCCAGTGTTATCTAAGGTAAAAAGATCATCCTCATTCGTTATGCTTTTAATCGAATATTTCCTTGAATCTGGTCTATTAATCAAAGTTCTTTTGCCATATTCACTGAGATTTTCAATACAAGCTATATGATAGGAACTAATATTAGGATTCACCATAACTAAATAATCCATTGTTGCTGTTTTCCATTTAAGAATTCTATAAAGAGGTCTAATTGAATCTCTTATTCCACAACTACTTATATATCTATTTCTAGGGTCTTTAATTAGAAACATATATAATTTAAGACCCAAAAAAGCTTCTCCTGCATCTTGTCGTGTCATCCACATCACAGTAAATATATCTCTAGAACCACCATGGTCGCCGTAGTCAATAAAACCAAGTATTGCATGAATTTCATTTTCTTTTTCAGCAACGACAAAGTTAACGCTCTGCCCATCTGGACAGAACTCATAGTCAAAAAGATCTTCACTATTACCTAACACATGATTGACACTCCAATAAGTTCTAATAAATCCCATAATTTTCTGTTTATCTTCTATCGTAGCATATCTAATTCGGTGACTACTCTTTTCCAAGTTAATCGGCATTTACTTCTCCTAAGACTCTCACCCTAAAACTTTGTTTATTCTCGAGAGTAAACTTAACATATCCCTCATCTAGTTCAATACTAACTATTATGAAGTCCGACCCTTTGCGGTCATATCGGTTGTTTTCAATACTCCCCAAAAGATATGTACACTCATCAATCACAACTTTAGATGAAAATGAAGGTGATTTAAAGGGAGCATAGTCTGTCGCTCTAATTCTGTTAATTACTTTGCTTCCGAGTTCACCTTTACAGATAAAGCCCGAAGGTAAATCTTGTCTTCTATATACATGGTAATGAACTAAATTTTGTTTAATTGATTTGATTTCTTGACCAGTTAAAACCATGTCTATAAAATCATTTATTAGTTTTACACCATTAAGCATCAGACTGTTGTAGAGCTTAAAACCTGTCATATTAGTAGATATGGTCTGGGGTATCTTCAAGATTACATCTCCCTGGTCAAGACCTTCAACTACATAATGCAAAGTCGTATCAAGAGTTTCTTCATCATTCATTATAGCCCACTGATATGTAAAAATACCTGCATAAGTAGGAAGGGTGCCTGGGTGAATATTCACAATGGCTTCCTTAACACTACTAATATGATTGCTGCGATAAATAAATAATGAGTTGAAGTTTATTAAGTAGTCAATGGTTCTTAAAATTTCTAATCCATTGCTTGACTCAAGAATGTTGTATGTATACACATTAATATTGCTACGATTGCAAATCTTAATCATTGCACTATTACTTGAATTTGTGACGACATAGATGTCCAGTGCCTCTCTTTTTCGACAAGAAGCAACCATTGTCCTGCTATACTAAAGTTGTAACACCTTGAGATAGTTTGATGATATAATTCAAACATCAAAAAGGAGATGCAAATATGGCAAATAATAAATATGATTCAACAACACGTAAAAAAGTTATCCGACTTCACCTTGAAGAAGGTCGTACAGTCAAAAGCTTAACTGAAGAATATAACCTTGGTAGTGGCACACTACAATACTGGCTTAATAAACACCGCGAAGAATGCAAAACAGATACAACGCTACAAAATGAAACGGAAATACTTCTTGAAAACCAACGACTTCGTAAGGAGCTTGCAGAAGCAAAAAAGGAAAATGACTTCTTAAAAAAGGCGGCAGCATTCTTCGCGAAGGAAATCGACTAAAAATATACAAGTTTATTGATGAGTATCATTTAGAATTTGGTATAAACTGGCTGTTAGGAAAATTTAAGTTATACCCTAATGATTACTACAACTACCTTAAAAATCGTAAAGCCAAGTATCGAGAAACAAAGCAACAGCTCATGGCACAAATAAAGACGATATACCATGAACATAATGGCGAAACTGGTTATCGTATGATCTGTGATATTCTTAACCGTAGAGACGTTGAATGCTCATATCCAACAGTTTATTCCTATATGAAAGAAATGGGTCTTAAAGCCACAATTATGCGTAAGAAGCAACCCTATAAAAGTGGTGAAAAACATCATATATTTGATAATCTAGTTAGTCGACAATTTAGTGCTTCTGCACCTAATAAAGTTTGGTGCACTGACTTTACATACCTTACTTTGAAAGGTGGTCATAAGCGTTACAACTGCTCCATCCTGGATCTTTATGACCGAAGTATTGTAGCTAGTAGTAATAGTAAATGGATTGATTCAAGTCTTGCCATTGAGACTCTTGAAATGGCTATAAAGGCAAATAAAATAGATGGTGATTTAATCCTACACAGCGACCAAGGAAGTCAATTCGCGTCTAGGCAATTTATTGGATATTGCTCGGACAACAACATAACACAAAGTATGAGTAGAGCTGGTAATCCGTATGATAACGCACCAATGGAGCGTTTTTATAATACCTTGAAATCAGGATTAATCTACAAATTCAGCTTTGAAAGTGATGAAGATCTAAACGAAGCTGTCGATGAGTACATTTTTAATTGGTACAACTGCCATAGACCACATACCTACAACAATAAACTTACACCATCTGAGGCAAGAACTTTAAACTAACACATGGTGTTACAATTTTGCTTGACCAGAACACATTTTGTTAAAATGCTTCCCTTCACCCACGAACATAATTCTATTCATCAAACAGTCAATCCTTCAATAAAGCCAATCAGGCAGTCCAATTTTGTGACTTTATCAAAATCTAATTCAGTAAAGTCAAGTTCAACGTCAAATTCAAGTTCAAGATCACTAAGTAATTGCAAGTAAAGCATGGAGTCTAGATAACCTTCACCAATCAAATCTATCTGATCTGATTTTGACTCAACTTCCTTTAAAGCGTTAGCTTCTAAGTAATTAAATATATATTCTTTAATCATATTTACCCTCTACTATTTCTCTAATTTTTCTTCGATCAATTTTACCATTTGCGTTCAGAGGTATATCTGCTACATAATCAAACTTCTGAGGTATCATATATTTTGTTAAGTGTTTCGATAGTCTTTTGCGTAACATATTTACATCAAGTGCTTGATTAAAGTACGCTATTCTTACACCAGATGCAACATTCTTGGTAGTTTCGTTATATGGTAATACTATCAAGTTTGTATCCTCAGAAATGTTCTTGATCGTCTCTTCCACATCTAATAACTCAACCCTGTGACCATTAATCTGATATTGACTATCTATTCTTCCAACATACCTAAGTTCATCTTCCTCAGTCCTAGCCAAATCACCAGTTCGATACCATTGGTTTGCATCAATCTTAATAAATTTTGATTCATTCTCTTCCTGATTATTAATGTAACCATTTGATAATTGACTACCAGAAAGTAAGAGCTCTCCATCATCAGATAGCATCGTTCTTTGATTGGTAAAAGCTGAACCGATTGGAACGATACCTTCGGAATCGAGTTCCTGATGTGGCACGAATCTGTGTGTAATAGCTATTGTAGCTTCTGTTGGACCATATAAATTGACAAGCTTAGATTTTGGTGCATAATGATGCCACTTTCTTAATGACATATAGTTTAATGCTTCTCCGCAAAAAAGTGATAGTCTAAGTTGCTCATTCTTGATCCTTGAGAACATCTTTAATTTGGCCATCAGATCAACTGCTGATGGTACTGAGAACCAAATAGTTATCGACTTGTCTATAATGTATTTCGCAGGAAACAATTTGACCTTCTCAGGGATCGTACATAATGTAGCGCCATTAGACCATGTCACAAATTGATCATGAATACTTAGATCAAATGTTAACTCAAAGAACTGACTAACTCGATCTCCAGCCCCAATCGTATAAAGTTCGTTAAAATTCTCTATATAAGCACACACTGCACCAACAGGCACAGATACCCCTTTGGGTTCACCTGTAGAACCAGATGTGAACAACACATATGCTTCATTATCTACTTCAGTCTCGATTATAGGATTGTGATTGATCTCTATATTATTCGGTAGATTCAATATATCAATGCATTCTAACGTCAGATCATCAGTTAACGGAAATTCTTCCAAAACACTCTGATCTGTAATGATAAGTTCCGCTTGAGACAATTTTACAATCCTATCATTTCTTTCTCTAGGATGTAATGGGTTTAAAGGAACAAAGGAGCAGTCAGAATATAATACAGCTAGTATTGCCGCATATGCTTCAACATTCCGATTTAAATAGACTAATACTCTTTGATTAGCCTTTAACTTTGATCTAATATGATTGGCGAGTTTTAGTACTTTTCTATATATTTCCTCATATGAGTATTCATTTTTGTCATCTAAAACAGCTAAGTGGTTTGGATTGCTGGTATAGCTGTCATAAAACATTCTGTACAATCTATTCATAGCATTCCCATTCTCTTGAATAATTTGTTAATGATAAACAGTTCGGTTCTCTCCATAGAGTCATATGTAGCTCCAGCCATGTGAGGTGTAAATACTAAATAACCTTTCTGACTCAACTCAAACAACTCATCGAAATTATTATCTGCTTGTGTTTCATTTGCAATCACATCTAGTGCCAAACCTTTAAAATGATGATCTTTTATTCTACCCATAAGAAACTCCTCATCAACCAGCTCACCTCTAGCTATGTTCACAAAGTATTTATTTTTCATTAGTTCAATCTTTGGTTCATCAATAATGACGTCTCCTTCATAAGAAGCCGAAAGCAATACAAGTTCTGATTCATTAATCAATTGATCCATACTATCAATTGGATCTGCAAACTCATCTTCATCCTTTTCATCAACATCATAATACTTGACATGCGCATCAAAAGCCTTAAAATATCTAGCTAATCGCTGACCTACTCTACCATAGCCAATAATTCCTACGTTAAGCTTATAGAGCTCATAACCTTTAAATAATTCACGGTCGAAGTTCTCTGACTGATTAACTTTTAAAACTTGCTGATAATTCCTGAGTAGTGATAGTGATAAACCAAAAGCATGTTCTGGCGTTGCTCTAATCGACCTAAGAAAGTCATATTCACCTCTCAGAGCAACAACTTCAATACCATAGTCATTGACCACTTTTTCATCAATATGTGTAAGTCCAGTTGTAGGTGTACATATGAATTTTAGGTTTGGCACCATTTTTATGAACTCATGATTTATATGATATCTAAGTCGAACAAAGATTATGGTAACGTCTTTGAGAAATGCTTCTAAGGAATCTTGATGATTATCAAAAAATTTTACTTCACCAATGCTTGATAATATCTGTGTTCCTTGATGGGTGAAGTTTTTTCCTTCTAAAACCCCAATTATCTCATTATGCATCGTAATAGCTCCAAATCCGAAAGGTCATCTAGATTGATGGATTTCATTTTACTCATTTCATACAATGCTGGATGGTCAGAGATAATCCGATCCGTTTTTAAAAGATAGTTCAAGTTTGTTATATATATTGCGCCGTTCCTTATAAATATTGGTTTATGTTCTTGTCTTCTTGATCCTTTTGCATGATTGGGATCTAAAGGTTGGCCTATACCTTCAACATTATGGTACATAGCTTTCGTGTTATGACTCTCTCGACAAACAGAAACCAGCGAATCTGCTTCTTGCTTGTTGTATATCTCAAAAGCCTCTTTAATATCACTGCATTCTCTAAGTGGTGATGTTGGTTGTAAAATCAATAGATCATCGTATTCCTCACCCATCGTTTGTAAAAAATCAATGGCATGATGAACAAAATCTATTGATTTAGACTGATCTGATGCTAGTTCACCAGGTCTAATAAAAGGTACATCCCCTCCATATTTCATAGCAATATCTGCAATTTCTCTTGAGTCCGTTGAAACGATGGCACGCTTGACAATATCTTTACCAACCAAATTAGCCCCTAATTCTGTTGAATAAGCAATTAGAGGTTTACCACCAACTTCCACAATATTTTTCTTGGGAATACCTTTTGATCCTCCTCTAGCAGGAATGATACAAAGAATTTTTTTCATAATTAACCTCAATACTGTAACTTTTTATCGAATTTTAGATGAACGGTTGATAAGAGTTCAGCTATACGGCCGCCAGATAGCCCATCCCCGTATATGGTGTCTTGTTCTCTATCTACTCTCTTCAAAGCGACATCAATAGCATTTGATATTTGAGCTTCGTCCACCTCAACATCAATAACATTATGACCTCTTTCTCTGCCACTTTGCCTCTCACCAATGTTGATTGATGGTGTACCAAAGTATGACGCTTCTCTTATGGCAACACTAGAATTCCCAACAATTGCTTTGGCATTTTTTAGAAGTACTAAAAAATCTGATGGAGACAGGTTCTTGAAGAAGAATATATTTTGGGGGTCTCTTGTTTCCCTAAAGTGTCTAATACCTTTAGATGTTTCATCAGATCCAGCATCCACATTAGGCCAGAACCAGTACACTTGAATGTCTAATCTTGATACAGCTTCTAATGTACGAGTTATATGTTCTCTGGTAGCACCTAGTTGGGTTGTCACAGGATGTTGCATTACAATTATATAGTCATCCCTCTTTTTAAGTAGATTACCTACACCTCCATATGATGATACTGGATCAAAATAAGTACTAGAAGATGATTCCTCAACCTCTTTAGCAATATCTATAGAAGGACAACCTGTAACAAACACACTCGACTTATCCTCACCCATTTTTAAGACCCTTTCCCCAGCCTTCTTTGATGCAACAAAATGATAATCTGAAAGTTTTGTTATAGCATGTCTGACTTTTTCATCAATGTTACCTGTGACCTCACCACCTTGAATGTGGGCTAAAGGTATATTCATGTAACTCGAAGCAATCGCTGTTGCCATTGTCTCATATCGGTCAGCTATAGTAACAACAATATCCGGTTTAATGTTTTCAAAAACTGTAGCTAACTCAATGATACCTAGTCCAGTAGTTTTGGCAGATGTAACAAGCGTTTCTCCTTCGATAAGATTGTAAACTTTAGCTGTAACCTCAAATCCATCAGCCTCAATCTGCTTGACAACCTTCCCATACTTATCTAACAAACTAGAAGCTGCAACTACTAACTGCAATTCTAATTGACTATGATTCTGTATCGCTCTAAGAGCGGTTCTTATTCTTGAATAACTTGGTCGTGCTGTTACAACAACACATATTTTACGTTTTTGCATTTATAATCTCCACACCAATGTTTTAAGGCTTCTCAATGTAAATCTTCCCACTGAATGAATGCCCCTTTTTGAATTTCATGTTTGACTTCACGTTCAATGACCTCTTTATAAGCGTTTGCTGGTATCCCGTTTAGAGGTTTTACAAACTTTAAGTCCTCAAGGCTAATAAGACTTGCTTTTGAAATAGTTCTAGCTGCCATTATACTTTTATTAAAGAGTTTTTTTAGATGAGCTACCTCATCAGTCTTACCATTTTTATCATAAGATCCATTGTTCATCCTATGATAGTAGTCCCTCCCCTCAACAAGTAGTGCCAACTCATCTAACGTTATAGATGAAGACACATCAGGTCCAAACATATCCTTGCTCATCGTTACGTGTACTTCAATCATATCAGCACCTTTTGCTAAGGCTGCCAAGCAGGCGTATATTTTTCCTGAATGATCTGAGAATCCAGTCAGAATATTATACTTTTCTTTGTACTCTTTGATCACATCAACACCAATATCTTCTGGTTGTGTTGGGTAGGCACTCGTACACTGCATCCACCTAACTTCAACCCCAGAATTCTGAATATATCGAATTGCTTCATCTATGTCTTCTTGATAACTCATACCAGAAGATAAAATAATAGGTTTGCCAGTTTCAATCATTTTATCAATCATAGGTAAGTTGTTCGTTTCACCTGAAGCCACTTTCCAGAAAGGAATATTCATCTCTTCTAACCACTCAACAGCCAAAATTGAAAATGGAGAACTGATGAATATTAAGCCTTTATCCTCAGCGTGTTTTTGAAGTTCTAACCACTCATTCTTATCAAACTCCATCCTCTTCCAATACTCAAATCTAGTCTCGTCGACATATGAAAATTTCTTTCTCCATGGTTCGTGAACTGAACTCTCCTCATCTGCTATATGGGTTTGAAACTTAATAACATCAGCTCCAGTTTTCGCCACAGCATCAATATAGGCATGGGCCAAACCAAGACTTCCATCATGGGCTTGAGCAATTTCTGCTATGATAATTGATTTTTTCATATTGATACACCTCAATCCTGAAAATTAAATTTATTTCCTTTCGATAGCATAATACTGTTCACTCCTATTAGTGTCCAAAAAATTGCTGATATTGATATAACGCTATCGTTACCTAATCCGGCAACAAGATAAGCCACAACGGATCCACTCATAGCTATATAATAGAGACTATTAGAACTCTTTTCTTTAAACCTCCATATTACCAATGCATTTCTAGTAAGAATACTTAAGCTAATAATCAAAAATATAAGAAGTGATAGAACACCTGTATTTATAGCCATTTGAAGATACATGTTATGCGGCTTATCTGGTAACGTAGCAGTATTAAACAAATAATTCGCTTTACCAACAAGATCATAATGAGGGAATACAGTTGCGAAAGTATCTGGACCTGTACCAACAAAGATGGTATGTTCGAGCATAGGAATTGTCCTAGACCAAATATAGCCTCTACTATTACCAAAGTATTCATTTCCTTCAAAACCAAATGTTCTTACATTCTTACCTGGTTGGAATAACCTTCCGCCATTTCCAATATATTCTATTTGTCCTTCAAGAAAATATAGAGATACTTTCTTTCTACCTACATTCAATTGAATACCTTCATTATTGCCTAGGTATTGAAAGCTAATGTGCTCATATCCATCATCTTCAAAGTATAATTTCTCAGCGTCTGATAGTAGCGTCAATGCTTTTTGCTGATCGTCAAAGAAAAATAGCTTGTTATCAACTAACGTTGGAATAATAACAATAGACTCAGTTTCAATTCTCGCACCATAACCAGTCTTACTCATATTAACAATTAGTTCTTCCTTGTCACCCAATTTATGAATATAAGGCTCTGTTACATCAACGTTTTTTTCATTAAATGTCTTTTCTATTTTAAATATGTCGTAAAAAACTAGTGAGCCCGAGTATATATTCAACAATGAAAAGGATAAAATCAGAGTTAATGCTAGTAACGACAGTCTCAATTTATTTTTTTTGACTTCACCAAAACCTAATACAAACATAACAACTGATGCTACTAGAAATGCTATAAAACCAGTTGTAGAGTTAGAGCTTATAAGTGCAGAAAAAATAAGAGTACATACTAATGCCGATACAAATATATACACTCTATTTTTAGCCTTTATAAAAAAAGCTACTGCAAAAGGAAATACTAAAGCCATATATCCACCTACATAATTTGGATTGTATAATGTTGAATAACTTGTGTACTTGCCAAAATTAAAGATAACCTGATCTCTAATGGATGCATACATCTCTGGAACCATTAGTTTCAAACCAATCTGTGATTGAAAAAAATCATATCCAAAGAATTGAAAAATTGCAATTACCGAGATAATAGAACTTGACATAAGAATACTAACTATTAAAATATCTACTTGCTTGGTATTTTCAACTGTAATGAATACGATAAAAGTAATTACAATATAACCTACCAAAATGTAAAAACCTTCATATCTGTCCCAAAACCCACGTAATGATATATTTCCATTCGTAAAAACGGATACATCACTTATCACGTCCTCATAGACATCCGCAAATATATCTTTATACTTCATCATAAACGTGGATATCACTATCAAAAGTCCATATATTCCTACTGGGAATAACCACTTATCAACTTTAAATTTCAGATCCCCTATGAGTAGTCTAACCGAGGTGAAAATCAAAGCTAAAGCAATACCGCCAATAAAAGCTTCTGATTTGTATTTGTTAAAAAAATCATTTGTAGTGTCAATATAGTTCCACAGAACTTTTTCTATATCCGATATATAAACTACTTTCAACGATACAATTAATGGCACTATTGCTATAATAAATATTATAGGTAATAATCCCAAGATTCTAATATATAATTCTGATCTATTCACATCTTTTTTATTCATATCAAACCTCCTCTGCCTCTTGTGTACCATATCTATTCTATATGAACACTATTAATAAAGCAAGCTTAAAACGACAAAAAAAGACCCCAATCATATAATGATTGAGGTCCTTTAATACTAGTTGTTATAGAGATATAACATTCTTAGTATTTTACTTTTTTAGCAGTAGTCATAGCATTAGCTTTCGTTCCACCAGCATCAGTGATGTATGCAGGACTAGCAACTGTAGCAACTGATAATTCTTTACCAGCAGCAACACCTTTTACAAGGTTAATCTTAAGAACCGCACCAGCGATTGTAGTTGTATAGTCAGTTCCTGCAGCTAATGTTTTACCATCATTTATAACAACTAAATCAAGAGCAGCAAGAGCTTCTCCACCAACAACAGCAATAGCTTCATCAAATGTAACAAGCGCACTCATAGTAACACCAGCAACAGTTGTTAAAGTACTAATAGTTGGAGCAATTTTGTCAGCAGCAGTTACATTACCTGTAGCAGCTCCTACACCAGTATCAAGTTTAACACCAGATACACTAACAGTAGCATTAGCTACAGCAGATGCAAATGTAACAGTACTTGGTGTTACAAGTGTAACAACTGTATTTCCATCTTTATCTTCTGCGAAAGTATCAACAACAGCTGCTTGACCAGAAGTCGTTGCAGGATTGTTAATGAAGTAATTAGCCGCAACAGCTTGACCTTCTACAACTTTACCAGCAAATGTAACTTCAACTTTATTTGAAGCAACAAGTTTAGCAGTAAAAGTAGCAGGAGCTACAGCAGCAAAAGTAGTTACATGTGTTGAAAGTGCTGCAACAGTGTTTCCAGCCGCATCATCAACTTTACCAAATAATAATTGCTCTCCACCGTCAACTAATGTAACAGCAGCGTCAGCAGCGTTTTTATCAAATGTTAATTTGATTTTCTTAGTATTTCCATTGAAGAATTCAGCTTTAGTTGGTGTAGCACTTTCACCAGCATCAGTGTATGCCCAGTTAGCTAATACTAAAGCTTGAGCACCCATAGCTTCATTGAAAGTTACGTATACAACTTTGTCAGCAGCAATGAATTCAGCTTTAACAACAACAGGAGCTGTCATATCAGAAATAACGATAGGAGTTCCAACTTCTGTGATTTTGTTAGCTTGTGGTGTGTTATCTGTAATGTTCTTAATAGTAAGCGTATAGTTACCACCAGCTAATTTATCAAAATTAACAGTAGCTTTTTTATCAGCAGCAACATACGTTGCAGTGATTGTTCCGCCTACTTCTTTAGCGTCTTTGTCTGTAATAACATAATTTGCAGCAGTAGTCGCGCCTAATACATCTTCACTAAATACTACTTCAACTTTGTTTTCAGCTTTAACAGTTACAGAAGCAACTGTAGGAGCTTCTTGATCGATAGTCACTGAGATAGGAAGTACTACATCAGCAGATAATTTGTTCCCCCATTGATCAGCAAGATCTTTAGAGTTAGCTTTTGCAAGAACTACAAGATTTGTAGTACCTGGAACCACATAATGAGTAGCTGGGAATTCAACTTTAAATTGAGTAGTTGATCCTGATACAGCTGAAACAGTTGTAGCAGCCCATGCTGAATATGTGTGGTAGAAGTTCTCTTTTGCTAGTGTAGCAGCATCAGGAACTTTGTTAAACTCAACTGTTACATAAGTTTGCTTAGCTTCAACAACAGAAACTGTTAATGCAGTAGTATCTTTAACGTATACTAGAGTATCAGCAGTTGATGCCATTTTCCAGTTAGCAAAGTCAGTAGCGTCTTTAACTGTAAGAGCATAGTCACCATCTGTTAATGTACTTGAAAGTGTAACAGTAACTTTGTTTCCACTTGGAGTCCCAACAGAAGCACCATACACACCATTGTTAACTAATACAGTAGGCTTCACATTGATTGGCTCACTGAAAGTTAAGTCAAAAGTTTTTGGTCCAGTTAATTCTACAGATACTAAAGTTGGAACAGTGAAGTCTTTAACTGATGTCAAAGTAGTTTTGTACTCTGCAGCAAGACCAGCTCCAGTCTTAACTTTCACCTCAACGTCTGATTGTGCAGGTTCTGCATTCTCAAGAGTTAACGTGTAAGCAGCACCGTCAGCTGAGATAGCTGATACAGTGTTACCAGTAACTGCGAAGTTACCAACAACATCTTTGTCTTTAGCTAATGGTTGGTTGAAAGTAACAACAACTTCTTTAAGGTTAGTCATTGCAACGCCTTCAACTGCAAGAGCAACTGGAGCAGCAGGTACTAAACCAGCAGCAACAGCAACAGCTTCAAGAGTTGCGTCAGCAGCAACTAAGTCAGCGATAACTGTAGTAGTTCCACCAACTGGAGTAGTCATAAGAGTTTCATAGATAACTCCAACAACTGTATCTCTGATTACGTCTACAGCAGGAACTGTAAGACCAGCAGTAGCAGCTAATGTGTCAGTGTCTTCCCAAGCTTCAGTCATATCATAACCAAGAGCTCTTAGAGTCCATGTTACCATTCTCTTACCATCTACAGCAGCACCGAATTCAGTAGCACTAACACCGTTAGTAATACCTTCAGCTACAGCATAAGCTACGTAAGGAACAGCATAGTCAGGAACGTCTGTGAAATCTACAGTAGCGTCCATGTCAACAGCCCATCCTAAAGCACGTCCGATAAGAACGATTGCTTGGTAAGCGTCAGAAGCGTCTTCAAGTCCTAAGACCTTCTCAGTTGCGCTATAGCCTTTGAATAGTCCTAAATCATAAAGAACGTCAGCTTTAGCTTCGTTTGTTGTAGCAGCAAATGCAGGAACTGATAATGATAATACCATTACAAGTGCAAGCACTAAAGCAACAACTTTTTTGAAATTTTTCATTGTTTGTGTCTCCTCCTTTAAATTGTTTGTTTCCTAATTTGGGGCTCTTTACTGAGCCTAAAACACATGGTAAATTATATCACTCGAAAAACGTATGTGCAATATATTAACAGTATATGTAACATTACTGTAATAGACCTTTTACATATGTTCAGCGAACAACCGCTCCATGCTTGTATCTATACCATTTTACCACACTAATTGCAGATATCAAATATTACACAATAATGTAATATTGGCGTAATAAAGTTGTGAATTACTGGGGATATGTACCTATGGAAGTACATGAAAGTGCTAAAAGCATAGCAGGATACAGGGATAAGGGAGGATAAGTACGGGTGTGAGTAAATTAACAGGATACAATGGATATCACAGGATTAGGCAGGATTGTATTATATCTTCATTCTCTCAATTCCTTTTCTGCGTTTTTTGATTTTTCTGCTGCTATTCTTTTCAAAGACACTGGATGCTCCCTTCGGGGCATAACTGAAATGGAGCTCCTTCGCCAAGGAACTCAGGACCACAGTATAACTGCAAAAGACAACCACAGATTGCACAGATGACACAGATTCAAAAAATTATTTGACCCTTTCCGTGACTTCCGTGTTTTCAGTGGTTGAGTTTTTGCTTTTCGGTGTTATTTTTTAAGACACTGGAACCCCGATGACGAGGATGACTGCAAGGTGACATAGCAGGATACAATGATAAGGGAGGATAAAGGCGGATGTGAGTAAATTAACAGGATACAATGGATATTACAGGATTAAGCAGGATAATTAGTTTTCCTTCTACCAATTCCTTTTTTGCGTTCTTTGATTTTTCTGCGGCTATTCTAGTGTTTAGTTTGATTGTTAAAAGACAAATGCGGTTTGCCTTAATTAGTAGTAATCAAATGCAGTAGGGTCAGATCATACAAAATTACATCTGCGAAATCAGTGCAATCAGTGGTAATCTTTTCATTTTTAGTAGTATTATCAAAAACAGATCCTTCGACAAGGCACTCAGGATGATTACTTAAATACAAATGACTACCACAGATTGCACTGGTTACACAGATTCAAAAAATGAAATTACCTTTTCCGTGGCTTCCGTGTTTTCCGTGGTAGAATCTTTGCGTTTTTGCGTTATCTTTTAAGACACTGGATCCCCGATGACGAGGATGACTACAAGGCGACATAGCAGGATACAGGGATAAAGAAAGATAAGGGCGGATGTGAGTGAATTAACAGGATAGAATGGATATCACAAGATTAGGTAGGATAATTCAGTTGTCCCTTCTACCAATTCCCTTTCTGCGTTTTATGATTTTTCTGCGGCCACTACTTTTCAAAGACACTGGATGCTCCCTTCGGGGCATGACTACTTAAATACAAAAGACTACCACAGATTTCACAGATGACACAGATTCAAAAAATGTAATTGACACTTTCCGTGACTTCCGCGTTTTCCGTGGTAGAGTCTTTGCGTTTTTGCGTTGTATTCTAAGACACTGGATCCCCGATGACGAGGATGACTGCAAGGCGACATAGCAGGATACAAGGATTAGGGAGGATAAGTACGGATGTGAGTAAATTAACAGGATACAATGGATATCACAGGATTAGGCAGGATAATTTAGTTATTCATTCTACCAATTCCTTTTCTGCGTTTTTTGATTTTTCTGCTGCCACTACTTTTTAAAGACACTGGATGCTCCCTTCGGGGCATGACTATATAATTACATATAACAACCACAGATTACACTGGTTACACAGATTCAAAAAAGCAATTAACCCTTTCCGTGACTTCCGTGTTTTCCGTGGTAGAATCTTTACGTTTTTGCGTTATTCTTTAAGACACTGGATCCCCGATGACGAGGATGACAAAAGACTACCACAGATTACACTGGTAACACAGATTAAAAAATTGCCACTAACCCTTTCCGTGACTTCCGCGTTTTCCGTGGTAGAGTCTTTGCCTTTTAGTGTTATCTTTTAAGACACTGGATCCCCGATGACGAGGATGACAATCGGATTCTTGTATAAAAACAGAAGAAGCGCTCACGCGCTCCTAAAAATAACCTTCTTATAAATAATGAAATTCCAACAAACAATCAAACACATCGCCAACACCTTACTTATCAAGGGTGAAATTGATAACCATGAACTAGCAGCGAAGATAAACCCATTTGAAAAGAGCATATTAAACGCAAATAAACTTATATATAGAAGTAACTGCTTCAACAATGGCTCTTTTGACTCAAAAGACCAAATACGATTTATCGTAAAATTCAAGCAAAAAGCCAAGAAAATCGCCACCGAATTGGCAACTAATTCATACAAACCTAGCCACCTTAAAAATACGTAGAACAAGGCATACTCAAACAAGAACGACCCTACCCCAGTCACCAAATATCGAACCAACTGCTGTAAGGACCTACCTTCAAGTAGGAATCCCATTACTTTTTGCCATAAACGCCTAAGTCTATTCACCATCTGCATCACCATTTTTGCGCGTTCGATTCTTAATAATATACTTAGGCCTCTGCTTCACTTCATCGTAAATCCGTGAGATATAGATACCTATAAGTCCTAACGACATCATAATGGCTGACCCTGTAATCAACACCAGAATAATAACTGTCGTAAAACCATCCACTGCATAACCCATTAAGTAATTGAATAATGTCTGCACACCTAATACCGCTGCAAAAGCCATAAATATTGCACCTAATACAATTGTTATATAAAGTGGCTTAGAGGTATATGAAAATACCGCATCCATAGCCAGTTTTATTAGCTTTAAGGTAGAAAAGTGGGTTTTACCTGATTGGCGGTCATCAATAACAATCGGCAACTGAACCTTCTTATAACCAACCCAGTCTACAATGCCTCTAAAAAATACATGTCGTTCATCAAAACTTCTTATTGAATCTACAACCTCTCGGGTCATTAGTTTGAAATCCGATGAATTATCCATCTCTAGGTTTGATATTCTTTTTAGGAAGCGATAAAAGTTCTTAGCCAGAAAACGACTCTTAAAGGATTCACGGCCCCTATCTGCCTTTATACCCTCAACAATGTCTGCGCCCTCACTCTCCATCAAGTTGATCATCTCTTTGACAAATCTAGGGGGATGTTGAAGGTCAGAATCCATAATAAGGTAGTAGTCTGCATCAATTGCTGCTACACCAGCGCTTAAAGCTATCTCTTTACCAAAATTTCTAGCAAACCCAATAGCTTGAACTTGATCGTACTCCTCAGATAGTTTCTTTAAGTAGAGCCAGGTATCGTCTTTGGAACCGTCGTCAACCAGCAAATAACTTGCCTTAACCCCATCATTTTGAAGTGTTTGGTGAATGGCATTGAAGTTATCATAGATCGATCGACTTTCATTATACACGGGTAAAATGATTGCAATATTATCCATTTGACTTAGCCTCCCTTCCCTTCTTCCTCCTCATATTATCATAAGTCTTTATCCCCTTAGGCATTAAGACAAACACAAGGACGGACAACAATGTTAAGATAAGACCCGCTACAAAACCTTTAGGTCTATAGGTTAATTCAATCATATTCTCACCGGCCTCAATTGGAATTGCTATAACAGCAGAACGATAGTTCCAAGGTTCTACCTTAGCGCCATTTACTTTCACACGCCAACCTTCCTCATAGGGAATAGATGTATAGATTAGGCCACCCTGTTCACTTGTGATATGACCTTGAATTTTAGTCTCTTCAAAAACATCAAGAGTCACAGCTTGTTCATTAAGTTCATTAGCAATCTCACTAAACATAAGCTCGTTAAAACTGACAATTTCCAAGTCAAAATAACCACTTTCCGCCGCCATTACTTCAAGACTGATGGTAACGGGAGTTCCTGGTTCTAAAACACCAAGGTCAACCACCATACCTCTAGGTGTTTTAATTGTTCTTGTTACATCCCCAACCGTCAAATTTGCTGTAGGTGTTTGATCTAACATATATAAATAGTATTGATCTGTTTGATTAATCAAATATGAAATAGTAGCTACAGCCGTCTGGGTTGTATCTATGTTCTGATATGAATTTCTTGCACCTTCCCTGCTAACCAAAGTCATATTCTGATATGATTCCTCGTGTATTGGAATCGGTGCAAAGAACTGTCGACTTTGCCCAGTTGCAAGATTATAGAACCTTAACTGCCGCTCAAAAGGACTAATGATTTCATTTGACAGGTCAATAATCTCTTCCTTAACTTGGTACATAAAAGGTAAGGCATACTTATTCTTAAGTACGGCAACATTACCTTGTCTAAAAACCTCTTCGTAAGCTTCATTAGGCATTGGAATGTGATCATACTTGGATATCATATAACCTATAGCAAACAGACCATTAAGACCAGGTGTGTTGGGTTCGAAAGCAATCGTATTTGAGCCATGATCTGAGGGCATCCCCATAAATTGGGTATAAGCTGCAAATTTTGAATTGGCTGTAGATGCAAACTGAACCAAACCCATGTAGCCATAAGCTAAGGCATCGTTTGTACTATATCTAGGTGCCATTTCAATCCTACTAACCCCTTCATCATCAGCACTTATAAAGTCAAAAGCTTCTTTAATCGTATCATACTCCACATTATACTCATCTCTACCAGTTGTACTAGTTGCCTCTGCCGCATTGTTCATTGTGGTTATCGATTCAAAAAGGATAAAACACAAAAGAATGGCTACATAGAGTTCTGCATTTACTTTATTATGAATATAAAGGGCTGAAAGACCCGCGTAAAGAATTATCATGACCATAGCAAAGTAGAATACTTTAAAATCAAACAAGTCACTATAAAGCTTCTCCGAAAAGACAAAATAGGCAATAAGAGAAATGAACACCCACTTAATGAGCCTAATATCAAGTTCTTTCATTCCTAGATAAACCTGATAAGCCATGGTTATGAAGACAAAACTTAATAGAAATGAAAATCTGTATGGCACTTGATTTGGAAAATGAAGGCCATGCCACACAAAGTTCAAGTAATTAATATTTAAACTCATTAATAGAAAGAAGACCAAAAGGCCATAAATCACCTTTTTCCTAGTTGATATTTGTTTAGTAAAGAAAAACAGAACAAGCAAGAAAAAGACAAACATAGAAGAAGAAATATTAGGTAGACCATCAATAATAGTCGGTGTAACGTTAATCAGCATATTGTTAACAAGGTCCAATACAGCATGATAAGTTTCCAACTGAGTGGGATTAGCTGATGATTGACCATAGGCTTTAGTCATTCCATATATGATTGGCAAAAAAGTAATTGCTGACATCATAAGTGCCAAAGAGGAATAGACAACTATATCCCTTAACTTAAGAAGAAAGTTTTTTAGAGAGAAACCCTCATTCTTGTCAAAGTATAAAACGAAAAAATAAATAGCTACGAATTCACAAATAAAAATTCCAATATAGAAATTACTGATCATACATAACGCTAAAACAATGACATACAAACGATACTTAGATGATTCAACTAGGCCGTGTAGTCCAATCATAAGTAATGGCAACATACACACAACATCTAACCACATTATATTCCAATAATATCCTGTTAAAAATCCACAGAAGCTATAAGTCAAACCAAAGACCACAATCGATAAATCGTCTTTATTAAAAACCTTCTTTAAATAGTAGCTAAAAAAAGCACCTGCTAAAGATATTTTGACCAAAGTAGCCATCCAGAAAAATTCTTGTAACATGGACTCTGGAAAAAGAAGTGATAAAAGATTCAAAGGGCTCATAGCATAGTATCCGATAAAGGTTAAGTAATTAGTACCTCCACCTGATAGCCATGAGTAAAATAGTGACTCCCCAGATCTAATCTTTCTATGTAAGGAAACCAAGGCTGGAAAATATTGATGCCAGCTGTCAATCACCATAATTTGACGATTGCCAAATGGTGATAAGCCTATTGCTACAAAAACAATCAAAACAATTGTTGCAGCACAGAAAAATGTTGCAATAACAAATTTATTATCTTTAAGCAATCTCTTCATAAACAGTCCTCACACCTTCTGATATCTATACTATCTTATTGAAAAATAAACCTCACCCTAAGGGTGAGGTTTACACTATATTAATTATAACGTCTATTTATTACGATAGCAATTCTTATCGTCTTTTCTTCTTAAGAACAAATCCTGTTCCAACTAATCCTGATCCTATTAGACTAAAGACTTGAACTGGTAATCCACCAGTTTCTGGTAATAGATCATCTTCGATTTCGATACTTGGTGGTGCTTCTGGAATCTCACCATCAAAGAATATCTCTATAGTTTCATCTGTAGTAGTTACAGTTGTTGGTACAGTTGTAGTTGTTGGCGCTTCTGTTGTAGTTGTTGGTGCTTCTGTAGTTGTTGTTACTGTGGTTGTTGCTTGTGTTGAACTTGCTTGTGTAGTTGTTGCTTGTGTTGTTGTTGCAACTGTTGTAGTTGCAACTGTTGTAGTTGTTGGTGCTTCTGTAGTTGTTGTTGGTGCTTCCGTAGTTGTTGTTGGTGCTTCTGTAGTTGTTGTTGGTACTTCTGTAGTTGTCGTTGGTGCTTCTGTAGTTGTCGTTGGTGCTTCTGTGGTTGTTGTTGGTGCTTCTGTAGTTGTCGTTGGTACTTCTGTAGTTGTCGTTGGTGCTTCTGTAGTTGTTGTTGGTGCTTCTGTAGTTGTTGTTGTAATAACTCTCCTTCTCAAGTAGAAAGATATATGACTTATTGCATTTTTTCTTTCTGCTGTTACAAAGGCATCCATTTCATCAATTGTTGGATCAAATCTATAAAGAGGTGAATCGTCATTTGCGGATTTCACAAAAATGTAAAGAATTTCATATTCTGCATTCACAATTTTGTAGTCGAAGTTCACAAACTCTGTCTCACTGCCCTCTTTTAAATGGGCTTCATTGATTGTAACTGTTATTCCGTAGCCTAAGTTTATAGGGCTACCTATATCATTTGAATTAACATTATCCGATTCCAATTTAACTTGAATTAGCTCTTCATCATTGCCAATCGTATAGTAACCACCATCTTTTACAGCAAAACCTACTTTACCACCATTTGATTGGTCATTCTCATAATTACCAATAAACTCTGGGTTATCTGGCGCTGCACTGACTGCACTTGAGATGAACATTGATGTTATTAGTGCTATTATCGTTATTAGACTTAGTATTTTTTTCTTCATATAATCGACTCCTTCTTGGTGACAATCATTCCCTCAAACGTTGTCTAATTGTAATAAAAAAGGCTACATTAATTTAAAATTAATGCAGCCGAACCATCATAGCAATTTCTCGCCTTAGATTTCAAACTTTGCGTCCTTAAGTTTCCTTAAGTTTGCCAACTATTATTTTTTGATAGTCACCAACCAATTTATTAGGTATATAGGACTATGTTCCTAGTTCAATTATACACCCCACAGCACTATTTTTCAAGCTAAATGATTACAGTTCTCAAAATTAACACTTTGTTCACATGTTCTCTATTATCCAAATAAAAACCCTGTTATACTATAAATAAGTGAGGTAAACTATGCATTATGTTACATACTTAGCAGATTCTGCTTACAAAGAATTAATAATAGAATTAAATACAATTGGTGTGGTATTCCTAATCAAACCATCTACAAGACTTTACGATGGTATTAGAAATCATCCTGATCTCCATATACATGTTTTGGATGATAAAATATTCATGTCAGACTACCTAAAAAGTAAAAGTGAAATTTTTATAGAACAACTGACTTCATACAAAGTAAGTAGCTCATGTATATTAGGCAATGTCTACCCTGAGACATGTCCTCTAAATGTTGTAACTACCGATAGGGTTTTCATTCACAATACTAAGTTTACCCCTCCCGACCTTTTAGATGCAGCAAAAAGATCTCAAAGACAAATCATTAATGTTAAACAAGGTTATGTAAGGTGTACTACACTACCACTCGACACTTCTACTTTCATAACTTCAGATAGCGGTGTTCACAAAGCTATAAATACAGACTATGATTCAACACTAATAAGCCAGGGTTCAATATTATTAGATTCTCATGATTATGGTTTTATAGGTGGGACTGCTGGCAGGATTGGGGATACAGTTTATTTCAATGGTGATATTACTAGACATCCTGATTACCAAGTTATTAGAGGCAAGTGTGAAGAGTTAGGTTTGGAGATATGGTATGTTGAAGGTGAGCCTTTGCGGGATATTGGATCGATATTGTCTGTTGAAATAGTGTAATAAGATTAAAAAGAAATGGGAACACGGATAAGTACATGATAAGTCCATTGATAAAAGCTTTGATGGTTAAGCAATTTATTTGATTCTTTCTGCGTTTTTTGTTTATTCCGCGGCTACTTACACCAAAGACACTGGATCCCCGAGTGTCGAGGATGACATAGCAGGATACAAGGATAAGAGAGGATAAATGCAGATGTAAGT
>PPCM01000169.1_pt1 | contig 91506 bp, 63 predicted proteins | sample 1555541 | NCBI WGS metagenome assembly PPCM01 (sample SAMN05284479, study PRJNA326546) | Marine sediment metagenome, whole genome shotgun sequencing project. | isolation source: marine sediment | place: Germany: Wadden Sea | collected 2012-09-05 | reverse complement strand
TCAATCTCAGCAAAGCCAATCCGGGAACGCGAGGCAGTGCCCCCCGCAGCGCTAAGATCCGTCGTCACGATGCGCAAATAGCGGCAACGCGACTCTGGGATATTCCACATCATGATCGGCCCCAAATCCGAAATATTCGGCAAGGAGCAATCCAAAAGGACAACAAGATTTTGGAAATCTCGCGTATCCGCCCCCTCAACCCTAAACTGACGCGGGATGCCCAAATCACCATAATAAGCCTGAGGCACCGTATTACTCTGCTCCACCGCATGTAAGTTGATTCCAGAGATCGGATGGCTCTCTCCCAAGTCCAGATAGAGAATTGGCGCGACACCAAAGTCTCCCACAAAACCTACACTCTGGCCACCCTTGGCGGAGTTCATGATATACGGCGTGGCGCCGTCCACCAAAAAGTCCTCGCTCCAAGCTCCGGACGGATCCCTGGGTGCCGGCTCGGACGTTTTCACGGACTGACGCAAGGCCACATTTCGACCCTCACTGAACACAAAGATCTCCGACATTTGAAAGACGAAATTATCATCGAAGAGACGCCGCGACAAGCGAGGCACTTCAATGCGCACCCACGAGGCAGAGGTTTCCTTCACCTTTAGAACCAGCGGCGTGATCCCCGGAGAGATGCCTGACGGCGACTCATAATCGGCAACCACAACGCCCTCTGGATCGTCCGCAATCCCCGCCCGGATACGTAATTCAGTCGGAAACGCATCCGCCCGAAAGCCCTCGTCCATATCACGCCAGAGCACCGGCACCAAGATCACCTCATCGATTACGTACTCCGCCCCCAGATCAATCTCGACCCAGAAAGGATGATCCGCCTCAAGATAAGGCGACGAGTGAAAACCAATCGACCCGACGCCCCCACGCAGACTGGGGCGCGACAAACTCTCGAGTTCCTTTACGATCGCGCCCTTTCGAGCCTCCAACTCGGAGGTCGAGCGTCTCCCATCTGCCGCCTCAAGAGAACCATAGCTCAGCAAGAGAGCGAAACAGAGAAAGGAGCGAAACATGAATATGATTAGATAAAGAATCGGCAGAGGCGCAATGCCATTCATGCGGAATACCAGTCTTCGGGTGCCATCAGATTGGTTGCCATCACATCCGGCAAGGCAGTGGCGACTTCGCTGGAGGGCAGCGTTCCACCGCTGCCGCGCATCCACGTGGCGGTCACGCATATTCTTTAATGCCCTCGGCGAACGGCGAAGGTGGAACTTCGCCCTCCAGAACACTATTCTAACATAAGAATAAAAACCGCGATCCAGACACAAAAAATCCCCAAGCCCCGGATGGGACTTGGAGATTCGAAAAAGTAGGATCGTGCAAACGACTACGCTTGGCGACGACGCACCATGACAGCGCTCAAGCCAAGAAGACCAGCTAGCAAGGCATAGCTGCTTGGCTCGGGAACCGTGGAGACAGTACCGTTAAGGATAAGGTTGTCATAATCTACGCGAGAAGGAGGACTCGCACCATCGCGGGCACGAATTCCAACGATCACCGAATCACCATTTTTAAGTAAAGTGTAACCAACAGTGTTGAGTGTGAAAGAAAGAGTGCTGGTGTCACCATCATCAACTGGATCTTCAATTGCGGATGCTGTTACTCCAGCAGCATACGCCTGAATGCGGAAACTGTTAGCACCTCCAGTTTCTGCTGTATCAATAATGATCGAGTCGAAAGTGAGCCTCTCATTGTCAGCGAGACCATTAACGGTATAAGTAAAGGCGGCTTGTTGATCCTCGATGTAGTTTGAACCAAAGCCGGCAGATGTATTGAAAAAGGTATCAGTTGCAGCGTCAGTTGAGAACTGAGTACCAAGCACTATGTTGCCCACGGTTCCGAAAGTCTGGGAATTAATACCAGCGAGCGAGTCGTCAGTGAATTCGAAGGTGGCGAGTACCACCGACTGTGCCTGAGACAGGGACGCGGCGAGTAAACCAGCGGTTAGAATTAGTAGGGATTTTTTCATGTGTATTATTTTTGTAGGGTGGTTAGATGAATTGAGGAATCGCTGGGCACTTGGGATCACACCTGCTTCCTAAATTTAAGAGCCATTATATCGTAGCACCGCGGGCCTGCCTATTACGCGAATACCTGAAAATTTATTAACGCGAACACATTATGAACATGCGTTCACCTGAAACGCTTCGGAAATTCTACTTATGATAGTGATATTCCGAGCGTCTCGAGATTTGAAAGGTATTGCCTCAGTCCTGACTCCGGAGAATCAGCAAATTCGCTTTTCAGAATTTGTAGCGAACTGACGCCAGTCAGGTCGACCGAAACCGGGTCGCGACTTCGGTCGACGGCGCGAGCGCGCCATCGGTCGATTCTGCAAAAAAATGTCGCTCGACACGTCAAAGAATCTTGATCCGCGATACAGAAAAAAATCTCCAAGCCACACGGGACTTGGAGATTCGAAAAATTACGTTCTCAGTGCGACTACGCTTGGCGGCGACGAAGCATCACAGAGCTCAAGCCAAGAAGACCGGCAAGCAAGGCGTAACTGCTTGGCTCTGGAACCACGCTAACACTACCATCAAGGGTGAGGTTATCGAAAAAGACGTTTTCAGGACCACTGGTTCCGTCACGAAGGCTGAATGCAAGAGACACTACGTCACCGTTTTGAAGATTGGTATAACCTGTGCCCGCAGAAAATACGGTGTTGTATGTGCCAGCTGAAGCGGGATCGATGCTTCCTGTCACGTTCTGAAAAGTGACCGTATTAAGATCCCCCCCTATACCGAAAAGTGATGCAAAACGCACACTGTTGTCACCTTGGGAAGTTCCATCGTCCTGAAATTCTGACTCCACATAGTCAATAGATAGGAAATTGAGAGTGAGCCTCTCGTTAGCAGCGAGCCCCGTGACAGTGTATGTAAAGCCTATTGGGTTGTCCGCAACACCTGTACTCGTTGGGTTTTCAGTTGTAAACACGCTGTCCGTTCCATCGGACCAAGCATTGTCCAAGAAAGTTGCATTGCCCGTGCTACCAGCATAAAGCTCGCTAGTAACTGTGTATTCATCGGTGCCATCGAACTCGCCGTCAGTGAACGTAAATGTGGAGAGTGTCACAGCTTGGGCAGCGCCTGCCATAAGCAGAGCAGCGATTAGGGTAATAATTGCATTCTTCATAGTATTATTTTTATAGGGTTAAGAGATCGTTTGCTAATATGCATGAGGTTGAGGTTAGACTTTTCAAACGATACTATAGCTAATTGTAGGTATATTTAATATCGCGTATACACATATATCTCGATCACGCATATACGCGATAGGAGCGATACAGAGCTGCCTACATAAAAACATACGACTGCCGATTCAGCGAATGATCCGGGGGCCCTCAGACTATTTAACATGACAGCAATAGACACTTATTCCACTTCCACCTGCAACTGGAAGAACTTGGCGTCATCGTCGATTAAGTAGCGGGTGGTGATTGTTTGGAATCCGTCCACTGGGTCGCCGACGTTGACGTCGTGGGGGGCTTCTGCGGACGGGGTGACGAGGTCAGGCGTGACGATCAACGTATAGGTCAGCCCCCGATCCTGATAGTCGGTGCGGCGTTGGTAGGCATAGGCGAAATAGCTCAAAGCGCCCTCCTCTTCCGCATAGAACGAGTCTTTTGAGCCTGCATCAGCGACCGTCGGATCCATGCCGAGGGCAAATTCCAACAGATTCGCATAGCCGTCCCCTGCCCCGCCGTTTTCGGTGTCGGCATCTGCGAATGCAGCGTCGTCCACCAGACCGTAGCCAGAGGCCCAGGCCGTATAATCGTTTGCCGCGGGCACCTCCACCGACACGGTGATCCCGAAATCGACATCGCCAACGCCCCAATGGAACGGTCTGGTATTGTCGCCAGAAGCGGTATCCGATGACACATAGAGTGACCCCGTCCCCACACTTATACCGCTCACATAAACAGGACCGTCCCAATCCCAGCCCAGCAATCCTGTGCCGGTGCCGAATATTGTTTGATGGGAATGTCCATTGTGAGTTTCCACCAATCGCGAAGCATTAAAACCAGCCGAAACCGCGCTGCCGGCTTTGTCTGCATCCGTCAGTGATACCACTGGATTTTCAACGACGAACTCCAGACTTGCACCGTCAGGCATCGTATTACCGTTCACGGTGAAGCGGTTGTTGTTGATCGTAACCTGAGCGGAAGTGGTGCCAATCGTCGCGGATGCGGAGGTGGTGCTGCCGGGAGCATCCACACCCAGCTCTGTCGTTCCTCCGGTCCAGGCCTTGACCCTCACGTCGAAGGTGAGCGTATCGTTGAGTCCATCGTAATCATAGTCCGTGCCGGTATAGGTGACCGAATAAATATAGTCGGAATCCGAAGCCGCCCCAGAAACGACCAGATTATTTGCAGAACCGCCCACTACGAGTGAATTTCCGGACAAGGCGGCATTCAGATCTGCAAATTCAAGGTTCGTCTGCGCCGATCCAACGGAAATCGACACAGTCGCGGGAACACTGGAATTCACGCCATCGCTGACAGTGAAGGTAAAACTGTCCTCTCCCACAAAATCTGTATTCGGGGAGTAGGTTAGATCCGGCGCCGTGCCGGTCAAGGTGCCGTGGGTCGGTCCATCAGCCACCGCATAGGATAAGTTGCTGGTGGAGCCTTCCGAATCGGTGCCCGTCAGCAAAATCTCCTCCGTCGTGTTTTCCAACAGAATCACGCTGTCGTCGTTCGCCACTGGCAGCTCACTGTTTGGACTGATGGTAAGCTTCAAACCGACTTTTCGGAAAGCTCCGGTTCCATCGGTCACCTTGAAGCCCAAGCCGAATGAACCCGCTTCATACGCCGAGCCGGAGATCAGTCCATCGCTCGAAAGGCTCAGCCCAGACGGAAGACCCGGACTGGAAATGACTTCCCAAGAATACGTGCCCTCTCCTCCGGTCGCCGCAAGTTGATTTGTGTATGGAATACCCACCAACTCTCCCGGCAAGGAATCGGTCACGAGCGACAAGTCGCTATCCGGCACATAGGCGGCCGTTTCGGACAGAAACGCATGCTCGGTGATGATGTCATGTCCGATCTCACATGCAATGGTGAGTTGCTCAACAGTCGGTGAACCTTTGTGGATCTCATAATCAGAAATATCTGTCGGAATGGGGTACGCTGTGCCTAAAGAAGAGCTCAGCATCATGTAGGCATTCATATAGACGAGAAGATCCGACATGTGCCCTGCGTCGTCCGATGCTGAAAAATTGGAAATGGATTCATTCAGGCGTCCCATCCCGGCCACCAAGGGTATCAGCTTCCAGCCTCGCTCGACATAATTGTAATAAGAGTCGATACAGCCGTGGTAAATCAGCGCATCCGTGGTCGCAGCGGTTCCACTAACCTGAGGATCAATCGCAAATGATTTAATCCAATCGAAAGCCAGCGGAATCATATTCGACTGACTGAGATCGATTAAGTCCTGCGCCTGCGCACTGCCTTCTATCGACCCCGTCACATACATAAACGCCGCTTGATCCGGCTCAGAGGAAAGCTTCGCAGCTTGTCCAGGAAGATCATCCGCATGCCAATACCGCGTGCCACCCGAATAGAGGCCGTTTCGTTGACCTAAGATCCGAAAGGCAGAACTGCCCGCATTGCTGGCCACCATGGCATCGATCGCATCTTGAGTCCACTCATGCGTGCTGGTGCCCTTGTATCGATAGCGAACGACACCATTAAATGGCGCTACGGATATATCAAGTTCTCGGTAAACGACCGCACCGTCCAGTTCATAACTCGTCGTATAGTGCTCAGCGCTGTGATGCGTATTGACCGTATTCTCAGCGATGACGGCTAAATCAATGGCATCTCCCGAAGAGACCCCGGCAGGCGTGTAGCCAGCGACGCTGGCATTCAATCCTGTAATTTGCGTAAAGATCGAACAGGCAGTGATAAAGTCTGCCTCGGTTCCACCAGCCGCCACAGCTGCAGACTCCATGGCATAGGCCGCAGGTATCAGTTCCATCCCCACCCCATTCGCCACACGATACATTTTTTCGCCGACGCTCATGACACTCTCGTCGGCATTCCTTGGTAGCAAAATCATGGGCGTCGAGCCCGCGTTTAAAATCAATTTAGACAGCTGAGTGCAGCCCTCATAAAACACTTCAGGTGCAAAGAACTCATTATCAATCGGGGCATCATCATAGACCGGTAAAGTATACTCGATCGTGCTATGCGGCGCCGTGTGGATCGTGGGAATCAGGATCACATATTGATATCCCGCAGCGACGGCGGCGCGCACCGCTTGATCCGACGAACTCGGGTCATAGTAGGCATCGGCGAGCGTTCTGGAACCGGAACGCTCTTCAATGTCGACCTGCACCGCACTGTAGGCAGGCGTATTCGCCAGCAGCGCTTGCAAATGAACCGCTACATCTGAGTAGCGATCGGAACTTTCGCCGACCGAAACCAGCAAGATGTCGTCGGACAGATCCTGAGCGGAAACGGGGGGCGACATGAGCAGCGTAGAAAGAAAAATCGCCACAATGAAAAAAGGGAAAGCAGTGGCTCTTAAGCCACCGTGTCTAAACAGCAAAGAGACTGTAGATGGGCGATTCTCACCGATCAGCTTGGGGGTATTCTGGAAATTCATGGGGAAAGGGGATTGGGCTCCATTTGCCGCGACTGCGGATATCGAGTCGAAGGCGGCCACGGAAAAATCAACCACTTACATGCTAACAGATCCCCCAATTCGACGCATTACGCATTTGCATGATTTTGAGAGGTGAAATCATGATTTCAGCGAATCACCTTCAGGCGTCCAAACAGACGGCCATCCTCAGCCAGTTCTTTATCGACGGTGACCGTCACTTCCTCGGTGCCCTCAATCGCATCGCCGACGCCGACTTCAGACGCTGGTTCGCCCGTGATATTCAGGTCATCCCAATCGATCAGGTTGGTGCTATGTTGAAAGACTTGTGTGGTCGCGCCAGCGGACTCTGCGCGGCGAGTGAAAGTGAAAATGAAATTCTCTCCGGACGCATCCAGTGTCGGTAGAATCAGTTGATCTTGCTCCAATGGATTGCCATTCAGGATGTACTCCAGTAAGAGCATGATGCCGTCCTGATCTTCATCCGCATCCGGTTCCAGGTTCTCAAGACTCGGGTAGCGGCTCGTCCATGATGCGTAGCCTTCGTATGCCTCGTAAAGATCGCTAACTTCAGATGCAGTGAACTCCGTATTATAGAGCCTGATCTCATCAAGCATGCCATCGTAGTAAGCCCCCGATTCACTCGTCCCCAAGTAAACATCGGCGATGCCACTCATCGACTTGATCTTCTCAATGCCGCTGTGCCAGAGTGCGCCGTTGAGATAGATTTTCATCTCTCCACTGATCGTGTTTTTCGTAAAGACCCAGTGATTCCAGCGCCCCATAAACTCTGCGGCATCGGCTGGCTTTGAGATGCGGTCGTAATCCGTTCCGCCGCTGGTCCCGGCATCCCAGTAAACCTTGGAATTCGTCCAGGGCAGATGAATATTGAGCACTCGATCCCCAAAGCTATCTGTCGCATAGATCACTGAGTTTCCCAACTCTTGCGTCGTGTCTCCATTCGACCACATGCTGATTGTGATTTCGTTGCTGATAGGTCCGAAAACCTCGATCGGGATAAAAACAGCACTATCGATTCCATTAAAGGCCAGCGCACCAGCATTCACCCCACTCACCGCAGTGCCATTCACCTGCGTGCCGTGGAAATCATTGCCGGACTCATCGGTGACTTCCCCACTGGAAACATCATCCAATGACCAATCAGCGACCAGTCCGACGATGGGAATCGACACAAGTTCCAGTGCCAGAAACTGAATAGATTTGATCCCCCCGTTGTCGTCTTGCCCGTAGACAGCCACACGGTAGTTTTTGCTGAGATCAAAACCACCGGGAATGACTCCGGTCGCCTCGACGATGCCATTGATCGAATAGCTCCAGGCTCCCTCCGGAGCGACTTCAATCACGATTGGCGTCGAAGCGTCTTTCACAAATTGAACATTCGTTCCCGCTGTATCCAAGGTAGTCACTGATGACCCGTCGGTAAAATTCAAACCGCGGGAGGCCACACCTTGGTTTGTGGTCATATTCACTCCCAGACTATACACACTCGTATCATCGCCAAATGGATTAAACCCAGCGTAGGTCGAAAGATCGGTGTCCTCGCGGATCAGACCAATGGAAAAATTATTGGATCCGTTATTACCAATATTGCCTGCGGTGTAATGGACTGTGAGCTTGAAGCCACCATCCGATTGGAAGGACTGAGTGGAGTAACTGATCGACCGATTATCAGAGCTCTCGCCGTTATTATCGTAGGTCAGTTCTAGGCCTGAATCCAACCAATTGGCAGCGCCACTGATCGACCGGCTTTGCGTTTGGAGAATGGGTGGCTCGTTGACCAAAAGATCCACTGCCCTCGAAGCCTCTACCGATCCGATGGCAATTCTTAGATCAAAGCAATACTCAGTGGTTTCCGACTCTGTCGGCGTGCCGCTCAGCACCCAGTCTCCTGAGCCTGGACTGGTTTCTGCAACCGACAACCACGACGGTGCATCCACTAAAGTCACACTGGTGATACTCCCCCCCGCGGGATCCCAAAAATCAAACCCATCTGTCAGCGTGTGACTATAGGCGAATTCAATAGTGGCCTCCGGCAAGGGCGTCTCTGCGCGCCGCCAGTTAGGCACTCCGGGAAACTGAAATTCACTCAAATGCGCATCGGTCAATTCAAGCTGCGTGAGCGCATACGGTTGCAGCGTCAGAACAGGTGAATTTTCCAAGTTCACCCGAACCATGGGTGTGCCCCAAGCAATCGCGCCACCATTGATTAAGCCGACCGCATTCCACTCCACGAATTGCTCATCCGTCAGACAAGGGACCGCTCCTGCATTCCAAGAAGTTGTGCTTTGCTTGGGAAAGAAATGGCCGACGACCGCATCGTTCCAATCGATCGAGTCCGTCGTCGCAAAGGGCAAGCCGTCATGCTCACTCATATACTCGCAAATCCCAAAATTCCTCGCGTAGAGAGTGGTGCCTGGCTCGACCATATTCCCCGCCCCACCGAATGGATGCCCGAAGGTATAGTCGTCAAAAAGCGTTGGCGTGGCGAACGGCTTGGCCGCGGTGCCGACACTGTTATTAAATGCGATGGCTGCATTCGGATTTCCCGCATGGCAGGCATCTGCGAACGCCTGATAAATTCTTTGATCCTCCAGCACGCCGCTGCCTGCATCATCGCCACAGGCCTCCATGATGTTATCGGCAGAATCAAAGACCCAGGCATCAATCAAATCCCCGTATCGAACGGCATACTCTTTGAGAATGAACTCCGCGTAGCAGAACATATACTTCCGTCGCTCGGGATCGCTCTCCTCGATATATGGATGGGTATTGATAAAGGCCTGCGCCGTCGGATTCGTATCGCAATAGGCTTCCCAACGCTCGGATAAGTCAGGGTATGCGGCTGGAATCGTTTCGTTCCGCGCCAGTAAATTATAGGAATTCACATAAATCTGAGTCTTCAGACCGGATGCTTTGATCGAAGTCAGCCAACTCATTAAGGGATCATCGATTGCCACGCGCGGAACCACTAGATTGAGTGGATCTCCGTTGCCGTCAGTGTCACCTTGTCGAAGGCTTTCGATGATCGGATGCGGCCCCGTGTGTGTCGGCGAGTAAATATTTGGACTGGTGAGAGCGACTTGGATAAAATCAATGGTTTTAAGATGTGCGATCTGATCCAGAAAATCGTCAATCCTCACCCCTTCGATATTACCGTTGTAGGTCTTCTCCGGAAGCCAAAGTGCCCCCCAAGAGCCTCGCATCCAGGCAGCACGTTCCCCTAAGCCAAGAAGAGTATCTTCTGCATAGGTGATGCCGGGAAGTATCAAGCTAGCGGCAAGCAGAGTCAGCCACCGAAAGGAGCATACTTTTATCATTGATTCGTGGACAGGGTAAACAAGGGGCTAGGCATAGGTTCAAGCGACTCGCTCCAGACGCAAACACATGGATACATCCGAAGCAGCTGAATCACCTAAATAGGGTAGTACAATCTAACACACCGCCCCGGATTTCACCATTACGCATACGCACATTAGTGGATCATGTATATGCGTGATCGCTGGAGGGCGTGTGCTCGAAGGGTGCAGCGTTCCCTCCTTCGCCAGGCTACGGCGGACAGGCCACCGCTGCCGCGGATCCACGAGACGGCCACGCACATCCAAACGTCCCCGGCGAACGGCGAAGGCCATCGACAGGTTCGACAGGCTCACCACAGGCAGGCTCAGGCCAAAATGGAACTTCGCACCCGTAGGGCACACGCCCTCAGCTCAATCGTGCCAGCGAAACTGATTCAGTTCACCTTGCCACGGCCAGTCCTCACCATTCGATACCAACTTATGCCGCACGGGGTTCTCGCGCACATACGCCCACTTGCTACTGTAGCTTTCACCACGCCTGAGTTGCGTATCCCAAATGTCGGTCTGCCAAATCGGTTTATCATCAGGAACCGGCCAATGCTTAGAAGCCTCAGACTTCCAAAACGCCGCCCATCGTTTGACCGACAAATGATCCAGTCTGGCAGGCGCACAAAACAAGTGCAAGTGATCGGGCATAATCACATAACGCCCGACAATCCAGTGATCCGCTTCACGCCATGCATCGAGTATGACCTGATGCACCTCTTTGCCTGTTAGGACTCGTTTTCGATCTTTTGTGCAGGCAGTGACAAACAGAATATTTGAGCGGTCCCCAACATCATACACCGGCTGATGAGCCGGATGTTTTCTTTCAGGAAGCGGCATATCTGCAGTATCGAAATCGATGACATTCGTCGCAAGGTGAAAACTCAGCTGGAGGGTTCCGAACGAAGTGACAAGACCGGGCGCGCAGCGAACCGGAACAAAGTTCCACCTTTTCCGCGTCTCCACGAGGTGGCCGCGCACATCTTAACGCCCTCTCGGCAAACGGCGAAGGTGGAACTTCGCCCTCCAGCTCCCATCCCTAAAGCTCCGCTGGTGCCCAGAGGGGAATCCCCTGCTCTTTCAATTGCTGCTCGTAGCGAATCTCGAACGGATGCACTTCGACTTTCGGCAAATCTTCGTTGACCATGAGCGGCAGCGCAGAGGCCCACCACTGGTCGTAGGACTTACGCAATTCCTCGATCACTTCGGGATGGGAGGATGCCACATCAGTCGTTTGGTTCGGATCGGCTTCGATATCGTAGAGTTCCTTGTTGTTCACCAAACGCCAGCGATCGGTGCGGACAGCACTTGGCCGATATTTGAGATCTTCACGCTTGCCGGGTTTCCAGCGGCCACAATGGATGAACAGCTCACGATCCGGCCATGCCGCATCGGAATCCTGAAGTAAGGGCAAGAGCGAGCGTCCATCCAGTGGCTGCATGCCACTCGGCAGCTCGGCACCCGCCAGCGCCGCGAATGTCGGAAATAGATCCAAGTGTGCGGTCAACGCATCGATATCGACGCCCTCGCCTAGGACGTCCTGCCAATACCAGAAAGCCGGCACGTGAGTGCCCCCTTCGTGCGGCGAGTTCTTGGCTCCCTTCATGCCGAAGTTGAAACGATCCACAGGCTTGCCGTTCTTTTTGATCGGACGCATCGACATGCCATTATCCGTCTGAAAAATCACCAAGGTGTTTTCCAAGGCACCCCACTCCGTGAGCTTCTCCATCAACATGCCGAAGTTGTCGTCGATATTCTCAATCATCCCATAGCGGGCAGCGGTGTCTTTGTCATAGCCCGCGTCCAGAAAGCGCTTCTTGTAGGACTCGGGCGCGAGGAACGGCCCGTGCGGAGCGTTGAGAGAGATGTAAGCAAAATAGGGATCTCCGGACGCCTCCTGTTCTTTGATCCAAGCCAAGCCTGCCTTGAAAAAGACATCCGTGCAGAAGCCCTCGGTTTTCACGACCGTGTCATTGTGCAGCAGGACGTTATCGAAGTAAGTGTTTTCGCTGTTGGCCGGAAAGTCGCCGTATTGCTTCTGTCCGATACCACCCGCGCCGTGCATAAGCACTTCATCAAAACCACGGTTCTGGGGTAAGTATTCGTCGCCGTCGCCGAGGTGCCATTTCCCAAAGAGTCCAGTCGCATAACCCGCACTTTGGAGAGCCTGTGGTAGCGTAAAGACATCCAGCGCCATCCGCTCGCGCTGTAGGATCGTGTGCGTCACCCCCACTTTAAAGGGCGGACGTCCGCTCATGATCGCGGCTCGTGTGGGGGCGCAGGTCGGGCTCACTTGAAAGTCGGTGAAGCGCGTAGAACGCTCATAGAATTTGTCGATATGCGGCGTCTGCACAATGGGGTTCCCCATGCAGGACAAGTCCCCCATGCCTTGGTCGTCCGTGATGACGAAGACGATGTTCGGGCGCGTGCCTTCGAGCGAGGGTGCGGCCGAGCTACTCAAAGCTAGGCTAGCGCTGAACAGGACAAGAGCGGCTTGAAAGATACAATTTAACTTTTTCATGATAATAAGCATGTGAGGGGAAACGATGCGCCCCCTAAGGCCTCAAAATGCCAGAGGCAGTCTATAGGTAATCTACCAAACTAGCCTACGTTCGCCTACCCCGTATTTACGTATAAATAACTCAAATTTCAGGTTCACCGTCGATGAGCAGGACATCCTCTCCGCTGGAGTAACAAAGTTCCACCTTTTCCGCATTTCCACGGGGCGGACACGCACAACCCAACGCCCTCGGCGAACGGCGAAGGGAAGGAGCTACCTGTGCGCCTACAAGTCTTTCACCGGCGCGGAATAGATTTTCACCATTCTCGGCGCAGGCAGGGGCACCATAAATGTGACCACGCGCTCACTAGGATCGAACTGACATTTCTGCTGAATCAACCTTCTCCGTTTATTCACGTCATCCTTAAAGGTATGCAGTCGCAGCATATAAGTTCCACGACCTTCCCTTGGGGTCGAAATGATCTCAGTTGTGCTGGGCTTCGAAACCAACTTTTTATCCCCCACTAGACCAAATACAGTCATCTCTGAGAAGTTTACAAAAAATAGTTCTCCAGGGCCAAACTCATCGTCACTCGCGTTAATCGCCTTAAGCTGGATCGGAAGGATCGGGTTCGACTTGTCTTCGAACACAAGAATGAGGACTTTTTTCCATTTTCTAGGAACCCTAACCGAAGGTGCATTTTCCGGCATGGGCTCGTCTTCCAACAACGCCCTCGGCAAAAAATACAAGCGGTTCGCCTTCGTAGCCAAATTAAACGACTTCGAGAAGTTGTGACGCCCTAGTTTGACCTCCTGCACCTCTTCCACCACCTGATGCACATAAGCCATTTCAGGGGCATCTGACGGAGCCCCAAAATAAATAATTTGAGCCACTCGACTTGACGACGAACGAGCCTCCCCATCCGAACCGGTCTCAGTATCTGCAACTGCCTCACCATCTGCGACTGCCGTCGATACAGCGAATCCATACAGTAAAATTAGAAGGCAGTCTTTCAGGGTTCTCATGATCATTAATATCCTCGTGTGTGTGGACAATCTTGCAGTGGGGGCATCGATTAGAAATCGATAATTGGAGCCGAATAGACCCTTACCATCCGCGGCGGCGCCAACGGAACCATAAAGGTCACCATACGCTCACTGGGATCATACTGGCATTTCTGCTGAACCAAACGTCTCTGTCTATTTGGATCGTCTTTATAAGCGTTCAACTTCTGAAGGTAATTTCCCCTGCCCACTCTTGGCTGGGAAATGACGATTGTCTCCGTTGGCTTCAAAACCAGATCCTTGTCCCCGACAGTTCCTAGAACGGTCATCTCCGAGAAGTTGACGAAACAGGTGTCCCCCGCGCCAAACACATCCTCATTGGCGTTGATCGCCTTGAGCTGGATCGGGAACGTCAGGTTTGACTTATCTTCGAGGACAATGATTAAGACCTTATTCCAGTCAGCCGGAATTTCCACGGAGGGTGCCCCGGCAGGCGCAGGCGTACCTTTAGGCAACGCACTCTGAAGAAACGACACACGCTCGGTATCCGCTGCCAATTTGAACGACTCCGAGAAGTTATGACGCCCCAGCTCGACTTCCTGCGCCCGTTGGCCTTCTTGATGCAGATAAGCCGTTTCGGGTGCGTCCTCAGTTGCCCCATAATAGATCACTCGCGCCACTCGGTTCGCGGCAAAAGCCATCGATGCGGTTAAACTGCACAATAATAATATAATACAAATTTTCATAGTTCTTAATCTCTTGTCTAGACTTCGTCAGGTGACAACCACCGGAACGAGACAATACTAAAGCGCCTTCCGAAACGCTTGTTGGCTTCAGAGTCGAGTGTGGCGTCACTGGGCAAGACAGTCGACTCATCAACATGCGAATCGACATAATCGGCACGTCGCTGCACAACTGCTTCACACCATGCTCCTGCTTGAGTCTCGCCGGAAATGGGATCCTTCCTCTCTCCGTAAGCGCGTATCACAAAGGTATCGTCACGAGCCGAAAGAACTGGCGCTAAAGGTCGCAGCACATCCGCCTGACGTACCCAACCTGGAAAGCCATAGGCTAAATTCCCCTCCGCTGCAGCAGGGAAGGCATGCGTCACTTCTACAGGAACGTCTACATTATCGGAAAACGTTGTTTGTATATCCGCATATGGATTCTCCGTCGCACCCCGAGTCGATAACTCAGCCAAGGCTGATTCGATCGCTCCTGCTAAAGCAAGACTGGATGCCGAGCCATCCGAGCTCAGCTGTCTGTTCACAAACTCAGCCAAGGATAGAAACGGACCGCGCTCTTTGACTTGATTCACGATCTCAGTCGCTAGGGCCTCAATCTGCGCATCCGTCAATCGAGCATGCATACCGATCTGACTGTATTCCTCAGCAACTAAGGGAGATGAGCCGCCGGCGATCGTCGTCCGGCCAACGGGATGGCCCGCATTCGTATCCAGACCGATCGTCCAATCCGTCGCAGCAGTATCGGGCACTGAAACGTAAGGCATCGCACTATCTTTTAAATGTTTAAGCAGGGCAGTCCACGCCTCGACGGAAGTGGAATTCACATTAAACATGCCATCCACCTCCAACTCAGAAGCGACATCGTACCAAGAACTGTCATCAGACATCAGATCATCTGCAGCGGCGCTGGCAGCAGATGTGGAACGCAATTCAGCGGGTAGATAGGCCGTATTTGGAAGCGGGGTCTCCCCAGAGATAAATGCGCGATACACTTCTTTAGTATCTCGCGAAGAGCCACTACTCCCCGTTCGTATACTCGCGGGAAAAGCAGAATAGCCATCTGTATCCGGAGCGATCGAAGACACAAACCAGTCATCAAAGAACAGATGGTTGGCGACATAACTATGATCGTAAGCCGCACGAACTGATTCTGCAGTGCCGTCATCCACATAGACCAAGTCTGGTTCGATTAAATGGCTGGCATTACTGTTGCCAACCGGGTTGGCAACATACGGAGCCACTGGACTGTAGAAACCCACATCAAAATGCTCAAGTTCCCCCAAAGATCGCAGAGGTCGCGTCGGGATTTCATTGGTAATCAAACTATTTAGACCATCGTCAAAGCGGTAACTCGTCCCAATAAAACTATAGGGGTCTATATCCGTAATGCCATCCACGGGCAGTCCGCTATCAGAAGTGCCCCCGTCGTTCCCATTCGGATAGCGCATCACCACGTCAAAAGGGAAGGCATCGATATCGCCGACAGTTTGCTGCTGACTTACGTTTGAGAGTGTTGGCTTCTTTTGAGAATACCCTCTACCACTCACGGAGTACTCCGTGATGTTGGCCAGTTGGAACATCATAATCATGAAAGGAGAAGGATCACCGGCGGCCAAATCACCCATCTTCTGAGTGGTATTCTTAACCACTGGCTCAGGCCAATACAGTTCCGAATTATCATAGGGAACAGTCGAGTTCACGTCTAACGCATTAGCACGAAGGGGGGTTCGCCACTCATATAGATCAAATACAAATGTGTCTGTTGACGCGTCCGTCAATTCCACCGTAAAGGTATCGTCACTGTTACCTTCCATTTCAACTCCACCTCGACCACTCGTTTTAATTGTCCGGTTAAAACCAGTGGCATCTGTATATCCACGCCTCATCCTGAATCGATTCGGAGAATTATTATCTCTGCCCGCAATACTATAAACTCTGGCCTCCCCCGGTTGCCAGTCCTCGTAGTCGTCTGGCATCGCAAAATTGATAATATTTTTGCCATTACTGACAATGAAATCCTCCAAGGTGTAAAATGCATCCTGTTCGATATCTCCGACAGAAAATTTCATATCATAGGGTAACTGCGTCGTCAAAAAGAGCCAAAATCCTTCCGTCCCGGAGATCGCCACATTATACGGGTTCCAATAAGTCACCACGGGGTTCATATTCAAAACTGATCTAAACAATGCGCTCCCATCCCCATCAACGTTTCCGTCATCGATCGACTCAAAGGACAAGACCCAGTGAATCCGTGCCAGCACAGGCAGACGGTTAATGACATCACGACTGTTACCCGATTTCGGATCAAAGGTAATGTTACCTGTGGCAGTTCCAGTCACAATCTCCTTATACTGAGTGGCGAAATCGACCAAACCGGCCCAGCCCATAGAGCCACCGCCAGATTGGGCATTTTGTTGCCCAGTTTTAAACGTAGACGCCTCCGCCCACGGATAGATCAGCCCGCCCGCTGCGCCGGAATTCTTGAGCGCAGCTGACTCCACACCAGGGCTCAAAGTAAAAAACGGATAGTTATCCGTGCCTCCGCCAGGTGCCTCCAATGTCGCCCATTGCTCGGCCATGAGCGAAAGATCCCGACGCCAGCCTCCATTGGCCGTATTGGTCAGTAACCCACGGGAATAAGTGGTGAGGTCGTGGAAATAGTCGGCGCTGATTGGAGTGTCGCTCGAAGAGCGATCCGATAGCGAATTCAGACTGTCGCGACTGGCCACACGATCTAACTTCGCCTGATTTGCGGTCGCGGTGACCTCGAAGGTGTTCGCATCTGGAGCGGACGAAGTGGCCATGCGCTCGCTCCAGTCTAATTCAGAATAGGAGGACGTATCCTCAGGCGTACTGAGTCGTGCCTTCGTGTTCTCACCACTGACCCACCAAGCGATCTCGATCTTCGCATCATTGTATTCAGTGGGCTGCACGTGAACTTCGTCCGCAACGTCGCCCGAATCTCCAGAGTCCACACTCCCCACTGAGACCAATGGCACTGTATTCGCTGATTCCTGCAATAAAGGTGGCGCACTGGCTGAAGAAGCCGCCGTCTTCGCTGGGTCAAATTCCGACGACACCAACCAACTCAAGAAACGCCCCTCCTGCGAACTATCGATCTCCAGTTCACCGGTGTTGAGCTTCGACCCATAATTCGGCGCGATAGGTAATCCATTGGCCTGATGGTCTTTGCCCTCCCAAGAGCGCCAAACACCGGTCAAGTGTTTCGGCCCGTTCGCGGTCGCAACCGCTTCCGCCGGAGCCGTCACCCGCTGGTCGAGCCCGGCCGTCTCCTGCAACTTGCCGATCGCCAGGTTGAGCGAGAGAAGCGCCGCTTGCTCCGCTTCCATCTTGTGTAAATTAGCCGTCGAGCCCGCTTGCTCGACTTGAACCAGAGTGGTGATCGATAGCAGTAAAAGAAGAATGAAGGCCATCAAACTCAACGCGATGACGAGTGCAAAGCCTCCCGAGGCGGAGGCTGAAAAATGAGTATTATCTCCGGATCTAGAAGACATAAACTTGTTATTGTTATCAATCACTTTGGTATCTGGTAGGGGTATCGTGCGGGGCCACGACGTACGACCGCATGGATTACAGGACACAAGGTATTCAAATACACAAAATATAGCAATAGCGTGTATACATGAAAATAAAAAGGCCCCGTCTGTATCTGCTTAAAGGGAACGCTGACTGATGTTCTTCCAGAGACTACAAATCGCGCACGGGTGCGTTGTAGTAGGTGACTGTTCCCGAATCTGGTGGAGAGTAAACGAATATCAATACCCTTTTAGTCGGGCTCTGCCGCCATGCCTGCCGGATGAAAGTATAGGGTTTGCCCCGTTCAGGGTCGATCCGATCCTCTGGTGAAAGCAATCCCGCGTATACGTGAAAGCGGGGTCAATTTAAAGTGCGGGGTAACTTTTTTAATTTACCTCGAGCGTCACTAGCGGTCTTGAGTCGCTCCGCACCTGAAGGAGCGGACATACGTATGTGGCTTCCTTTAGGTCAATGCGATTGCACAATTCAATATTGTCTCATGCATAGATTGGTTAGAATGGCTATTTTTCCATTAAATGGAGGGCGATGCTCCGCCATCGCCATTCGCCGAAGATGAAATGGTGGCCAACCTACTTCAATACGGCGGAAAAGGTGGAACTTTGTTCCGGTTCGCTTCCATGCTTCGCTCTGTGAGCTACGCAGGACGCGGCCGCGCCCGGCCTGCCATGGCGTATTGCAAAGAAGACGGGTCTTGTTCACTTCGTTCGGAACCCTCCAGATACGCTAGAATCGATTTAATGGTCGTGGGAGCATCCTGCTCCCGAGTGTAGTGCCCCTAGGAGCACCCAAGGGCATTTCACTGGAAGCTCCGGCTACCCTTTCATGTCGCCTTTACCGCTCCTTGGAGAAGCAGGATTCGGGTGGGCTCGATGGTAATGTCCGCTGCCACGCTTTCAACTGCTCCACAAGATGGGTGACCACCTCCGGATATTGCCGTGAAAGTTCCTTCTGCTCTGCCCAATCCTCGTTGATATTGTAGAGTTCGGTCTGCTTCAGCTTTTGGTTATAGAGCAATTTCCACTGCCCGTCGCGAATGCCCAAATGCGGCCACACGGTCGGATGTTTCCTCGCGGGCTTCCACTCCCAGAAAATCGCTTTGCCGCGTTGGAACGGCTCCCCCTTAAGCGCGGGCAGCATGCTCACGCCGTCCGGTTGGTATCCCGCTGGCAAAGCCTCGCCCGCGAGTTCCATAAAAGTCGGCAGCAAATCGACCGCCGTGAGCGTCGACTCGGCATCGATCCTCCCTGCTGGGATGACTCCAGGCCAGCGGGCAATAAAGGGCACACGAATCCCGCCCGCATAGAGCGAACGCTTACGCCCCTTCAAGCCGTCTGTCTCGCCGACGGAATAATACGACCCCAGACCTGGGCCAGTCGCGGCGTCATCGACGTCCTTACGAGTGCCGGTCCATTCGGGACCGTTGTCGGAAGAAAAGATCACGAGCGTATTCTCGTCCAAACCGAGTTCTTTGAGCGTGTCCAAGACCAAGCCCACCCCGGCATCGCCCTCGGCTACGACCGCAGCATAGACCTGCTTCTGCTCGTCGAGACCCTCAAACTGCGACAGGTATTGCGCCAGCGGATAATGCGGCGTGTGCGTTTCGTGCAGCCAAAGGTTAATGAAAAACGGTTGATCCTTATGGCGCTTAATAAAATCGACGGCACGCGGACAAGTCGCAGTGGTCGGCATTTGCTCCGCACCGGATCTCGGCAGGTTAAAGGCACCGAATTCGTCGTAGCCATACTCCGGCGGCAAGGGCGCATCGGTAATATGCTCATTAGACAAATGCCACTTTCCGAAGTGCGCGGTGGCATAGCCCGCCTCTTTCAGCATGCGGGGCAGCATGGGTGCCTTCGGATTCAACCAATCGGGCATGCCGGCCTTTAAATGATGCTCAATGTGGGCGAAATGCTGGTGCACTGAATGCCGTGCCGGAAACTGACCAGTCATCACCGCGGTGCGACTCGGTGAGCAGACGGGGTGATTGACCGTGAAGTTCTGGAAGTCCGTGCCCTCTCTGGCCATCTGATCCAAACGCGGCGTTTCGCAAAAGCTGCTGCCATGGATACCCAGATCGCCGTAGCCCCAGTCATCGGCAAAGATAAATATAATGTTCGGTCGATCCGACAAGGTCTTCGGTACATCCTCATTGACTGTGCCCATGGCGTTGGCCCACGCCACGCTCAGTAAGATGCCAGAGGTCAGAATACTATTTCGAATCCAATTCATATTTACAGGCTGACGGTTGAACCAATGTGACTATCGAAACGATTCGGCGCGAGCAGTCTTTACAGGCTCACCTTAATGACCGTGTCGTAAGCATCCAAGGCTTGAGCAGGTAGCTTCAGCTCAAGACTTTCGCCGTTTTGTAAGAACTCTACGCTTTGGCCATTCGCGAGGAAAGCGACAGATTTCGCGGCTGCAGGCATATCCTCGACAGTGAGGCTTCCATCCTCAGGCCATTCGAGCACATGCAGGTAAAGCGTCTTGCCGTCCTTGCTCACGGAGCAGTCGCCCCACTCCGGACGCTCGGGCAGCGGATTACGCAGAGTGCCGTAGATCGACTCGCCGTTGACCTTGAGCCATTCGCCGAGCACGCCATAGAGGCGCACGGCTTCCGGGTCGAGCTGACCATTACCCATGGGGCCGTTGTTGAGCAATAAGTTGCCCCCTGCGCAGACCGTGTGGACGAGACGGTGCAACATTTCATCTTCTTCGTGATAAAAGTGATTGCCTATAGTTTTGTATCCGAATGATGAACTCACACTGTCGGGAGATTCGACGTAGAGCGGCAGCTTCGTGGTGGGCACTTCTTTGTCGCCAATCGAAACATAGTCGAACAGCTCCAAGTTTTCCTGGAGAATCTTACCTTTACCACGGTGAATGATGCGTGAATTGATCAAGCAGTTCGGACGATACTTGCGCACGATATCGGTGAATTGCTTCGCCCGCTCAAAGGTCATATCAACGGGCGTATCAAACCAAATGAGATCGAGTTCGTAGTTCTTCATGAGTTCCTCGACCTGGGGCAGACTCTTGTTCGCAAGGTAGCGGTCAAAGTCCGGCTCAAAGTCGTCGGGCAGATCCGGATGGATCACTTCGCGGCGAGTTCGCTTACTATTGAGGAAAGGCGCATCGGGTTCATCCCAGTCCTGAGCGTGCGAATAATACACACCGAACTTCAGCCCCTGACGATGGCAGGCTTCACTCAGCTCTTTAATGATGTCTCGCTTAAATGGTGTCGCGTCAATGATGTCATAATCGCTAACCATGGAATCAAAGAGCGCGAAGCCGTCGTGGTGCTTTGAGGTAATGACGACATACTGGATGCCGGAATCCTTAAAAGTTTTCGCCCACTCATCCGCATCGAACTCGTGTGGATTGAACTGCTTAGCCACAGCGTGGTATTCATCGGCTGACATTCGTGCAGTCGCCTGGATCCACTCGGAGTAACGAAAGCCACTGCCACGGCCTTCGTATTCTCCCTCAAGCTGAGAATACACACCGAAGTGAATGAAGGCACCGAATTTCGCGTCGTAGAACCATTGTTCCTTACGTGCAATCGAGTCCGGCGTCTGTTGCAAGTCATTGTCGAAGCGATACTCGAAAGTCACATCCTTATCCTTTGGCTGATTGGGCGAAGCCTGTTGAGCTAGAGGCTTGGCGGCGAAGAGCTGTGTGCCGAGCGCCAAGGCGAACATAGGGAGGAGAATACGTTTCATAGGATGTGTATAGTCGTGGGTTGTGGATTAAAAATAAGATGAATTAGAAAAGCCTTAACGATGTTCGACAAAGAAGCTGACGGTTCGTGCCGTAATGGTTTCTTTATCCGGATCGACCTCGCCCCCAGCGCGGCGCCAATTGTGACCCGAATTTTTGACAATGAGGATCTCGACCGGAGCCCCCAGTTGCTCGGCTCGTTTTTCCATGTGGTAGGCATGCTTGACGGGAATCGTAGTGTCACGATCACCTTGAATCATAAACAGAGGCGGACTCTCTTTGGTCAAATAAATGATCGGGCTCATCTCAGCATAACGCTCTGACTTTTCCAGAGGCGGAACTGCCTGCGGGACGATACGGGCACCGAAACGATCTTTGAAATTGGGGCGATCATCGTGATTGAATAAACTCATGTCCTGAAAATCGCAGGGGCCATACCAGGAAACACCCGCTTGAACGTCGTAACTGACATCGGCCAGTTCCGGATCACCCGTCAGGCTGTCAGACGGTGAGAGCAAAAGCATTTGAGCGATTTGCCCGCCTGCGGAGTCGCCGAAGACATAAAAGCGATCCGTATCCAAACCGAGTGAATTAGCATTCTTAGTCAGGTAGCGCACGGCATCCTTGGAATCGATCACGCAGTCGCGCATGGCGACCTGCCCTGATTTATTGTAGAGCCGGTAGTCGACCGTCGCAAAAGCAAAGCCCTCTTCCAACAACTGCCGAACAAGCGGCTCGAACAATCCCTTAGTCACTCCAGCCCGGCTGCCTGCAGCCCAACCACCTCCGTGGGTGTAGATAATGACTGGCGCTGGGGCACCACTGAGCTTCGTAGTCGGATAATAGAGATCGAGCTGCAACTTACGGCGACCGACTTCCTTATAGACGATATTGAGTTCACGTTCGCCGCCAGTTTCTAAATACTTCGCGCCCTTCTTCTTTGTCCCATTCGAGTTCGAGTCCGCCGAATCACCCTCAAGAAGACCCACCCCTGCCAAGTTCAACTCTTCAGTGATCACTGTAGCCACTTGCTTCGCTAATGCCGCCGAACCGGCAGCGTTGAAATGGACGTTCTTGGGCAACTGCCATTCCTGAAGGTGCGGCTCAGTGAAAGCATACAGGTCGTTGACCCGAATGTCGTTCGCCTTCATCACCTCAAGTGCGGCCGCATTGTAGCGCAATGGTGCATCGGCTTCCCGCAAAGGGTTGAGGGTTCCCTCGACCACTGGTGTCGTCGTTGCAAAAACCAATCGAGCATCCGTCGCCTTCAACTGATCGACGATTGATTCGAGATTCTGACTATAAATTTCAATCGTGGCTAATGTCGGACTGTTGGGGTTATTCGATTTCGAATGCTTACCTGCCTCTTTCACATGCTTCAGATCGTGCAACCCCCAATTGAAATGAATCACCGACCAATCTGTATCCGAAATCCAACGATTCAGTTTCGCCACGCCTTTAGCGCTTCCACTACAATTTTCAGGTCGCGTGCCACTCGGATTGGTTGGACGATAGACATTGGCTTTGCCCTTCAACAACTCACGCACCTGCAAAGTATAACCAATCGATATCGAATCGCCCAAAATCAAGACATTGGGCAATGACGGATCCGGGGTGAATGCCCAACTCAGACTTCGATCTTTTTCAACCAATGACCCTTCTTCAGCCGATACAGCCAAGACGGATAACTGCGACAATAGCGCAGCGATAAGGAGTGTTAAAATAGTTTTCATGGCGTGTAATCGCTCTGGGCTGGAGGCAACTGCAGAATTGGGGAATAATTGCACAGCATGCCGAAAGGGAATCTACCATTATACAATCTCCCTGCCTCAAGCACAATCATGCATACACATGAAGCTCAGCTATCGGTGTAATTTGGCCAACTTGATTCGACGACAGAAAGTTGATTCTCACGACGCAACTATAGATGGAGCAAGCGTGGCTCACTTCAACAAAGCTTGCACTTGATCGCCGATATCAGGATCGGATGTGAACTGCTTAAACGACTTCTTGAATTGAGCTTTGGTCTTTCGATCCAGCTTCGTATTCTCGTATGCGCTTAAAACCGATCGCTTAAACTCTAGCGAGGGCGCAGCCTTGATCGCTTCAACACCAAAGCCAATTTTCGCGGCGGGTGCCCCGGAGATGCCGCTTTGCTTGATCAAGCGTGAAATGCCCTTCTGGGCTGCGTTGATATCGGCATCACTCCCGCCTGGCTGCGAGATGAGGGCTATCCAGACATCCCCAGCCGAGATATCCGACCAACGACTTAGCGAGCGCAAGGCATCGGCGCGCAACGAGCTGTCGGAGACAATTAGGCTTTGCAGATAGGTGGCCGCTGGCTGACAGGATACACCGTCCAAAATCGCTAGAATCGCTTTGCGTTGTTCATCGCTTGTCGCTGACTCGAGCGCGGCTGCGTAAGCGCCTGCCCAAAGGTCAGCACTGCTATCCAAACTGACGCTCAGCTTCTTCAAACTACCCTGCGCGGCGCGCAAATCTCCATCGAGTTGGAGGATAGATGCCAGTAGCACTTCGACGCTTTCAGTGTTGCCAATTAGTTCCATCGCTTTGTAAGCGGCCTTCTTTAGCTCAGAACGCGTGGCCTCGCGGGCGAGTTGGTTGATTAAGTCGATCGCCCCAGAGGTATTACGAAGCGCCATTAGTTCGATCGCGGCAACTTGCTCATCCGGCTGGCTTGAATCCGCCGCTGCGGTCAGCAGTGCAGCGTCGGCGACGGGTGCTTTGAGGCGAGCCAGAGCCTCTTTGGTCACGGCGTTGCCCGAGTCTGCCAAATAGAGTTCATAGAGCTTAGCATAACTTTGGTCGCTGCCGATCACACCAAGGGTTTCTACGAGTGCGGTTTGCAATTCCGGAGACGCACTTTTCAATAATGCCAATACCTGAAGCTCATATTGGCTGAGCGACAAATCACTAATCACCCCTAAGATGATTATTTGGGTCGCCAGCGGCAAGTAGGACAAGCGTGCGATAACACCCGCCTGCATCGGCGAGGCTAAGGCGATACGTATCAACTGATTGCGCCCGGGAGTGTTCTCATCGTCCAGTGCCGCTATAAAGACACTGCTGGCCGCTTCGGCGTCCAAAGCAATCAATTGCTGAAAAGCGCCCAATCGCACGGTCACACTTTGCCCCTGACTTGCTAATACCTGCGCCACTGTGGCATCGCTCAAGCCCACGTCGAGGAGAGCCAATTCGACGTCCAGCTTTAGAGCCGGACTCGTGCTGGAATACCGCTTCAATAGTGCTGCCTCCGCACTATCGCCGCCTATCTTCCCCAAGGCCAAAGCCGCATTGGCGGCAACAACGTCGGAATCAGAATTAAGCCATGGAGCCACCTGGTTGATCGAATCTTCATCCCCGCGATAAGCCAGCGCATCCAGGAAAGCCGCCTTTTGTTCAACCGGGACACCGTCTAAGGCGTTTTCCAGCACACGAGTTGCCGCACCCGAGGGATTCGCTTGCAGGGCCATGCGAGCGCGATCCCGAATCCTCTCATCCGGAGCAATCAAAAGCTGAGCTAAAGGTAAAACAGACGGTTCCTCGCCGAATAACTCAAGCATACGAATCGACCAATCACGCGTCGCAAAGGAATTGTCGGCGCGTATCGACTGGTGGAGCTCAGCGATCATGGCGGCACGTTCTGCTCCACTGGCATCGGCGAGCGCTTGGCGCAGGTCAAGGCGCGCTGTCTTGCGCAAACCATAGTCCTCAGAATCGAGCTTTGCAATCAAGCCGCTCACATCGGCAGCCAGAGCGCTTCCGGAGAATAAGAGGCAACTAAGTAGAAAAAGGGGGATTCTAAACATTTTTAAGACTCGTTTGTAATATTAGGACGATTATGCAGGGAGCTCGTAGCCGGTACGCCGCGGACGATCCATCCAACGCAACGCATCCGCATCATCGACGATCACCTCCGCAGAAGGATCCCACTGGATGGGGCGCTTCAACCGCTCGGCGATGCCGGACAGCTGGCAGATCGTACCCGTTCGGTGCCCCACCGTAGCCGGACAAATCGTGCTTTTCCTTGATTTGATGCACTCAATCCAATTTCCCAGATGGTCGCGCGATCGATACAAACGAACATCGCCCGACGAGAGGGGTCGCTTGGCCATTCCGGGAATGGATGTCTCCATTCCATCACGGCTGACCAGCACTTCACCTTCAGTCCCAATAAAGCGTATCATGTGACCTTTCATATCCGAGTGATCGCGGATCACCTTTAAACCGTCTGAATATTGGTGATACTGATACTTTTCGCCTTGATAACCTTTCGGGATGTAGAGGGTTGGCCCCGAGTCATCCCGACCCAGTGCCCATTGGATAATATCGAAATGGTGCGCGCCCCAATCCCCATTTTTACGAGAACCGTATTCCCAATAAGAGCGCCAACCGCCACGGAAGGAGCCACGAATCCGTTCTGCTGTGTAAGGCTCATATGGAGCCGGCCCCAACCACTTATCATAGTTGAACCCCTCCGGAATCGGCTCTTCAGCCCCCAGCTTAGCCGGCGGAAATCCACCAAGTTGCGCGTAGATCTCTTTGATCTCGCCGATCCATCCGTTGCGCACCATCTCGGCGGCTTTATGGAAACTACCCATCGAACGCTGCATCGAACCCACTTGCACGATGGTTCCGTAGCGCTTCTCCGCGTCGACCATGGCCTTGCCTTCCTCAATGGTCAGCGTCATTGGTTTTTCGACATAGACGTCTTTGCCCGCGCGCATGGCTGCGAGTGCGATCCCCGCATGCCAGTGATCCGGAGTCGCGATGACAACTGCATCGACCGACGGATCGTTGATCACATCTTCAAAATCGGAAGTTGATTTGATATCCGCGAACCCTCGCTTCGCCATCTCCTTCTCGGCAGCACGTAGCCTTTCAGGCTTCAAGTCACAGACGCAGATCGGCTGCACATCGTCCCGCCCGACGACGCTCCACAACGCTTTAACCTGTAGTCCAACTCCGATATAAGCGAGATTGATCCGACTACTCGCTGAAGTGCCTCCTTTCATCGCGAGCGTTCCTGAGCGAAGAATCGTTGGAGCCAGCAGTAGCGATGAGCTAAGGAGCGCTCCATCTCGAATGAAGCGGCGGCGCGTGCTTTTATGTTTCATATTCTAATGTAGGGGTTTAAGAGCGAGTCCGTACTCGCGAGGTATGAATCATTTGGCGAGCAATCACTACTGGGACAAATCGAGACATGGGTTTACCAAGCGATTCTTCATCTGACGATGGAAACTAACAGGTATGCCAATGCCTGTCATCGCTTATTCGCATGATATATGAGCAGTTTACGCCATCCAAAGATCACCAGTGGGACGACACAATATACCTAATTATCTAGGAGCCCGAAGCGAAAGGCCTTCGTCACCGCAGCGGGCGCGTTACGCACATTTAATTTTTCGTAGATGTGTCGCACATGCGTATCGACTGTCGAATAGCCGATACCGAGTTGCTCGCAGATTTCCTTCTTCAAGAGCCCCTCACTAAGCAAAACCAACACCTCAATCTCACGCTCGCTGAGGGCGGCCGAAAGTTCCCCCTGAGGAAGCTTTGTCTTTAGAGTATTCACGACATATTGAGCCACAGAAGGGTCGATGCTCGCACCGCCATCCGCCACGAGGCGAATGCCGTCTTTGATTTGCGTCAGGGTGGAAGACTTGAGCAAGTAGCCCGATGCGCCGAGCGAGATGGCCTTTAAGACATCGGCCTCGTTATTCGATTGGGTCAGCATGAGTATCTTCGCCTTCGGCATTGACTCGACGAAGTGAGGCAAGGCCTCAAGCCCGCTCATTCCGGGCAAACGAAGGTCTAGCAGAACAACGTCCGGCAGCTTCGGCTGATTACCCTGCACACTACGCAGCGCGATCTCCGCTGTGACGAATTCATTCATGAGCTCGATATCCGGATCGCGTGATAAGGCGAGATCGATCACATCGCGATATTCACGGTTATCTTCGACGAGCATGACTTGTATGGGTGTGTCCATTAAAAGAATCTAAGTTTTCGTTGTTTGACGATTAAGTCAATTTGTGTGCCCTTCCCTAATTTGGGAACTCCCACAGTAAATTCGGCTCGGAGCAAACGAGCCCGACGAGCCAGAGCTTTAGGTGAGTCATGGCTCAACCCATGCCCATTATCAATGACAGTCAGATGTATGCTTTTTGCATCCGCAATCAATTCGGATTCCACCTTCGTCGCTCCGGAATGACGAATAATGTTCGTCAGCGCCTCTTTATAAAACAGATACAGATCCAGGCGAGTGCGCCGTGGAAGCTCGTTGAGGATCGCCTCCCCTGAAACGTCAAAGCGGCAGTCCAGATCGCCCAACAGGTGAGCGGTGTCCTGCTTCATTTCCGAGACCAAGTCTTCGCAAAAACCCTGCGCCTCCAAGAGGTTCGCGCAGTTACTGGCAGCCTGCCCGGTTCGCATCGTGAGCGCCCGGATACGATCCACGGTGTCGACCAAGTCCTCTTTGCTGTCGACCGCCTCTTTTGCCAAATCACCCAGAAGTCCGATGGCATGCAGATTCGCACCGAGTTCGTCATGAAGATTAGCGGCGATGCGTTCTCGAATCAGCGCCTCTTGGCGTTGGCGCGCGATCCTAAAATAGAAGATCGTAAACGCAACGCTGGCAGCCAGCGCGAGCGCGATCCAAATGAGTAAGCGAAAGTTTTTCTTCTGCCGTGTAAATCGTTGAGAAATCTCCGCCACCACTACCGGCCGTTCTTCTTCCAAATCGCGTCGCTGTGCCAACTCCGCCATCCAATCACGGGGCTGTAGGATCCTACCGTAGAGATTATGCCCATCCGTCAGTGCCGCAGCCGAAGCCGACCCCGAAAGCATACGGAAACTCGCGGTCACCTTTTTACCCAGAGCAACATTGCCGGAATCGTTCAACAACTCAATCTCGGCAAACCCAATCCGCGTGCCCGTGACGTGGTCAGCCTGATAGATGTAAAGATCCTCCGCCACCATGCGAACATAGCGGGCGCTGGCTTCCGGGAACGCCCATTCCATGATTGGGGCGGTCTGAAGAATACCATCGAAATTCACTTCCAGCAGAACGAAGGCATCCGAAAAATCCTCATTCAAGGCTCCTTCGATGCGAAAATACCCCGGAATGCCAAACTCCCCTGAATACGCATGTGGAATCGTATCTCCCTGTTCCACAGTATATAGGCGTAATCTCTCCAAAGGCTGGCGACGCCCCAGATCAATCGTCATCACCGCCCGCTCTCCAACATCCACACCGCTCACCATTGGCAAGCTGATCTCACCGTGGGAGGAATTCATAACATAGGGTAAGTTACCATCGACGAGCCAAGGCGCTTTCCATGCAGTGGTGACAGACTCTTTGCCTGAAGTGGAGACAGGCTTGCGCAAGGCATGATTGTCAGGGCCTTGAAATACCATAATCTCGGCAAGTTGCAGAATATATTTACCATCACGCGCCCGCGGCGAAAGGCGTGTCACCTCCAGGCGGATCCAGGAAACCTCGACGGGATCCACCGCAAGCACCACAGGAGCCACACTCTTCAATCGCGCATCTCCAATATCATACTCGGCCAGCACGCTTCCCTCCGAATCACCTTCGCCTCCTGCTAAAATACGGAAGGCGACAGGAAACCCGTCAGCCACATAGCCCCTTTCCAAATCGCGCCAGACAGTCGGCACCAAAACGATTTGATCGATCCAATAGCTTTTTTCCAAATCAACGTGGATCCACTCAGGTCGATCCGTCAGATCTGCCTCATCGACTGGCTGACTACGGTAACCGATCGCGCCCACCCCGGTATTCAGAGTAAAATGAGAGAGCGCTGCCAAGCCCTCATCGATCTCGACTAAGCGGGCTTCCAGTTTCGAGAGCGACATCTGCTGGATCGAAGCCACATCCACCCCGCCCCACAGAGAAGCAGTCGAGAGTAACGCCGTTAAAAGCCAGAGTCTAATCGGGGCGGATATCAAAGCAACCCGTATGCTTAAGCTCTCACAGCTTAAGTCGACAAAATACCGATACTCTAAAAAGCAAACTTCTCATCTGCGAAAGTAGGACGGTCGCCAGCCCAAATCCCTTCCCCCGACTTCGTCGCCTCGACATGCCCGTCCACAAAAGACATATTACAGACTCCGTCATGCGGGAAGTTTGTCTCGCTGGCCTCACTCTCCCCCCACGAACGCCAAACTCGCCAGTTGCCACTACCGGCTAAGACGCCGTCCATAAACATGGGAATCGACGATGGATTCACAATCAAATCATCTTTCTCCCCGCCGGGGCGATTCACGACAATCAATGGAACAGGCCCCTCCTCACCAGAGCCCTTCTGCCGTTTGAGATCCAGTTGCCGGTTGAGCGCATAGGTTCGGGCCTGCGCTTTGAGAGCATACTGAGTCGGGCATGTCATTACGCTTTCTTGTAAAAGAAACGGGATTTGTACGCCGACATACTCGGCTAAGGTAGTCGGCCAATTATCCTCGCCACCTCCAGGTAAGGGCTGAGGTAATTTACCCTTATTCTGCGACGAATAGAGCAGTGCCGCAGCGGTCATCTGCCGAAGGTTGCTGGTGCATTCTGCAGCCTGAGCTTTCGCCCTCACCTGACCCACCACAGGGATGAGTAGAGCGGCCAAAATAGCGATCACTGCGATGACGGTCAGCAGTTCAATAAGGGTAAAACCAAAACTGTATCGCTTCGACGAACGAATCGCTGGTTCAGCGCGATTGGCCTGAAAACCTAGTTGATGGCGAGAATCACTAACGGGATGTATTATTCGAAAGCTAATCATAGATAGGGGTATTAGAAACAGACTTTTTGGTAGAAAAAGGGTAATAACAATCTGTTATCGTATAGCCTATTCAAATACCCATAACTTCACAATAGCGTGTATGCATGAATTCTAACCCGAGCGATCCACATAGTTTGATCCGTTCAAATCAAATTAGAGATGCTTATTGGTCTCTAGCACATAGATCGACCCGAGTGCGATAAACTGAGTTTTGATCTCCGGACTGCCCGAACCTCTACCGGGCGAAACTGTGACAGAATTGTTCCCATTCCTGACAATGAAAGCTCTGGTCACTACCGGCATGGTGCGAAGTAAGTTCCAATTGTTGTCATAGACCATCACCGAGTCGCCGCCTTCAAATTTCATGTATTCGCCGGGTTGAATCTCCCCATTTACCGCGAGTTCCCCACTGCCATTCACCTGGATCAGTGGATCCCTTAGAATCTGGGAATCCTCCTCGACACGGATCACAACCTGCGGCTCCTGTGCGTCATAGGGATTGAGCAGCTCCATCGTCGCTCCGGCCGTTATCTCATGGTAGCGTGGGATCGCCCCCCACTCCTGATCGATATGAATAAGAGTATCTTCTCCCGAAGTGCGACCCATGACACGGTGAGGCGTATAGATAAAGCGGCCATCCGGATCCTTACCGAGCACGAGGACGTCCTCCCCTTCGTAATGATTACTACCTTTCCGCCGCTTCATTTTCGTGGCGACGTAAGCCACATCAGCATCATCATAGACCGGAGCCAGCTTGATCCAGTCTTTAAAGAGCGCCAAGGCCTCGTCCATAAGACCGTAATTTTCAATAATTTCCATGCTCAGAATGCCACCACTGCGACCGCCCGTTAAATTGGGTCGGCGCCCTCCGAGCAATATCCTGTCCGCGACATCAAAATGGATATCCAGCATATTGGGTGCGAAGTTTCGTTGCTCCTTTTCCTTGCCCCGCCCCATTCCATGTAGGCGTGGGCCGATGCGAATCCCCCAATACCCCGTAGCTTTGGTAGCCTCTTCGGCAATGCTGAACATCTTTTCAAAATTAGCCTTAAGGCTGCCCCCGACTCGACTGCCGGTGACTGGTTGATCGACCCGGCTATACACATAGTCCGTGTAGTTGCGAAGATACCAAGGCGCTTCGTCGTGGTGACCGGTGCCGTCGAAGTGCAAATGCCCAACGTTGACCTCATTCAGAAAATCACCGTAAGCACTCAAGACTTCCTCGGCCAAGCTATCGGGCTGGCCGAAATCGTCCGCAAAATGAACGTACCCATAGGAGTGCGACACCCCCACAACCTCGGCTCCGGCGCGATGAGATTTGGCCGTGGTGGCATATTTTCCGCGCTCACACTCTGAAAATGTCCACACACCACCATCGCCATCGATCGATATCTTTTCCGCCCAGATTAGTTCGTTGCCGATACGGAGATATCCGGAGCCTTTTTGCCAGACATAATCCGGACCCGGTTTGAAGCGGATCGTGGTGTCGTCACGATCAATGGCTTCTACCAGCGTGCCCGCCCCCCAGCTCAGCAGACGGGTTTCACAATGCGTGGCTGAGAAGTAACGTTCGTCGTTATGCCCCATCTGTGGAACAAGACTCTTCAGCTGTAGGTGAGCGCCATGCTTGGCCAAGTAGTTGGAGTATTCCAGCAGATCTTCTTTTCCCTCAGGAAAGGCGTCTCCTGCGACACTTTCGTTGGCGAGGTTTCTAAGTGTGTATTCCCCACGCCAGTCAGTAGAGAAGAGATAGACCCTATTGGCGCCACTTGGTAAGACCAAGCGCTCTGTCATCTCGTAGAGTTCTTTCTCATTCTTCGGCGCAAGACTCACCACCACCATCTTCTCAAACTTCTCCACCCAACGCCGAACCCAGGCCATCACATCGGCTTCCGTCCATGTCGACTGCCCGGCGGGGCGCACCATGTGCCCGGCATTGCTCTGCGCCGACCAAATTTCAGCCAGAACCGCATCGAGGGCAGTCCCCTCCAGCGTGTTGTCGTAAAGCACCACACTTCCATGTGTTCCGTTCGGGCGCGGCCACGCCCAGAGATAAGGCCAGGTCAACTCGGTATGCTTCCTGCGTCGATTGCCCGCATTGGCCGTCATCAGATCATTGAGCGTATAGGCGGCGATGTCTTTAGAATTAAAGCTTAAACTCAGGCTGTAATTACGGCCTGTCCCGATGCCCTCAGCCTCCAGCAAATGGATCGCGATGTGATTTGGGTAGGTATCGATTTGAAAGATAAAACTTAGCTGCCCGTTCGAATGAGATACTTTAATCTTATTACCTACGGTGGCGATCTGACTGAGTGACGCCTCCGCCACATTCTCTACATCTGAATAGCGAATCGTAAAACCCGCCGAATCACCGGATCGCAGCATATCCTTAACCCCAAGCACCAACTGGCTCGGGCGGGCGTAATCATCGAAGCTAAGCGCGGAAGCAGCAAACACCATTCCCGGTAGAACCAAGCACAAAAGGTATAATAGCTTTTTCATACCATGAATTACGAAGCTGTTCGCTGGATCGGAATGTCCCTACTGACTTTTCCAAAGCTTGATAGGATCGATGTCGTTCTCGGAGACTTTGCCTTCGACGGAAGACCCCGCTTGCACGTATTCAGTCAACTGTAAGAGCATTTGTTCCGCGAGTTCAGGGTGCGATTCGTAGAGATTGTGTTGCTCGCGGGGGTCGGCTTCTAAGTCGTAGAGCTGAGCTTCGGGCAAGCCTTGCTTCTGAGCAGCCGCTTCTTTAGGCGCCGTCCAGCCGCCGGAACCGGCCGCAAGAATGAGTTTATACTTCCCTTGGCGGTAGGCGAAGTGCCCGCTCACACTGTGATGGATAATGCCCTTTCGCGAGAAATCGGTTTTTTCGCCAGAGAAGACCGGAAGGATACTCTCGCTATCCTCGGCGGCATTTGCGGGCAGTTCTTTGCCAAGGAGCTCCGCACACGTTGCGAGTAAATCGGTCTGACAAGTCAGCCCATCGTAAACACTACCTGCTGGAATCACAGCAGGCCATTTGACCAGAAATGGCACCCGGTGGCCGCCCTCCCAAATGTCTGCCTTCGAGCCGCGGTATTGCGCACTCGCAAAGTGTCCATGGCTCTCGAGGTTCTTAAAGTTGGCCGCTTTCGAGCAACCATTGTCACTGGTCACGATGACGATGGTATTTTCGGATATGCCGCGATCCTCCAGTGCTTGGACGACTTGGCCGACGACATCATCGGTCTGCATGACAAAGTCTCCGTAGGAACCGATGCCGCTTTTCCCCCTCCATTCTGGAGTCGGCACGATCGGGGTATGCGGTGAAGGCAAGGGCATGTAGATGAAAAATGGCTTCTGGCTATCATACTCAGCGATGAATTTGACAGTTTCCTCGGTCAGTTTGCCCAAAACATCGACCGCTTCAAAGTCTTCGCTCGCAGGGCCAGGCCGACGAAACGCCTTCACATGCGTGCCTTCTCCGACCCAATTCCGGTCACGAATCCAGACATAAGGGGGAAAGTCCAGCGAAGCCGTGATACCATACCAAGACTCGAAACCAAGGTCGACAGGGCCACCCTCAATCGTACCCTTCCAATCGATATTTGAAAGTTCAGCTGGCGGGAAAGCCCCCTTGCCTTTTTTTTGCCTGAGGCCGCCTGCAGGCTCGGCCTTTTTGCCGTCAATGGTGGCAATACCGAGCCCCAAGTGCCATTTCCCAATCATCGCTGTGGTATAGCCGTTTTCCTTCAGAAAGCTGGGCACAGTCATTCGATCCGTCGTGATCAACGGTAATCCGTATCCATCGAGCACGTGCTGCTGCAACCTCGTGCGCCAATTGTAACGCCCGGTCAAAATACTATAGCGAGTCGGTGTGCATACCGAGGAGGTCGTGTGCGCATCCGTAAAAGTCATCCCCTCCGCGGCAACTTGATCCATGTGAGGCGTCGGGATTTGACCGCGTTCTGGATTCAGACACTGGACGTCGCCATAGCCTAAGTCATCCGCGAGAATGTAGACAATATTAGGCTTATCCGCCGCCTGAACAATCAGGCCGAAGCAAGCCGCAAAAATGGGTATAAGCATTAGTTTCATAAATTAGTCAGTGTTTGCATGTAGTTAAGGAATCACGTAGCGGCCATCGGCGCCTCAAGAGCGTGCCACATGGCATTGCTGTATGGATCGCCATAGCCTAAACCCTCAGTATAGATCACGGTAAAACGAGTCGGCATCACGGCATGTGAAGCCGCAATGATCTGAGACAAGGGCTTTTCAGAAAACTTGAGCATCGGGTATAGAAATTCAGCGAAAAGGTCGGACGGTGAACGAACTCTACATATTTAAGGGCGAAACGCTTGAAGCTTAACCAATAATATCCAGATTACATCTACTTCTTTAAATAGTATAATTAAAAACGGTGTCCTTTCCAATAGCGTGTACACACGAAACTTCATGACGCAATTGACTCATTAATCATGCCCCCAAAGATGAAGTTCAGTGAATCGATCAGGCGCGCATGCTCCTACTGCGCTTCATCATAGAACTGCACTTGAGCTTGACCGTGAATCGTAGATTCTTCTACATCAATCCTAATGACCATCCAATCCTCCCCACCCCGCCTTTTACAAATTTCACTCGCCGCCTCGCTGTTGCTTTTTAGCAGCCAAGTGGCTCAAGCCGAGCTTAAGCTGCCCGCCATTTTTGGCTCGCACATGGTGCTGCAACAGGAGGGCGAAATCCCCGTCTGGGGATGGGAAGATCCGGGCGAAACGGTGACGGTGTCTTTTGGCGGCGAATCGATCGAAACAGTGGCGGACGAAGCAGGTCAATGGACACTGTCCCTACCGGAAATGGACACGAGCCGCGACGGCCAAAGCATGACCGTGAGTAGCAGCTCTGGCGACAGCGTGACTTACGAAGATGTCCTCGTGGGCGAAGTTTGGATCTGCTCGGGTCAATCCAACATGGAGTGGGTCGTCGCCAACTCCAATAATTCTACGGAAGAAGCGGCCGCGGCGGACTACCCGGAAATCCGCTACTTCGATGTGAAAAATGAAATCGCTTACAAACCTCAAGAGGATTTGACCGGCGAATGGGTCGTCTGCTCCCCCGACGTCGTGAAGCGCTTTTCGGCGGTTGGGTATTTCTTCGGACGCCACGTGCACCAGCAGTTGGATCGTCCTGTCGGGCTGATCGGCACGAACTGGGGCGGCACCATCGCTGAAGCCTGGACCAGCAAGGAAGCGCTCAATGAGAACCTCCCCGAGTTCTCGGACAAGATCGACGGCCTCTCCGCACTGGAATCTAAAATGGCTGCATTGAAAGAGGAATTTGAGCAGAAATGGCAGGCATACAAAGAAAGCTACCCGAAGATGTATGCCCTTGAGGCTGCGCTCGAAGAAGCCGCCAGTTGGGCAGCAGTGGGTCTCGATGATAACGACTGGGACAGCATGCGTGTCCCCCAGAATTGGGAGAAAGCAGGCTACCAAGACTTGGACGGTATCGTCTGGTTGCGCAAGACCATCGACGTGCCCGCATCCTGGGCAGGCCGCGAATTGGCCTTACGCCCTGGACCGATCGATGAGGTTGACGTGACTTGGTTTAACGGTGAAATCGTCGGCAAGACCGGAAATTTGGAAAAAGGTGCAGTGGAATCCTGGAACCAACCGCGCGACTACCGCGTGCCGGGCGAGTTGGTCAAGGCCGGCAAAAATGTCATCGCGATCCGTGTGATGGATGCCCAAGGCCAAGGCGGCCTCTGGGGCGGCGAAGCGGACACCATGCGCATCGCCCCGATCGACGGCGATGCTTCCGAAAGCATTGCACTGGCCGGCGATTGGAAACTGAAAGCACAATACGTGCTTCCGAAGAAGCCACGCAATCCGGTCTCGCCGAATCAGCCCACTGTGCTCTACAACCAAATGATCCAGCCGCTGATCCCCTACGGCATCCGCGGCGCGATCTGGTATCAAGGCGAGTCCAATGCCGGCCGCCCGGAACAATACCGCACACTCCTTCCGACCATGATCGCTGACTGGCGTCAGCGTTGGGCACGTGGGGATTTCCCTTTCCTCGTCGTGCAATTGGCCAATTTTCGAGCGCGCGGCGAGCAACCAGTCGAAAGCGATTGGGCCGAACTCCGTGAAGCGCAAGCCATGACCGCAGCCAAGGATCCGAATACCGGCTTGGCTGTGACCATTGACATCGGGGAAGCCAGCGACATTCACCCAAAGAACAAACAGGATGTCGGCACACGCCTCGGCCTCGCTGCCGAAGCCATCGCCTACGACCGCGACGTCGTGGCCAACGGGCCGACCTTCAAAGAGATGGAAGTCAAAGGCGACACTGCCATCCTCAGTTTCGATTACGCCCAAGGCGGCCTCGTCAGCAAGAGCCCAGAGATCGGCGGCTTCGCTATCCGTGGTGAATCCGGCGACTTCGTCTGGGCCGATGCCGCGATCCAAGGTAAGACCATCCACCTCAACGCCGACGGTGTCGAAAAGCCAACCGCCGTCCGCTATGCTTGGGCCAACAACCCGGAAGCCCCGCTCTACAACAAAGCCGGCCTTCCCATGGTTCCCTTCCGCACTGACGAACCTGCGGAGTAAGACGCCGAGCTGACAACATCTAGCAGATTCGCCATGCCATTAATCATCGGAACTTACACGGAAGCTTCCCACCAAGGAATCGGCCAAGGCGTTTGCCTTGCGGATTTCAATAAAGAGACCGGAGCCGTCACCTTGACTGCCAGTTATTCGGGCATTCCGAATCCCTCATATCTCGCCCTAGGCGAGGGTCGCATCTATGCCGCTTCCGAGTTAAAACCAAAAGGACAAATCGCTGCGCTTTCCCTATCCGGGGAAAGTATCGAAGAACTCTGGCGCACCGATGCCGGCGGCGCGGCGACCTGCCACATTTCGCTCAGCCCGGACAACCGAACGGTCGCTGCAGCCAACTACGTTTCAGGCACTGCGAAGCTCCTATCGGCGGCAGATGGTACGACACTCGAAGATTGGGCTTACCAAGGCAGCGGCCCCAACGAAAAACGCCAAGAACGCCCGCACGCCCACCAAGCGATCTTCTCCCCCGGCGGCCACTGGCTACTCGTGACCGACCTCGGTAGTGATAAAATCTGGCTGCATGCGACTGGCACAGACAAGTCGACAGGTGCCCCGGGACAGGCCATCAGCCTACCCTCCGGATCCGGGCCGCGCCATAGCCTTTTTCACCCTGAGCTTCCGGTGCTCTATACGGTTGCTGAGTTGAATGGTCAGGTCTACTGGGGGCAGTGGGACGAAGAGAGCGGTCGCTGTGAATGGCAAGGCGATGTCAGCATCCAACCAGCCGGCAGCGATGTGCCTCCTCATTCCAGTGCAATTAAACTCCACCCCACACTTCCATTACTCTACGCGGCCGATCGAGCCACTGGACAGATCGCTGTTTTTACGATCGATGCGAAAGGCGGACTCAGCCTGAGCGATCACATCGCCGTCACGGGTGCAGGCCCACGCGACTTTGCCCTCTCCCTCGACGGAGCTTGGCTGATCATTGCCTGCCAGGGTAGCAATGAGATCCTTTCGATCCCCTTAGACGCCGAAACTGGCCTGCCCAAGGACGAAGCAACGCGCTCCGATTTCGGGAGCCCCGTCTGCCTGGTCTTTGCGGAAATAATATGAATCACGCTGGAAGCGTGAACTACGTAGAGAACGCTTCCTGCGTGCTGCTTCATATTAATCATACAGATCCGCATTCGCACGCCACTCGCTCACGCAGGCAAAGCCGACTGTAATCCTGCCACAATCTTTTCCCGCTTCTGGCTTTTAAAATCCTCAGGCCAACCCACGGCGGTGAGCGCGACCTGATCCGTTTCGCTGAGTTTCAATGGAACGGAACAGGCGAAGATCGATGAATGGTATTGCCCCAATTCAAAGCAAGCACCCTGCTCACGGCAGTCCAGGATGCGCCGCCAGACATCGTCGGGCTGTTGACGCTCCCATGTGTCTTCAGGAGCTGAGCCGAGCACGGCTTTGATTTCATAATCCGGCATTTGTGCCAAAAGAGCAGCCGCCGCCGAACCAATCGCCAGATGAATGCGCGAACCGATCGGACTTGTTATAGCATTGGGCAACGAAGGTTCCGCCCGCAGCGCCGTTGTGGCAAAGTGCCCCTCGCGCAAGGAGACTTTGACCGACATCTGCAATTGCTCGGACAACCCTCGCAAGGTCGGCTCAAAGTCACGGAGCCGTGTTTCCAACTCCGAGTAGGTTCGGGCAACGTGCGCCAGACCGAAGGCAATCCGCAGGCCTCCAGACGGCTCTTCGCAGATCCAATTATGCTCAAGAAGCGTATTAACCATCCGGTAACACGACGCCGGTGGGATGTTCAGCGTGTAACTCAGCTCCTTAACAGGAACTGCGTCGTGACGATCAGCGAGATATTCAATGATCGAAACCGCTTTGTGGAGGGCAGGAATAGTTTGAGAACTGGCCATTCCGGATTATCATATATGGTAATTTATTTATCAATATTATTTTGACCTCAATTCTCTGCGGATCATTTTTAACGAAGAAACAGGAAAATCACTATGACTCAGCCCCATCCCAAGAAGACCGCCAGCGAGATCGACCCCTCGACATTAAAAATTACCGACATGCGCTTTGCCGACATCGACGGCGCACCGAAGCGTTGCACGCTCATCAAGCTCTACACCAACCAAGGGCTCGTCGGATATGGTGAGGTGCGCGACGCGTCTAGCCGAACCTACGCAGCGATGCTGAAGAGCCGGATCATCGGCGAGAACCCTTGTAACGTGGAAAAGATCTTTCGCCGCATCAAACAATTCGGAGGGCATTCACGTCAAGGTGGAGGCGTGAGCGGCATTGAACTAGCATGCTGGGATTTAGCCGGCAAGGCTTGGGGCGTCCCGGTCTGGCAACTGCTGGGCGGTAAATACCGTGATCAAATCCGGATCTATTGCGACACCGACTCGGAAGGTGGAGGTCGTGACATGGGTAAGGCCTTGAAGGCGCGCATGGCTCAGGGTTTCACTTATCTTAAGATGGATCTAGGTTTGGAACTGCTCATCGATCAGCCGGGTTGCTTGAGTGCACCACTAGGCTTTCTGGAGAAGATGAAAGAATATAAAAAGACGGTCTTTAGCACACCGGGTGGCTCTATCGATCCACGCGCCATGCGCGGTGAAGCCTTTGACCTATTCAATACCGCCCACCCGTTCACGGGAATTCATCTAACCGAAAAAGGCTTAGACTACCTGGAACAATACATGGCCGATGTGCGTGACGAGATTGGTTATGAGATTCCACTGGCGATCGATCACCTAGGGCACATTCCCTTGGAGGACTGCATCAAACTGGCCAAGCGTCTGGAGAAGTTTAATCTGGCTTGGATGGAAGATCCTATTCCTTGGCAAATGACCGAGCAATACACACGTCTCGGCAACGCCACCACCGTCCCCATCGGCACCGGTGAAGATATTTACTTAAAGGAAAACTTCATCCCGCTATTCGAATCCGGCAACTTGGCTGTGGCTCATCCGGACGTGCTCTCCACCGGTGGCATCCTGGAAACCAAAAAGATCGGGGACATCGCGGAGGACTACGGCGTCTCCATGGCCATCCACATGGCGGAAAGTCCCATTGCCTGCATGGCCGCGGTTCACGTGGCCGCCGCCACTCGCAACTTCATCGCGCTGGAAGTACACTCGGTGGACATCCCCTGGTGGGAAGATCTGGTCATCGGCCTACCCAAGCCTCTCATCAACGACGGCTATATCCAAGTGCCGACTGCACCCGGTCTCGGCATCGAAGCACTCAACGAAGAACTGATTGCCGAGAAACTCCACCCCGATTTCCCCGAAGCATGGGCTCCGACAGAGGAGTGGGACAAAGAGTGGGCCAACGATCGGCAATGGAGCTAGCGCATTCTGCAAAAAAGCCCATCATACAACTATGAAACTTTCCGCCCAATTTGATTTAAGTGGACGCAGCGCCCTAGTCACTGGCTCCACTCGCGGTATCGGCCGTGCCATCGCTTTGGCACTGGCCGAGGCCGGAGCCGACATCATGATCCACGGCACCTCCGACGGTGACCGAGTCAAAAAGGTGCGCGACGAAGTGCTCGCACATGGTGTCCAATGCACCGTCGCCCTGAAGAACCTGGCCGACGACGATGCGGCAGAGTATCTACTCGGCCAAGCGAACGAAGCCTTTGGTAAACTCGACATCCTCGTGACCAACGCCTCCGTGCAAGTGCCCAAGCCCTGGCTCGATGGCAACCGCGAGGACTTCGAACTACAGGTCAATGTCAACCTGCGCTGCACCTATGAGTTGATCCAGCAAGCCGCACCCGGAATGCAGGCGCGCGGCTGGGGTCGCATCCTCACAGTCGGCAGCGTGCAGGAAAGCAAGCCACACCCCGACATGCTGGTCTACGCCGCAACCAAATGCGCACAAACCAGCATGGCTCAGAATTTAGCCAAGCAACTCGGGGCATCCGGGATCACCGTCAACAATCTCGCGCCCGGCGTGATCGGAACCGATCGCAACATCCCGCGACTGGCGGACGAGGACTACAAAAAATTTGTCCTCAGCAAAATCCCCGTCGGCACCATCGGGAAGCCCGAAGATTGCGCAGCCACCGCCCTCCTCCTCTGCAGCGATGCCGGCGCCTACATCACCGGACAAAATATCTATGTCGATGGCGGCATGAGCCTGTAGTTCCATTTACAATACACACAACCCAATCAAAAATTATGAGCGAACAAATGCACGTCGATAAACTCAAAGAAATCCGCGACACCGTGGAAGACTTTGAACTCAGCATCCCTCTCGAAGAACTCTGTGAGCGCTACGAGAAACTTTACACCGGAGCCGTCAATGACGTCCTCCGTGAAATGTGCCTACCCAACCAAGCGCTCCCCAGCAATATCGTGCCGCTGCGTGATGAGATGGTTGTCTGCGGCGAGGCTTTTACGGTTAAAGCGGTCAAGGATCCCACCATGGGCGGAGAAATGGAACTACGCGTGGAAATGCTGGACGACCTACGTCCCGGGCATGTTGTCATCTGGAATGCCAATGGCGACGACCACGCCTCACACTGGGGCGGCGTGATGACGCAAGCCTCCAAGAAGCGCGGCTGCCGCGGTGCCATCATTGATGGTGGCTTACGCGACACCAAAGACGTGCTCAGCCAGGAATTCCCGATTTGGTATCGCTACCGCACGAGCAACGGCGCCCTCTCCCACACCAAGATCGTCGGCTACCAAGTGCCGATTTTCGTCGGCGAAATCATCGTCAAGCCAGGCGACATCCTTCTCGCAGATATTGATGGTGGCCTCGTCATCCCCCGCAAGATCGCCGTGGCGGTTCTCGAACGCGCCGAACAGATCGAGCGCAACGAAGGGGAGATCAAGGAATGGGTCGCCGCCGGCCTCACCGCCGAAGAAATCCACGACCGTGGCGGCTATTTTTGATCCGTATCAAGCATAAGGTCTTGGTCAAATCGACCAAAACCTTTCAGCATGTCCATCTTCAAGATATGCGACGGACCACAATCTGAACGATAAGCGAATGAGATGGCCAATCAATCCATCAAAAGCAAACGACCAATTTCCAAACTTAGCTAGACTTATGAATCTATCAGGCATGACAGACAAAGCGCAGGGATTACTCAAACACCTGCTCATCGATAATCCCGAAGTCGAAAGCCGAATTGAGAACGGCATCGAGCACAACCGGAAAGGCTGGGGAAACATCGAACTGGTCGACTGCGATGACAAGCCGATCACCGCCGCATCCATCTCCTTAAAGCAACTCAAACATGAGTTCCACTTTGGTTGTAATGCATTCCTACTCGATCAACTGCCTGAAGCGGAGAAGAATGCGCAATACCGCGAAATGTTCAGCGACTTGTTCAATCTCGCGGTCGTGCCCTTTTATTGGTCCGACCTAGAGCCGGAAGAAGGCAAACTACGCTTCGAGAAGGACAGTCAGTTCATCTACCGACGACCGCCACCCGATTTGGTGCTAGATTTCTGCAAAGAGAAAAACATCACCCCCAAAGGCCACCCACTGCTTTGGCATCTGTTCCGTCCAAATTGGTTACCACACGATGAATCAGGAATGCGCCACCACATTCACCAGCGCTTCCAGCAAATCGCCGAGCGATATGCGGACAAGATCTCAATTTGGGACGTTTGCAATGAGGCTCAAACGATGACAGTTAACCAGCGATCGGCTCACATGCCAGAGAATCACCTTGAGTATGCTTTCGAACTAGCCGAACGCTACTTCCCGAACAACATACGTACCTACAATGATGACCGGATTTGGTATCGATACAGCCGCAGCTACACACCCGTTTACCTATTAGCTAGATACCTGATCGACCAAGGCTACAAAGTGGATGCGCTGGGCTTCCAATACCATATGTTCGAAAACACACTGCCTTACGCGGATCAGAACTTAAATCCGGTAAATCTGCTCAATTGTTTCGATCTATATGAGCGCCTCAACGTTCCACTCAATATCTCTGAGATTAGCATTATCAGCAGCCACGACCTAGGAGATGGCGACACCTTCCAGGAAATCGTGACCGAAAAACTCTATCGTCTCTGGTTTAGCCACGCCGCGATGAATGGAATTGTGTGGTGGAACCTAGTCGACAACACTGCTGCCTACGCTCCCCTAGGAGATGAAACCGCAGGAGAGAACCAGTGCCGCGCTGGACTACTCAACTACGACATGACACCAAAGCCTGCCTACACAGCACTTCAACGTCTTATCAAAGAAGAATGGCAGACCCACCCGGCTTTCGAATACACAGAAGGTGCCGCCAATAAGTTCCGCGGATTCTACGGAGACTATGAAGTCACGGTAAAAACCGCTAGCGGCTCAAGTGTCCACCAGATTAGCCTATCCAGCAAAAGCTTAAACCAGTTTAAGCTAATGATCTAACAGGATCAGTCATTCACTTCGGAGTCGGTTCGAAAAGGTGTTACTGGCAAACTATTGCGATCATACAGATTACAAATTGGGTTTGCTGACCATGCATAGCGTACTGCGGTTGGAGTCTGGATCGAGTCACTCCAGACCTTGACCTGCGTCCTACCCACAATCTCAGCCTGAGCGGGAACAAATTCCCCGCCTTCGTTGGCGATCGTAAAACCAAGGACTTCTTTTGTGTCAAAGGCATACAAGCCTTTCTCGATGTGCTCGAAAGTTAACAACGCAAAGCTACCTTCAAATTCAAGCACCTTGAAGCGTGGGCTCTGGCTCGCAATATTGAAACCATAATCATTGGCCAATGCCAAACGGGTGAGTCGTCTCGCCACGACCTGCTTATTTCGCGGATGAATATCTCGCCCCTCTCCGAGATCAATCGAAACAGCCTGACCGACATGATCGAGCGCATCAAGTGTCTGCGTCTGCGCTTCGCGTAGATAGGACCACTCGTGATCCTGCGGAAGGGCACTCTCCTCTTTAAAATCGGCAAGCTGCACCCAATAAAAAGGAAAATCTCCCTGCCCCCAGACATCTCTCCAATTCTGAATAAGCTTAGTCATTAAATCCGTGTACTGATCAGCGCGCCCAGCATTGGTTTCACCCTGATACCAAATAACACCCCGGATTCCGTATCCGATCGTGGGATGAAGCATCCCGTAGAAGATATTACCGGGACGGTGCTGAGTGAAACGAGGATCCCTTGGCTTGCTTACTTTCGGGTCAGGCTTACCCGCATCAATCCACACCTGATACTCAGCCTTCTTTTGCGCATGCACGGCATCTGTATAGTCCGCAGTTCGCTCATCCCATGTCTTCAGCGTATCCGCATAGCTTGCGTCAGCTTCAAGAATTTCACGCGGAACCCAAGCCTCTGCGGCAGAGCCACCCCATGAATTATCAATCAAGCCAATCGGCACATTTAGTGTGTTATACAAACGTCGCCCAAAGAAGTATCCGACTCCGGAAAACCAACGCACCGACTCCGGCGAACACTGCTGCCAATGCCCCTCAAAATCATCCTGCGGTTCCTGACGCCCACGCATAGGAACGGTCAGTAGGCGAATATCAGGGTAGTTCGCCGATGCAACTTCCACATCTGCATCGTTACTATTTCCCACGGCCCACTGCATATTGGACTGCCCCGAACAAAACCAAACTTCCCCGACCAAGACATCAGAAAAAACAATCTCACGGCCCCCAGATACATTTAATTCATACGGCCCCCCGGTCGGTATCGGCTCCAATGCGAGCCGCCACTTCCCGACATCATCAGCTACCGTAGTATGCGTCTGCCCATGAATCTGAACCGTGATCACTTCTCCCGGGTTCGCCCATCCCCAGACAGGATTACTTTGCCCGCGCTGCATTACCATATGGTCACTAAAAATGGAAGGCAGACGTAGCTCTGCCTGAAGGGTAGAGACAAAAATCGCGGTCAAGAAGGCCGTCTTAAAGATAATTGGTTTCATATCATTATATAGATTCGTGCGTTACCCACGACAGCGCCTTGAGCTATTGCTGGCACACCTCGCATGGCGTGATACGATACGAAATAACTGACTGTTCAGCCATAATCTCTGGTTTGAAAATAATGCGGCGAACAGACGCCTCGCCCCCCGAGTGATCCTGATAAGCCAGAGATTCAACCCCTTCAATTCGCGTGCCCTTAATGGGGACAATTGAAACAGATGTATCCCCAACCGAAATATATACCCGCCCTTCTTTAACGCAGACCTCATGATGCGTTATGACCGCAGACTCCAAATCGAGGCATTCATCTAATTCAAACTCATCAACGATTTCCAAGGCAGGCGCTTTTTTATCAAAGTAGAGCGAACGCAGATACCGGGCACAGTGCGCAGATTTAGGATAACTCGCCGTCAAATCCCCCACCAGACTCAGCGCCTCCGGAGTATCCTTATACTTCACAAACTTCGAATTATACTCTGCGCCCTCTGCTTGCTCACAACCATTAATCACTCCAAGCGAATGTCCCTTAGTTCGAGCTGCCAGAAAATCATAGCGCAGCGATGTATCAAAATAATCTTTCACGTATTCCGGCATTCCAATTTCTTCAACGATCGACTCTTCGCCAATGTTCAAGATATAGCTCCCGCAATCATTGTGATTATGAGCCTCATCATTATGCCCGGCTTTCGCAGCAAAGTGCCAGGCCTCCCCCTCCTCTGAACTCCCGTGCGAGATAACTACGTTCAAGTCTTTAAAGTAAGCGTCGCCGCAAGTAATTTTAGCATTCTCCAGTGAGACGTCTGCACCGGGGTCGAACAACAAAAGGTTCGAGAAATTCATAAAGTCAGATCGCTCTCGATGCAGATCGATGCTTTCCTCTAAAATCCGTCTATAGTTGTAGTTCCCAAAATCCTCACAAATCGGCTCTTTTAATCGATGGCCTAGATAGGAAAGCAAACTCGGCCTCAGGAGGCACTTGGATGGGCAATCTGAAAAATTAACGGCACGACATCCCGGCAGAACCACCAGCGGCCCATAACGTGCAATTTCATGAATCTTAGCATTGCCCGAAAAAAGGGACAGCATCCCATCCGTGCGCGTCTCTAGTTGCGCATTCAACTTTGCATACCAACCAAATCCATACGACCAATACGCCGGACCTTCCGAGCATCCGCCATCCTCCTCAAAACCATCGATAAATCGATTGAGGTATTTTCCTGCGAGGCTCAACAACTCAGCCAGCTTAGGTATGTCATCCAACTGAGACAGCGCAGCGCCAATCACTCCTTGGTGGCAGACCGCATTCCAGTTATTCGTCTCACGGATCCAAGCGAATTCTGAATGACGCTTCAAGTAGTTATCAAAGTACTCGACCTTCAAACGGCGGCGCAATTCCCGCCTTAGGGATTCTGGAATCACCGGCGCAAAGACCTCCAGCAGCTCAGCCACTAGATTCGCGGTCTCGGCACCGAATAGGTCGATCTGCAAAGGATCTTTTCCGGACGGCACCGCGACGTGCGCCGGCAAAGCCCAAGCGACGTCCGCACCAATCGCCTCCAGCTTCTCAAGGCTCGACGCCAATAACCGTGCTTGCTCGAACGAGCCAGGTTCACTTCTCAGGTATGCAATTGCAGCACGTCCCAAACGACGGCGCCTTTCAAAATACACCTTCTCGAAATGAATCCGCTTGCCCGTCTTATGAAAGTCCGCGTACAACTCATCGCTTAGTTCGGGCGATGAATGCTCACATTCCAATAAAGCCAGTTCGATCAAAGGTTTAAAGAATTCGTCGTAGCGTGGATTCCTCCAAACCTCACTATCAGAAGGGGGCAGTAGCGAGACGCCCGCAGACCTCTGTAAGATCGCCTGTATCTCTTCTAGATTCCCTTCGGCCGCAAGCAGATTGATCGGTTCACTCATTGAGCCAACGATTCTAAATATTCACCAGGCAGCATAAAGACCCAGCCTTCGGCTTTCAGGAAATCGACAATCTTTTCAAACTCGCCAAATCCCTCTTCCGAAAAGTAGGGAGGATGAAACTGCAGCGCTGTAAAACTTACATCCTCCTGCTTACTCGCATACTTCTTTTTAAACTTCTGAAAGTTGGGCTTCCCCACTCCATCGTTTTCCCCTGGAAGATTCATGTAGAGCATTGATTTCGAATCCATTGTGGTAGACTTCAGCGGCTCCTTCTTGTGGTAATAGAAAATCCCCTGAAGTTCGAGCATCTCTTCTAGCACTCTGATCGTATCCTCATCCATCGCATTAAACGGTGCACCGAAAGTTTGTGCAGAATGTCCTAATATCTTCACCATCTTTCTCTGCGATTTCTCAAGATTTGCCTTCTGATGCTCGTAGCCTGATCGGGAAAACTCAGAGACCTTTCGCCCATCATCGTCTTTCCAGATATTATGATCCCATCCGTGGTTCCAAAACTCAATCCGTCCACTGCTCTCCTGCTCTCTCGTCCACTGCACCGCATTCGAATCATAACCAGGAAAACCATAAGCAATCAACCCGATCGATGCCTTGATATCTTTCTCTTCAATGATACGAACAAAGCGCTTCCACTTCTCATTAGGTACACGCAAATCATCCGCCTTGATGATCACAACCCGCTTCTGACTATCCGCAGCCTCTGGAGAGACCGAAATAGCTGCGTTCAATGTCGCGCAAAACAGACTACAAAGCAGTATTGCCCGCACATTATACAATCTGAATTTTCGCATACTTCCGCCCTATAGATTCTAATTTTCCAATGAAAAGAAAACGACCGAATCAGGCGACAATTCTATACCCGCCTCAAGCTCCGACAGCTTCTTTGTGAATTGCTCCAAGCCGGACTCGGACAGTTGATAAACAGCTACTTCAATTTCCGGCGATAGCTCTTTCTCAAAACGGACTTTGGCAATATTACTGAATGGAGATCGATTAATTAATACCCAGTTGCGATCCTTTCCATGCTCGACAGCAAGAGGCACCACGACCTCTTCATGATCGCTTGAGACCGCGACAACAGAGCCTGTCATCAATTTATTAAAGTAATGAAATACGTGCGCACCGGGACGTAGCGAGAAACTTCGGTCCATCTTTCCGTAAACACCATCACACTCATTCCAAGCATTGCCCACATCGATTCCATTCTGCACCAATTGAACAAAGACGAGAGCATCGAAAACCCCTCCCTTGTTGTTTGCCATGCGTTTGTCCTGTACTCGGTGAGTATAACAAATATTATATTCGTTTAAGTGTAGCTCGATGTGACGACGTGGACTCAATTCATCCAACATACGGCGCATGGAAGCCAAATGCTTCCCCAAACTACTAGCCCGGTTATAGATATTAATATCCAACTCTGTCGCATCCCCGGAGGCATAGGCGTGATACGATAGAAAATCCAAATTTTCGAATGTCAGAATCGCAAATTGCTTTAAAGGCTGCACCAGATCACCGCGACAGGCGGCAGGCCCACCAATTTTGATCGAAGGATCCACCGCTTTCATCGCTGTCACGCAGCGGTTATAGATATCGGCCAACTCATCAATTTGTAGAGGCTGCCCCTTTTTCATTTGGCGCAACCAATAAAGCATATCGCGCTCATTGGTGATCTCAAAATACTGAATTCCACGCTGCTGCTCAACGTTCAGTAGCTGCACCAGTTCAGCACATAATTGGGCAAAGGCATCGTATTGATCCTTATCCAGCATACCGTCCTTATCCACATCCATCCATCCAGGCCAGCGACCAATCGTAATGACCCGCTCTGGGGAAAGCCCCTCCAGAGGATCCAGAGCCGAAGCAATAATCTCGGCATCCCACGTCTTCGCTGAGACATCCACCCAGCCAAAACGATTTTTTGCAGGATCCGCCACCATGCCACTCATATTATGATACCGCAGTATTGGCGAAGCCATGTAAGCTACATTCTCCACATACTTCGGGTTATTGGCGATTTTCGGATCATAGCCGTTAAAGATATTCAAGGAGTACTGTCTGTCCGCATCTCGCCCGGTGGGTTGTTCCCAGTTAACCACAACATTGACTTCAATGGGTCCGTGGCCCTCCACAACCACGGGATCTGAAGTTAAAACCACGTCCGCATCCGGCACCGTCAAACTTTCCTCTGGTGCGAGGGTCACAAAACCATCCAACACTGAGAGCTCAGACTTCGGCTGAGTCAGAACCACTAGATCCAGACCAGACGGCGCATCCGATGCTTTTCGATCCGCGAATGGGGCAAATACATCAACTGTATGCCCCACATCACTGGCATCAAAGACCCCGAAGGAGGCCCACTTCCAACTCGATGAATCATTCACCCCCAAACGTCCTATATCATGACCGTCCGCAGCTTTCAAAACAAGCGGCGCCCCTCGGTAGCGAACCCATACTTCAAACGCCCTCTGTCCTTCTACTGAAAGTCGAGCTAGCGTCGTCCCATCTGCGGTCGCCGCACGATACTCCCCTGCTGAGGCCCTGGAATCCACAAGATTTCGTGAAAAGTCCATATCAACTGTTTCCGGCTCGAATACACTGAGTTGCACCTCCGTATCCACAAGCTGTGCCCGGCAACCGAACAGCAAAGTAGTTGAAACGAGAATACTCGCAAAGACTGTCTTATTTAACCTCATATACTTTTAAATCTTTTATTTCTTTAGGATTGATCACACCAGTCATGTCCAGAAAGAACGCATCGATGCCTCCCTCGCCTCCGGGTGAGCGTATCACTCGAATCGAAGCCCCCAATTCACTTCTTTGGTAACTTCCAAAATTCACCCAAGTCCATTCCGCTGGCACTTTATGCGCCCACTTCAAATCGTGCGCCTTACCGTTCAGGCTAGTCTTCAACACCTGAGAGCATCCACGTATACGCGCCCAAACCGTAACGCGCTCAAAGCCATCTGGTAAAGTCAGTGACGCCAATGGCATATAGCGATCATTACGAGCACCCACATACATTCTCCCGGAAGCCGACATGTCCATTTCCACAGTTGCATATTTGGCCATCACAGATTCGGCTTCGCAGAAGATCGGTCGAAGTGGAGTCGAACTTGACGATTCAAGCTCCGCTTTAGCTGTGAACGACACATGCAGCACGCATGCATACGCAAGAATACTATATTTTAGTAAGTTCATAAGAAGCAAGTAAGCTCTAGATCAGAGGCCTTCGTAGATCTTTCGACTTTCTGAGAATCGCCGACTCACCTCTTGCGGCGTCAGCGCCTCGACATGCATATCGGCAAAGAAAAATTGAGCCTTACCGTTATGGCGATAATCGATGTATTTATTGCCATCCAAGCTCGCATTTTGCACATCGCTCGAAAAGCGCCCCCAATCGGTTCCATCACGACATAAGCCGTGCCAAGTCACTCGTGCATCAAAAATCAACACCGCATCCGTGGGGTTTTGAATGCTCAGAACAGGGCGAGGCTTGGACGTATTGATCGCCTGATTCCATTTCGTGACCCCAAACATCGCGCCTCCCGCCGAATACGCACGTCGCACTTTCCACTCATCAATAGACTCCGCATTCCCTCCGCCATCGAAGGAAGGACTTCCCGCAGAACTATAATTAGCTAAATACGCAGACAGCGCCTCTCGATCCCAAGGAACGCTATCCACTGCCACCGATGGATAATTTTGATTATTCTCCTGGGCATAACACTGCAGAGCGATGCCGATTTGCCTCAATTGCTCCGCCCCTTTCGCCTGACGAGCATTCGTCAAAACTGAATCCGCAACAGGTATCAGTATGGCTGCCAAGATTGCAATAACCGCAATGACCACTAATAACTCTATCAGCGAAAAACCCTGACGTTTGCGGGGTACGTTCATGGCCAGCATGGACAATGGACGGGGTCTAGCCGACTATTTGCTCTGACGCGAACGACGTGACAAGCCCATCAAGAGGGCTAAGCCACCAAAAACAAACGCTGAGGTAGCTGGCTCCGGAATCACAATCAAGGAACCCGCTCCCGAAAATGCAGCAGTCGACAGCAAAGTATTCAACTGAGAACTGGAATAGGTATCCGCAGAAAGCGACGTTCCACCGAAGCTAAAAGAAGCAACGCTCAGATTGTTACCCCCAAAGTTCAATGTATTATCCGACGTCTCCATAGTAAAATCACCACTGGTGATCGTTAACCCTGAAGCCAACGAGAGATTCCCAGTATCCAAGTGCATAATGCCCGAAAACCCGGATGCATCCGCAATATCCAACGAATAATTGATAGAATTCGGCCCAGTTTCCCCGATAGACAGATACCCACTCCCCAAGAGATTGGTAAAGTTCACAGCCAAGTGATTTCCAGTAAAGCCACCTTTTAGAATAGCCGCCGACCCCGCGACAGACGTCGCCGACGAAAGAATTGTCAAATTATCGCCGTTAAAAGTAGACGACACATTCGACCCATTATTGGCATTAGCAACCGCAACGCCACCCGCTCCGATGAAGACATCTCCCATGTTCAACGTGCCAGACTTGATCACTAACGCGCCATTTCCGGCACCACCAACACCACCAGTATCCTGAATAGTTAGAGTTGAACCCGTAGGAAAGGTCGAAGCCCAAGTCGGTGTGTTTGGCGACCTCAGCAAGAAGCCGTTCGTATCATAATCTTGATTGGTAGTGACCGTAAGCCCATCAGACCAATCACCGGCAGTGTTCCAGCTCTCATTGGAGGCATTATCACCAACCAGCGTGATAATATCCGCCGATGCGACACTACAGGCAGCAACCGCAAGCAACGTTGCAGTGGACATTAAAAAGGGAAGAGGCAAGCGAGAGGAGTATTTTTTTAGGTTCATGAGCACATACTGACCACATCCCCACAATACATTCAAGCAAAAAATAAATTATTTATCACTTGATAATATTCAACTACAACCTATATATACACCTAAATATCATCATCTTGCAAGATAAATGTGATGAAACTTAATCACATTTATATATTTTAAAATAATAACTTTATCAAAAATGGAAGCAACTAGCCCTAAAACAAAACCCATCACAATCTCCCAGATATCTAAGGCTGCGGGCGTGTCTCAAAGCGCCGTATCCTCACTACTTAACGACCGCGATTATGGCATTCGGGTTGGAGAGGAAGCTCGCAAACGAATCATAGAAGCCTGTCGTGAATTAAAATATCGCCCAAAGAATCCAGCAGCCCTAGCGAGAATCTACCCCGCGACTGGCGATATCTGCTTTCTCATAAACTCAGGCGTCCCTGGTGGCGTGCATCACCATTATTTCGGTCAAATGCTATCAGGCGCCGTGTCCTCACTAGAAGACCCGACCTCACACGTCGCCTACTCAATGTTCGATCCTGAGATCGACTACCTGAGTCGCCCCGAATGCCTCCCACAATCCCTTCGATCTGGTAGCGCCACACAATTCATCGCGGCCAGTACACCCAACCCTTCGTTCGTGCAAGCTGTCCTCAAGCGCAAACTCCCCTTTGTCTACCTGGGACACCACATGGACGAATCAGGACTCTGCAGTATCGTGCCCGATTACGCCGGAGCCACACGTCAATCGGTTCAATACCTCAACAAACTCGGCCATCGTCGCATCGCCTACCTAACGGGTCCCTTCGGCGACAGCACATATAATTTATTAGAATTGCAGCGCGGATTCGTAGAGGGGTTGAAAGATTGCGGACTCCCTGTCACGCCACAATACATTTACCATTGCGAGTTCGACCAGGGCAACTTCGACCGCGATCAGTTAGTCGCGGCAACAGATCACCTACTCTCACTCAACCCAAGACCCACCGCGATTATGTTTTTCCACGATACTGCAGCTACAGTGGCGTCCTCCTACCTACAAAGCAAAGGCATTAAAATCCCTGAAGATATCAGCATCATGGGTTGCAACGACGAGCCTTCCGCTGCCACCCACCACCCAGCGCTCACCACGATCCATTTCCCACTATCCGAAATGGGGGCTTGCGCCGTAAAAGAACTCGAAAGGCAAATTTTTACAAAGGACACCGAGTCTCCGAAAAAAATCCAGCTCCCCGTAAGACTCGTTGAACGGGAATCATGCGGCACCCCCTCCCAATAGCGCAGTACAGTAAGGAAGACGGACTGTTTGTGCAGATTCAGCCCCTCATTCACACTTCCCGGAACCAGAACACGACATGGTACACTCGTCATCCCTCGATTGTCACGCTGATCCATGGGAACCAGTTGCTCGGCGGCAGTAGCTCCAACAACTTCAGCGCTCTCAACGATTCCCGAAAAGGACGAATCACGCCCCAAATCCTGAGAATCTTTAACACAAGGATCCACTAGAACTCACAGTCACGAGGCAACACAAACGTAGCCGCTTGCTCGCGCAGGAAATCGATACAGCAACGACAAGACGGATTGGAGCACCCCGCCCTACTTCTGTGGGACTCACATCATACCTGGTTCAAGGGCAACGAAGCACCGCTCGACACATGGAACTCGATCAAACAATGGGTTCGGCACATCCACATCAAGGACAGCCCCCGCCCAAGTTCAGATCAAGCGGAAGTAAACTACACACTCCCTGGGCAAGGAGATTTCCCCATGCATCCTTTTTTAAGACAGCTGCTCAAAGACCAATTCAATGGGTTCGTAAGTCTGGAGCGGGAAAAACAATGGCACCCAGAACTCCCAGTATTGAGTATAGCCCTCGAAGCAAGTCGCCAAGCCAACTGGTGGTAAACTAAAAGGAGTTGCTTAGAAGTTTCCCATCAGCTCACATTGAGCTATACTTCGCTAGCCGAGGCATTGACAATGGGATGGATTCCTAGGCTCCAAGCACTAAAGACGTCCTCAGTCAGGATTTCCCGATTTGGTACCGCTATCGCACCAGCAACGGCGCCCTCTCCCACACCAAGATCGTCGGCTACCAAGTGCCGATTTTCGTCGGCGAAATCATCGTCAAGCCTGGCGACACCTGCTCGCAGATATTGATGGTGGCCTCGTCATCCCCCGCAAGATCGCCGTCGCGGTTCTCGAACGCGCCGAACAGATCGAACGCAACGAAGGCGAGATTAAGGAATGGGTCGCCGCCGGCCTCACCGCCGAAGAAATCCACGACCGCGGCGGCTACTTTTGATCGCCCAAGTCGATAGAGAGCATTTTCACCAGAGCTGCAGGCCGATAAGGACTGCAGCTCTTTTTTGGATATGAATCAAACAACCACGGTCATCTTAATCCGAAATTGTCGCCGCTTCGAGTAAGCCGAGCAATCCCAAGGCATAAGGAAGTGTTGCGCGATAGTCACTGCGCTGAAGGGCTTCACCTCCTTTGTTCGATTGCGAACATCCATAGAGAAAGCCCTCGGGAGTCAAGCAGGCTCTTGCTGCCTCGCGGCATCGCAAAGCACGCTCCATATACTCCTCAGGTAAGAAGCCCTCTTTGACCGCCATGCCCATGGCGGCCGCAACACCCACCGAGCCCGAGTTATCCGGCAACACTTCGGGCTCATCGACGTAGCACGCCCACAGTCCGTTTTCCAATTGATACTTGGCTGCGAATTCGGCCAACACGGTGAGTTGCTTCTTGAGTCTATCCGAAGGTGTAGACTGCTGCTTAATCACTTGCACATGCCCGAGCATCTGCCAACAAAGCCCACGCACCCAGTTCTTATGCGTGCGTTGCCCATCGGTGTAATGACGAAGATAAATGCCTTCCGGCTGAACCAGACGCGTGAACGTTTCGACTAGTAGGTTTTCCGCAATGGCCTCCCACTCTGGCTCTCCACGTAGTTTTGCGATCAATATCATCGGATACGCGACCGTGTAGGCGCCCTCGCTGGAAATCATCTCCTCGTCCTGAACCTGACCGTTCTCCGCCATCAACTGACGCCAAAAGTCCATCGCCATATCGACCCAAGGGTGCTTGGGATCAATCAGCGCGACGTGTGCAAACGGTAAGGTCGTCTCAATCGTATCGAGCTCATTCTGAACCCGAAAGCTACGTGGTGTTTCATACTCTAAATCACCACCAGAGAAATTATAGAATTCTAAATGCGCACGAATCGCCTCCTTTGCTTGCGGATACTCTCCCATGTCGGCAAATGCTTGCAGCGCATCCAACACACAGCCTTCTTTCCAACTAAAGGTCTGCAGCGAGGCCAACGAAAACAATCGATCCATAAACGAGTCATGTTCTTCCGCTGCGTTCAGCAAATGCGGGAGATGTAATTCCAAACCACCCGTCGCGGTATCGTCTGGAGCAAAGAACCACAGGTAGCCTTCAGATCCCAGCTCCAATTCTAAACTCAAGGCATCCACGTCCTTTAGCACCTTTGGTGGCAAAGGAATCGAAATCACTTGATAAGGGTCCGAACAAATGACCTCCAATTCTGCAATCGCATCCGCTCGCCCTGCGAAAAAGACGAAGATCCGATTCGTACCGTGCTTCGGCGGCTCCACGACGAAGCTCATCACCAGCTCTACATTCTCACGACAACCAGGTAAGTCAGTCCATGTCAGACGAGTTCTAGCCTGGTGACTCAACGCCATCAACGGACGTGTCTTGGGGCCACTTCGGCCTTCCAGAGCCTCGGTCGGGCAATCGTATTGTGCACTCGATGTATAAAAGCGTTTTTGTATCGTCATATTAAAATTTACTTTGAGGGCTCACGAGTTGTAGACTCGAGCCACAGAGCCAACAGTGGTGGCCATCCATCAACGGGACGATAGGCTTTATCTTTGATCCCAAAGCCGTGACCTCCCTCCATGAAAATGTGTAATTCCGCAGGCACTCCAGCCTGCCGCAAAGACAGATAGAAGCGAATACTGTTCTCTGATTTTACGCCACGATCATCATCAGCATGCACGATAAAAGTCTCTGGAGTTTCCGACGTCACTTGCAATTCACTCGACATCAAGTCCACTAATTCAGGCTTCGGATCCTGCCCAAGTAAATTCCGCTTAGAACCTTGATGCGTAATGGCTGGGTCCATGCTGATGACTGGGTAGAGCAGAACCAAAAAGTCGGGTCGACTCGTCACCTGTAGAACTGGGTCAGTCGCATCAGGCAGACCTTTCAATACATGCGTGGCCGCGGTCGACGCCAAATGCCCACCGGCGGAAGAGCCAAACACTCCAATTTGTTTGGGATCAAGCTGCCATTCATCAGCTCGTGAACGTAGCGTTTGAATCGCGTGCTGCACATCCTGCAAGGGTGCAGGATGTGGGTACCCCTTCGAAGGCAAACGATATTTTAAAACTGCCGCCGTATAGCCCAGTGAATTAAACCACTTCGCCACGTCATGCCCCTCATGCCCCATGGCCAAGCCATGATAGCCGCCGCCGGGGCAAATCACCACTGCTCCCCCATTCGACATGCCCTCTTTAGGAAAGGTCACGGCGATGGTCGGAATATCATCTTCTCCTGTGCCCAGAGCTCCTGGCGCTCCATTCGGCCAAAGTGGCAATATATCCGCGAATACTAGATTCATGAAAGCGAGAAAGAGTAGGCAGTGTTTATACATCTTATAGGTGGTTTATTGAAGCAACTGATGGATCAAGAATGCAGACGCACTCGTAAATTTTGGATCATCGACCCCACCATGCACGAACTCGTAGTCCACCCCAAAGGCCTCCAGTTTTTCAACAAGGAGTGCCCCGTAATTGGCACTATGCGTTGGATCCTTGGGCTCGATTCCCTTCTCCGGGGTGTCGGCATAATAAAGGTAGACAGGCGGATCTTCTTCGCTCAGCAGCGAATACGGCGAATACTCGGCAATCCAATCTTTCACATTCTCACGATCCGCAAGGAAGCTACGCAATTCGGCCGTGTGATCACTATGATCCCAGACATAACCAAAGGCATGCCCGCCATAGGTGGCGTTGGGCATCCATTCGAGGATTTGCTTGGGGTCTAAGGTGGTCTGCGCACCGTTGACTGCCGCACACCAGACCCGGGTGGATTCGCGTAGAACCGGATCGACGGCTTCCGGATCGGCCAAGTCATCGTGATAGGCGAGCCACAAGGACGTGCACGCCCCGGCAGAACCACCGGTCAAGCCGATACGCTCCGAATCAATGTTCCACTGCTTGGCATGACTGCGCACAAACTGAATCGCTCGTGCAGCATCATAGAGCGGCACACGAACGGGTGCCTCCGCATAGTCGCCACGCGCTTGAATCGGCGCGGTGCCTCGCTCACTGCCAGTATCAATGATGGTCTGCTGCAAATATCTGTAGTTGATCGCCACATACGAAATCCCATTTTCCAGAAAAGGTGTCGGATTCGCTTCTTTGCTTTTATCGCCATTAATCCACCCACCCCCATGGATAGAAACTACACAAGGCGTCGGCTGATCCGAATCCGCAAGCCACACATCCATCACGTTACGTTCATCGGAGCCATAAGCTACATTCTTGAAGGATCGAGCCTTCGTTACCGCCTCAGTTGACTTGGTTTCATTCATATTTTTCACGGCTCCACCCCTTGATATTTTTTCACTACGAAGTATCGAAAGCGCTAAAGAATGACCACCACGACCGGCAGCGACTTTAATCAATAACTCATTGCGCCCGTCCAGCAACGTTGCAGGCACATAGGCATAGTCTTTGGTGCTCCCGTGGTCGGAATCGATGGGCTTCAGCAAAACTCCATTGAGCCATACTTTAGCGAAATAATCCACACGAAGCGCCAGCATGACATGCTCCGTTTTGTCAGATTCAATCGAGCCAGAGGCGTAGGCGACCGATGGCATGGTCTCCCCGCTCAATTCCTGAAAATCCAAACTATCTGCATCACTCCCTGAAATCGCAGTCCAATCCACTGATTCAGGCGCGAACTCTGGAGCAAACGTGACGGACAACAATTCTTCTGCATCGGCCGGCGTATTTGTAAAATCAAGCCGATAAGGTCCCGTCCATTTCCACTCATCGAAAGCCACGGTTTCGTATTCTTGGCTTGTAATATCTGTGACCTGAAAATCTCCCCTCGAAGCTTGATTGCGGCTAGCTTGGCTCTCACCAGCCACCAATAGATACCCCAACTTTACCGCTCCATTCATGTTTTCCTCTGGATCCAGCTCAGGTGGCAACACGACCGTTAATTGATGCTCGCAAGCCTCTAAGTCTGCGGCGAACACCTCAAAACTGTAGCCATGACGCGTATTCGTAGACACATACCTCGGCTCATAACCATCCACGCTCGCATAGAAAGTTCCATGTGCCCGATCCATCGCGAAATAGAGTCCAACACGCGTGCCACGGAATGGCAGGTTCAAAGAGGCTCCCGGAGTATCACTGCGAAGCACTCCCTTAAAAAAGCGTCCCCACCAGGCCGACAATGCATTTTCAATACGCCAATGGGGCTCCTCACTGTATCCACCCAGCGACACCATACGACCATCCAAGATTAAAGGCTTTTTACTCAGCGGTTTTGGCAACGGCGGCTCAGTAAACTGCATATCCATATTCAAATACGGCGTTAACGCCTCGATCATCACTTTGGTATAAAACGCGTTCCCACCCGCATTCGGGTGGACATTATCGCCAAAGAAATCCTCCCAACTTACATCCGGCTTTTCCAGCTCCGCATCGACTGCCGCTTGGAGATCGATTTCCATGAGTCCATAATGCTGAGCGACTTGCCGATGGCGCCCCAGGTTCACCCCTCCTTTAGACGCCGCTTCCAAAATAAGAATTGCGGGTGGATTCCGCAGACTTTTCAAGCGCACCACAAGGCTCTCTACATTGCGGACCGCATCTTCATCACTCAGCCGGACATCATTCACACAATATTCGATCACGACCAAGTCGGGTTGATGCACGATCACATCGCGATCCACCCGAAAAATCCCCAACGCACTCCCGGTCGCGCTCATGCCTGAATTCACCACTTTCACATCGCTCTCAGGAAATTGTTCTTTGAGCCATTGCCCGATCCAGCCCTCGCCCGACTGGGTGATCGAGCCCCCCAGGGCAACATAGCGCAAGGGCGCTCCTTCCTGGGCGCGCTGGAAGACCGCAGCCACGTCTTGTCCGACTTGGGCAGAAAGATTCAAGACAGCGAGCATAGCGACAGCCACAGACAGATACAAACGGGGTAAAGATAGCATAAGACTCAATCGTTGGGTTCGATTCCTAAAAGATCACTAGTGATATGATTAACAAATTGAATTACAACCCTAATTGATCTACATCAATCAGATCCCCATAATAGATTATATTGCATAGGAAGGATGACCATTGCCAGAGTCACCGATGTTAGTGGCGGCGATTTGCCCAGCATAAACTTTAGCCAGGCGTTGCCGTCAAAGTATGCATCTGACTCGAATTGAGCGAAACCTCGGCCACAGCGGTCTGGCTTTTCGCATCCCACTGAACAGCAAGTATCTGGTCATCCAGTTGAAGTTGTGGCTCCGAAGGGCTCAAAAGTTTCACATAGGCGCGTCCCGGCCCTTGAATTTGGAAGCGGGTCGTTCGTAAGCCATCCAAACACGCCCCCACTAGCCGAAGTCCGGTGAGCTCACATAGGATCGGCCATTCGGGGAGCGCACGCTGCTGGTAAATGTCGACTTGATGATGACCTCCTTCGAGCCAATCTGCGGGCAAGACCCATGAGGCGACAGCATCGTTTGCTTCCGTGCAGCGAAAGTCCCAGCGTGAATTCCCTAGTGGCAGTTTTCGCAAAGTGGCGTCGGCCATGTCTCCCGACTGAGAGGGAACGAATCCTAAATTGTCGGGCGATAAGTTGAGCCCGAAGCAGCCTTCCAGAATACTTTGAACACGAGTGCCCAAGGTCTCACAGAACCACCCCGCCGCCCCGTGTTGCGCGTCGGTCAGGTCGGGTTTCATATTGAAGTTTTCGGGGAAACTGGCGAACTTCCCATAGTGGTATTCGAAGCTCTCACGTAGCGCTTTGAGCCCCTCAGTATGACGAGCCATGCGGAAGAGCCTAGTCAGCCCCTGCTCCCAATGAATGTAGATACACTCGAACGGGGAATAGAAATTGCCCGCAGGCAAACAGGTGCGAAAGAGCTTCCAGCTGGGATCATAAAAGCCCTCGAAAGCGGCCTGCGCGAGGCGCTTCGCCATGGCCTCATCGATGAGTTCGTGCCCAAACATGCCATACATGAAATGCAGTCCGAACAGACTATACTGGCGATGCTGCTCACGCGTCTCGTGATCCACCGAATCACAGAGCAGATTCATCTCGGGGTCGAAGAACAAAGGAATAAAGGATGCCTTCAACCGAGTCGCGGTGCGACGTAGTCTCTCGGACAACTCACTGTCGCCTCGGCGCAGCGTAAGGATTTCCCAATTGCGAAGGACTTCATACCAGATGCCCGCCTCGTTCACAGGCCAGGGGTGTCCTTCGCGCCCCACATCCTTCATCGGATGATCAGGCCAATAACCGCGGGTGCGGAAAAGCCCGGTTTCTTCGTCGCAATCGGCCAGCAATCGGAACAAGTGCTCGCATCCAGACGCATAGAGATCGTCTGGAGTTTCACTGCGGCTGTGCCAACGCAGGTGCCCGATCAAGGCGAGCCAGGAAACATCATTAAAGGTCCAGTCCTGAAAGGAATCGTCGATACCGCCATCCAAGAAAAAATTCGTCCCAATGCCACCTCTGGGGTTCCGCCGTGCCGGGTCGGCCAAAAACCGCACAAAGCCTTCGACCACATCGTAGTCACCACAATAGAGCAGCGCCCGCATACTCATCAGGCTGGTATGCGTGTCCACATAGCCGGAAGGCGCCGCACTGTGACGCAGTTTATCTCCCCCCAGTTTAAGAGATTCGATCAGAAGAGGCGCGGTGGCGAGAATTGCTTCGATGTTGGGCTGCGCGGGCGTTTCCGCCACAGGACTGCGTGACTGAATCGATTGGTAATGGGTCTGGCATCGTTCGAGAATCACTGGACTTTCGGCGCGCGCATACAGAAAGGAATCGACCGCCTCTTCCTGAGTCGTCCCAGCCGTAATTTGAAAGTGCAGTGAATCCTCAGAGGACCAGCACCACTGATCCTCTGAAGAACCAGTCGGCTCTGTCACACCATCTCCAAGACAGAGAAATAAATCGCCGGTCACCAAACGATCAGGAACAAGCTCCCGATTGGCAGGTGAGGCATTTTCAACCGCCAAAAAATCCGCCTCTGACACGCCCTCCGGAAATGGAGGGTGAAAGCGTGACTTAGTGACTCGATTGATCCTATAACTGACATGGATAATGAGAGCCCCCGCGTCCTCATCCCAACCAAGGATCTTCCAATGCATCGAGTCAGCATGGTTCCGGGCATTAAAATCGAGGGTCAGCCAGCATTCGCCCGCGCCGCTCACCTCCAGAAAGACAGAGCGATGCTCCAGACAGAGCAAAGAATGGTTCGCTCGTTCGACACCCCATCTGTTTTCAAAACCGTAGGGGAACAACCGCACCTCATCGAAGGCATGCGTCAGCTCGCCCGTGCCAAATCGGAGAACCTCGCGAGGAAACAGAGCCTGACTACTGCGGTGGCCACTTTGCCAGTTCCAGCAACAGAGTTGATCGATACCTCCGGTCGACTGCGCGTAGCGGGCGCTCCATTTACCGTTGCAAGCCCAGTAGAACGACCCAGGGAGACCGCTGCTATGGACGAGTCCAAGCTTATCTTCTGTCAACCGAATAGAACGGGGCATCGACGGCCAGAAATCTTTGGGCGCAGAGCCATGCGTATGGTCGAGCAAATCCCAGCCCTCAACTGCTGGGAGCTGATAAAAGGCACCGAGTATGTTATTTAGGCTCGAAGCCAGAAAGCCGCTAAAAATCGGACCATAGGGACGATCAGCGAACTGCGTCGTCAAATATTCCCTGACAGTCAAATTTCTCACCGTAGCAAGTTTTGGCGTGTATCGATCAAAGCAATGACGCGTCAGCGGATAAGTTTCAATCATGTCCCCCACGGTCCACTCGGGAGAGAGGAAACAACCACGAGCTCGAATCTGCTTATAAACTGATTTCCTCATCACTGCAGCAGGGGCTCAGGGAAAATCAATGACTTCGTTAACTGAAACGTGTTGGATGATCGATTGGCCTCCTAGACGGACTTCAACAGTCAGAGGCACATCATAGACTTCCTCATTCAAATCCGACTTAACAACATACTGCGTCCCTCCGTTTAAAAGCTCAATAGTCGCATTGTCGCGCAATGCCACATACTTACTAACTGATGCGAAAGTATCGATCCAAAGATCTTCTCTGGAAGCATTCAACAGATCGAGTAATTCTTGAAAATCCTCCTCTTCACGTGGCAATGGATCATAACCGTTATAATCATCGAGTATAGAGTGCAGCATCAGAACACTAAATTGCTTCTTCTGAATCTGAGATTCCAGCCAAGTTCGAAATCTCTCGATCTCAAAATTGCGTCCAATCCCGTACTGGTAGGTTCGCGCATTGACATGATGCTTCAGCACAAAATCCAGAGCCTTTTGATCTCTCGAATTTCCCGGAAAACAGAAGGTCTGCGGCCACTGCCCCGTCTTTGCCTCAATATAACTCAAGGCATGAACGACTTCGTACTGCAATAGTTCCGCGCTCGCATTCTTGAGATTTGCATGTGTGGAAGAATGATTCCCCATCTCGTGACCATCCGCTGCGATCGAGCGAATTTGCTCCCACGAGGCAAACTGACGTTTCGACGGATGAGCCCGTTGTTCCAGCGCCATGTCCGTATACTTTGGTACGATAAAGAAAGTCGCACGAATACCACTCTCCTTCAACATGGGTTGCACCACAGTTGCATGGTCCAGTAAGCCATCGTCAAAGGTCAGACTAATGGCTGCATCCTTATTCTCATAAAACGGACAGATCCGAACTTCGGAAACTTCAGCTTGAACGGATCCTGCAAACAGAAATAACAAAGCAATCTGAACCACAGAACTGCTACGGGCTATCATTTTCATAATCAAATATTGAAAAATCCCCCTACACTTGACCGGCGTTATAGCTTGGGCACTCCCGTTCTAGAAAGTCGCCAAAGCGATGGGCTTAGGGAATCACCTCCAGATTCACAGGAGAATGTTCATTAAATCGTATTTCTCCGAACAAGGCACGGTCGAGCGCAGATATAGTCTCAGCACTAAAACTGTATGCATTGATTAACGTATCCATATATGGATTATCAAACAGCAGATAGGGCGTATTCAGTGAAATTGCAATGGGTTCAAGTAATTCGGTATACTGCTGAGCCCACATCACTTCACCTAGTTCAGCAACAGGTCGAACAGTGTTTTTAATTTTATGGTTCTGCAGTGAATACACGACCACATAAGCATCCCATGAATGACCTGCCTCTTCCATATTATAAACTTCAAGACAATTCCCGTTCCTGTGTTGAGTCACTTCAATTCCACGCGCCTCAATGAGGGAAACCAGCAAATCAATATACCAGTCGTTTACGCCCGGTGGTATCGCGACATGAAGCAACAAACGTTTCACCTGCTGGCAATCGAGGGGTAGCAACTGCTTTCGATTCCGAACTAATGTAATGCTTTTCTCCGCAACTCTCCGCGATAAGTCGACCGCTTCGCTGCTGTATTGATCACCCTTCACCGAATCATCGCGCCAGGCACAATGATCGCCGAGCAGCCCAAGCTTCTGTTTCAATCGAAGAATACGGCGAACACTTGTATCGAGACGATCCATAGACAAACGTCCATCATCAATGGCTTGTTCCATCAGCCCATAGTAACGTTTATCCGGCCAGAGCATGACATCATTGCCAGCGGCAAAAGCTTCAATCAGCCGTTCATCGTGCTTAGACCAACCGACATACCCCGCCATGATCAAAGCATCGCTGACAACGACCCCTTCAAAGCCCAGCTTATTCCGAAGTAGCTCGGTCAAAATTGGCGCTGACACCGATGCAGGCCGAGGTCGCCCCGAACTGGAACGAACTGGATCCATCCAAGGCAGCGCAATGTGTCCGCTCATCACCGTCATCGCTCCTTGATCAATCACGGATTGGAATACCTTTCCGTAAAGTTGCCACCACCGCTCTTCACTGAGTGAGTTCGTGGAGGTAATCAAATGCTGATCCCGAAAATCAACACCATCTCCTGGGAAATGCTTGGCGCATGCGGCAATGCCATGATCTTGAAGTCCTGCGATAATGGCATTAGCCAATGCCAAAACCCGCTCGGGGTCATCTCCCAACCCGCGGTTCGAAACGATTGGATTTAACCAGTTTAGCATCAAATCCACCACCGGAGAAAAGGTCCAATTGAAACCAGCCGAACGTCCCTCTAGCGCGGTATATTTACCATATTCATAAGCGAGCGACTCGTCATCAGTCGAACCTAGCGCCAGTAAAGTCGGAAAACGTGTTTTATCAGCAACGGCTGCGCCGGCACCACTTTCAAGATCACCAGCAACCAAGAGGGGAAAGGAGTTGGCATCATTACAACGCGCAAGAAGTGCGCGAATCCCATCTGATTTTTCGTCAGCTTGCTTGATAATTTCACCCCCGGTAAACACACTGCCCACTGGATATTCGGCAAAGTAATCTTCCAGCCTCCCATCAAGTATCTGTCGAGTTAAACACACCTGCACGGTCTGCCCAATCTTCTCACGTAATGTCAGCGACTGCAGTAATGGCTCGACCGGATCCGATCTAACTTCGGCATTTCGATCGCCTTGCTTTGTTGAATCTTTCATAAGCCTTTAACCTAATTTACAAATGACTGGAATGGTGAAGAAGCCCGCGTTGATCAAGCGGTTACGAGATGTGCGCCTTCGTCGGCCATCAAGACAGTAACGGTCTGTCCAGACACATCCAGAATTGCCCAGGTGCCACCTTCTAATTTGAAATTGCACTCAGCTCCTACAAAATTCTCGTGTAAATTTTGATACATCGGCGCAATACAAACTAGGATCGCACGGTTCGCGTCTTCGCCTGCATACCAGCGATAGTAGCCTTTACCATAATGAGTGGCCGTCGGTATTCCGTTTGCACAACTAGGCACGTGTTTGTAAAAGTTCTCACGCGGATCTAGATTAGAGAACCAAGTCAATTTACCTCGACGCACACCAATAGTGTCTCCCTCGATATCAGTCAGGCATTCAGTCCCTGCCTCCGCAGTCACAGGAAAACAGAAGTCGGCTCTATCCGGCTCCCAATCAGTGAGTGAGGGAACGGGACGCTGTGATCTTAAAACGGCATCATATTGCTTCTCGTCAACTCGCTTCACACCAGCCCATTCGCAGAATTCAGCGTCAATGGTTTCGTCACTATCCCATAAGCGACTCGGCGGTGGCCCAATGAAGATCAGCTCAACTCCCGCTTCGCGACAGGCTTTCAGAGTTTCCCAAATGCCTTTCGAAACAAACGAGGCATATGGCAGCACGAGGCGGCGATACGCCTTACCCGATAAAATAATCTGACCATCGCGTACTTCCGCGTTTTCCAGCGCAGGCGTGCTCACATAATCAAAATGGCGGTTATACTCCAGACCTTGCTCAGCTAGATTATAGTTACAAGTCATCCACAGGCGCACGTAATGGGCACGCGTCGAACCTTGCGCAACAGGGCTCTCCCATGAGAACCAAACCGCCATCTCCGAATAGGTATCCAAAGATTTCGGTAACAACTCACGAAAGGATTCCAACTGCTTCGCATTACGTGTGACGTCCTTCCAATAAGGGTCCCAGGGAAAGGTCGGGAAATTTTCAGCACAGCGCCCGAGGAAGATCATGAACCACTCGATACGATACAGCATCTTAAGACGGGTATAATAGTCATACCAGACGGTGCGTGGTTTTTTACTCCAGTCATTGACATAACTAAGCGGTTTATCCAGTTCCTTACGCAAACTATCGACTAAGACGTAGTTGTAAATCGTCTCCGAATGCCCACTGACATCCCAGCCGGTGTCGGTGAATGCCGCCGATAGAACTTCACCGAGCTTAAAGTAGTCCATCACACCACAGCGAATATCCATGGCCATGCCAGAATAGGTATGATGCGTGCCAAGAAATGCATCTTCTCCGTATTGTGCTTTCGCCTGTAGATTGAACAGCTCTTGTGCGCGGTAATTCATTTCCACCGTTGCAGCATGATAGTCGCGACGAGTTTGCACCGCCTGCGGGCTATCCCCTCCATCGAGATCCATTAAGCGTTCGCGCAAGTCGTAACCATAGGTCTCGATGAATTTAGCAAAAAAGCTTCGTCCGGCTTTGTAACCGCGCACAGAGCCGCCTTTGCCGGGTTCATCCCAGCCGACTCCATCCATCGGAACCTCTGCGTAGAACGAAAGTAAGTCGGCCTGAGCTTTTAAATATTCCGGACTAGAAACATCTGGATATCTAGTTGCACGCATCGCCGTGTAAACCTTCACCCGCGTGTAATTCACGGGCACCGCACCTTGGAGCTCACAATAATAGCCGCCACCACGAGGCTTCGACAAACTGACGGTCTGATCGTCATCCAGACTCGGCCAGTTGTAGGCACTGCCATGCGAACTTTGTTCCACAGAATAGTCCTCCGGCGGCAAGACGTGTAATTCCCCTTGCTCATCCCAGGCATACACAGCGGAAATCTCCTCAACAATGATCGGTGCCTTGCCTTCATATTTAATAGTCATCGCAAACTGACCTTCATGACAAGAACTCTCCCCTGCCACTATCTGCCACAATGCCATCTCTGGCTGACGTTCAACAGCACGGTTGGCCCAATGGCACCAGTCCATATCCAAGGCAAACTTCATGCCATGCTTGTGTGAAGTCTCTGCGGCAAACTGAATCGCGGCTCGCACGGGCGCATCCTCCAGGGTTTGATGCATGTGACGGGCGAAACCAATAATGATGCCAAAGCCGCCAGCTGCGGCTTCAGCCAGTGCTTCTTCCATATCGGAATAATCATGTAGCCAGTCCGGAGTCAGGAATAGGCCCATCGCTTGTTGGGATGTCTTTTGTGTCATAGGAGAAATCAGTTTATTAGGATTAAAAATGTGTATTTATTTGGTAGGTACGTATCCTTATTCTGGCAATAAGGCATCCCCTTGCAGTAAAGCTGCACGCACACGGGCATAATCGACTGAATTAACAGGAACTCCCGTCTCCAGCGCAGTCGCTGCCATAACGCCCGCCGCCTGACCAATCGCCATCGCGATCGGACTGACGCGAAAGGCGGCCATGGCCTCGTGGGTTGCACTGATACAACGCCCAGCGACAATCAAATTTTCAGGCTTGGCCAATAGCATAGAACGCATCGGAATTTGGTAGCGCGTATTCTCGGCGAGGTGATTCGAATTCGTCTCTACCTTATCGGGCGAATGAATATCGATCGGATAGCCGCCAAGCGCGATCGGATCGGGAAAGTTGGTTTCCTCCAAAACATCGGCAGCGGTCAAGGTATAAAGCCCCTCAATCCGACGGGTCTCGCGAATGCCAATTTGAGCCGCACTGTCCATACGGATCGCTTGCTCAAAGCCACGGCAATGCTTCTTCAGAAATTGGAAAATTTCTAGATTCTGACGGCGTCCCTCCATCTCAGCTTTACTGAGATCGTATGGATTCGTGCCATCCACCCCCTGAATGCGGGAGGTGTTGACGATGACGACTCCGGGAGTCGCGGTTTCAAAGAACAGCACGAACTCACGTGGCACATCCAACTCGCCACGCGCCTTGGCGGCCTTCCATGTTTGCGTATAGGCTTTCAGGCTGACGCGAGGGGTCACACGTAAGCGCTTGAGACCCTCCTCTACTCCAAGATCGAATTCAAAATCTTCGGGTCGATCAAAGACATCCTGACGCACGGCCTCCATATCGACGTTACCGATTTTCAGGTTCATTGTCATGGGCTGCATGGCTTCGTCTTCCGGACGACCTTTAGCAAAAGGAGCATTCAACGCGGCACATAGGTCACCGTCCCCCGTGCAATCGATAAATACCTTGGCCTTATATTTTCGAAGCCCGGCCTTATTGCACAAGGTTACTGCCGTCGCTCGTTGCCCCGAGGTATCCAGCTCCGCCCCTGCGAAATGGGTGTGATAGAGGATCACGCCGCCCGCTTCGATGATCATCAATTCCATTTCGACCTTGAGCGCCTCACTATCGAAGGGTGTGACCGTGCTGCAGTAAGTCACACTGTCAGGAATATGCCCCGGGCTCGCATCCTTAGCCATAAGTCGCTGCACGAGCTCCTCCGCCTGCCCCGCGACGACTTGGTCGCCCGCAGGATTGTGAAAGCTCATCATAGGCCCCACGCCCATCGCCGTAAGGGAGCCACCGAGGAAGCCGTGCTTCTCCACCAGCAAGACCTTCTGCCCAGCTCGTGCTGCCGCCAGAGCCGCATGCGCACCCGAGGGGCCACCACCCATGACTATGACATCAAAAGTATCTTCGTAATCCATGGTAGTGACTCGATTGCGTTTAATAAGGCTCTGCATACACAGCCATTTTAATCGACTTCAATTCTCCGCTCTCGTGGGCACGCCAGTAATGCACTAGTTGAATTTCATTCGCTTCACCGAATTGAATCCATGGAGTCACGTTTAGCTGAAAGCGATCTGTCGTGATCCGGTGATAGCGGCGAACGAAATGTCCATTGACGATAAAACCAACCAGTTCACGGGCATCCGCATCGAGATAGATCTGTGGATCATCCATCCCTTCAAATGTGGCGGGTACACCCACTACCCGCTTCAGTAGGGTCGCACTGCCGTATTTACCGGGTAGCTCAACCGTTCCCTCCCAGTTTAGAGAATCGGAACTCACGGCCCACTCCCCAGACAGATCAATACTCTCATCTGGCGTCGGCCAAAGCCAGAGCCATGCATTGCCGCGCACACCGCAAAGCGTACTGTTTGCCTTAATCACAACCGCCAGCTCATGCGTGCTACCAGGCTTGAAGGCATCGCTGGTGAAACCATCCATACCGTATTGTTTCTTATTGTGTATGCTCTTACCATTGAGGAAAATCTCGCCTTCACCTGCAAAATAAGACCCAGACTTCGACTCCAAGGTCAGGGTCACATCGCCTGACCAGTTTTCAGGCAGAGTGAATTCCTTACGTAAAACAATGGTCTTTGGCTCCGGCCATTCGGCCGTTTCCCAAGTGCTCAGTTTTTTGCTAGGCCAGTCTGCGGAGTCCACACCCTTGGCAATATAGGCACTCAGATCTTCATCCGACTCAAGCAAGTGATAAGCCCAATTTTCCGTGAGATCCATCATGTTGTCAAAAGCGACCTGCTTGGTCGGAACCTCACCGCCACGTTGGGTGCCCCGCCACCAGTTACGCTGTAGCGTGAACCACTCTGTCGGCGCGGCTCCGATCTTCCCACGCGGGGTCATAAAGACACGAGTTTGTTCTGCCTCCAGAGTGACTTCAATGACCCCATCCGAAATCGCCACCGAACTCTCGTCCAGCATGTCGAGACACCATTCTGGCATCCGGTCACTCATGTGGAGTTTCCCTGAGATCGCCTCGCTGTCATCCGTATTCCATAGCGCCCAGATATCATAGAGGCCGTTATTGGAAACATATTGACGCACCATCACGCCGTCGTCCTCCGTCTCCCAGTCAAAGGGCAGCGGAGCGACATCGCGCCATTCCATCAGTTGCACCAGTAAATTGGTCAAGGCCTCGTCCCCACCTTCCGGAAAGGCATGTAAACTTTCGTCGCTGCGACGCTCCGGATCCAAGCGATCACGAATCTTCGTCGCGCTAAACTTGCAGCCAACCTGAACAATAAAGCCCTTGCCCAATGGACGCACGCCCATGGCCACGCTCCCGTCATTCCAGAGGAGAACATCTTGAGCATCCTCAGCGATCTTGCGCAGATGCAAGCCGTTGGCGCGCGCGCCGTCCCACTCACCGGAAAGTACCGACTGCCCCGGAGCCAGTGAGAGCTTCCCCGATTCTATGACATTACCCTGTGCATCCATGGAATCGATCCTCTCGACCGCATAGCCAGTCAATCGCTCGATCGGCCAAGCATCCGGTTCAGTCGCTGAGTGGCGACCAGTCTGCACGTATGTCACAAAAGTGCCGCCTTGACGGACATAGGCCTCAATCTCATCGACCATCGTCTCACTCATGATCGAGGTATTGGAATCGAGAATCACACGGTAGGCCGCAGCATCACCATTGGCAAAAGAGGATTCACTCAAAGCATCCGTCGGATAGTAATCACGGATGTAGCCAGGTGTATTCCAACTCCAGTAGCCGGCCGACAAGAGCTTGTTCGGATCCAGCACCCACGGGAAGCCATTGAGCCTCGTGCTCTCGGAGGAGTAAAGGCCGGCGACTTCTGCTTTCGTGAAGTGGTATTTTCCAATCAACTCGAAGAGGGAAAGGTTATCCTTCAGATGTTGCCGGATTTCGGGATCCCACATCAGCGTACCGATATGGATAAAGTAATCGATCGCATGCACCCCTTCGGTCATCCACAAGCCCTGAAAAGACCTAAAGCGCTTAACATCCTGAGCCGGACCACCCGGCTCCAAGGAAAACGGCAGATCGGCACCGCGCATCAATGCAGGCAACATATCCGCATAAAAAGCGGACATATAACCGGTGTTATGAAAGTTGGAACCATATTCACGAGACAACTCTTTCACGTCGTCGAAGTAGGCATCCGGTGCCATTTGCACCGCCTGACGATTCGGAAAAACCTTACGGATGGTTTCCAAGCCATGCCGCACAGCCTCTTTACGTAGCCAACAATGCCACATGGCAAAATCATACCACTGTGCATTACGGCCTTCTTCGAAATAAGGATAGCCCTGTGGTTCTTGGCTGGAAAGGTAAACCCTATAGGAGAGTTTGCCCTTGGGCAGACGCAGCGCTAACAGATTGTCACCCGCTTTCAAATGCTCAGTCACTTCCAAAGCCGTCCGGTGAGGCAGCATCAACTTGAGTTCCGACTCCCCAACCAGTGCATCATTGATTACGGCCTTGAAACTATCTTTGGAGGCCAAGTTCATATCCCAAACATAAAGCCAAACTCGGTCATTCGCATCGATCCAGTCCTGCGATAACTCGAAGTGGCGACGTAAGACCGCTGGTCGGCTCGGCGTGAGTAAACTTAGATCGCTGCCCGGTGCCTGCATCGATGACCACTCCGTATCATTGAAGCCAGCGCTGAACCACTCTGCTGGCGCTGGCTCCGAATCGACCTTCTTCACCCAGTAGCGTTCGTTGAAGTAAAGTAAGTCGTCTTTGCCCTGATGTTGGGGTGCCAGAGTTTCGTAGGCAATTTTCCATTCTCCAGTCAAATCATAGGCGTCCTCACCCCAACCGGCAAAAGACGCGATTTCCTGAACCCGAACCTCAGACCAGGCGCTGTAATCAGTGCCCCATGCTGTATTCAAGGCATCCAGATTTGAATAAACAGTTTGCAGATACTCCTGATATCCGGCATCCGCCACTGGGCCATACTCAAGAAAGATCGAGTGATCCAGATTCTTCAGCTCACCGTGTGGCTCCAGAATGGTGATCACATTCTCATTGTCCTGAAAACGTCGGAGAAAGTTCTCAGTCATATCAAATTGGATCTGGTTGGCATCCTTGGCCGCCCAAGAAGAGGTGCCACGCGTTCCGAAAAACGGTGAACCGATCCGCATGTAGCTGCCCGAAAATTGTGGCATAGGCTGCATCTCCTGTTCGCGGTAGCGATTCATCAGCCAGGGAGCTTCAATACCTTCTGCCACCTTGATATTCAAGCCTAGCGGCAGACCACGTTCTTCAGCCAGTGGAACCATCCACTCCCACCACATCGAGTTATCCAAGCCTCCAGCCGTATCCATTGAGTGGGGTCCATTGAAGGCAACGAATCCAGTTTTTCCCATTTCTTCGGCAAAATTGATTTCCTCAAGATAATCGTAACTCCCCTCTCCCTGCGACTTCACGTAATCTTTGGACGGCGCTGTCCAAGGACGGAAGTGCGAGCGGAAACCCCACTTATCCCAGCGATCCAAATACATGGGGACTTCGGTTTCGGTGCTGAATGCCCAGTCCGTCCAATCGCCTTCGCTCAGACCGGCGACAATCGCCTCGCGTTGCTCGGCTGAGAGAATCCGTACAGTGCTTCCTTTGCGTGCAGCCAAAATGTAGCCCTGACTATCCGCGTGCATGACCTGGATCGACACCCCATTGAATGCATGCGTTTCCACATTCACCTTTGGCAAGAGGCCGAGGTCGGAAAGATATTTGGCCTGCAGTAACTCGGCCTTCTCAGGTGATTCACATTTAATCGTCAACAGACTTGCCCCACTGGCCAAAACACCCTCGGTTCCGGCCACTGTTCCATAGCCACGTAAATCTCGCTCGGGAAAACTCTCGTGAACTGCCACTGAAAGCTCGTCATTACAGCCGGTAAAGGCGATTACAGAAGCGCCACAGAAGAGAAGCGTCGATATAGTAGGGTTCATAAAAAATGTGTTTATATTGGGTTCAGTTAATTTTGAAAATCGACCAGCTCTGGGTGGTTCAATTTCCAATCGACCAAGCCGAGCTGCCTTAAATCCTGAATAGAGCCTTCGATTTGGCTGACATTGTGGACTTTGTTGATTTCCACCTTCGCGTCATTAAATGGTGAAGAACCAGAGCTCCCCACGAAGTTTACCTCCGCCTCTGCGGGATCCACAGAAAACTCCGGAATGTAAAAGTAATTAGAGACCATATTAATCGAAGGAGCCTCACCTTCGATGATAAGTCCCGGAGACGGATTACTTGGGTGTTTATAATACTGGCTAGCCACCAAATTGATTTCCCCAACGTAGTCACGGACATGGATATAACGGTCGGTTTTCACAAAGCCCAAAGTCAATCGCCCTAGAGGATCCCCCGCTTTGCCAGTCAGAACAATCGCCTCGGCCGGAGCTTGTTCTTCGTAAAAATCACTCGCTACAAAAGACTGACTGTCTTCCACAAAGATACTGTGCTTCGTCAAAGTCGCCAAGCGGGTCATCACTCCGAGAAAGCCACCACGATTCTCGCCACATACCCAGAATGTACCCTCATAGCCCACGGTCTGTAGAATAGTCGCATCACCAGAGTTTAAGAACTGCAGGTTACCTTCCGTATTGTGCAAAACGACGCTGTCGTGAGCTGCCAATCCCTCCAACCGTAGCCCGAGTTGAAAAGGAAGCTCCACATACTTACCGGTCACATACACCGTGTCATAGGTCACACGCGAGCCTGACTTCGAGGGAAGTTGTCGGATATCTGCGCCTTGACCGTCAAAGACACCGATCTTGAAAGTGCGCACCCGCCAACCTTCATCCCGATCCTCTTTACGAATTTTAAGGGCAGTACGTTTGATACGGATGGTATCCAGCCGCAATGAGCCGTCGGGGGCTACCAGAATGGCATCGTCATCGGGTTCGCCATCGAAGTAAATTTCACTGTAAACCGTGCCGCCACCAAAAGAATAATCACTTCCTTCCAAACGTAGAGTTCGAGTCACTCGATACTTTCCGTATGGTAAATAGACTTGTGCATTCCGGCCATAGGCTTTGGCCGCTTCAATCGCGGCTTCAATGGCTGCAGTATCATCGGCCTTCCCATCACCAATCGCTCCAAAGTCTTCTTTGACATCGAAGTAGCGACTCGGAACTTCAGCAGAGCCGGGCATAAATTCCATGTCAGCATGCAAATGGATTGGAGAGGATTCCGAGAGTTCCGTAGTCACGAAAGTATCAGAATCTAATAAAAACAACTGCTTGGCTCCTGCCACCGAGTTGGCCGCATAAACGATCTGTTGCCCACGGTTCGCATCTATAGCCGCAGCCTTTTCTTCACTGGATTCAAAACGATTATCAAAAATCAGCATGGGCGCACCGGATGAAGTGATCGCAACCTCGTTTTTCCAATCCGTGACTAGGCAATTCTCAACAGTGAACGGCGAAACCGAATTGGTAAATTCAAGAAAAGAACCGGAACCTACGGATACCGTGCGACGAATACTGCTGGAGTGTTCAGGGTTGGCAAAAACATCCAAGCCATTGTTTTCGAAACGACTATTACGCACATAAAAATTGCCGTTCACACACTCGACCGCCATCCGCTTGTTGTCGCGGAAAGTACAGCCATCGAAAGTAAAGTTATAGTCGTTGAACTTATTAAAAGTGATCCCCGTGCCGCAGTTCTCAAAGATCATATACTGAAATGTGGTCTCGGCGCTCGCGCCCCCTGGGGTGTCGTCCAAATCGCCGAAGAGAATCCCATATTCAGTGAAATTCCGCATGGTGATGAACTCGTGATACAGATGCGTCTCGAAGAGCATCTTTTCCGGCAGGCGATTATCGTGATACATGCCCACACGCGCTGTGCCATTCCCATCGAAAACCAAACCTTCGATCCGATAGTGTAACACTCCCCGCATCCGCAGCATGATCGCACCCGGTTCACCGTCGTATTTCAAAACCGTATCGGCTCCGTGCCCATAGATGCCGATGCCCATCAAGCGTTGCTCGCGCGGCTTGCCCTCCTGAGACTTCATCAAAAGGAGCTCGCGAGTCAGCCGATATTCCCCCGGAGGAAAATAGAGCACACTGCCGGGACGCATCGCGGTCAAGAGCGCTTGTATCGCATCGGAGTCATCCGTCACGCCATCTCCCAATGCGCCATGTTCCTGAACATTGACCCAATCGCTGGCCGGCGTCCAATCGAGAACAGGGATCTGAGTACGCGCATGAACGAACAGCGGAACAAACAGAACGAAGAAACATGTCAGCCTTAGCTGATAAGAGATTTTATTAATAAGAGAATTCATGGGGAATCAGTAGATAACGGTAAGTTTTTAACAATCGCTTCGCTGGAGAGCCCTACGGGCGAGATTGGGGAGATGAGTCTTCTAGCGACATTTGTTCTTCTCTCAATACTCCCCCCTTTATTATGCCCTTGGGTGCTAGCGAAGCGGTTGTGACAATTTAAATTTCTTCTGCATCAAAAGCGAAGGGCACAAAGCACCCTACAGCCCAGCGCAAGACTGCTGAACAATTTTAATAACGGGCGCTATCTGCAGATGCAGACAGCGCCAAATAAACAAATGATGTGATCCAGTATCAGCCTTCCAAGGCAGCCAAGATCGATCATTTACGGTCCAACCTGAGCTCAACTAGTTCCGACGACGGATAGCAATGGAGCAAAGAGCGAGCAGACCACTGAGAAGCGCGAAGCTCGAAGGCTCGGGGATGGAGGTCATCGTGAAGGTTTGGTAGGAATTTCCTTGGTCGGTACGTCCATCAAAGGTTAGGCCGACTCCTGTCAACGCGGCTCCAGTGCTAATGGTGTTGCCATTAACTCCAGCAGTTTGATCATCTAAGTCGATTTGAATTTCTGAACCTCCGTCGGGGGTGTAGTATCCAACAATCGTGCCGATATTTGTAGTCGCATTCCAATCAAGCACCATACGAAGCGTGCCAACGACAGCAGGCGCTGTCACTGTGCCGCCATAATTAGTGGCAAGATTACCGCCATCATTGACTCCAGTGTTTCCTGCACCTTCCCAAAATTCGAAATCGCCATTAGAGCGAATACCAAAATTAGCCCAAGAAGCACCAAAGTAAGACCCCACAACTGGATTACTAGTGGTAAAGCCAATGGTGGAAAAACCACTATCGACAGTCAGCTTAGAAGTTACTTCGTATATGCCTGTGCCAAAGCTATAAGCTAGCACTGCTCCACCGCGTGTCGACACTTCACCGTCAGCATAGATATAATTAGGACCGTCATCTACACTTCCGCCAACGGACCAATTCAATCCGCTTTCGTCTTCAGCAGTGCCATTAAGCGGAGTTGCACCCGAACCATCAAAAGTATGGTCGAAAATTGTCGTTTGCGCATTCGCAGCCGAAGCAGCGAATAGAGCGATTCCAAGAATTGGGATATTTTTCATAATGATTTGTTTGATTGTAGGTTGTATCTTGAGGTTAATGGTGAATTAAAAATTACTTTAAATGGATTCTAAGATCAGTAAATGTGCCCGATGCCAGAAGTTTCAGGACTATCTCCGGCGGCGGAAAGCGACCAGTCCCAGTGCAAGCAGACCACCGAGGAGCGCGTAGCTGGAGGGCTCCGGTATCGAAGTCATTCCAAAAGTTTGATAGGAGTTTTCACCAGAGTCGCCATCAAATGTAAGTCCGACACCGGTTAGGTCGGCCCCTGGACTAATGGTATTCGTCATCGATGCGGATCCAGCATCTAAATCGACTTGGAATTCGGATCCTCCATTGGGAGTAAAATAGCCTGCAATGGTGCCAGTATAGGCGGTGTCATTCCAATCCAACACCAACCGAAACGTGCCGACAAGAGGATCTGCAAGAGTGCCACCGTAATCACTAACCAGATTGCCCCCATCGTTTCCGTTCAAATTTGCGGACCCTTCCCAAAATTCGAAGTCACCACTACTGCGAAGAGCAAAGGTTCCCCAAAGGTCCACTCCCCCCGAAACCCAATCTCCAACAGCTGGGTCGGAAGTTGTAAATGTGATACCGGCAACGGAAGCTCCTGCTGTATACTGTGACGTAACTTCATAGACTCCAGTAGTGAAGGCATATGCTAGAACTGCTCCGCCACGATCAGTCGCCACGCCATTTGCATAAATTTCTGGCGCAGTGCCCCCCCCCACAGTCCAAAGCACACCACTGTAATCTTCAGCGGTGCCGTTTAGCGGAGTTGCAGCAGAACCATCAAAAGTATGGTCGAAAATTGTCGTTTGAGCACTCGCAGCTGAAGCAGCGAATAGAGCGAGCCCAAGAATTGGGATATATTTCATAATGATTTGTATGGTTTGGTGGATGGGTTTCAGAGTGAGATTCGATCCGCTTACTTCAGGCGGCCTTTGACCATAACGGGAGGACGCGGCTCATTGGGTTGTACCATGAGTGCTTCGAGTTCGGAGAACATGGCTTCGACGATTTCCTGAGAGTTATATTCGATGAGCGTCAGTTGATCGACCCAATCGTAGAGTGTGTCGCAATCCGTGTTAGCCTGCGACACGATTTTGGCATCGCCCCCGACTGAAGCGCCGAGGCTTTCCATTTCAGCGCAAGCGCCGCGGGCGAGCATGTCATCCTTGATGATCAAGGCTTCGGGCAGGCGGCCGTCGTTTTTCTCAAAAAGCGATTGCATCATAGCCCGCCCCTCCGACTCGTATCGGTCGGGCGAAACTTCGTCTGGCCCAGGCAGGCATTGCACCCAATCCGTAGCAATGGTGACACCTTTGCGGCGGGCGACTTTCTCAAACACCTCCTGATGGAGCGGCAAGGTGCCCATCAAACCGACGGAACGGCATCCCTGGGTAAGTAGCGCGTCAAAAGATTGCTCAAAAAAATCCTCCGCATCGAGCATCACCAAACCATAGCCTGCGGTATTTTGGCTGAGCACCACAGTTGGCAATCCATAGGATCGGATCAAGCGATCCTGCTCCGGATCTCGCTTGTTGGCGACAAGGACTCCATCCAAACGACTACGTGTCAGCGCATCCGCTAGGTCATGATGTATATCATGCTCTTCGGATCGGCCCAGTTGCGGCGTATCGAGATAAAAGGAAAAAACTTCATTGCTCTCTAAGGCCCGCTGCTCACAGCGCTCCATGAGCAAGCGGTAAAAAGGCGAACTACCCGAGGAAAAGACGTTGCGCCCGAAGACGAGGCCGATGCGTTTCTGACCTATACGCTCCGAGACGTAGATACCACTGCCGCGCTTACGACGAACAACGCCCATTTCTTCCAGTCGACCCAAGCTACGGTCGACCGTAGAAACTGTCACGCCCAGCGATTTGGCCATCTCCACTATGGTCGGCAACTTCATCCCGACCCCGTATTGACGAGCCAAAGTAGTGATCTGATCGACGATCTGCTCTTGTTTGCGGGTGGGATTGCCCTGGATCGTTTCCGGGAGACGTGGCGACATAAAATGAATGGGCTTGAAAATCGTTATAGGTTAATTATTCTAGAATTATTATTGTAGAATTGTTTTAAACATGATTAAGGTCAAGAAAATTCCACCTAAAAAGTTTCATGACAGTCGCCATCCCCCAGCCGAAGCCCCTCTCCGGGCTCACCGATTCAGAAAGGACACAGCTACACAAAGCGGTCGCCCAAGCGCGGGAAGATTATGACGCGGATCAACGTATGCTTCGCACCCCTTTTGCGAGCCCCGGCTACCACACTACACATACAGGAGCGACGGTTCATGAGACGCGGCAATCCCTGAAATTTGCTGTCGCGCTGCTGGACACCGGATTCGCCCAGGATCTGGCAGATGCCATCGATATCTTTGACAAGGTCATTTCCCTGCAAGATCAGGATCCGGAAAGTGACACCTACGGCATTTGGCCCTGGTTCCTCGAGGAGACCATTGCGGAGATGGATCCGCCTGACTGGAACTGGGCAGACTTCTGCGGAGCTCTACTGGTGGAAGGGCGGTTGACACATGCGTCGCAGTTGCCCCCCGAGCTGCTGGAATCAATGGATGCTGCGCTCTATCATGCGTCCCGCTCCATCCAGAAGCGGGACGTCGACCTCAACTACACAAACATCCTGGTTATGGGCAGCTTCGTCACCTTGATGACCGGTGAGATCCTCAACGACGCCGACCTGGCCAATTACGCCAAAGATCGCTTAAAACGCTTTCACGCTTTCACCTTCGAGCAAGGCACCTTCGCCGAGTACAACAGCCCACCCTATACCAACGTCACCCTAAACGAGCTACGCCGACTCCAGCGCTTCGTCCAAGACCCCGAACTCAAGACGCGGGTCGACGAGCTCTATGAACTTGCTTGGAAGGAAATCGCACTTTATTATCATCCGCAAAGCGGCCAATGGGCGGGGCCGCACAGCCGTTGCTACCAAACATTGCTCACACCGCAGATCGAGGGCAATATTCAACGTGCCTTGGGGCGGGAAGATCCGGACGAGGTTCCGATGCTCGAGCAGCACCGACTGTCGCACACATGCCCGGACAAATATCGTCACTACTTCGACGTAGACAGCTCGACCGCACAAGCGCCCCTTACAGTGACGAAGGTCTTTTCCAAAGGCCCTCCAGAAATCGTCGGCACGACCTACCTACACCCGAAGTTCACCCTCGGCAGCGTCAACTACAGCGATCTCTTCGCCCAGCGCCGTTCGCTTCTGGCCTACTGGGGGCAACCTGAGCAGGCGCGCGCCCTCAGGCTGCGCTTCCTCCACGACGGTTACGACTTCACCACGATGCAGTTCTATAGCACACAGCAAGAGGGTGAGCTGCTCGCCGGCATCGGCTTCGCGACCGACGGTGGTGACCGCCATCCGCATTTCGACCGACTCACGGACGGCCAATTCGAAGCCAGCGATCTGCGCCTGCGTTTCGAAGTCGAGGGAGCGACACAAGATCAGATAAAAACCATCGACTTTGACGCGACACAACGGAGCGGCGTTTTCAAACTGGATGGAATTTACTTTTCACTGCAGACCATCGAAGCCAATTTCGGCGGACACCAAGGCGTCTTGGAAGTCACCTCCGAAGAAGGCCGATGCGTGATTGATCTCGTCTTCTACGCGGGCCCACGCAAAGCTTTTTCCCTCGGTGAAAATGAAAGCACAAACCAGGTCTCAATTGCATTCAGCACAAGCTTCTCGCACGATGCACCTGCCAAAAGCAGACTAACCGCCTCCGTCACTCCAAGCGACTGCGGATGGACGAACTATACTTGGAAGGACATGCGACTGGCCATCCGAAGCACGCCCGCACCCCTAGAAAACATGCAACCAATACCCACAAAAAATCATTAGATCGAACCATGTACTCCTTAGCCCCAATCCCCTCTCATCGACGTGACGGCTTTACCTTGATCGAATTGCTGACCGTCATTGCCATCATTGTCATCCTCAGCGCAATATTGATACCTGCCGTCGGCAGGGTGCGTGAAGCCGCGAACAACACGAAATGCTTAAACAACCTTCGGCAGCTGGGCGTCGCCACGAAACTCTACACCATGGATGACGCGCGACAGACCAACCCAAGCATGACGACTTGGCACGATGATCTTCTCCCATACCTAGAGTATCCGAAGGATGTGACAACTCTAAGTGAGTTGCAAAAGCTATCGCCGGGAATCGCTCAAAACATGGTTCTGTGGTGCCCTTCGGTCGACTTCGACGACGCCGACCCCATCGTGCAACGGGACAAGAGCTGCTACGGCATCAATATGAGCTACTTCGCCTCAGGGCACGAAGACAACCCAGACAAGCGGCGAACCGCATTCGATGTCGGCGAACACGCTTCGAAGATCATCGCTTTTCTCGATGGAACCAGCCGCAACGTTTTCCATTCTACGCCCGCCCGAATCGGCACTGGTCGCCACGGCGACCATGTCAATGTCGTCTTTGTCGATGGTCACACGGAGAGTGTCCCCTACAATGGCACCGCGAGCACATTGGATCCCGAATGGCGTGTGCTCTTCGATGGCCCCGATCGATAAACTCTCGCAGGCACGCTTAAACCTTTATTACGAAACGAGCAATGTCCCAGCGCAGCACCGCGATTCGTCGGCTAAAACCAGCGTTTCAGAAAGCAACCGTCTACCAGATCTTCCTGCGCGCATTCACGCCTGAAGGCACACTGAAAGCCGCAGAGAGAATGCTCGATCACCTAAATAATCTAGGAGTCGACATTCTGTATCTTTGCCCGATCGTTGAGTCCGATGACGACATGGATCGGAACGGTTGGAGCCCTCGGCAAAAGGCTTCCGGATTAAATAACCCGAAGAATCCCTACCGAATCAAAGATTACTATAAAATCGATCCGGAATACGGGTCTGATGCCGACCTAAGGAGTTTCGTAAAACAAGCGCATCACTACGGCATGAAAGTGATCCTAGACTTGGTTTACCTCCATTGCGGTCCCTCCGCCACATTTATTGCAACACATCCCAACTTCGTGCAGCGCAAGGAGGATCAGGCAATTGTAACGAATGAATACAATTTTCCATTGATCAATTTCAGGGACGACGAACTGCGTGAGTATCTATGGAAAAACATGGAATACTTTATCCGGGAGTTTGATGTCGACGGCTATCGCTGCGATGTCGCCTTCGAAGTGCCTCTGGATTTCTGGGAAGCCGCCCGCCCCCGGATGGAAGCGCTCAAACCAGGCATCTTCATGCTATCTGAATCGCTGGGCAATGAGGCAGAGCAAGTCAGAGCATTCGATGTGAGTTATGGCGTGCGTTTCCCGCACGAAATTCACGATGTGCTTGAGAAGAAAATGAACGCGGCCGACCTTAAGGACTTTATAAATCAGCTAGATGCCAAAATTCAAAGTGCACGTGTGTTGCGAGCAATCGACAACCATGATCTAGCCAATGATTTCAAAGAAAAGAGAGCCGACGCGGGCTATCCCTTCGAAGCGGTGAATTGCATGCTGGTTCTCTGCTTCAGCCTTGAAGGCATTCCCTTCCTTTACAATGGACAGGAAATTGCCGACGCCAACCTACATTCCCTTTGGGCCAATCGAGAACATGGTCACAACAACATTGTGGACTGGTCTAATGCACTGACCGCAAAAGGCAAACAGCGGCTATCGCTCATGCAATCACTGATCGCCCTGCGTAAGCAAGAACCAGCGCTCTATTCCGGCAAACGCACATGGGTAAGTAACGACCGCCCAGAGGCTGTCTTCTCTTTTACACGTACGACGAAAAGCGAAACGATTCTGGCCGTCTTTAATTTCAGCGAATCGACGGTTCATACGACTGTCCAGACAGCCATCGACACAGGAGACTGCAGAACGATCATCGAGTCTGACTCACACTCAGAAAGCCTGAAGAATGAAATACAGATCGACTTACCCCCCTTTGGCTACGCAATGCTTAAAGCAAGTGTTTAGGTTGGCCTACGATTGAGACCCCGTTAAAACAACATCATGTTATTTGGAACCAGCTACTACCCTGAAATTACTCCGGAATCTGAATGGAAACAGGATCTGTTGAATATGCGAGAGGCCTGCCTGGACACATTACGGATACTTGAGTTCGCCTGGAGCGCGATCGAACCCCGCGAGGGTGAGTATCAATTCGATTGGCTCGATCGTTTTATCGATCTGTCTCATTCACTTGGCTTCAAAATTATCATGGGCACACCGACGGCCACACCACCCCCATGGCTGACGACGCAGTATCCGGAAATCATGGTAGTAGGCCGCGACGGCCAACCCTACACCCCTGGCGGCCGCCGAGACGCAGATGTCTGCCACGAAATCTATCAACACTACTCCGTGCAAATCGCGACCGTGCTGGCGGAGCGATACGGGAAGCATCCGGCCATCATCGGCTGGCAGATCGACAATGAACTGATGGGCCCCGAAGGCGTGCCTCCGGAGAGCCATAGTCCGTCTGCGAAATTTCAATTCCGGCAATATTTGAAGCGTGTCCACGGCGACCTGGGCACATTGAACCAACGTTGGGGCACCCGCTTCTGGAGCCAGGAATACAGCGACTGGGGGGAAATCAGCACGCCCCAAAACAAGCGCTCGACCATGGGACAGGTATTAGACCACTCACGCTTCTTCAGCGAACGCATCCGCCACTTCATCCAGCTTCAATACGATGCGATTCGCCCGCGCGTCGAAAAGTCCCATTGGGTCTCCACGAATTCAACCGGTGTCTTTAATCGTGGAATGGATCATCAGGATTGGGCAAGTATCCTAGACACCGTGGGCTGGGATTCCTACTTCTCCACCTTCTTCGGCAGTAACGCACTGGGGCACGACCTCTTCCGCAGCGCGAAGCACCAACCGTTTTGGGTATTCGAAACCAACTCCCTCCCGGAGCCGATCACGCCCGCTTTCTGGGGCGAGATGCTCGCCCACGGCGCACAGGGCATCATCATATGGCACTGGAGGAATCATCCGGCCAATGCGGAAAATGAGACCCAAACCTTTTGCGACTGGGGCGGCACGCCTGATCCGAGACGCGTCCGTTTCATGCAGGACATCGCCGCACGTGCGGAATTCAAAAGCCCCATTCCAAGCACGTTCCCACGGGCAAAGGTCGCCTTTCTCTATTGCCCCGATTGCACCCGCACCGCGCTGACACCGGATCCCTACATCCTCAAGCGTGATGAAGTACCCTACGTCAGCCGGATGCAAAAAGTGTATCAAGTGCTGGCGCGCCTCGGCGTCGCCGTCGACGTAATACAACCCGGCACCGGTCTGGAGGGCTACGAGATGTTGGTCATGCCCTCGGCTCAACTATTGTCCGAAGAGCAAGGCGAGCGCATCCGCGAGTTCGTCGGCCAAGGCGGCACCCTACTCGGCGTGGCCAAGACCATGCACAAGGATGAATGGGGCCACAATTACAACACGCCCGGAGCACCACTTGCCGATGTGCTCGGCTTCGAAATGATACGGAACCGAACACTGCCTTCAACCAGCGACAGCCTGCACGCCAAGCTGGGCGATCAAATCATCGAATGCCTGCCCTTCGTCGAAACTGTCACCGCAATCACCGCAGAGGTCGAAGCGAGCTTCACCGACGGGATCGCTGCCGGTTGCCCGGCAGCTCTCAGCAACGCCTACGGCAAGGGCAAAGTGTATTACGCCACCGCATGCTCCGAAGGACTCGTCGACCACCTGGCCCGCAAAGCGGCCCAGCGCGCAAACATCGACTGTTATGAAACCCTAGGCGAACGGATCGCCATTTTTCCCGCCCCACAAGGAGACGGCACATGGCTTTTCAATCACTCATCCTCTCCCATCAATGAACACGGCGTGAAGGTTCCAGCGGGTGAATATATCAAGTTAGCTCCCAAAGAAATGAATGCCCTGAAAATAAACAAATAACCACTGTCAGGCCGACTTCCCTTACATCAATCAGAATTAGAAAACCAAATGCGTCCCTCGATTAAAACGAAACATATACTTTTATTACTGTTACTGTGTGCACAAACCGCATGTGCTGCTGATTTCAGCAATTTGCAGTTACATAATTCAGGCCGTGGCGGAAATAACAGCACACAAGGACTCGCACGATTTGAACGTGATGTATTGGAGATCGAACCGGATACAGTGATCATCTTTTTTGGAATGAATGATTCCATTAATGATAAAGGTTCGGTTCCGTTACCGACGTTTAAGCAAAACCTCACGGAGATGGTCACACGATCCAAAGAAAACGGCATCGCACCTTTCCTAGTCACCGTTCACCCCATCATCGCGGAACCTCTCTATGAGCGTCATCCTGACAAACTACAAAGCTTTTACCTCGATCGTGGTGGAGCGAATGCCATCATTGATACCTATAACCCAGTCATTCGCGAAGTCGCAAAGGAAACAAACACGCCCCTTATTGATTTTGCTAAGGCAGCCATCGAACATCTCAAAAGCACTCAAGAAGAACCGATTGTAGTTGCCGACGGTGTCCATCTAGCACCTGCCGGCAAAATGCTATTAGCTGAAACGATTGCCTCTCACTTGGTGAATCAGACCCCCCAGCCAGAAAAAGTGGTTTGCTTTGGAGATAGTTTAACTCGCCTCGGTTACGACACGGAGCTGTATCTCTTATTGGACCCTCAGCGCTTCACCAAATACACAACTTCCGTCCCATCAGCTAAAGCGCACCCGGATCTGGAACCGCCCACAAAACTCTTTGATGGGAAATCAGAAAACATCAGCCTGGATAGCATTGAATACCGTGGTGATGTTGAAGTTTTGGTCGACTTAAAGGACAGCTCTGCGATCAGTAAAATTGAAGTCGTTTATTTCAGCGCAAGAAATTACACACTCTCAAAAATCGAGCTGTATGCAGGGACGAAAGAAGATGAATTAGCACTAATCGATACTTTCCCCATCGTACAGCAGGAAGAAAGAAAAGCTTACACGGCCACATTTGATATCAATCAAAAGCTACGCTTTTTTAAAGTTCACTGCAAACGCGCTGAAAGCTCCGCACGTGTCCTCATTAGTGAAATCATCATAGATTAAACACAGAGGAGTTAGCTCCCCGCGCCCTCGCGGAACGCGCTGGGGCTGCGCCCGGTGTGCTTTTTAATCCAGGCAGTAAACTCTGACTGATGCCGGAAGCCGACGCTGTAGGAAATCTCCTTCATCGCCCGTTGGGATGTCGCCAAGGCCGCTTGGGCATATTGCAAGCGCCGCCGCTCAAAATAGCGTTTCGGGGTGGCCCCGAAGTCCGCGCAAAATAGGCGGTTCACTTGGGTGGGACTTAGGCCAAAAGCAGCGGCGAGATCCTGCAAGCGGAACGCCTGCTGCACAGAGAGTGCATCCATTCAGCGCAGCTCACCTGCTTCAAGCGCGTTCAGGACGGAAAGCCCAAAGCATCCCGTATTGCGTCGTAGCGATAGAGCGATGCCTGCGGACTCACGTCCGGTCTCTCGAAGTAACTGAGGTCGACCTCATCGCCCCACCAAGCGCGTAAGACATCCACGGTGCGCTCCTCCACCCAAGCCTCCGGGCTGACGACATTGAAGATACGGCAACCGGGTTTCGGTGCAGACTCGACAGACAAGTCAAACGCCTGCACCGCTTCAGATCGGGAGAGTTGTGTGATTTGCGCGACTGCCCAGGCGGAGACTGCTCCCGGTTTCACTTTGGCTGGCGGCGAGTCATCCGGATAGATCGCAGCAAGACGCAGGTTAATCACATCGATTTCCGGATTCTGTAAACACAGATAGCGAGTCAGTTCCTCCATCAAATACTTGGATACCCCGTAGCCATCGCGATCCAGACAAGGATGCTCATCCCCCATGGGCAATCCGGTTGGACGAAAGTCTTTTGATTGAAATCCCACCACTGCGGTCGAACTGGCATTCACGAACTTACGGCACCCTCGATCAATCAGGTAGCGCATCAGGCAACGGGTGCCTTCGACATTAACCAGTATCCCTTCGCGCTCCAAGCAACCACCGGTCACCGCAGCCAAGTGAATCACCGCATCGATGGCATGCGCGTCCAACTGACGGAGATCTTCAAACTCCGCGAAGTTCCCGATGTAATGGGTTTGATTTGAAGCAACTGGTAGCGACTTGCGACCAATAGTAATGACGTGGTGACGCGCAGAGAGCACTTCAAGGATTTTGCTGCCAAGGAAACCGCTGGCGCCGGTGAGTAGGATAGTCGACATATTCAGAACGAGTTAAGGTTAAGGAATTAAGCCCAATGGATTGTCACACCCACATACGACGTATCGCCCGCGTTGATCTTAGCATACACCTCGGGGGCTTCTTTAGCGGTGATATGATGCGAGATGGTTTTCTCCCAAGGCAACAAGCCACGCGTCATATGCTTTAGAACCGCTTCGCGGCAAGGATGGTAGCCATCATCGCAAGGAAAGAAGGTTTTCAAACGCTTTCCATGGGCAGTTAAAAAATCAAACGCGATCGGCTTTTCCCCATAGTTGCCTTGCCATACGAATTTGCCATCCACACGGCACAGATCCATCGCAGGCTTAATTAAGGCCGGAATCCCGCTGCATTCAAAAACAACATCCGCACCACCGGGATACATCCGCTCAATCACTTCGGGGAGATTCACTTTGGCCGAGTTCAAACAAACGTCGGCACCCAGCGTTTTGGCTAATTCCAGTTGCGCGTCCTGCACATCCACCGCGATCACACGACATCCGCGTAAGGCCGCAGCTGCCACGACACCGATGCCGATCAAGCCGCTGCCGTAAACGAGGACGGTTTCGCCCAATTTAGGCTCGGCCATATCGACTCCGTTGTAACTAACTGCCGGCATCACAAACATACTGGCCGCTTCCAAATCCGCACCCGCAGGCAGAATCCCCAGTCCATGCGTGCCGCCCACTTGAGTCACAATATGCGAGCAATGGGTGCCCGAGACGGGACTCACACTCCGTCCGTCCGCCAACGTCAATGCACGGTTCCCCCGCACGTAAACCTGGTCACCCACTCTAACTTCACTCACCGCAGCACCGCATTGCTCCACCACACCAGTCGCCATATAACCCGGGCACAAGGGAAAGGGGCCCCAAGAAACTTTTTGGCGGATCAAGGCGAACTCCGTGCCGATACTAACACCGGAATAGGCGGTGCGCAGTAATACCTCATCCGCCTGTAAAGCAGGTAAAGTCACTGTTTCCAGCGAGAAGTTCATACGTTCATCGGAAATCAGGGCAGTCGCATTCATCGTTATACAAATTTTAGGAGCACATAGCAAACTTGCTATTTATGACATTATAGCATTTAGATGGCGCCACGTAAATGGCTAGATCTGACACTTCCATAGTCGAATATGATATCTTAATTCCTAATGATGTCTGATTGGCTCTACAAAATCTCTCCCACCCCGAGCATCCGACCCGCGTCTTTTCCGGCCAAGAGCTTATCCGGATCGATGCCGACGACCACCGGCTGGATAGAACCCAAACGCTACATTTACGACCACGAACTCGTGCTGATACGGGAAGGCCACTATCAAATCGAAATCGAAGGCATAAGCTACCCCTGCCACAAAAACCAATACATCATCGTTCCTCCCAACTATGCCCATACCAGCGTTTGCCTAGAGACAGGAAGACGCGACTACGCACACTTTGATTGGTGCCACACCCAGAGCGACGCGGAGACTCCGGTGATGACCTTCTATCCCGCGCAGCCCAAACCTGAATTTATACGACCCGCTCCGAGCTTCGTTCCGGATGACATCCAACAAGGAACCATCGCATCCCCACAGTTTATTTTCAGTTTGATGAATCGTCTGAACCTGATGCTCGGCGATGAAAATCCTCACGAACGTCTAGCCGCTCGCGGCGTGCTAATGGAATTGCTCATTCGCCTGCTAGACCCGCAAACAACTAGCCTAAAGGGCACACACCATCAAGAATCTCTGGCCCATCGCGTGCGCACCGAATTGGACAAGGCAATGACAACGCCTGCTCCCAACTTCAGCGTATGCGAACGACTCGGCAACTTAGGCCACAGCTACGAACACCTGTGCCGCATCTTCCGCAAACAATACGGTCTCACCCCCAATGAATACGTGCAGTCCATCCGTATCGAACGCGCCAAAGACCTGCTGCGGCACACCGATTTGATTATCGCAGCCATCGCCGACCACGTCGGCTATGCAGACCCGGTTTATTTCTCCCGTCTGTTCAAACGCCACACCGGCATGAGTCCGGGAAAGTTTCGTGGCGACTAGAGCATTCTGCGTTTAGGTAGACACCCTGGCTGGCTTGGTAATCCGGCTCAACGGCCTTCGCCATTAAGATGGTATCCTCCCCCAATTCACGCGCCGCTTTAAGGTAGTGCCACATGTAGGTATTTTCGTCATACACCAGCGGAATCCCCTCTTCGCCAACCCCATGATTACGAAAGACGACTTCTCGTCCCAACTCATCACAGACTTCGCGAACAGTTCGAAACATTTTCTCAAATCGCTGCCAAAGCGGCAATTCTCCACCGACACCATTGGCGGTAATCCACTCGCCAGCTTTTTGCTCCCCCGTACAGGACAGAAAGATACCTTTTGTTTCAGGAAACAGCTCAAAGAGCTGCCGCGTATTCCAGCGTAGCAACTCCCATAATTCGGAATTTTCAAAATCGATCCAGTCCAACCCATACTTATCCACAAATCCAAGCGGCAAGCGCAACTCACGCCGCCAGAGATAAAAATCGAGCCCATGCGATACCACCCGCTCAGAGGCCGCACGAATCGTCTGCTGATATTCGCGCATAAATGCACCCGCCTCCTCATCGATTGGTGGCACGCCCCACTCCGTATGATCAACAAACTGATAGCGTTGCCACTCGGCACCCGTGTAAGCAATAGAGCCAACATTGAAGCGCTTCGCATACTGGCAAACCCGCTCGATATTCTCAGGGGTCAGGCTATTGACCTCAAGACATGTGAAAGGAAATGACATAGTCTGGAATATATTGAAATCAATCTCTCTTGATTTACTTATTAATTAAGTATATGAAATCATAATATTCAAGCAGAAATGACTCTATAAAAAGCTATGACTCAAATACCCAAGCCCAGAGGACGCCCTGCAGAACGTCGTGAAGCGATCTACAATGCGCTGGTCAATCGAATCGTGCAGCGACAATACCTGCCAATGCAGCAGCTCCCAACGCTGCGTGAAATAGCGGCGGAATTTAACGCTAGTTCACGAACCGTTCAAGTGGTGCTCAAGGACTTGGCTGAATCGGGATTCACAGACCCGCAAGGCGCCCGTGGAACATTCGTGCATCAGGATCCGCCCCACCTCCGCCGCCACTTGGTCGTCCACGATGGCACCACCTCCAAGAACCGCTTTCACACCGCCCTGCTACAAGAAGTCGACCAGCTCAACAAGCTCGGATGGTCGATCGAAGTCGCCACCCTGCCCGACGGTGCCGAACGTGCCAGTGTCATTCGAGAACTCAGCCAACAAGTGCATCGCCAGCAATACGCGGGGATCGCATTGACCAGTAATATCAAAGAGTTGACTCATACCCCGCTCTACACGACCCCGTCTGTGCCAAGGCTTGTGCTATCACCGCATATGCAAACCTTTACCGGATCCTATCAACCAAAATTCAAAAGCTCCCCGCTGTTCAAGCAAGCGCTGCAGAAACTAAAGGATCTTGGGGCACACAGGGTGGGTGCCTTTATGCATGCCCACAATCGGGATGATATCGAAAAACTACACAAAGACCTGATCGGCCAAGGCTTCGAAACACGGAATGCATGGCTCCATTCGGTCCACCATAGCATCGACTGGGAGGCCTATGCGATCATAGAGCTACTAATGAGCCAGCCAAAAAACAAAAGGCCGGACACACTTTTAATTTATGACGACCACCTAACCGAAATGGTGACCAAGGGATTGCACGATTTCGGCTCCAAGTCAGACCCAATCACCGTCATCTCGCATTGTAATTTCCCAATGAAGCCGAAAGCTCACACCCCAGTCGTCTGGTTCGGCTATAATGTGAACGAGATTTTACTACGCGCGTTTCAATTGATCGAACTGGAACGCAGGCACCCGTTGAATGGAAAGCAACAGGTCAAAGTCACCCCCTACTTCGAAGACGAGCGATAATGTCCTGAGTTTAGAACGCCGAGCACGCTTCGTCTTTATTAATCTGCCAGTTGATCCATGACCTGCTGGATCAAAATCGCCTCTGCCCAAAAAGCATATTCTGGATGAATTTCCCAACCGAAGCTGCGTGCGATATCTATCCCCATGACACAATTGCCGCGTGTGTTGACGTGAAAGGCGTCGTCCATCAGAGGCTCGTAGAGCTCTGGGCGTTGCAGACGAAGCAGCTCCCATCGAGTCAAATGGTCGATCAAACTGGCACCGACATCTTTGGCCACTTCGCGCACCACATCCATATTGCGGTAGAAGTTTTGGTAGCGTTCGCTCCCGTCGCTCATGACCGCATAATAGGTCTGAAAAATTACGTGCGTCCCCATGGAATCAAATCGCCCCCACAACTCGTTCAAGTTCGCCCGGAAAACCTCAGGAGTCAGCCCCTCTTCCGGCTTACAATCATTGCCCCCTATCGTGACGAAGACCGCATGCGGCTTATAATAAGCCGCGTCACTGTCGAATCGGTTCAGCAGATCCCGGGTCGTGTTTCCCCCAATGCCAGTATTGATGCAATGCGCTTTGGCACCATAGTGCTGATGCAGCGCGAGTTCGAAGCAATCGAACCAATGCATGCCCGGTAGGCGGCGTTCCGTATTGGACGACCCGAAGGCGAGAATACGGGTTCGTTCATCCGATTCGATGTGTTTTTGGAGCGTTTGGATATTTGAATTCATTGGTCAGAGATCTAGATCGGAGTAGCTAAGTTTGTTAACGTATTGCAGCAGACGAAAGTGATCTACTGTTGATCCAGCCAGCGCCAAGCCAGACGATCAAATTCCGGCGACCAGTCATGTCCCAGTCCGGGCAAAGGTACGATGGTCTTGTCTTCCGAGCCCAGTCGCATGTAGGTGGCCCAGACTCCTGAGACATAGGAAACCGGATCGACCAGTCCCGCATTCATCAGGATCGGGCAACTGACTTCCGGCGCAAAATTCACTGGATCGTAATAGGGCAAACAGCGCCCCTCCGCAGTGTCCGGCAATGGCGGTGGCCCTGGACGATCCATACCATCGCGCGCGCCGACGAAGGGCGCATCTGGATCATTGGCGCCCTTGAACCACTTCAGGTAGGCAACATCTCCACTATGTGGAATCGCAGGCACGGCGGCGACCACACGGGCATCCAAAGCCGCCGCCACGATGGAAAGCCGTCCGCCCTGACTACCACCCACCACGACAATGCGGCTGGTATCCACATCAGGACGGGAGGCAAGGTAGTTGATGGCCTGAACCACATTCAAATAAACATCATAAAAGTAATGATCCTCAACCGGCTCATATACCTCTCCACTGTAGTAGCCCGGCAAGAGCGGATACTCCTCCAAATCGACGGGCTGCCCATGCACTTGAATATCCAAGGCTACATAACCATGGCGTGCATGTTCCAGGGGACGCGGACGCGCACTAAAGCCCGCACCTGGCAATACTAGCATCGCGGGAAAAGGCCCCTCGCCTTCCGGCTTGGCCAGCCAACCGTGAATCCTTTTTTCGCCCATGCCGTCGAAAGCGACCTTCTGGGACTCGACCCGCTCGTAACGATGCCCTTCGGGATCATAGTCTGCAGGAATCGCTGCATGCTCCAAATTGTAAGACCCGATAGCGTCCTCATCAAACACCTTCAAGTCTCCCTGCTCCGCGTTTAGAGGCACTTGCTTCAGGGCG
>PPCM01000168.1_pt1 | contig 92604 bp, 70 predicted proteins | sample 1555541 | NCBI WGS metagenome assembly PPCM01 (sample SAMN05284479, study PRJNA326546) | Marine sediment metagenome, whole genome shotgun sequencing project. | isolation source: marine sediment | place: Germany: Wadden Sea | collected 2012-09-05 | reverse complement strand
ATAAGCTGAATGAATATGAAAAAGAATTATCAGACGGTGATGGCGACAACAAAGAAATTATCGAACAGGAAATGCATCAAAATCGAGAGGAGATGAAAGTTGGAACGAAAAACCTGAAGAACTGATAGCATATAAAAATAGACATGGAAATTGTCAAGTTCCTGTAAGATTCAAAGTGAATCAACAACTGGCAAATTTGGTTCGAACCCAAAGAAGGTATTATAAAGAAGAAACGATAACCCAAGACCAAAAGAGAAAACTTCATAATATTGGATTCATTTGGCATGTAAATAATTAAAGCTCCAAGTACGATTCATTAAGTTGGATATTTGCTAAATTAGCGATATGGATAATACAAACTTGACAAGTTTAAACAATCATTTATATGGCAGAATTTCTGAATTACTTGCCAATGCAAAAAAGCACATTGCCCATACAGTTAATCAGACCATTGTAATCACATACTTTGAAGTTGGTAGATTAATTGTTGAAGATGAACAACATGGAGAAGTACGAGCAGAATATGGGAAATCGGTTTTAAAAGAACTTTCTCAAAGACTTACAAAAGATTTTGGCAAAGGTTATTCGGTTTATAACCTAGAACGAATGAGAAAATTCTACCTCACATACAAGATTGTAATTTCAGAATCTGAAAAATCAGCATCAGTGTTGCGGAAATTTGAAAGCCCTTTTAAACTTAGCTGGTCACATTATTTACAGCTTATCAAAATAGACAATGCAGACGAGCGTAAATTCTATGAAATTGAAGCTTCAAATAACAATTGGTCTGTTCGAGAATTTGAGAGGCAATACGACTCATCTCTATATGAAAGACTAGTATTAAGCCGAGATAAAAAGGGAGTTAAAGAACTAAGTACAAAAGGTCAAGTTATTTCAAAACCAGAAGATACAATCAAAGAGCCATATGTTCTCGACTTTTTAGGGCTAAAGGAACATAATGAGTATAGTGAATCTGATTTAGAAACAGCCATAATCAATAAATTGGAACACTTCCTAAAAGAACTGGGGAAAGGGTTCTTATTTGTTGGTAGACAACAAAGGATTACAGTTGAAGATGAGCATTTCTATGTTGACTTGGTATTCTACAATCGCTTACTGCAATGCTTTGTGCTTATCGATTTAAAGATTGGAAAACTAAAACATCAGGATTTAGGACAAATGCAAATGTATGTCAACTACTACGATGAGTTTGTAAAAACCTCAGAAGAAAACCAAACTATCGGAATTGTACTTTGTAAACAGAAAAATGAAACTTTGGTACAGATTACTTTGCCAAAGGATAATCAGCAAATTTTTGCAGGTAAGTACCAGACTGTTTTACCAAGTAAAGAAGAATTAAAACAATTAATTGAAAATAAAGACTAAATACCAGCCCTAAAGCCATACACATTTGCAATTCGCACAAGCCATCGCTAAGCCCAAAATTGCAAAAGAGTATATCTTGCCCGAGCTGATGGAAGATAAAACCACGAAAGCCCAATATATGCTTAGTGTTGAATGTAAACCGGAGGGTTTGTTCAGCGGTTCACTAAAAGCAGGTACACCTTAATCTATTGTGGAATTAAATTATTGAGGGCAGGGCTATTTACATTACCCGTTGGAGTTGGATTTATGCTTACTGCATATAATCTCATGAGAGTTTTTAATATTGTCGGAGTAAAAGCGCTTAGAGAGTAATTTAATTTACAGAGTAAAATTGATGAAAGTAATTATTTATAATACCATTTAACGAATTTTATATCCGTTTATCGAAAAGAATTAGTTTATCATAAAAACATTCTTGAATTTCACAATTCACATTAATTTAAAATGAAGATGATAACAAAGAAAAAGATTAGACTTTTATTCTTTCTTGCTACAGCCATGATGTTAATTACTGTTGATATTTACCCATGTTCAACAGTACTATTACATAATAAAAAGAGCTTGCTAGTTTGCAGAAACCTTGATACACCTGTTAATCTACCTGGGTATCTGTGCATAAATACAAGAGGTGAGATAAGAACTCCTTTAGAATTACCTATTGGAAATTGTCACAAATCACCTTGGACAGTTAAATATGGTTCGGTTACTTTTACTGCTATGGGAAGAGGATTTTCAGATGGCGGTATGAATGAAAAAGGGCTCGTGATTGAAGAAATGAGTCTGCCCGATACAGATTTCTTAATTGATTCAGATCATACCTATTTGACAAGTCCACAATGGATACAATATCAACTTGACAATTTTACTACAGTAGAAGAAGTCATTGACAACTTAGATTCAATCTTACCCATAGGTTGGGTTTGGCACTTCTTCGTGGCAGATAAAAATGGGAATAGTGCAAGTATTGAATTCATGAATGGGGAATTAATTGTTCATAAAGAAAAGAAGATGCCATATCAATGTTTGTCCAATAGTCTTTATTCAGAATCAGTTGAGTTTTATAATTCTCTTAGTAATCAAAATACACCTATTATATTAGACAGACAAAGCGACCAGGATAATTCATTGGACAGGTTTGCTATAGCTGTACAAAAAAGTAAAAAATTTGCGAATATTAAACCACAAGAAAGTGTTGATTATGCCTTTGGATTGTTGAGTTCCATTGCCGGTACAAAGGGATATGCTAAGCGTTCGATTGTATATGATATTAATAATCTGGCTGTTTATTTTAGAACAGATTCAAATTCTGTCGTTCGAAAACTTTATTTTAAGGAATTAGACTTTAGCTCAGATAACCTCTACCTTGATATAACAAAAAGCTACCAAGGTAATATCAACAAAGAACTGGCAAAATGTACTGTAGAAAAAGAATTGGACTTACACAATGAACTTGCAAATCTTCTATCGACCTTCTTTAAACCAACAGATGAGTTCCCGAATTTAGGTGTTAGCTCTACTATATATTTAGACAAGACATATGATTATATTATATCAAGTAAACTTAATTCTGAGCTTAATGAAAAATATATTAAGCTGGACAATTATTTAAAAGAGTTTTATAGTATTTACGACCTGCCTGGATTAGCAATAGGGGTAATAAAAAACGATCAAATTGTTTTCGCTAAAGGGTATGGTTATCAGGATATCGATGGTGAAAAACCAATGACTTTCAAATCGACATTTCACATGGCATCTATTAGCAAAACTTTTGTTGCCACTGCCATTATGCAGTTACATGAATCTGGAAAACTTAACATCGACACACCTATTGTAAAATACCTTCCTTACTTTAAACTAAATGATGATCGCTATAAAAACCTTACGGCACGTCAATTGCTTAATCATACATCAGGCTTGGCAGATTATCATGACGATAGTAAATTTAAATGGAATAAACCGCAGCATGATGATGAAACAGCCGAAAGATTTGTTAGAAGCCTAAACAAACGCAAACTTTATAAACCTGTAGATAATTTCGCATACTCCAGCATATCTTTTGACATATTGCCTGATTTAATTGCAAAAGTTTCAGGTTTAACATTTGAGGAGTATATAAAAAACAATATTCTTCAACCATTGGAGATGAAAAACTCAACATTCTTCAAGAATGAAGTATGTGCAAAATTGGCTACTCAACCTTACGAACTTGAAACTGACAGTTACAAATTTTCTGCTGCAAAATATTACCCTTATAATCGGATGTGTGCTGGAAGTGGCACCTTACATTCCAATGTATATGAAATGTTCAACTGGTGTTCTGCCTATTTAAACAAAGGGAGGTTTAAAAACAAAGAAATTATTAATACTGATAGTTACAATATGATGCTTCAACCTCATGCAAAATTCGACTGGATTGGGTTAGGTTGGTTTTTAAAAGACTATAGAGGCAAAAACGCTATAGGTCATAGTGGTAGCGATATTGGTTTTAGTCTCAGGCATACAATAGTTCCCGAAGAATCACTTGCTGTAATAGCCTTATCTAATTCACAAGTTTTTCCAAGCGAGACAATGGCCGAATCGGTATTAGATATTATTCTTGGGTATGAACCATCTATTATTAAGCAACCTGTATCTATTCCCTTTCGCGAGAAGTTGGCAACTCAAAACCTGGATTCTGCAATTGTAGAATTTCAATACCTTAAGCAAAACAAAAAAAGTGATTATGATTTTAGCCCTTATAATATAGGAATTATCGCAGTAAGACAAATGCAACAAGGCAAAGTAGATTTATCGATAGATTTGTTAAACTTTTTAATAGGCGAATATCCCAAAGCTAACAGCATTTTGTATTATTATCGTGGCTTAGCACATTTAAAGAAAGGTGAAAAAAGATTAGCCATTAATGATTTTAACAAGGTAATTGAATTAAATCCTTCGGATATCAGAGCAATGGAAATATTAGATGAAATAAGCATTGATAACTAATCAACAGGGCATAATATATAAGCATCGTTTTCAGCTCCGCTGAATATGTGCTATCGTTGAACGTGAACAGGAGGGTTTGTTAAGCGTAAAAAAAACAGGTATACCTTAATCTATTGTGGAATTAAATTATTGAGGACATGGCAATTTGCATTACCCGTTGGAGTTGGATTTATGCTTACTGCATATAATCTCAGGAGAGTTTTTAATATTGCCGGAATAAAAGCGCTTAGAGAGTCATTTAATTTACAGAGTAAATTTTCTACATTATATTTTTACAAGGCCGTATAATGCCTTATATTTGGTCTCTTATTAATCTATGGCGGAGGTTTTTGGACGGACTGACGTTAGTCAGAATTCCCCCTTTAAAATTGTGTCTATTTTGATTTTTGAAGTTTAAAAAATATATTTGATAACGAGAAGAAGCCAATTCAAAGCTCGATGTTTTAAATGGTGTAAAGGTTGTAAAATCAACCCGATCAGAATTCTAGAGATGGGAACATTTTGGAAAATAGAATGGTGGAGCTAAGCTACCCCGGATACAATAATCTCTAAAAGCAATGGATATGTTCCTGTTTTGGCATTTTTTCATTTACGGGAAAATATCTTCTCCTAAGATTTCTTGGGTAAGGGGTTGTTTATCCAAATTTCTAAAAATCAAGCGAAAATGAAGGTTTTCGTTATATACAATTACAACGAACGTTGTGCAAGATATTGAACAATGAATTTTAAAGACTTTATAGATATACATTGGGATGTGTTTATATCGCATATTTGTGAATTTCATCCACTTGATTTTGACTTAATTTCCAAGTACAAATATGAGCTAGATTGGATGTCAGTTAGTAGAAATAGAAAAATAGAATGGTCGCAGGATTTTTTAGAAAAATACGAAGTTGATTTTATATGGTATGAATTAGCATGGAATAGTGGCATTTCGTGGACTTCAGATTTAATTAAGCGATTTAGCAAAAGACTTGATTGGTACTATTTAAGCCGTAATATTAACCTTCCAATATCTGAAGAATTTATTGAGCAATATCGAAAAAAACTTTTTATCATTGAGACTAATATACACTTGACAGATTCGTTGATTGAAATTTATGGTAAAAATCTGTTGCCTGTGATTCCATCAAAACCAGATTACTTCAAAATCGATGACATAAATAGACTGGATAAAGTTCTGGATAACAAAAATGAATATTTGAGTCACAATAGTAAGACCTTTTATGATAATTATGTTTTGCCTGAATTAACAAACAGAAAACTTGTAGATGTTTTTGAAGCTAAATTTGATTATTCTCAAAGATTTTTCTTTTTAAGACCAATTCAAAATGATGAATATGGATTAACCCCTGAATTTGTATTTGATAGTGGTAATATCTTTCAATCAATCCAAAATGAAAGAAACAGATTAAAAATATCTGATAATTTGGTTTTAATTAATGGTTCTTTGCAAGAAGGAAAGGCAAGATTATTAGAAATGCCACGATTTGATTCTCATTCATTCAATCCTGTACTTTTGGTAAGTGAAAACATTAGATATATTCTGGAAAAATTTAAACTACCTGAGCATTCATTCACTCCAGTCGTTTTAAAGCCTAAGAAAATAAATACAAGAAATAAGTTTTACTTGTTTCAAATCAATCATGACACCCTGTCAAAAGACATTGATTATAGCAAAGTGACTTTTTCTTATAGGATTAAAAATGGATATATTGATTCCCAAGCTACTTACAGTAAGTGGACGGATATTGAGGTTCCTATAAATTGTTATAAGGACTTAAGTGAATATATCGAAAAGATTAGAAAAAAAGTATTAAAAGAAGATATCTCGAATTCAGTAGAATGCTACCCTTCCAAGTTTATATTAAAATCGGATTTTGATATCTATTCATATAGCGTTCATAACCGTTTCGTTATAACAAATCATTTAAAGCAAGCATTGGAAATTCAATTACCAAATCAAGTTGAATTTCGTTCTGCTCAAATATTGAAAATTGAACAATGTCAAGACTCGTACGAGTTATTGTCAGAGAGGAAATATGATTTTTCAAATGTTAGCCCCATTAAATATACAAATGCAGCTGATGATTTATACTTCTATGAGAAAATGATGAGACTTGATGAATCAGACGAAAAAATACCAGATGGTCTTATTAAAAATGATGAATTTACGACTAAAGAAACAGAGTTAAGAGTAATAATACCCGACAAGTTTAAAAGACTATATAGAAAAGGGAATGTTGATGAAAGTTACGAGCTTTTACCAATTGCTGATTTTTATTTACAAAATGAATATGCTGATAGACAACCTGAAACATATAAATCATTAATATTTGCAGAGGATGGTTGTGGTGATTCTCTTGGCTTGATTCTAGATAAAAAAAGTGATTTTAAATTAAAACCTCAGATTTATGAGTTTTTTCATGAAACTGGGGAAGTCGAGAAAAAGTAACATACGCCCAACAAAAAATATAGTTCATTTAGCGGATAGTGCAAATTTTGAGCATGGTAACATTTAATAAACATATTAGTGGTTTGATAGGTTGGAGCTTTGAAATACCAAACGCCCCATATTATAGACGTTGTAATGCATTTGGACGACTGATACAGATGTAAAAAAATGGTAAATGGAAATCTAAGAAAGGATTTTAGAGGCTTGATTCGGAAAAAGAAAAAAATTATTGATACATACAATGAAAACTTAAGACTATGATAAAAAAAACAATAAGATTAGCAATATTTCTTAGTTTGTCGACTATGATTCTGGTAGTTATAAAATCCTGTAATTGTGCATGCACAGAAATTGCATGTATATCAGATACAAGACCGTTTATTTTAAAGTTCTCGCCTGACCATTTTTCCGAAATAGACCTTGATAAAATAACTATAATACGGACGGATAAATCATTTAATGGAATTGATACTGCACAAATCAATAACTATTTAAATAAAAATGATTTTTCGATTGATTTTTTTCATTTCGGGAATCTTTATAACGATGATTATGAAATTAAGGAGTTCAATTATTTGATTGTGCTCAATTCAATAAATCAGATTGATAGTGTATGGAATGTTGACTATGATGTAGAAATGATTTCTGAAGTTTGCAATACTTGTAGCGGTGGGCTAAATTGTGAAGATGAATTATATGAATATAAAAAGTATACGAATCCTGGTTTTAAATTAAACGGGCAAGAGCGAAGTGGATTTGATATAATGATAAAAAGAAAATAAAAACGCATTACAATAAATAGGAATGTGAGCGGTCGGCAAAGCTTGTCCCGATTTTTTTTCGGGAACCCAGCGATGAATCCCGGTTGAACTACATCCCGGTTATGCACTTAACGACGGTTTTGTTGGATTTCTTGAAGGGGAAGTAGAGATTTCCCCTATGGTATTGGAGGTGATATTTTTGCCAAAGTCATGTACTGTATCTAAAAACATCATTAAATTGGTCAAATCCTCTAATTTTAAGCTATTTAATTTACAGGGAAAATATTCTCTATTATATTATCACAAGACCTTATATGGCTTATATTTGGTCAAATATTAGAAAATGGCGGAGGTTTTTAGACGAACTGCCGTTAGTGTTAAGGCAAGACGAGCAATTCGTAAAATATTTAGACAACTTTATTTGATTTTGTATTTTTGAAATATGGATAAGAAATTACAAAGAACTGAAATATATCAAAAACTAGTCGATACAATTGGAGTAACAATTGAGAGTGCTAGACAAAAAGCAATTCAAGCTGTTAATAATGAGCTATTAAGAGCAAATTGGGAGATTGGTAAATATATTGTAGAATATGAGCAACATGGGAATGAAAAAGCTGAGTATGGAAGTGCCTTATTGACCAACTTAGCAAAAGACTTGAAAGCAAGATTTGGGAAGGGATTTAGCAAAAGTAACATTTATTTAATGAGGCAGTTTTATCTCAAACACCAAATTTTCCAGTCAGTGACTGGAAAATTAACATGGACTCATTATGCTGAATTATTGGGTGTTTCCGATGACACAGCAAGAGGATTCTATGAGAAACAAGCCATAAATGAAAATTGGAGTGTTCGAGAACTTAAGAGGCAAATTAACTCTTCATTATTTGAAAGATTAGCGTTAAGCCAAGACAAAGATGGTGTTTTAAGATTAGCGGAACAAGGACAAATAATTGGTGAACCGAAAGATATAGTAAAAGACCCTTATGTTTTGGAGTTTTTGCAAATACCATCAGAGCACAGAATGACAGAAAGTAAATTAGAGCAAAGGATTATTGATAATCTTCAGACTTTTTTGCTTGAGTTGGGCAAAGGATTTTCCTTTGTTGGTAGACAATACAGATTAACTTTAGATAATGACCATTATTATGTTGACTTGGTGTTTTATCACAGGATTTTGAAATGCTTTGTACTAATCGACTTAAAAGCAAAGCATGTTAAACATCAGGACATTGGTCAAATGAACATGTATCTGAATTATTTTAAAGCAGAGGAAAATACAGAAGGAGATAATCCACCGATTGGCATTGTTTTGGGAGCAGATAAAAATGATATATTAGTGGAATATGCAATTGGAGGGATTTCAAATAATATTTTCGTTTCAAAATACCAATTATATCTACCAGACAGAAAAGTATTAGAACAGAAAGTAAAAGAACTGATAACCGCATAAAGGCCAGCTGCTAAAAAATAGGAATGTGAGCGGTTGGCAAAGCTTGTCCCGATTTTTTTTCGGGAACACAGTGATGTTTCCCGGTTGAACTACGTCCGGGATCACTATGCATTTAACGACGGTTTTGTTGGATTTCTTGAAGGGGAAGTAGAGATTTCCCCTATGGTATTGGAGGTGATATTTTTGCCAAAGTCATGTACTGTATCTAAAAACATCATTAAATTGGTCAAATCCTCTAATTTTAAGCTATTTAATTTACAGGGAAAATATTCTCTATTATATTATCACAAGACCTTATATGGCTTATATTTGGTCAAATATTAGAAAATGACGGAGGTTTTTCGACGAACTGCCGTTGAGTCTTATAGTATGAAGAAATTATACTACATATTATTCTTTATAGGATTTATCGGTGCTACAACCGCACAGGATGATAAATTAATTAGAGTTAAAATCTTAGACATCGATGGAGACCCGATTCCATTTGCACTTGTAATACCTGATAATGATACAATTCCAATCTATGTTTCAGATTTTGATGGCGAAGGATGTTTTCATGCAAAAGATGGATTGAGAACAATAGGAGTGAAAATGATTAGATTTAATGACACATCAATAGTATACAATCCTAATCAAAATGACTATCACTTAACTATGACTAAAAAAGAATACTACTCTATTTCTATTCATATAAGCAATAATAATATTTCTTATGATTTTTCCGACTTTTGTAATATTTTCCCAACACATTTTACAGAATTACATTATTTATATGAAAATGACGATTTAGAAGATGAGCAAGAATTATATGACACTCTAATTTATCAGTTAGAATGTCCATTAGCAAAACCAAGAAATGGATATGACTTATTTTTTCAAACATTCAATAAAGCAGTTAATGATATTAAATTTGATTCAGTCATAATGGATTTTTCGGTGAGTAAATTAGGAACTATTTGGATAAGTAATACCTCAGGAATAGTTGGGAAAAGTAGGAAACAATTTGAAGATGCATTTATTTCAACTGATCAATGGAAATCAGCAGTATGGTACTTTTTCCGAGACCACCCTGTTGAAACAAAATATAGATTTAAAATTTTCCGGGAATAACTACAAGGCCCAATCCAAGCTCAAATGCAAGCGGGGCATTCCCCGAAAATGATATGAAACAATAATTAACAAACATAACCGGGAAAGCCATGGGTTAAAGGAGTTTGTGCTCGCATGCAATTAAACAAACCGTAAGGTTTATGCTAAAAAAAAACGAGCACACTATTATCAGACTATAATTGACGCCATAATAGCCATCCAAAAGCACTTGTCATAACTAATACATAGGCGACTAAAGCATAAACCCATTTTCCACCAAATTTTGGAGTAGGGATTGAGGATAAGTTTAGTACCGCCAGAAGCATCAGGAGTGTATATATTATTATGGAAAAGGTAGAAGGCGTAAAGAAGCCTTCAAATAGAAATACCAGAGCCAGAATAAGTACATTGTTATCCAGAGCTAATCCTTTATATGTTTTGCTGTCGATAAGGCCATAAACATTAAAGTAAGTCAATCGGATAGCGCTGGCAGCAATAATCACAAATGCTCCGGGTAAAAACCAAATCTTGTAATCACCAAAGCTTAAAAGTACAATGGCAGGCAAAATTCCAAAGCTTACAATATCAATCATGGAATCAAGCTGAGCTCCAAATACACCTTGTACTTTTGTTCTGCCTTTCATTTTTCGGGCGATAATTCCATCGTACCAATCGAACAATACTGCCCATAAAACTGCAATCATTGCCGCCTGAAAATTTCCTTGTATTGCAAAATATATCCCTGTTACTGCACTCAATAAGCCTAAAAGAGAACAAATATTTGGCAGATCTTTTATAAAGCTGAATACGCTTACTTGTTTATTATCATTCATATTACTTGCTTTTTAAATACATAACATCAATTAAGGCCTCAATGAGGGTGTTGTTTTCCTCCTGAGTACGACTGGCGATACGAATGTATCGGTCTGCATCGGGTTGGGTTTTTCCTGCACTATCTTTTATATAAATATTGTGCTCAATAAAAAGACGCTTTGTGACTTGGGGGCCACTTAAAGCTGTATCGGGTAAACGACAATAAATGTAGTTTGCATCGGGTTTAAAAACAGTCATCCCATCAATAGCACATAGCTTTGTATAGAATGCATCTCGATCTGCTTTAACCTTTTCGCAACTATCTTCAAATTCCTGTTTGTATTGGGGGAGTATTCGAAGAAATTCTTCAGCAAATCCATTAATATTCCAAATGTGAATTCCATTACGAACAGCCTTAGCAAAATCTGCGTTTGCCGTTAACATATATCCAATTCTTAGTCCGCATATTCCAAAAGCTTTACTCATGCTCTTGAGTATAGCCATATTCGGATATTTGTCAATATTCTGCTCCAGACTTATTTGTTCCTTGTTATCTGCAAAATCGAGAAATGATTCATCGACAATAAGCATACAATTACCAGGTTTCAGCTTTTCGGCCAATCGGATTAAATCGGCTTTGGGTACTAACATCGAGGTAGGATTATTCGGTGTAACCACAACAGCCATATCAGCACCAACTTTTATAGCTTCGGCTGCAAATTTATCTACATCGAGCTGAAAGGAAGGGAATTCAAGAGGGAATTCCACTACATGTCCTTCTGGTGCAGCATTGGCATATTCATTAAATGAGGGAACAGGAACAATTAATTTTTTTGCCAAACTTCCCGAGAGTATTTTAATAATCTCTGCGGCTCCATTTCCCACAATAATTCTTTCGGCGGGTTGACTGATTATTTCTCCAATAAGTTCGGCAAGTGCATCTTGTGCCATTGGATAATTCAGAACCAAATTGCGAATGTTATCTTTTAAGTGGCTAAATACATCCTTGGGTGGAAAATATAAATTATACAAGTAAGCATGGTCGGTAAAATTGTGCCGGTAATATCCACCATGTTGTTTTGCTATGAATTCGTATTTTTCTTCTTGTGTTATATATTTGCTTTCCATTGTATTTTTATGCTTAATTAAATTACTCCTGTTCCTTATCCTAAACCAACTATGCCATTGCATATTCATGCTTTGCAATCTTTTTCAATTCCTTTGGGAATAATAATTCCGCTTTGGCTAAATCTTTAATGGTATCTATTTCGTACCATGGTTTATGATCAAACGAAACCGATTCAAAAGCTAAACTCTTATTGTCGGTCATTTCAGAAAACACAGTCTCATAGTAACAATTAACACTGCCCGCTTCAATATATTGATTCAGTCGTTTTACAATGGCTTGCCACGATAAAAGTGAAAAACTGTAAATATTAACTGTTTTGTATCGGATATCAGAATAGGAATCAGTGGTTCCTTTTTGAAACTTAGTAACCATATTTGCCTTGTTTACGGATACCGTTGTTCCATTTAGCCAAGGTTGCATAAGAGCTACGGCCATTCTGTCCGGATAAACCATATCATTAAGCAAAGTGGAATTCAACACCAAATCACTTTCGAAAAGTACAAAAGGCTCATTTATTATGTTACGAGCCATCCAAAGCGAATAAATGTTATTTGTAGTTTTATACAAGGGGCTGTGAACGTACTCAATGCTTATGTCTCCCGACTTTTCACCAAGGTAATCCATGATGCATTCTTTTTCGTGACCTGTTACAATTACAAGCCGTTTAAATCCTTGGCTTTTTAAGTTATTGACAAGTCTTTCAAGAATCGATTTATCATTTACAAGAGTAAGGCACTTTGGGGAATTTTGTGTTAAAGGAAAAAGTCGACTTCCAGTACCAGCCGCAAGAAGTAAGGCTGTAGTTATGCGATTTTGACCACAATAATTGTCTGAATCTCTATTCATTTCGTATGTGTTGATACCATCAAAATAAACTAAACGCCCATTACAGCACCTAGCGTACTAATTATTAGTACTCTGATGTTTGGACTAGTTTACTGATAATTCAACTATAAGTATGAAGTCTGCTAATGTGATGATTTTTGCTTTAATAGCTCATCAACAAAATTGATAGTGAATGATTGATACTAAAAGATTTATAATCCTTTTGCAAAGGTACTCTAATAAATAAGAATAACTAATGTTGTGAAAATTCCGATGGGTGTGCCTAAGTACTAAATGAATATTTACATAAGGGGATACCCTGGCTCACGACAAAAGAATGGTTAGCCTATCGGTTATGAATTGGCTTTTCACAGGGAAGGTTGTTACTCATTGGAATAATGAAACATATTTCCAGGATTATCCCGAAATATCATGGAATGATCCATTTATCTTATGGGATTATTTCTTGCCAACTGTACTGATAATTGTTGATAAATAGTTGAAGCTATAAAATGTTTAATGTAAATATTGTTTTAATTTTCATGCTGAAATTTAATCCCAGATTATTGGCCTTTGGGTTTGCCCGGTCGTAGTTTGTCCATTGGTGAAATAAATCCAATGGAGGTTGGGTTATAATCCCTTTATTGGTATAAACCAGGTTGATGTGGGGTTTCTTTTAGTTGTGTACCAATATAACGAGAGGCAATTAATCAGATTAAAATGAAATAATTAGATATGAGAACAATAATTCTTTTATTATTTGCAACTCAATTAACATTTGCACAAGATAAGTTGATTGGTATTATCAATGACAGTGATGGATATGTAAATATTCGAGCTGAGAAAACATCTAATTCTAAGATTGTTGGTGAAATAAAAGAGGGTTACAAATTCTATTATCACAAAGATTTAAATGAAAATTGGTGGCCAATTGAAACAGAGCTAGGCGGTAAAAAAGGGTATGTACATAAATCTAAGATAAATAACTACTATGAAGATAAAGGAGTTTGTCAATGTGAGATTTATGATAACAAAACAGATGAACTTCCAAATCTAAATTTTAAGATTGGTGATAAATCTGGAGTGGTATGCGGATATTTATTACAAAGAAATTCTAAGGAAAAAATCAAGATTGCGGAATTTTCAATAACAGATTGTTCAACGGGGAAAATGATAGAATTCTTTGGAGCTTTGCAAACTTGTTTTGTTGAAATTATGCCCAATGGATTGCAAATTACAGAATTGACAAGACTGCCTTTTGGGAAAGATTGGAATTGGATTGAAACACCATTATCAAAGAGTTTTATTGAATTAAATTCAGAAAATAATTTAGTTCATTCAAAGTCGATTCCTGCATTGGATTATGAATTAGAATCTACCATAATAGAAAGCTTTTTGCTTGACATAGAAAATAGAAAAGGAAAAGGTTGTTATAATGAACTTGAAACTACTATTGGCGGGTTATTAAAATGTGCATTAAATGGAAACGATAAAGCAAAAAAAATTCTCTTTGATTTTGATAATTATATAGGATTTGTTTTAGATGGTGCATATCGTGAATTCTATAATGAATCAATTGCAATATACAATTGGATTAAAGAATAAAATACAGGCGGTAAAATCTAGCTTGCAATCGATGGTAGTGCTTGCACCTACCTGGATTGATTCCGAAAGTTTTCGGAATTGTTGTACTAGGCCCGGGAAAATGTTAACAAGCTAATTTTGATGTATGGATTTTAAAAGCGATTTTGCTTTGTGAATTGAATAAACAGATGATAGCCTAAGACCTGTTTTCATCACTATTTCTTCGATATTTTCACTTTTACGGTAGCGTTTTGTGGCTAAGTGAATACTTTGGAGTAAGCTGCCTCCTGGGATTAAAGATCACCGCCTTTATCGGATCCAATACGACCCTATCAGGTATCATGTGATATTAAAAAGTGAAGCCAATCCGTTTATACCAGAATATGATGGTTAATTCTTTCGAAGAACAAAACTAAGAGAAGAATCAGCGAAATTATGTAAACAAATAACTACATTTGTGACTAAAGAAACGAAACTTAACAGCTGGGTGTCACTTCGCTGTGACCGCTTTAAAAGTGCCTGAGCCGTAAGCGGTTAAAGTCGCACGTACAGTTCTTATGGAGCTTACCCTACCCGGTTGGGTAATTTGGTACGAATTGAAATTATAAACTAATAAACTATTACAATTCAGTGGTGAAAAGCGTTTTAATACCAACAAAAAAGCAATTTAAGAATTGGGTTCTCCCTACGAGAGTTGGGTACATTGCTGCCATTTTAACAATTTTATCGTTGTTATTTACTGGTATTAATCAAGTACTAAACCAAATACCGCTAGCACATGTGAACGAAGAACAAATATTTTATGGAGAGAATACTTTTAAAGTAATGGTTCTTCCATTTAAACAATTTGGATGTAATGGGAATTATGATTGTGGAGAAATATTAACAGAAAGACTTAAAGAATTGAATCGAATGGATTCATTAAATATTGAAGTAAAATATTTAGATATAAATATCACACAAAACTTTGATGATGATTCGGTTCAATTTATTCTAAACAAATATAATAGTGATTTAATTATTTATGGAAGTTATTATACCCAAGATTGTTCAAATAATGATGATGATTTTGCATGTATAAAATACAATACTAAAAAAGGATTAGATTTTGACACTTTTGAAAACATCCAAAAAGACACAAGACAAAAAACAACCTTGTTAGGTTTGAGAGATGGAGAACTTCAAAGTGATATCGATTATTTAATTTACTGGATAGCTGGTAAAGCAGATTTTGAAAATGAGAATTACATTAAAGCAAGCAACAAATTCGAATATATATGTAATAATTCGATTGGAAACTATGGCAATGTTTATGTATATCTAGCAACATGTAATTTCTATTTAAAAAAAATTGATAAAGCTTTAAGCAATCTTGATTCCGCAATTTATTTAAATCCAGATGCGTCCTACGCATATAATAACCGTGGAAATATAAAACGCAAAACAGGTGATTTAGTAGGCGCATTAGAGGATTATAATAGTTCAATATCAATAAATCCATCATTAGCTAGTGTTTATGTAAATAGAGGAATAGTTAAAAAGATACTGGGAGACAGTATTGGAACTTTTATTGACCTTGAACTTGCTTTTAAAATAAATCCAGATAGTTACTTTAACATACTAAATGTCGGTTTTTTTGAGTCTCAAAGTAATCTTGCAAATAGTATTGATTTTTTAAATTATGCAATAAAATTAAAACCAAATGAAAGCCTTGGTTATTGTTTAAGAGGAGATATTAAAAATAGAATGTTAGACTTCAAAGGAGCTATAAATGATTTTAATGAGTGTATAAAAATAAATCCCAATGATGAAAGTGCATATACAAATAGAGGGGTTTCAAAAAAGAACCTTAAAGACCTAGATGGAGCATTAATTGACCATAACATAGCCATTAGTTTAAATTCAAAGTTTGCAGATGCTTTCTGTAATAGAGCAATTATAAAAAGGTTGAAAGGTGATTATAGAGGGGCAATAAAAGATTATAACAAAGCTGAAGGTTTAGGGTTAGATATTACTGAATTGTATTTCAATCGCGCACTATCAAAAGAAGCCAATGGTGATTTGGGAGGAGCTTTAATTGATTTGTATAAAGCTTCATCACTAGACTCAAGTATAAGTGAAATATTTGAATTAAGAGGTGACATTAATCTTAGTTTGGGAAAATTAAAGGATGCAGCAATAATTTACGAGAAAGCAATAGAGTTGAGTCCTGACAATGCTGAATTATATTTTAGTTTAGGTAAAACACTTGAAAATATTGGAGATACCCTAGGGGCTGAAAAAAATTACAAATTTGCAATAAGCATTGATGACAGTCTTGTTGAAGCATTTAATAATCTCGCAGGTATACAGATGGTGAAAGGTGAATTAGAAGATGCTAAAAACAATCTAGATTGGTGTATTCAAATTGAACCTAAATCTGCAATTTCTTATACAAATCGAGCTGTTTTAAAAATGAAGTTTCACAAACCGCATGAAGCACTAAACGATTTAAGTCATGCAATTAGCATAAACCCACAATACGAATTAGCGTATTCACACAGAGGTATGGTCAAGCTTATTTTGAATGATTTAAACGATGCTTTAGAGGATTTCAATACTGCAATTCAAATCAATCCACGTCATGAGATTTCTTATTTGAGACGTGGTGGTGTTTATTCCGCTCTTGGAAATTTAGAAAAAGCAAAAAATGATTTACGAGTATTATTAAAATTATCTCCTGAAAATAGGGTGTATAAGCAAATTTGGGAAGAAATAAGTAATAATAGGGCAGTACATATTCCTGCATTTTAATTTTGAATAAAATAAATAACGACTTGCCAATATATAAGCATCGTTTTCAGCTCCGCTGAATATGTGCTTAGTGTTGAACGTAAACCGGAGGGTTTGTTCGGCGGATAATTAAAAGCAGGTACCCCTTAATCTATTGTGGAATTAAATTATTGAGTGCAGGGCTATTTGCATTACCCGTTGGAGTTGGATTTATGCTTACTGCATATAATCTCAGGAGAATTTTAAATATTGTCGGAATTAAAGTGCTCAGAGAACTGTTTAATCAGCTATTTACCCGTTTTTCAGTTAAAAACATCATTAAACTTGCTATGTCCTCTATTTTAATGTATTTAATTTACAGAGTAAATTGTATACATTATATTTTTATAAGGTTGTATAATGGCTTATATTTGGTCAAATATTAGAAAATAACGGAGGTTTTTAGGCGAACTTCCGTTGGATCATATTTATAATAAATACTGTCCAGACTCATTTTTTGGTCTGAATATATCCTGAAGCAAATCCATTCGACTTTTTGTCGGTGAAATGCATGTTTAGAGACGGATATGACCTTTTTTCTTGCCTTCAATTTGACAAGTATTGTAAACACTGATTAGATAAAAAAAGAGAGATGCAAATTTTTGAAATAGTACTTATAATAGTTTCAACGGCCTACTTAGGGATTAATCGATTTATAAACAAAAAACTCGGTACGAAATATATATTAGGCCTGCTGGTTCTTATTCTAGCGCTGCAATTAATGTTGAATGGATTTAGGTTACAGATGATTCCTGCATATTTAATCTGGTTTATAGCTGTTATCACAGCTTTAAGGCAAAGTGGACATAAACCGAAAATAATCGTCAGGGCGCTTAAAACTATTGGGATTCTTATCATACTGGCTTTATCTATCATCCTTCCTTCAATACTACCAGTCTTTGAATTACCTGAACCACGAGGATCATTTAAGGTAGGTACAGAATTGATTTATGTGAAAACAGATCGAGACGAGATAGTCACAAAAGACCCAAGCGATAAACGAGAGCTTTTGTATAAAATCTGGTATCCAAGTAAAGCAGACGTTTCATCCTTGAAAGGTGAGAAGTTTGTGGATCAAGGTAGCAGGGTTGGTTTTGCAGCAATGTATGGCTTTCCTCCTGCATTACTCAATTATTTGGATCTTGTAAAGACGTTTGTTTACACAGATCTTCCTGTGGCCGATGGCCGGTTTCCTGTATTAATATTTTCTCATGGCTATGGAACACTAGCGACGGGTTACTATGCAATGTTAACGGAACTTGCCAGCCAAGGCTATGTGATTATCAATATGAATCATACCTACGAAAGTTTTGGAGGCAGCTTTCCTGATGGGAGAACAAGCTCTTTTGATGTTGATTATTATATGGAGATTTCAAAAGAATCCAAGGAAGTGGATGAGGCTTTAAATAAAGCATTTGAGAAGGGGCTTGATTTTGAAAGCAGGCATCCTATTATCAAGAATGCGATGAAAAATTATTTTAAGTCCGAAATTCAAGTACGATGGGTTGAGGATGTAAGATTCACTATTGATATACTCGAAAAGTGGAATGCTAAAGGCTTACTTAAAGACAAAATTGATTTTGATAAAATTGGTGTTTTTGGACACTCTGCTGGAGGGGGGGCATCAGCCAATACAGCTATAAACGATAGCAGGGTGAAAGCTGCTGCCAACCTGGATGGAATTGCGTGGGGTAATTTAATTAATACTGGTTTGAATATACCCTTCCTCCATGTTTCTTCTGATAATCCTGCGGGATATAATGATATAAATTCGCATATTTATATCAAAAAAAGTACAGATTGTTTTTATGAAAGTAAGCTATTGAATTCAGAGCACTCAAACTTCATGGATATTCCTTTTATGATCCCAATTCAATCGATTTCAAGGGCAGGAGACATTGATCCCTATCTGGGAACGGAAATAGTCACAAAACTGCTAACTTCTTTTTTTGACAAACATTTGAAAAACCAACCAAACTCTAGCCCTGAGAAAATTGAAGTAGAGTATGAGTCCTTAGAAATGACAGTCTATCAAGGTGATGTAAACCAACTAAAGGTGCTGAGGTAAAGAGTCATGGTTCTGAGTTTTTAGGAAAAGGTAAGCCAAGAGTTAGTCAGGTGAGGATAAAGGAAATGAACTAACGGTAAGCACTGAAGAGGTATTCCCGAAAAAAAAACGGGACAAGCTGAAATAGAGCAATATTCTGTCAGAAGCTGTAAAGGTATGAATGCAATAATATGTACGAAGGATAGCTGATAAATATTTAAATAAACAACTATGAAAAAAGCGTATGTAATTTTATTTATTGTATCAATCAGTATTAACGTATTAGGACAACAGAGCCAAGAAGCAGCTAGTGATACAGCTTATCAGGGAGAATATTTAGGACTAAACTTCCCTGATACAGTACCGGAAATATTTGCCCCTGATTTTATATCAGGAAAAGGAAGAATGCATTGTTTCCCTACTTTTTCAGCTGACCATAAAGAAATTTATTGGCAAATATTGCCACCTAAAATAATGACAATTAAAGAAGTTGATGGGAAATGGACAAAGCCTGAGCAAGCAATTTTTTCCAACAGTAGAAATAATCAAGCTCCATTTATCGCCTATGACAATACAATTTATTTTTCGTCTTCCAGGCAGGGAGGACAGGGTAGTTTGGATATTTGGTACCTAACAAAAAACAACGGTAGATATAGTGAACCTAAAAATATTAGTGCAAAAATTAATACAGAGAAAGCAGAATCCCAGCCCACGGTTTCTAAAAACAGGACTATGTTTTATGCTGGGTCTGTTGAAGGGAAGCGATATAATAGAGGGATTTATTTTTCTACTTATGAAAATGGAGAATATAATGAATCAATACGTCTACCCGAACCAATTAATTTAATGGATACGTTAATACTGGATTATACACCATTTATCGCACCCGATGAAAGTTATCTTCTTTTTTGTTCCAACAGGCAAAATCCTGAAATAGAATTGTGTCATATTTATATCTCATTCAAAAATAAAAATGGAGATTGGGGAGAGCCTATTGATTTAAGTGATAAAATGGAATTTAAAGAGAGTAGTAAATTTCCATATGTTACCCCTGACGGCAGATTCTTGTTTTTTAGTAGTGGAGAAAATTTGTATTGGGTTGATTCAAAAATATTAGAGAACAACGGAGGTTTTTAGGCTTATTACAGATCGATACTAAATATTCATATTACGATGAAAAACCAAATTCCAACTTTAACAATTATATTGCTTATTACGCTGGGATTAGCGGGCTGCAAGCAAACTGACACAAAGGATGAATTTATCACCGTTGATGTAACCAAAAGTTATCCAGAAAAGGAGCTGATCCTTCAGGATTTTATTGATGTGGAATACATCCCATTGGAAACGAATGAAGAATTTATTACCCAGGGTGAAATAATGGCAATAGGTAACAAATTCATATTAGCGAAAAACTGGAGCAATGATGGGGACATCTTTGTCTTTGACAGGAAAACCGGCAAAGCATTACGAAAGATAAACAGAAAGGGCGAAGGTCCCGAAGAATATAGTCATATAACTGATATTGTCCTGGAAGAGGAGAACAATGAAATATTTATCAATTGTTTATCATTGAAAAAGATAGTCGTGTATGACTTATCTGGCAACTTCAAAAGAAGTTTTAAATGTGCTGAAGATATTAGATATAATGAGGTATATAATTATGATACAGACAATCTAATTTGTTACAATGAGTTTGCATCTTTTAAATATGGAGAAAAGAGAGGTAGTGTATCTTTCCATATGATTATATCGAAACAGGATGGGAGTATTACCAAGGATATTTCAATTCCTTTTGATGTAATTAAAGCAGCCAATGTAACAGACGGAAATATGATAGTTACAACTTCTGTGAACCCAATAACTCCATATCATGACACCTGGCTACTTGTTGAGACATCTACTGATACGGTTTACAACTATATTCCCAAAGAGAATAAATTAACTCCGTTTCTGGTAAAGTCTGCTACAGCAAATCCTGAAGTGCTTCTTTCCATGGGTGCGCTTACTGAGCGTTATTATTTCTTTAAAACAAAAAAAAATGAATTTGACTTTGCAAGCAGACGAGGATTCTCAAGTAGCGTTTTAATGTACGACAGACAGGAAAATGCCATATTCGAACCTACTGTAATCAATAGAGACTTTGTAAAAGGAGAATCTGTGGATATGATTTCGCACCCGCTAAATAATGAAATTGTTGCCTTTCAGAATTTGGAAGCCCCAGACCTTGTTGAGGCCTATAATAATAACGAATTGCAGGGCAAATTGAAAGAAATTGCCGTTGAATTGGATGAAGTATCAAATCCTGTGATCCTGGTGATGAAGTATAAAAGTTAATAAAGCCCGAACCGCTAATATCTAGCGTGCATCGTTGGCGTTCGTAAGAAGATCATTGCAATACCTGCTTTCAGGTTTTTGTCATGGATTAAAAACTGATTAATTATACGACAAAAAAGAGAAACAAAATGCACATTAGAATTATTACAACAATGGCCCTGTTCTTTTTAATCCAGTCTCTTCAAGCTGATTGTCCACATTGTTTTACAGCGATAAAAGTCCGGTTGGAATATGTTGGTGGACAGACAGAGGAAGTGTATATGAAATTTTTCAGGTCGTATGAGTTGGAACGTGATGAGCAGCGGCCAGCGGTGGGGGAAGATGTTAAGCCGTATTTGTCATCCGGAAAGGAAACGATCTTTGTTGTGGATACGATTTATCATATTAAACCACATTTCAGGATTGTTGAAAAAGAGAACATCCGGGAAGTAGCGATTCAGCAGGTAGAGTCAATCAAGTTGATTGCATGGACCGAGGTTGGGGGAGCAGGTGAATTGCCCAGATTACCACATGAGTCTATTCAGAGAATTATTAAGAGTGATACCTTGCTTACAACATCCAGAGAATATACGTGTTTTGATAACTATTATATCTATCCAAATGGAGATTTGAGTAGAAAGCAATTCGATGCGTTTATTCAGTTTGCTATCGATTATTCAGAAACTAATCCGACGCTAAGTCGAAGTTTAATACAGGGAGAAACATTTCGGGAACAAAGTGAAAAGAAAGAGTCTGTATTAGAAATTATGGACTGGGCTTTTGATGATTTTTATCAACAGGTTGATCGCCGTATAAAGGATCGTGTTGGTTGTGATTTTTCTCCTAAATTTCACACTTATTTTACTCAACAGAAGTCTGCTTTACGGCTTAAAAAAGATTACTACACCTTATTGCAATACTATCTGAAAACAGGAAAGACTGAAGAGCTTATATCATTTGTGGATGAAAATGTTAAGGATGATAAAATTCATGAAGTTATGATTACTAAACTTTCCCAAACAAGTGATTCTGTTTTGGAGATGTGTCAGACGGTTAAATACCTGGCCAGAAAATATGAATCCACACTTCACTCTTTAGGAATAGATGGTTACTTCCTGAAGATCATGGAAGATAATGGTGTTATTACTTTGAGTGTGTCATTAGATTAGGTGAAAGGCTGATTTTAACAAATGAATAATTGATTCAGATGTTTATGTCATTAAAGTGGGGGTATTGGTGTACAACTCTGACGGGGTTGAATATCCAAGCTCTGATTATTTCCAAAATCTTTTCTCCAGGTAATAATTACTAAATAGTTAGTTTTGAGAATGTAATTTCTGGATTGGAATTGTGGTATACGCTAAAGATATATATCTTTGTAGTAAAATAGTATATACTATGAAGAATGTTTCTTTAAAAATAGATGATACAATTTTCTTGGAAACAGAGGAGATTTTATCAGAGCTTAAAAAGCCCCGAAATCGTTATATCAATGAAGCAATAGACTACTACAATAAGTTGCAGTCGAGGTTGATACTAGAAAAGAAACTCCATATGGAATCAGATATCGTGAGTGAAGATTCCATGTCTGCGTTAAGAGATTTTGAGGAGATCGATTATGTTGACTAAGCAATATGAAATCTGGCTGGCAGATTTGAATCCCCGGATAGGAACGGAGCCTGGAAAGACTCGACCTGTCATAGTTATGCAGACAAATCTTCTCAATAAAATCCCTCATCCATCCACAATTATTTGTCCTATAACCACTAATGTGAAACAAGGAGCTCAAATATTAAGAGTTCAGTTAAAGAAGGGACATTCCGGTTTGCGACAGGACTGTGATATTATGATCGATCAAATTCGGGCAATCGATAATAAGAGATTGATAAAACGAATAGGAGTACTTCCGGAAGAATTAATTCTGGTTGTTAAGGAAAATATTGGTATTGTCCTGGAGATGGGATCTATCTAGTGTATTCAAAAAAGCAGACGATGTCTGCAAAATTTGAAGAAGGAAATTTGGCAGGCATTTATCAAACTGTATTACCGAGCAATGAATAATTACAGAAGTTAATGAGAATAAAGAATAAGAGTTCTATCCATGTAATCTCCCCAAATAATTTCCCCAATCCAAAACAAAGGAATATATTCGCGATTCCTTGTATTTAATGATATAGCATATTTAGTTAAGCCCTGAAACGTGAATAAACAAACCATGAGAAAAGTGTATACCGATCGGTTGATAATCCTGATTTTAGTTTTGTTGTTGTTCCCCATGAAATTTTATGGAGCTTCGGTTGCTGTTAAATGTGTGATTAGTGGAGTTGTTCAGGACCATAAGAATGGAGAAGGATTACCTTTTGCTTCGGTACAGGTTTTGACAACAAGCGATTCAAGTCTGGTTAAGGGAACCATGACCGATGCATATGGTAAGTATGTGATTAAAGATATGCAGGCGGGTGAATACCTTGTAACGGCATCTTATATGGGGTACTCAGAAAAGAAGAAGGAGCTGAGTGTGCAGTCGCGGAAGGTGAACTGTGATTTTCTGTTGGCTCAGAAAAGTATTTCCCTGGCAGGGATTTCGGTAACTGCCGAGCAGGAGTTGGTTGAAAAGACGATTTATTAATTATCATAATGAACAGGAACTTAAAGAGCTTTTTGGTGTTTATTTTGTTGTGAAACCAATGTAAGCCTGGATTCAATACGTCAGTTTAAACTCTTTTTTGAAGTAAATCTATCCTACGATTGGAACGAGTTTTATTCAAAAACAAAATTTTCTGAAGATTCAATATATATCATATCCGGTCATTCAGGACATCATTCGGGTGAAAATGGAAAGCTTTTTCCGGATCTGTCTTTAATTTCAACGGCTTCTAATATACTGGAACGTATAATTATTAAAGTTTGGTGTGAAACGGCGATGTTAATTTAGACGTTATTTTTCTAAATTTATATTGGATCTGTTTGAGTGTTTTTTGTTGTAGGTTGTTTTGATATATCGTATGTTTGTTTTTGTCTACCAATTAAAATAGTAATAAATGAGAAGCACCATTTTGTTCCTGATATTGACAGCTACCCTGTGTTCTTGTCAACTGAAAAATGAAAAGAAGGATAAAGCCCAACCCAAACAACAGTCAGTAGTGATTGATTCCATCATTCCCAAAAAATTATGTCCTTTAGCAGAGGGGGAGTTAATTGTTAGCGAAGAGGATTTTGGACAAGTTATCTCCTTGGAGGGAAAACCTCATGAAGTTGATAAGTTTTTTAGGGTAAAAGAGTGTCAGATGCTTTCATCAGATAGCTTGCTGATTGTGAAGAACGGGAATGATTCATTCAGCTTTATGGCTTTTTCGTTACCTGATTTTCAGTTTGTAAAATCTTTTGGGAAAAGAGGAGAGGGACCGGGTGAATTTCGATTGCCATATTTAGTGAAGGATGAAAGTGGAGCCTTCATATGTTTTGTTTATGATAGAGGGAGTGATAAATTATATTCAGTTAACAGAAATTTTGAAGTAGAAGAATTACCAATAGAGTTAGAGAGAAACAAGGACACTTATTTTGATAAACAACCTTATGGGGTGTCTTCAAATGAGTTTCTTTATGTGGAATCAATAAAACAGGGAAAAGCAGTTTTTCATGTTCAGGTAGATAAAGACACCACAAAAACTGAATTATTGAAGAAACTTGCGTTTTCGAACCAGCATAAGAATTGGGCAGCGTATATCGGTGATTTTGGTGTAAATGCCAGTAAACAACGCTTGGTTTTTGCTTATAAATATTTTAAGCGATTGGTATTCTGTGATATTGAAAATATGACCTCCAAAGTCGTTGATTTTGAGTCCGAAAAGCAGAAGAAAAGAGGGAGTGCAATATCTGTTATGTCTCCCGAAAATATTACCCATTATTGGGGAATGTCAGTTCAGGATGACCATGTGTATGTGCTGTATTCAGGTCGATCACCGATAGATGTGTCGAAAGAATTGAGGAGTTCTTCAGGATATATTTACATTGAAAAGTTTGACTGGAATGGCAATCCGGTGGCAAAATACAAATTGGATAACTGGGGGTATTTTTGTGTAGCAGAAGATGAACGTACGTTATACCTGGCTTCGACTACCGATGAGTATCCGTTTTTGAGTTATCAACTTCCATTGGTTTCACAATAAACTGCTCTGTATGCATCAATCAACTCAAAATAAAACTAAACACAATAAATATGCTCCCTACTGGGCTGTTGCAATGTTTCTTTTCGGGCTAACCGGCGTTGCAACTACCTGGTTTAAAGTGGGAGGTTTTTGGAATGGATATGTGCTGGATATTATGGGGCCGGCATGGAATTATATCTTATTTCGTGGGCTTTTTACTGCTTATTCAGAAAATGCCTGGAGACGGTTTTTTACTCCCTGGCGGACTTTTTTGATTTTCCTGTTTGTGAGTTTTGGGATTGAAGGGATGCAGTATTTTGAGATCTATGATGCTACTTTTGATCCCTGGGACCTGGTTTCGTATGTTTCTCTTTTGGTGCCTCTGTTTATTTTGGATCTGATACAATCTAATTCTTCAGCTACTTCTTTTAGTCAAGATTAAGAAAAGTAATTTTCAGGAATTGGATTTTTGTTTGGTTGTAATGGATGAATAAACACAACTAGAATATCTCTGGGGGTAATAATGACTTATATTTGAGCATTCAAAGTATTTAAACATGTAAAATATTGTCTTATCAAGCACGCCAATTAAAATACAGCATGAGGGAATGAAAATATTCAATCACAGTTCCGAGAGATTACATGGTCTGGATCACTTAAGAGCCATTGCAATTATTCTAGTAATGATTTTTCATTTTGGACGTGGGATTCCATCATGGTTGGAACCGGTTAAACAAATTGGCTGGACTGGAGTGGATTTGTTTTTTGTGCTGAGTGGATTTCTGATCGGTTATCAGTTACTGAAAGAAGTGAAAGATTCTGATTCTATTTCTTTCAAACGATTTTATATCAAGCGGTTTTTCAGGATTATCCCCACTTATTTGGTGGTGCTAGTAATTTATTATTCCTTACCAACCCTACGTGATGGGGCCGGTTTGCCACCATTATGGAGGTTCTTAACCTTCACTCAAAACTATGGATTGGATGCTCAGACTCAGAATACATTTTCTCATGCCTGGTCATTATGTATTGAAGAACAGTTTTATTTATTGCTGCCTATATCCATTACATTATTCTTTAGATTTAAGTATCAAAAGGCTACACCCTATATTCTCCTGGGATTGGTAGTCATAGGTTTTGTCCTTCGGTTTTATAGTTGGAATGAATTTATAGAACCGTTTATTGAGAGTGGTGATCGACGGGGAAAGATTTACGGATTTATAGAAAAGATCTATTATCCGGGCTACAACCGGATGGATGGTCTGTTGGTTGGTGTTGGAATTGCGGCGATTTTTAACTTTAAATTGAAGCTTAGAGATTTCCTGGTAAGACATAGTAACATACTCCTGATAGTTGGCTTGGGAGTATTCCTTATAGCATATCATGTCTGTGAAAGTTTTATCTCATACAGGACCGCTATTTATGGATTCCCGTTGATATCCCTTGCCTACGGTCTGATTGTTTTGGCAGCAGTCAGTCCAGGTTCTATTTTGTACAAATTAAAATCGAAGCTGACCTTCATTATTGCAACATTATCTTATGCGGTTTACTTGTCTCATAAATTGGTTTATTATTTGGTGAAACATGGTATTAGTGAGTTGGGAATAGAAATCAGCAGCGCATGGGTTTTCTGGATTTGTATGATAATGGCTTTGATTGCCGGTTTGGTTTTGCATGTAATTATTGAGAAGCCATCACTGAGATTTAGGAAACGGCTATTGAATTCTGAGAATAGTGAATCGGGAAACATCTTGCTGAAATATCATGGAATTAATGGAGATAAAAAGGGGAGAGGATAGTATTTCGTAAATCTGAAACCAACCCTGTTTATCACGGACTTTAATTAATTGAAAGAATAATTGGAGAAAGAGACCGTTCACTTCCGTCGGGTCCAAGGGCTACAATATTATCAAAAAGGATTTTCATGCCTCGGTTTGTCATTTTAATTTGCTTGATCATTTCTTTAGTCAAGGCATCGCTATCGGAAGTGAATTGGTACATGTTAAAACCTCTTTGGATGGTCATCCTAAAGGAAATGACTTTAAAAGAATAATCGAATTCGAAATCAATAGGCATTTTGGGGGTAATGGCTCCGGCGGCAATCAGAATGTCTTTATTGATGAAACCTTCATTTTTATTGGCTATCAGGGCTGTTGGGGTCGGGAGCTGCTTTACACGAAAGATCTTATGACCTATGTTCCGGAGGTTTCCCTGCAGGTAGGCTTTAACTTTAATAACCGCTTCCTTATCTCCAGAGGGAACATTTACGATCCATTCGTCGTTATTTGGGTTAGGATGTAAAGTCCCGCAGGAAATGGAACAGACTATTTTTTCACGGGCAATACCAGGAACAGAGATGGATACGGGATTGTTAACCCCGATATATAGCACATTCATATTCGTTGCAGAAACGGTAAGGGATGGTCGTTCTACAACATATTCATTATTGAAGTGGTAGTGGTTGGTTTCCCCTTTGCTGTTTTTCACACAGACAATACCAGCATAGTTTTTCACACCTACCGAATGTGCCGGCAAATTCAGATTGATTTTACCACTCTTACTTTCAAGTAGTTTAGCCTGATCGAGTTGAGATTCTTTTAAGGAATCGGTTCCCTGCATAAAATATACCATCGGGCTTTGGCTGGTGTCGTATGCAGCAACGATAATTTCTGCTGAATAGGAATCCCCCGAAAGTACATAGTTACTTTTTGGAAGGACCCTTGCATCAATCTTGTCATACTTGTAATCATCGGCTCCGATAGCATTCATCAGGGTATTGATAACATCAAATTCAGCGGAGTATACTTCGGTGATCATTTTATTGAGGATGGTGATATTAGCCACCTGGATAGTGTTATAGAAATAGTGCATTTCCCAACTTTGTTTTTTTCCATCAGCATCATAGTAGGCACTGTCGGTGACCAGTCCCAGATTTAGTGTATTGCTGTATTGCGGGCCAACCATTTGCATCATTTTGGACCGGAACTCATCAATCCGTTCGCGAAGCTCTATACCTTTACTCTTAGTTCCATCGGTCGTGTTCCCAATAAATATTTCATTCGATATGCTGTAATTGTCTTTTTTCTTAAGTTTCCACATCGGAATAATCCGGGCGGAATCTTCTGGAATACCTTCTGATTTGCAGATCAGTTCAGTACGTAAATCTTCAATGTAATTTACCATTTCAATGGAAAGCGATTTCACTTCTTTCGCCTTTTCCCAAAACGGACGTACTTCATTTTGATTGAGGGCGTACATCTTCTCAAAAATCGAGTAAGAGTTTTTCAACTTTCGATCAAAGTTTTCATTGGTCAGTTCTGCACTTTCATTCACAACAACAAAGGCTTCAATCACTTCTTTGGAAACATTCAATGCCAACAGCGCGGTGAGTACTAGGTACATCATCGAAATCATGCGTTGCCGTGGTGTTTCTTTTGTTCCTGCCATTTGTTTGTTTTTTTTTGAAGACCCGAAGCACCGGGCGGTGCTTCGGTCTTCAGGAATACGTCCCTCAACTGTATTCCCACCCCATTGTTCCTTCTTACAGTGTCAATTACTGTTTTTTATTATTGTGTTATTGTATACTGTACATATATAGTATACGCCCCGGGTTCAAGCAGGGCATAATCCTTAATTTCAAACGAAAAGGTTAGTTGATGTCCTTCATTTTTTCCCGATCCGGTATAACTGGTGCCAATATTTTCGATAATTGTACGAGGCATATGTGATACAGATACCTTTCCTGTGGAATTTCCTGGTTTGCCTTTACTGAGCCCTTTATAGGGACTGGCTTCTATAAAAACTTCCACGCCTTCAGGTATGTTTCCTGAAGCTATTTCTACAGCGATGGAGGCCGTTGGTTCATTATTTTTTATCAAGGTGGTATAGTTTAACCACTGTGAGTCATCGGCAATTATTCGAGATGGAACTCCGGCGGTATATACAGAAGTCATATCCAGGCTGATTGCTTTTCGATTGGATATGGTAAAGGTGTTTTGTGCACATAATGTCATGTGTACAAGGAAAAGCACTGTTATTATAATTAATGGTTTTATGATTTTGGTTAATATCTGCATGCTTAATTGTTTTTTGGTTTATGAAAACCACTTTGAAAGCGGATCTTTCGTGAGATTTTTTTGATTTTCACCTTACACTGTTTATTTTGCCCCGGTGCTAATTCAATTTGAAATTGATCATTTTGTAGTTGATAGCCTTTAGGAATTCCTGATTTGTAAACCTTTACCAACCATGAGCCCGGGCGCAGGTCATCAAAGCGGAAAGTTCCTTCTTTATTACTGAAAACACGGAAAACTTCGTTTGTGTTTTTTGCCTCAATGATCAGGTTTTCAAGTTGTTCTTTTACGGGGATAAATCCTTTTTTACCTGAGTTGGCATCTTTTTCAATAATAATTGCTCCTTGTATGGAGGATGATTTTGTCAAGGCTAGCTCGAAGTGGTTTTGCTGTCCGGCAACAATTTCAATCTTGTATGGGCCCGGAGTTTCAGCAATGGCATTCAATCCTGTTTTAGAATCATCTACAATCAGTAGATAAGAGCCGGTTTTTACGACGGGAAATTCAAAGTTTCCATGTTCGTCGGAGACCGTTATGTTTCCGGCCAGAGAAAAGATGATTCCCTGGATATTATCCACCCCTTTGTTGATTATCCGCCCCTTCAAACTACCGATATTATCCTTTTTGGAAACCGGAACATTGATGGTATAAGTGTATCTTAAGCCAGCATGGAATTGTTTGTTGCTAACGGAGTTTTTGAGCAGATTGTAATTGGTTGTTAATCCCAATTCATGTTTAGGATTTGGGCTGAAATTAACATTCAGAGTGAATAAACTACGGTCGCGGTAATATTCCTCCAGTTCGTAATTGTTCTGATATTCAAGTGTGATATCCAGTTTGTTTTTCCAACTACTGTGAATGGAGCCCCCATAGTATAACGCATTCTGCTGGGCTTGAGAATATTGTTTGTTGGAATGGTAGTTGGCAAATGCATCTAACGACAGGTAATCGTTGAGTTGTACAGACAAGCTCCAATGGGCTTTGAAAACATTTCTTAATCCTTCTTCGTACGAAAGGAGAAAGTTCTCGGTTTTGCCCATCTCTCCGTACATGTTTGAGCTGAACTTCTTTATTCTATTCTGCATTGAAAGCCTGACAATGTATTCTTTATAGTTGAAAAGTTTTTCTTCCATCCGGTCTTCACGGGCACGTTCATAAGCCCCAACACCAATGTTGTGGTTGGGATTGATTCTGTACATCGCCGACAGGCTCATGTTTTTACTGAAAGGAGCGTTAGAAAACAAGGTGTCGGCAGCGATATTGGAATGATTGAAATTGTAATTAAAGCTGAGATTGACTTTTCGTTTTATGCGAACAGAAAATCCGGTAGCCATGAAGCGGGTGTTGGAAAAATATCCCGGAAACTCCGGATCGGCCATGGTATAATTAACAAATGTTCTCATCTTGGAATACTTCAACTTCAAGCCGGTTTTAAGGGCTTTTGAAAAAGCACCATTTTGCGTTCCTCCGGCTGTTTCCAGTTCGATGCTTCCCCAGGGCCAGGGAGAAAATCCAGTTGTCAGAGAGACTAGTTGTGCATTCTGATTGTTTCTGTAAGTTTTGTTCAACAGGCCGGCCATTAAACTGAATTTCTCACCTGAGGAATAGCTGGAGTATATGGATGCTACCTGTTTTAATTCAGGGTAGAATCGTGGAAAGTTTACAAAAGAACCGAACTTGAACCGGTTAATTTGGTATTCAAGCCGGGCACCACGACCACCTCTCGATGATTCTGTGAGATCGGTGAAGCGGTAATTGTGATCTCCAACAACCATATTTAATCTGGGTGATGAATAGGATAAATAATACTCATCGCTTAATCCTAAGCTAGGATCACCCTTTCGGTCTGGACCCCGAAAATGAAAATCAAGACTGCGTTCTCTTTTTTGAGAGATCATTCCGCTTCCCCTGATATCAAACATGGCTCCATAAGTCCTTTGGTTATCTTTATTTCCCGAAACGAACATTCCTGAAATTTTTACAGGAAACCGGTTCCATGCATCAAACTTCACCTTGCTGGAAGGAATGATATCATAGATGCAGGATACTGTTGAGGATTCATCCGGTTTTTCAATAATTGAAGCTGTCAGACTGATGCTTTTACGGGTGTTGTATAGAATGTCTTTATTGGAACAGGCTGGTACCCGAACCAATACATGTGAATCGGGGGGGATTGTATAGGTGGTTAATTCAGGATTGGAATTATTTATAATACTGGTCTGGATATTTGCTTCCACATTCGACAGGTTTTCAATCATAAATTCCACTTCCAGAGAATCACCCGAAAAAACATATTCCGGCGATTTAGTCTTTTTTACCTGAATCTGATACCGGGGTTTTATTCGAACAGGCACTTCAACGGAACCGATTAACCTGTTTTGTTCCCTCTCAAAAGCATCAATTCCAATAGTGTAATCACCCACCTTTGTTGACTCCATGGCATGAAAGCTTAGAATCTTAAGTGCTTTTCCCGATTCTTCCACCATAACAGAAGTATAATCCGTTAGCTGACTCCAGCCTGGAGGTGTATTAATCTTAAGGTGGAATTCCTTTGGGCTATCACTATTGTTGATCAGCATGAGAACGATATTGGTTGTTGATCCTGGTTCAAGGGCCTTCTTGTTCTTTGTTATTAGCTGTATCTCTAAATCAGCATTACTAGCTAAGCCTGCCAATGAGATTAACAGATATGATGTAAATACCGAAAGTTGTTTCCACATCTACATGCATTTTATAACAATTCAAATAGGCTGATTTGTGTCTTTTTTCCAGTTGAAATTAATTTAGCATTAGAAATAGAGTGTATACTCAATTCCAAAAACATCTTCATCCTTTCCGGCAGCTATAATCAAAGCCTGGTAAGTTTGCCCTCCTTCAAGTTCTTTTAGTTCGAGTCGGAAGCGCGAAGAGGTACCTGGGTATAATCCTTTTTTTGATGCTTTTATGATTTTTGCAGATTCTCCAGCTTCGTTAAATAATTCAATAGAAACTTCAGGTGCGATATAATGCTCACCGGTATTAATCAGATCTACAGCCAGAAACAGGTTTTCTCCTTCATGAACGAGTGTTGGAGGTAAAAACTCCAGATTCCCGTTCCCTTTATTACCTATTTCGTTGATGATTTGAATAGCATAGCGGGTAATCGTATTAATATTCAGGTTTCCTGTTAATTCAGGGTTGATGGGATTAACACCTTCTACCATAAGTACACTCCAATAGGTGCCTTTTAATGAGTCGGCTTCAGGGATTGTAATTTCGTATTGAATATAGCGTGTTTCATTTGCCTTCACAATAGTCGACTTTGGACTGAAATTAATCCATTCAGCATTGGATCGGGGATGCGAAACAGGCTCGTTATAGAATGTATAATCTTCAAAGTTATAGAGTAAATCAGTTTGATAAATCTTCACTTCCTGATCATAATCTTCACTGTTCTGAATCTTTATTTCACCTTTAATTACATCACCTGGCATACCCTCGATGATATGTTTTAAACTACCTAATACTTCAATTGAGGCCATGGATGTAAATGGAATTATGCCTAGTAAGAAGTATATAATTAAACGTTTAGCTGCTTTCATATTTCCCCTTTTTTAATAAATTTCGCCATGATGGCTTTCCCGAAGGATTGATTCATACTGGAATTATATTTTCCCTGATAATTCCAGTTGTTTTATAAAACGAGGTTATCTGGAAAGTGCAGGTATTTCTTTGTACTGAAAATCCCAAAACTATACGATCCAGACAACCTCAGATGTCTTTACTCTCAAAGACATAACTATAATTAAACCATTGAAGAAACTATCCCAGTCCCATGATACTTCGTAAATCAAACAATGGATTCTATTATTCTAATAACTAACTCTTTGAAAGTAATATGGCTTATAAGGTTCCTGCTGATAAAGTCAGGGTTACGGTAACCACAGTACTTCCTGTTGCAACAAGGTTTTCATACGAGCCTGGTACTGTAGCCCAGGTGTAGCGGAGGTTATATCCATCTGTAGCTCCGGTACCTGTATAGCAACTCCCAATAGCTGATACGATAGGTTGATCAACTTGTGTTAGTACAAGTTCGGATGCACTGGTGCCCAGATTTCCATCTGAATTTGATGGATTTGGATCTTTGGCGAAAACGCTTAAAGTTGTACCTGAAGGTACGTTGGCATCTACCTTTGCATTCAAGACACGGGTTTCGCCACTGGCGATAATTGAAGAAACAACTACATAAGATGTTGAGTCCGATTTACTGGATTCAACGGCCTCACCGGCAACGTTGGTTGTTAATTCCAATGAGATTCCTCCCTGTGATGCTGAGACCAAACAAAGTTCAGGCATGCCTAACGTGATATCTTGAGTTGTTGTAGCCGGTCCCTGTGCCCAAATATTTGTGTTGATAAATACAAACAGACCGATCAGGCTGATTATTAAAGTCAATTTTTTCATAGTACTGACATTTGATTAACCATTCCCCCTGCTGTGGAAGTTTACTTGCTGTAAGATCCTGGTTTACATCAAGCAATAATGGTTGGTTATTATTCTTGTTTTAGTTTTAATTATTCCTGGTACATGGGTAAAATTACATGAATTCGCGGCCCTGGAAATAGGCGTAATGCTGAAATTTGGGTTATAAATTCTGATATATGGGTAAGGAATTCTTACTAATTTCCGTCATGTGCTGTTATGGTCAGAACGATGGTTATTGGAGTGGGATTCGTGCTTGCTTCAAGTAAATGGTAACCATTCACCGGGTCGGTAGGTCCCCAGTTGTATGTGAGTTGGTAGCCATCGTTATACCCTGTGCCTGTATAGCAACTGCCAATTTCATAAATAAGTAGTTGGTCGAAGTTACTTAGTGTTATGGGGGCGGCAATGGGATAACCTAGTCTGCCTCCACTATTGGTTGTGGTACAGGGAGCTGCTTTCATCGTTAATGTAGTTCCTGAAGGAATCGTCCCTGCGCTGATTCGGGCAGTGACTTCCCGGTTTGTACCACCTGGAACCAATGAGGATATTTTTACAAACATATCGGAGTTAGATACTGAACTTACTGCTGAACCAGCGGTATTTGTTGTAAGGTTCAGAGCAACAGGGGCATGGTTGGTTTCAATCAGGCTGAAATCATTAACATGCAGGGTGATAATATCACCAGCTGTAAAATCCTGAGCTTTTAAAAGGGCAGAGGAAAACATATAGCTGAATGAAATAATAATTATCAAAACTAATCGTCTCATAGTGATGTATTTCCTGTTGATTGAGCAAAACAGATCGATAGTGTTCCAGTATCGAGATGTAAAACTATAAAACATAGGGGGTGCATCAAATAGGTGATTTACTGAAACAAGGGTTCGAAAAACTGATATTTAAAAATTGTTATTCGGTTGATGTGATTGTATAGGTAACAGCTATCTGGTATTCGTCTTTTCCAAAAATACTTTTTGAGTATCCTTCGATATTTTCCCAGGAATACGATAACTGATGTCCTTTGTTGATACCCCGTCCGGTGAAGCAACTTCCAATTTCTGTTATGATGCTTTGCGGATACCAAGAAAGTTGAATCTTTCCCATGGGGATTCCCATTTTTCCAGCACCAGCACCAATATCCTTTCCGGTTTCCACGTTGATGACAGAACCGGCAGGTAAATTGCCAGAACTGATATGAACGGTGATATAATTTGTGGATCCACTTTCCACAATTGAGGAATAATTAATCCATGTTTTATCCTCGGTTGTTGGCGTGATCAATTGTTCAACCTGATTCGGGGAATTAAATGTTATCAGGTGGTCACCTCCTTCAAAATCTAGCAGAGCAATGGCTGGAATTGAAACCGTAATAGGGATTTCCACCTTTGGGTTGTCTTGCGAAAACCCTGTAAGCGAAATCATGATTCCTATTAATGCTATGAAAAGTCCAGCTTTGTTCATGTTTTATTCCTGCTCTGTTAATTGAGTCAATTTCAAAATTACAATTTATTATAAACTAATGATACCCTGTTTTAGAGCATATTTCACCAAGTCGGCCGTTGTTTTTAATTCCAATTTTTCCAGAATATTTTGTTTATGAGTACCAACAGTTTTAACACTGATAAACAATGTGTCAGCTACTTCCCTTGCGGTTTTACCTTCAGCAAATAGTTTAAGAATCTCAAATTCTCTTTGCGTAAGTTTTGGATCATGAACAGGAGGTTTATCTTCTTTACCAAGATAATCCTGCAAAATGATTTCAGTTATTTCTTCACCGAGATGTTTTTTTCCACCATAAACATTTTGAATGGCTTCAATCAACTGGTCGTAGGTGCAATTTTTAAAAACATATCCAAAAGCTCCGGCCTCAAGCATCTCTTTGATGTACTGACTGTCGGCATGCATCGAAAGGGCTATTACTTTTATCTCAGGTTTTTCTTTACTGAGGATTCGGGTAGCTTCAACACCTTTCATTACCGGCATACCGATATCCATAATTACGATATCAGGATTAAATTGTTTGGCTAGTTCAATTGCTTCTTTGCCATTCTCGGCCTGAGCCACAATCTCAATTTCTTCTGCGTCGGAAAGCAGGTTAACCAGGCCTTCACGGAATAATTGATGATCGTCTGCTATAAGTATTTTAATTGTCATATGTTACTTCTTGAGAAACGGGGAACGTTATGATAGCTCGGGTTCCCATATTGGTTTTTGAATTAATTTCCAAAGATGCCTGTAGTGATTCCAGGCGTTCTTTGATGCTGAAAAGCCCAAATCCGCTCATTTGATCCCCGTCATTTTCAGGTTTGTAGCAAAAGCCTTTGCCATTGTCAACGACTGCAATGTACAAATGATTTGAATCTTTATCCACCTCTACACTGATAAAATCACATTCAGCATGTTTGATACAGTTTGTCAGTAATTCAGAAATCGTACGGTATAGCAATATGCGGGCATCATTATCTATTTGTGGAATATCTTTATTTGATTTGAAACTAGTATCAATACCTGATTTTTCTTTTATAAGATTCAGTTTCCAGCGAATGGCAGGGATTAATCCTAACTCGTATAAAATGGGTGGGCTCAAGTCATAGGTAAGTGATCGTGTTTTTGTTATTGCATCGTTAATCAGGTCAGAAGAATCGCTGAGTTTCTTTTTTGTTTTTTCAGGTAATTCCACTTTCGATAAAGAAGTCAGTTTCATGCGAGCAAGAGAAAGCGTTTGTCCGATCCCGTCATGCAGATACCCGGCAATGAGTTTGCGTTCTTTTTCTTCGGCTTTAGTTAAAGATGAATTGAGTGATTTTAATTGCTTTTGATAGGCCAAAATTTCATTTTCAGTTTCTTTCTGTTCCGAAATATCTTTTATTACCATGATGAATTCACAAGGAAATCCCTGATTATCCTTTATTATGGATACCCGAAGGTCGCCAGTAAACTCATTTTCATCAAATCGTTTAAAATTCAATTCAATTCTTTGAGTTATTTCCTGATCTAAAACATCGATCAAAGTCTGTCTGAATGTCTTTTCATGGTTTTTTAATAACAACTCAACTACATTCTGACCTATAAGTCGGGTTGATTTGTCGAAGCCAAAAAGCTCTTTGGTTTGTGGAGAAATATATACGATCTCTTCGTTCAAGTTGAAGGTTGTAACCGCATCCTGCAGGGTCTCGGTCATCACACGGTATTTCTCAACTTCTTTTTTAAGATTATCTTCTGCATCTTTTATCCTGAGCATAACCTTAACCTGTGTAGCCAGCTCAGCGGGATCTACAGGCTTTGTGATAAAAGCATCTGCCCCCATGTTTAGCCCTTTAATAACATTTTCAGAATTCCGGTCATGGGCTGTAATAAACACAATTGGGATATGTTGTGTGGAATGATCTTGTTTCAATGCCTCACAAACCTGATATCCATCCATTATGGGCATATTAATATCCAACAGGATGGTGTCGGGTTGTTCTTTGTGAGCAATCCGGATTCCTTCCCTGCCTGACTGAGTAGTGATGACTTCACAATCGGGTATATATCTTTTTAACCAGTTTTTGATTAATAACAAGTTTTCCCTGATATCATCAATAGCTAATATCTTCTTCATATCCTTCTCCCGGTATATACAAAAGCAGAAAGCATTGTGAAAGTTACGATGTTTCCAGCCTTTTACTCCATTCTTACAGCTCCCCCCTGAGCAATTTCGATAAAGTAAGAATGAATTTTATGAGGGGCAAGTTAATAATTTATCATAGGTGCCACATCTTTATCCAGACACTTGAAAAGTGTAATAAGGATTTATTGTGAAAATCAGGAGGAATTTCACCAGATATTAGAGCTGTATTGGCTGATGCTAAACTGTTTTGGCTGATGAGTCAAAAAAAAATGAGATTTTTAGTTTTCGTGATAATAGAGGAGTAATGGCGGAAATTAAAAAATAGAAGGAGGGTGCTTTAGGGCCAATGAGCGTGAATTATCTCATCAGTTTGAGAAACACCCTTCTTTCTGAGGAACCAAACTTATTTTATTCAATAAAACGTCTGTAAATATTATATGTATCTGTTTGATAATAAGCTGCAGCATCATCGGGATTGACCACTAATACTTCACCACTAAGAATCGTAAATCCACTGTTTGATGCGAAGACACTTGCTGATTCTGTGCTGTTATCAACAAGTATTGGCTCAATTAAAAGAGGACTTCCAATAGAAATACTGCCATCAGTATTTCGTTGGAGAGTGATGGTTTGTAGCTGAAGATCTGGGAAACCTACATCGGTTACATGATTGTCTTTACGGTTATGATAAACCAGTAAGTACTTCGTATGTGTGTCATTGGGTTGTGCTACAAGATAAATAGGTTTACCTTTCCAGAAATGGGGAGTAGAACTATCACTGATATCAAACGTTGCCAAAATATCTCCTGCATTATTTAATGTTTGTCCATATAAGTTACCACTTCTGTTGGCATATGTGATCAAAAATTCGTTATTGAATTCATCAGCTGCAATTGCAATCCGGCTGTATTCCTGCAGTGGTGGTGTTATGTCCAGTGTTCTTAACACGTTATATGTGTTATCGAGTAGTATGGCTCTTATGTTATTGTCAAAATCAATATATGCAATCATGATCATTGAATTACAAACAGCGATGCTGGGGTATCGGAAGTTTCTACTTGTATCGATTACATAATGATCTGTAGCAACATGTTCAAGCCCATTTAAAATACGGAGCACAAGTTCATTTCGGCTTTCTTCAAGATTTCTAAGTGGCATTACAGCAATTGTATAACGACCAGGTCGATCTTTTATATCATAGGATGTATGTTCCAACTCATACCCATATGGAATAAGATTGGCACCCCGGGTAACCTCATCCAGGTCATCGGCCAGGAATTTGTAGTTTATCCGGTGTCCGGTGTTTCCTTCATTTCCAATTTGTTCAATCCATGTTAGGATGTTTCCAGAAGAAGCTTTAGTGATTTTCACATCGGCTACATCGTATTTTACTCCGGTAAGCGTTTTTACAGCAGACCCGGTAAATCCTCCCTCGGTATCAGGTGTACCTGTTCGGCCATAAATGGTTTCTTCACGATTGCATTCACAACCTGGGCAGGCCTGTATCCAGGCATAGACTTCATCAGAGCCGCTTTCTCCTCCCGGGCCATAAGCCGGAACTGTAACGTTTACCCGGTGTGGATCACCACATGATGTAAGCAAAAGAAAAATTCCTGCAATGCTTAATAAATTGAGTTTTTTCATAGCATTCTATTTTGATAATTTGGTTGATGATTTGATCTGAAGTTCTATTAGTTAATCCATTGGGGGTTGAAAGGTAATATATTGAAACTGAGGTGTGTATTTGTTGGGTGTTATAGCGGGCCTGATCTGTGCGAGAAAAATATTTTTAAGAAAACCGTAATTTCACCGAAACAAATATCATTCATCAATCCAAAATCATCAATCAAATGGCTTACGACGAATTTTTAGCAGAACGCATCAGTAGAGTTTTTAAAGATAAACACATTCCTAATATCGGGAAAAAGATGATGGGTGGATTTGTTTTTATGGTTGATGATAAAATGTGCGTGGGTGTGGTTAAGAATGATATGATGGTTCGCCTCGATCCGGAAATTCAGGAAGAAGCTATGACCAAACCAGGCTGTCGCCCCATGGATTTCACCAAGCGCCCCATGAAAGGTTATGTCTTTGTTTCCCCCGAAGGAGTAGATATGGATATCGATCTGGAATACTGGATTGATCTTGCCCTGGAGTATAATCCGCGGGCGAAGGCTTCGAAGAAGAAAAGATAGAGTTAATCTGTCTGTTTATACAAATACATCTAGCCAGCTTGTTGTGTTTCAGTCTGGTTTGAATATGGCTTTATCATACTTATTGCCTCAGCATTTTTACTTTTTTCTTCTTCAATATCATAATCATTCTGAAGGCCCAGCCAAAATTGAGCTGAATTTCCAAAGTACTTACTAAATCGTAGAGCTGTGTCTGCAGTAATTCGTCTGTTTCCTTTTATTATTTGAGATATACGTGTTTGCGGAATATTCGTATCCTTGGATAGACGGTATGCACTGACCTCCATTGGCTTTAGGAATTCTTCCAGTAATACTTCTCCAGGATGTATGTTATTTAGTTTTTCCATTCTACCTTTTTTCTTTACTTGTGATTATCAATAATTTCAACATGCCAAAGCATGATTGTTCTCCCACCTGAAAATAATTCTCCACTGGTTGTTAATCCGGATACTAAAAAAATCTTTTTGTTTTCCCTTTAATCTTTCAAGCCGGTTTGAAGGAGGAATCCTTAAATCGAATACATCTACAGCATTGTTAAGCATTCTCAGCTTTCTTCTACTTACCTGTTGGATCTCTAGAGGAAATTTTCTAACTCTTATTCCCTCCCAGATTTTTTCAGTTTCTTTCCATCCAAACGAAATAATCATACTATCGTCTTACATTACTAACGTTAAAGATAAGTAAATTGTTTCAAAAAATATGGAGGAAGTTTCAAATGATATAGGCAAAGTCTACATGGATAGATCGGCGAAGCACTTAGCTTCGCCGAACATATATAATATTACTTGTAAAGTACTTTTATTTCTTGGCCGCAACAACCGACAATTCAACCAATAATTCAGGGCGAGCCATACGGGCTTCAACACATGCGCGTGCAGGTTGGTGACCTTCTTCCACCCATGCATCCCAAACTTCGTTCATGGCAGCAAAGTCTTTCATGTCACGAACATAAATTGTAACCGAAAGGATATGTCTTTTATCCGAACCCGCTTTTTCAAGCAATTCTTCCACCTTTTCAAGTGTGGTTACGGTTTGTTCTTTAATATCTTTAGTTGCATCTTTCGCTGTTTGTCCACAAAGGTAGATTGTACCATTATGCTCCACAATTCTGCTCATACGAGGAGTTGAGTCCATTCTTGTTATTGACATCGGTTTTCGTTTTTAGTTTGAGATGCAAAACTAAGGAATTATACTACGCCCATGTCATCAACCCAATAAATCCCCAATGGTAGAAGAAAAGGGTTGCAATAAGACAAGCTGAAGCGATCAGGAATTGATGGATTCGTGCTGCTTTATTCATTGTTGAACGGAATGAGAATAAACTGATCACAAAGGTGATGATTGAGCTGATTCCAAATAATAATGAGAAAGCAAAGATTGCGAATGACCACCAGGTGAAATTCCCCAGGACTTCTATAGCATTGGATCTGGAAGCTAAAATAAAAGTTATAAACAAGCCCAGAAGGAAGAGTGTAGTTATTAGTGTCCAAATCCTCACTTTAATATTTGAAATTTTTTCTTTTCCAAAAATCTGTATAGGAATCCATGCTAGAGCAGCAAAAATAGCTGACAAAAGGATTAACAGGCATAGAATAGCGATGCCAATTGTTCCCCAGATGCTAGGAGCAGACGACTTTATGTAGTTTCCTGAGAAGTCAGGCATCTGAATGATCGTATTCCCTTTTTTATCCTTCAAAAGAATTATGGATGTGAAACGATGGTTCTTATTTTCAAGAAGCAATACATTTTCTTTTATCGGAAAGACTTCCCTTGCGTTTCCAAACAGGGTCTTATAGTAGTATTTACCACCGTTTTCCATAATATTAAATCCTCCAACAACCCAATCAATCATTCGCGACATCTGTGAGCGTGTTGTTGCAGAGCGATACCATCCCATCATTTCAGGATCGATTGTAGCATCTGCTTTGAAGTCAGCGGCAACTTTTACCATTTCGTCAGGAATCAGGAAGTCGTATACCTGGCGTTGAATTTCGCTGAAACCTCCCACACCACTGTTGTTTATTGTAAATGCAAAACCCAGGCCCAATTCTGGAATATAATGCATGGAGTTCAGAAAACCTCCCATAGCACCATTGTGCCCATACATTTTAACACCTTTATAGCAATTACTGTAAATATAGCACCCATAACCTTCATCGTGCCCCGATTTTGCAGATAGAGTTGTTTGTGGGTGTTCCATTCTTTCAATGGATTCGAGACTTAATATCTGTGTACTGTCAAATATTCCCCTGTTAAGAAATAGACGAACATAGTTAGCCATTTCCAGAGCTGTGGAATTGATGGAGCCCGCTGCTCTGTCGATTATATGCCAATAAGGAGCTTCAGTAAATTCAGCGTCTGTATAACCTTTCGACAGGTTCTTCTTAACGTGATCAGTTAGCAGGTAGCTTGAGTGTGCCATACCAAGCGGAGTGAAGATGTTTTGTTCCGCATAATCTTCAATGGAAAGCATACTCTTCTTCTCTACCATGAAAGCAGCAATTGATGGACCTGAATTACAGTAAGACATATGCGTTCCGGGTTCCCAACGAGCTGTTCGCGATGTCGGGTTGAATTCCAATCCCTGGAGTGTAGTCCAGTTTTCTCCGTTGGTAGCATAATCTCTTAAATGAAGGTCATCAAAACCCGTTGTGTGTTCGAGGAGATGTTTTAATTTAATTGGATTGGTTGCTTCCCATGGATTCTCAAAAGGAACCTCAGGAGCGACAACCTTCAACTCATCTTCCAGGCTTAATTTCCCCTGTTCGATCAGCTGCATAGCTGAAACAGCAACGAAACTTTTGGATGTGGAACCAATTCGAAACATGGTTTGATCGGTCACCGGAATGCTGTCTTTTATATCGGCATAACCCAGGTTACCATTCCAGATTACCGAATCCTTGGATACAATTGCAATCTGTACACCAGGGATCTTTTTTATATGCATGATTTTTTGGATGCTGTCTTCAAGTGCTTTAAAGTCTTCTGCTGTATATGAATGTTGCCCAATCATAGTTAGGGGGAGAAGACTGAGAAGAATCAGAATGATTTTTTTCATGAGTCAAATAGTTTGGTTTGTTGGTTTTAAAACGTTGAAGATAAGGATTTGTTACATATTGCTAAATGGTAAATGTGATTAATTTAGAAAATATTTGATCGGGAATCATTTTGTGGTTAGGTAAAAGATATTTTTATAAGATATTAAATAATTGATATTTAAGTGTTCTGATATTAACTTTAAGAGCTTAAAAACTCAAAAACCATCAAGCATGAGAACAATAATAAGGTTATTTATGATTTTTGTATTAACAGGTGTTTTAATTTTAGGTTGTAAAAAGGATGATATCCCTGATCTACCTATGATTAGTGAATTTGATAGTGATAAATTGATAGTGCAAACAACCGCTGTAAGTACAGCAACTGGTTTTGGTGCGATATTCGAGAATATGATTACCGACTCATTGGAGCGCGTGAATTTCATCAGGGAGTATATTGCACCTGTACGCTATTTTGATGACTCTTCAGGGTATTTTTATGTGGAAGATTTTAATGGATGGAATATCGCTCACCCGCTCAGGGATGATATAGTAGGTGCTTACCGATATGATGTTCAGGATGTGCAGGGGAATTTCTACCATCATACAATGTGTGATTTGGCAAAAAATGAAGGTAAAGGATTTGTTGATTATTATTTTAATAATCCTGCCACCAACGAAGTTGAAAAAAAGAATACCTACATCGCGGCAATTCCCGAGGTTGAGTATTTTGTTGGAACAGGTTTTTATATCCGCTCAACTGAACCTACCATTACCGTTGATGAAAGCAATAAGCAAGTCACCAAGAACTATACCCGTTCAACAGCATTGGGGTTTTCTGGAGCTTTCAAAGAGGTGTTCTCTGATTCAATAGATCAAATGAACTTTATGCGGAAATTTATTGAGACGATTCGCTTCTTTGATGATAATACCGGATACTTCTTTGTGAATCATATCAATGGTTTTTGCCTGGCTCATGCCTTTGATGAAACCAAGGTAGGGATGAACCAATATGATCTCGAAGATTCTCACGGAAATGCTTTTATTAAAGAAATGTGTGATAAAGCAGTCGAAGCAGGTTCAGGATATGTAACCTATTACTGGGCCAATCCTAACACCGGAGCTGATGAAAAGAAAATCTCCTATATCGAACGTATACCAGGAACGGATATGTATATTGGTTCGGGAGTGTATATTGGGGAGTAGCATTAGAAATAGGATGATAGTAAAAGAGCCGGGGAATACCCGGCTTTTTTATTTACTTATTGTTTCTTTATAACGACATGCGTTCCTTTAGTCCAGTTCTTATGTTCATTATGATAATACTCATAAGCTACAGAAGCTTCTGAAGTGTATTCTCCAGCTATATCTGCCTTCAGATCCAGGTTGATCTCCCTGACTTCATTTGGCGCCATATTCCGGTAATAAAGGACAATGTTATTGTCAATTATTTCAAAGTAATCAAAGGCTTCACCCATTTCGTTTAACTCCTTTAATTGCCATGGTTGCAGGCTTAATCCTGCAGGGATGCCAATAATGGCAATGGGGGAGGAGAGAATGTCTTTTGTCAGGTTTTTCAGTTGGATCTGGAGGCGTGTGGTTTCTCCGACTATGATGTTATCAGAAGTTAGTTGTGTTGTTATATCAATCCTTGTTTTAGGACTGTTATCAGGTGTTTTTGTTGTATATTCTATCAATACTGTATGTGGAATGGGGTGTGATTTTTGCTTACTTATTATTTCGATGGTTTTGGTGTTTTCTGAAATGTATTCATTGGCCTTGTTAAACTTTATCGGTACAGTCATTGATGAATTATATTTCTGTTTTTGAATTGTTTCTCCATCAACTTTCAAATAAATTTTTCCATTTGATTTTCCTTTTGGGATTCTATCAAAATGTTCAATTATTGCCATAAGTGTAAGGGCTGTCCCTTGTGAAGAACCATATGATCCGTATCCTTGCTTTTTACTCAGAAGATACTGTATAGCCCCTGTAATCCGATCCTGTTCTAAAGATCCTTTTTGTAAGGCTAATGTAGCCAAGGCTGTAGTTTCGATAGTAAATGACTGGATACCTGAACGGGTGATGCTACAAGTTAGCCCTTTCCAACTGAAATCTTTTTTCTGAAGCCGAAGTAGTTTTTTTATAAGTTTCTCATATAGGCTATATTGTCTGGTATTGTAGCAGCTAAGTGCTGCCAGAGAAATGATGTATGGATCTTTGGTTTTTAGAGCAGTTTTATAAGTCTGGAGTATTTCCGGCCCCAAACCTTTCACTCCAGTTTCTGTAAGCGCCCAACATATATAGGCATTGATTACCTCAGGATTCGGTCCATAGTAGTAATATGGAAAGGACTCAGAGGTAAAGGAACCGTTTCCATCCCTTTTACTCAATAACCAGGCTTTTGTTCTTGCTATAAGAGAGGTGTCTACCTCAGAGTAAATGTTTTTCATTAAGTGAAATTCCAATAAGCCATAAGCTGTCAGAGGTAAGTTTCCTGGGGATCTTCCATACCATTCAAAGCCCCCTGTTTTACATTCGTAAGCAGATAGCTTTTTATACCCGGTTCTGATATAATCCATGGCTTGTAGGTAAGCATCACTACCAGTCATTCCGTATTCCTGGAGCATTTCTACAGCCAGAATATTGGGTAATGTAGCCGAGCTTAATTGTTCGAAGCAACCATGAGGTTCTTTGAATATTGACTTTATGGAATGAAGGAGTTCTGTTGTTGAATTGGGGAATATATTTATTGAGGATTTTATAGAACCGGGAATTGCATCATTTAAATTAAGCATATATACTGAATGATTTGATTCTGATGCAGCTTGATAATAAGTAGGATATCCAACAGGCTTTGTCTGAATTGGGTAGCAAATAAATTCATCAATTTTTTGGATGGAGTCAGTAAATCGTACCAGAAGTGAGTCTCCTTTTATAAAACCTTTAGTTTCAATGTGTAAATTCAGAATTTTTCTGTTTTGACTTTTAATTATAACCGAGTTGTTAAAGTTCTTTTCAATATGAAATCCTTCAGGTAAAAGTATTTCAAGTTTTCCTTCTACAAGATGAGTGGTGTTATTATGTAAAATGATTGGGATGTCTAAGAGGTCTCCTTTGCATATAATTTCTGGTACTTTACCATGTAAATAAAACGGAGCTTGTGAAGTATGGTTGATTAGTTTTCTTCCTATAAGTCCATTTGGCGATATGCATTCAGCTGTCGTTGTAAAACTTGAATTTGCATCCGAATTATAAAACTCAATATTAGTACTTCCAGTTGAATCAATTTTTAAATTCCCTTCCCAGTGTATGGTTGTTCTGAAGTCATTTTTTCTGTTTTGAGATACCTTTTTTGACTTGTATGCTACTTTAGGAAAAGTCCTTGCTATATAATACTCTCTATGCATATTAAGGTCGGATTCGTTGACAGAGATACGAACCAAGCCATTGCGGTAATCATAGTTATCGATATTCACACCAGATGCATCCATGTTTTGAACTTCTGCATCGTCATTATTTATCGAAAGATCCAACTCAATATCAGGAGCAATATCGTTGCTCAGATTATCAAGTTCTGAGTTTCTTGCCCGTTTATTTTTTTGAAGCCAGTTTATATATTTATTTTTCTTTGTTTTACCGAAAAGTCCACTTGTTGTTACTGTTCCTCCTGAACTGGTTTGATCTCTGGATATTAATGGTACCTCATAGTCAATCAATTCTAATGGTTCAAGCTGTTTTATACATCTTTCGAGAGCGAGATTGTAAATTGTGTTTTTATGTCCATAAATATTAATCTTATCGGAAAGAATATTTTCATAGCCCATAGATGAGGCCAGAAGGGCGAATGGTCCTTGGGGGAGCTTTTTGAATTTGAATTTACCTTTGGATGAAGTTACTGTTTGTTGAACGATTGTGTCATCTTTCACCAGTTTGATAGCTACATTAGGTATAACATCTTTGGTATAAAAGTCAACAATAATCCCGGATAGAATACCCAGTGAATCATTACAGACATTTTCAAAATAGTTTTTTTCAAATGGTAGGTTAATAGGTTCACATGACTTGTAGGAGTATATACTGATATCTATTTTTAAATCATTTTCGAATCCTGTGACTCGAAAGTAGTTTTCCTGTTTATCCTTATTTTTCCATGGTTTATAATAAAACTTAACCCATAGAGGTTTGATGATTTCATCAACTGGGATACTGAAATTTCCTTTTTTGTCTGTTAAATAATAAATACTGTCACCCTTAATTTGAACCCGGACATTTTCAATAGGTTGATCCGGAGTTCCTGAATAAACAATACCAGCAATTCTTGCTTGTTCGTTTACATGAACTATTTCAGGGATTGTTGAATTCTGCACCTCCCTCCACTCAAACCTTCTCCAACCTCGTGTCATCAAAAGATAATCCAGAGCAAGGTCAGCTTTAGGCTCTTTGGGATCGAAGTAGAAGTAAGGTTCTTCCACATCCCCTGTTATATCAGCTTCCAGTAGGAGTTTGGAAAGGATATTTCCTGATTTATCATCAGCATGGGTAAGGAGTTTATCATCAACAACTGCGAGAGAGATATTTCCGGGCATGGGCATTCCCCGTTCATCAGTAAGATTGATTTGCATCTCAACCTTTTCACGGGGTTCGTAGATTTCCTTATCAGTGGTGATTTCAATATTAAGTTGCTTGTTCTTATTAACAAAGACAAGGCGTTCGGCTCTGGGAATCTCTTTCTTGTCAAAGAGTGTTAACTGGCAAACTCCGGCAGGAAATTCCTGTAGGGGAATGTGGATACTATTTACTCCGGTTTTCAGATTGTGAGAAGCTGAGTAGTATATTTCACCTCTAATCTGGGCAATTAGTGTAATCTCCTCTTCAAACCCCGATTGGATGGTCGCTACAAGTTCATTATTGGAATTAATTTTACTGTTCAAAACAAGCCCATTTTTCAGAATTCGGGGAATTTCAAATTCCTGCTTGATACCTAGCGGTTTGGTGATTTTAACTATATAATCCTTGTCACGGTATGGAGTAAAATCAAAAGCTCCCATTCCATGGTGGTAACTCTTAAACTCAGAAATCGTAGTGCCGTTATTATCAACAACCAAACCTTCTATGTCAGTTGGTTTGCCATATTCATTTAATGCCTGGAAACCTATACGGGTTGGGAATCCATCAACAAGATCTCCACTTTCGGGATATAGCTCGAACTGGATGTTATTTAATTGAATAGGAATAGAGCGGGAAATGGACTCGGTTTCACCTTTGTATTGAATAATTACATTGAGCAGTCCATCGTTTGTGTTGAGCTCTTCCGGAAGTGGAATTTCAATTTCAGCCTTTCCATTTTCGTCTGTTGAAGCTTCCTTCTCCTGATAGGTTTCTCCTTTGAGACTGGCAATATATTTAAAGGAATGATTAGAGATGGCCTTGTTGGAAAGGTCTTTTATTTCGAAACTAGCTGTTGCAATATCGCCAGGTCCAAAGCCTTTTTCCTTAAACTCAAGTTTCATCAACAAGCGAGGCAAAACTGGTTTGATTACCTGAATTTCTTTTTCGAAGACTAATGTGTTGGTGTCATTCTTTTGCCAATTGGTCCATGCCTTAAGTTTATAGATTCCTCCATTAAGCGTTTGATCCAGATCGAAATCTCCAATACCAATCCCATCTTTGCAAATGATTTTATTACCATTAATCGTATTTCCCGAAGGATCAATCAAGTCAACATGAACAATATCACTTTGATCAGAAGCTTTAAGGTCGGAAGCATTTCTAACATATGCAGTAAACCATACTGTTTCCCCCGGTTTGTACATGGGTTTATCCAAATGAAGGTAAACCCGGTCTTCCGGAAATATATCGTTGTAATGTTCAAGCTTCTGATTTATTTCTTTACAGAATTTTGATTGCTGGGCGCTTACATTCGATAGACTTCCAAGTAATAATGCGATAGTGAGAAGAATGTATAGTCTATTCATAATAATGGAGGTTTTAGTTAATGAAAATTTGTTGCAGAGATAAATGTATTGTACAGTTATACTATTTGCAATGATTAACCAGAAAACGGCAAATGTAAGAAAGTTTCCGGTGCGAGGTACTTGTTTTCGAAGTAGATGAAATGTTTTACTAATCTAAGTTTCAATAATCCAATAATCTAAGATATTGGGCGCGTTTAAAATTCTGTAATATTCAAATGGTTAGAAAAGCTCATTTAAAAATGCAAAAGCTTTCCTTGCCCAAGGGTAAGTTACAGAACCTCCACCGATTACTCCCAGTTTAATTGCTTCAATAATTTGAGTTTTTGTAGCTCCTTCTTCCTTACAGTTTTGGATATGGTATACTATACATTCTTCACATTTCGAAAAAACGGAAATGGATAGGCCTGTTAGTTCCTTATATAGCTTGGGAATCGCTCCGTCGGAATATGCATGGTCATCAAGTAAGCCAAACTCGGTAAAGAAATGGTCTTCTTCAGCCATCAGGTTATTTAGTTCGATCCGTTTTTTATTGAATTCATCCATGTTAGGTGGTTTTAGTCACCTTGTAAAGATAAATAAAAACCAGAGATGCCTGTTGCATTCATCTCTGGTGTAGTTAATCATTATATGAAGGCTGTTATTCATCTCTTAAACAGCGAATTGACCCGAATCTATATTTAGATAAACTGTATGCGAAAAAAGTATTTGCGGTACTTTCAAAAGCGTGAACAATTGGGATCGTAGGAGCTGCTTGTGATGAAGTCCATAGATATGTTGCTGTGTTTTTATAATAAAAATCATTACTATTACCTGAGCCGGCTCCTTTTAGTGAGAACCCACTTTTGTTGGAGGGGCTGATCGTCAGATCTGTCCATTCATCCGGGGCATTTGAAAGAAGTCTGGAGAAAGCATCATACCCATGATAAGTATAAGAGTATAAGACGTGATTATTTTTAGTGAAATATTCATTTCCTACTTTGCCCCTGCTATCAACTCTTACTTCCATCAGGCGGTATTCTTCATCTGTTGGAATATGCCATCCTTCAGGGCAAATTCCCTGAACACCTTCTTCTGTCTGGTATTGCATTATTTCATCCCATGAATACAGACCACCATATTTCTCGCAGTTAGCCGGATCATTCTCATAACAATGTTTCTCGATTACTCCGTTGTCTGACGCATCTTGATTAGCTATCATCTCACCAATATTCAGGTTTTCCTTCATCCAGCATTGGTCACCTATTAAAACCGTGTTATAGCTTTGTCCTTCATATTCGAATGATTCCAATCCTGGACATGGATTACCCATGTTCACATATGTGTTGGTGTCAATTTCTATCCTAAAAGTGGTGAAATTAGTTTTCCCATCGGTATCTTTTACTTCCACCTGAATGGTGTGCGAACCATGTTGATCGAAACTGTGTTCAGCGATCTTATTCGTTGAAAATGGAGTATCCCAATTATTGTCACTGTTCCAGTCCCAACGAACCTTCAATTTTTCGATGGAGTCTTCTTCGTCTGTACAATTTGAAGCATCAAAGGAGAAAATCGTGAAAGTTCCACCGATAATCGGATTTGCATGGATGTCGGCCATTGGTTGATTGTTGGTGTGTGTTGGGGTCGGTTCAGGAATGTTTGTTTGCTTTTTACATGAGAAAGCAATAACTAAGAAGATGGACATAATTATGCCTGTATAAAATTTCATAAGAGTAGTTATTTGTTTTTTGTTACAGACAAAACTATTATGAATAGTTTGATGGTAATAGAAGGTTTCAGTATCCGGTTGTAAAGAATCAGTTAGTGGTATGTAGTGAGTTATTCTTAGGTGATAATGTTATTATTTAAGTAGATTGTAATTTTTATATTCTCCAAAACGGTAACCAGTCAGTTTTTCAGAAAGATCTTTAAGTTTTTCTTTGAATGATTTGTTGTTGAAAGAAATATCATAGTCGAATTTCCAGTTCATCTTTTGAACCCGGGTATTCATGACCTCCGGGTGTGTGCCCTGAAAATGAGATAAGGAATCAATTTCGGAATAATCAAACTCTTCAGCTTTGGCTACATTTTGTTCAATCCATTGATCATCATGCCAAAGCTTATTGAAATCCTGTTGTTTTCGTTGCATGGCTCTGGGATCTTTCACCCAACCGTAATGAAACATCTCTGCTTTTACAGGCTTTACATTTAGCTTTTCGTTTTCATTTTTGCGAAAACCTTGCGCATCCCGGTAGGAGTAAAACTTTTCATTCTTGCGGATTACACGGATTTCTTTCCTGTACCAACGCGATGAAGAGCCTGTATAATCATATGAACCATAGAAGTGTTTGTAGTCAAATAAAAGACCATTCACGTCCTTACGATCTTTCCAGCATTCCATTGCTTCATGGATTGTGTCCAGATACTTTTCATGTACAACTTCATCGCCCTGAATATAAAAACACCAATCACTATCATCAGAAATAGCCTGATATGCTTTATCTGTTTCAACAGCAAGAACCCGACCACCTTCACGTAAACTATCGTCCCAAATGGTTTCAATAATCCGGATCTTTTCTTTATCAATATTTTTGATTAAATCCAGGGTGTCATCCTCCGAATCACCTACTGCCACAATAAACTCATCACAAATAGGGAGAATTGATTGAATCGCCTCAACAATTGGATAATCATATTTAATCGCATTTCTGATAAATGTAAATCCGCTAACTTTCATGTGATTTTATTTAGGGCGCAAAGGTAGGGATTTCGGAGTGATTAGTGCGTGATGATTAATCATTAATGAGGGGCAATGCTTTTAACATTTGCTTAGAAAGAAATCATTGGAATGATTCATATGTTATTGTAACTAGCACATATGATTTTGAATCCCAGGATCAAAAAGCCCCGCTAATCATTATCAACGGAGACTTTAATTGTATATTCAAACTTAAAACTCAGCTCCTGTATTATTCAATTCCATTTCCAGATAGCGGGCAGTAAGACTTTCTTTATGATTTATAATTAATTCTTCCGGAGTTCCCAAGGCAACAATTCGACCACCTCGTTCACCACCTTCAGGACCTATATCAACGATATGGTCAGCAACTTTAATAACTTCCATATTGTGTTCGATAATCATGGCTGTATTTCCTTTATCAACCAGTTTTTTAACAACATCCATCAATACTTTTACATCTTCAAAATGCAATCCGGTTGTAGGTTCATCAAGGATGTACATGGTTTTACCTGTATCTCTTTTTGAAAGTTCAGCTGCCAGTTTTACACGTTGGGCTTCACCTCCGGAGAGTGTTGTTGATTGTTGACCGAGTGTTAGATATCCCAGACCAACTTCTTTTAATGCCTTAATTTTATTAACGATAGATGGGATATTCTCGAAAAAGTCGACAGCCTGATTGATAGTCATATCCAGTACATCCGAAATGGACTTTCCTTTGTATCGGACCTCAAGGGTTTCACGGTTGTATCTGTGTCCGTGACATTCATCACAATGCACATAAACATCGGGAAGGAAGTTCATTTCGATGACCTTTACACCACCCCCACGGCAGGCTTCGCATCGTCCTCCTTTTACGTTAAACGAAAATCTTCCTGGCTTATATCCCCTTATTTTCGATTCAGGTAGTTTATGGAATAGCTTCCTGATTTCATCAAAAGCACCAGTATAAGTTGCCGGATTTGAACGGGGTGTTCTTCCAATTGGTGATTGATCAATATCGATTACCTTGTCAACATTATCAATGCCTTCTATGCTTTTATAAGCAAGAGGCTTCTTATTACTACGATAGAAATGCTGACTTAAAATAGGGTAGAGGGTCTCGTTGATTAAAGTTGACTTTCCAGAGCCGGAAACACCAGTGATGAGGATGAGTTTTCCCAAAGGTATTTCTAAATCAACACCCTTCAGGTTGTTTCCTGTAGCTCCCTTCAATAGAATTTTCTTTCCGTTACCTTTTCGGCGTTTTTTTGGTACTTCAATTGCTTTTTTTCCACTCAGATATGCACAGGTTAATGATTTGCATTCTTTCATGGTGCCGGGTTTTCCCTGAGCAACAATTTCACCTCCATGACGGCCTGCTCCGGGGCCCATATCTACAACATGGTCGGCGGCAAGGATCATATCTTTGTCGTGTTCAACAACAATAACGGAGTTTCCGATATCGCGTAAATCTTTCAAAGCCTGAATTAATCGGTGATTATCGCGTTGATGCAGACCGATACTGGGTTCATCCAAAATATACAGTACGCCAACCAATTGAGAACCAATTTGGGTAGCAAGTCGAATTCGCTGGGCTTCACCACCACTTAAGGTCTTTGCACTTCTGTTCAGGGTTAGATAATCCAAACCAACATCCAGCAAGAATTGAATTCGGGTCTTAATTTCACGAATAATCTCTTGTCCGATAAATAATTTTTTGGGATCGATCAGTTTTGGAGCTTCTTCAAACCAATCATAAAGATGAATTAAATCCATTGAAGCCAAATCAGAAATGGTTTTGTCCGCAATCTTAAATTGGCGCGATTCTTCTTTTAATCGGGTACCTTCACATTTTGGACAATCAACTTCATTCATGAAATTTTGAGCCCACTTTTTAATTCCGGCAGTATTGTTGTCGTCATGTTGGCTTTGGATGAAATTGTATATCCCCTCAAAATTAATGGAATAGGTTGAAGTGATTCCTACATATTCATTCTTGATTTCAAATGTCTCATTCGATCCATTCAAAATCACATCGATTGCTTCTTCTGGAATATCCTCGATGGCAGTATCCAGATTGAATTTATGACGAATGGCTATTGCTTCAATTTGCTTAAAGATCCAATTGACTTTATATTCTCCCAGAGGTGCAATTCCCCCTTTTTTAATAGTTTTTCTTTTGTCAGGAAATATCTTGTTGGTGTCAACTTCCGAAACATAGCCCAATCCATTACAATGCGGACAAGCTCCATAGGGAGAGTTAAATGAGAATGTATTGGGCTCCGGTTCTTCGTAGGCGATTCCAGAAATCGGATCCATGAGCGTTTTGCTGAAGTGACGGGCTTCATCATGGCCTGCTTCCATTACCATCAACGATCCTTTCCCGTGCTTGGCAGCCGTGGCTACGCTCGAAGAAATACGTTTGAGACTTTCTTCATTGACCTTTATCTTATCGATAACAACTTCGATATCGTGAATCTTGTATCTGTCGACTCGCATGTTGGGCTCCAATTCTACGATTTCCCCATCTATACGGGCACGAAGAAATCCCTGTCGGCGAACTTGTTCAAACAGTTCCCGGTAATGACCTTTACGGCCTTTAACCATAGGGGCAAGGATTAGAATCCCTTTGTCCTGATAATCTTGCAAAATCAGGTCAATGATTTGTTGTTCGGTGTAGCGGATCATTTTCTCACCTGAAATATGAGAGTAGGCATCAGCAGTACGAGCATATAACAGTCGAAGGAAATCGTATACTTCAGTAATGGTACCAACAGTTGAGCGGGGATTTTTGCTGGTGCTTTTTTGTTCGATGGAAATAACAGGACTTAATCCGGTGATTTTGTCAACATCAGGTCGCTCCAGGTTACCAATAAATTGACGGGCGTAAGCTGAAAATGTTTCCATATAACGCCTTTGACCTTCAGCATAAATGGTGTCGAAAGCCAGTGAGGATTTGCCACTTCCACTTAATCCGGTAACAACCACCAGTTCATTTCGTGGAACTTTTAAATCTATGTTTTTCAGATTGTGAACTCTTGCTCCGAATACTTCCAGATTTTCTTCACCAACCAAATCAATAACTTCCTGCGTTTGCTTTAATTCTTTGCTCATATCCCGCTTTCCGATTTCGAATCCGCAAATTTACACCAAATCCCCAAAAAGGCGAATCTTAACGACTTTTATTATTGAGTTACAATTTAAAAGCGACATTGTTGCATGTTTTATGAGTTAACTGGGAAGGCTTACGATGAACGTACTGCCTTTACCAACTTCACTTTCTATGTGTAATGTTCCTTTGTGTTTTTCAATCAATTCTTTACAGAGAAGTAGTCCCATTCCGGTTCCTTTTTCACCATTAGTGCCAGTAGTACTGATGGTGTTTTTGGGATCCATTAAAAGCTGGACCATTTTTGCACTCATTCCTTCACCATTATCTTTCACTGCAATTTCGATACACGAAGGTGTGATTTGGTGAGAAATATTAATTATTCCACGTTCAGGGGTATACTTGATGGCATTGCCAACCAGGTTTCTGATAATGGTCTGAATCATTTGTTTGTCAGCATGAATTTGTAACCCTGGAGGGATTGTATTTCTTACCGATATATGTTTGTCCTGACAGATGTTATCATACAGCAATATGACATCAAAAATAGCCGAAGTTAGTTCAAACCTTTCGAGCTGTAATTTTAGTCCCTGGCTTTGAATTCTACTCCATTCCAATAAGTTGCTTAAGAGGTTGTTGGTGTTTTGAGCTACAGTGTATATGGTTTTGATCATGTCTTTGGTTTCTTGATGATCAAAGGAGTTGAAGTCTTCAAGCAGGAGTTCAGAAAAACCAATTATTTGATGAAATGGGTTTCTCAAATCATGTGCAATGATCGAAAATAAACGGTCTTTAGTTTTGTTTAATAAGGCTAATTCTTTTTTAGATTTCTTTAAAGCGTCTTCTGATTTTTTTAGATGAGAAATGTCTAATGAAATACCACAAAGTGAAGTTGATTTTCCATCTTTGTTCTTTACGGGAAATTTTATGGTATAATAAATATGATCCACACCTTCTTGAGGGATTCTATCTTCCGTAATAATTACAGACCCAGTTGAAAGGACTTGCTTGTCAACATTCCGAATCGTTGCAGCCGTTTTGTTATTAAATAAAAAGAAGTCTGTTTTCCCTGTTACATCCGGGAAATATTTTTTGAAATGTTCATTGATAAAAGTGTATTTGCTGTTAGTGTCTTTAAGGAAGATTAAGGCGGGCGAGTTGTTTATTATTCCTTTTAATGTTTCTCCTTCCAGTTTTAAGGAATCTTCGGTTTGTTTTCTTTTAGTAATATCTCTGGCAATGCTAAGAATAGCCTTACTATTGTTGTATGAAAAAAGCTTACTGTGAATTTCCATTGTGAATTGCTGCCCATCTTTATGTTGATGGATTGCTTCAAAAACTACCGGTTCATTTTTTAACTTTTCTAAAATGAAATCAATAGCGTTGCCAATATGATGACTAGGTATATAAAGATCCTCAGGATTCATGTTTAATAGTTCGTCCCTGGAGTACCCAAGTTTTACACAGGCAGCCTCATTTATATCGAGAAATTTCCCGTTTAAATCATGTACAAATATTGCGTCTGGTAAGTAGTTGAAAATTGATTTGAACTTATGCAATTCTTTTTCTTGCCCTTTGAGGTGTTCTTTTAGTTGCTCACAATCATCAAAGGTGTGAGTACTGTATTTTTTTTCTCTCCCGTTCATGGTTGAGTTGTTAACTGAATGTTTTGGTTTGGTCTTCTAAAATATGCGACAAAGATAGACAATATTCACCAAAAATGTCATGTAATCAATTTGGATCTTTATCAAATTAAGTGACTTATTATTGAGTGGATAAACTTATTATTGATTAATGTTTGACACAATTATTTTATTAAATTTACACTGTTCTCTAATTTAGAGAAGTTGAAGCCTGTTTTAATTCAATGAATATAATAGTCTTGTATTGAAAATAAAATCCAAACGAATGAAGCATATAAACTTTTCCGTATTAATTAGTCTGATCATTTTGATTTCTTCATGTGGTCAGGTGGAGCAAGTTGAAATAAAACCTTATAATTTTAAGGAGGAGATTGGACAATTCCAAAATCTAGAGTTTATTGCCAAACATGAGGTTTTCCCTGATTCCATATTGAACAGGTGGGTTGAAGGTGATTATATTAACATAGAACCTCCAGTACAGGGTAGGTGTAAATTTATCAATAAGAAGACTTTGTTGTTTTCTCCCATTGAGGGCTTTAAACCTTCTTCAACATTTGAAATATCGCTAGGTAAGCTTCCTGTTGAAAGTGGGCAGCAATTGGCCTCCGAAACGTTTGTTGTTCATACACCGTGGTTTAAGATGGAGAAAGTTCAGGCGGCATGGACACAATCTGATGATAATGAATTAGAAGTTGTATCGACGCTGATTTTTAATTATCCGATTTCGGTTGATATAATAAAAGACTATATAGAAATTAGGGTGGATGGAGATGTTCAAGATTTCTCAATGCAATCGATAGGTGAGAATAAGGAGCACATTATCAAGGTTTCGGCCAGCGATTGGGATATTGATGTTTCTCATAAGCTGGAGTTTAAATTACTGGGTTCAATGAAATATCCTGGTTCGGATGTTGAAATTGAAAAAGATCAGACAATTTATGCTGGAGTTCCTGCCCGGGAACGCTTTATGGTAGCTGAGTTGAGAACTGATTTCGACGAAGGCTCCGGTGTAATTTTGGTTTATACCTCCCAGCCTGTTGCTCAAGGGGCTGCCAGAATAAAAGAGTTAATTAATATTTCGCCACAATTGGAATGGAGTATCGAGAAACATGGGCAGGGTTTTCGGATTATGGGGGATTTTCAGGATGGGAAATCTTATGAAGTGAAAATTGATAAACAGCTAAAAGGTGCTTTTGACCGAGACTTAAGAGAAGATTATAAGCAGACCGTTTCCTTTGGACAAAAGGAACCCTACTTGGCTTTGAACGATAAATCAGGATATTATTTGTCTTCAAAAGGAGATCGTAATCTGGGCTTCACAATCATAAATATTCCAGAAGTAGAAGTGTCCGTTTTCAGGATCTATGAGAATAATATACTTCAATATTTTCGGAACGGTAAAAAATGGGATTATGAGTATATCGATGGTCGCTACCACGATTCCTATAATTATCCTTTAGATAAAAAATATGGTGATTTAGTCTACCAGGATGTGTTAAGGAGTCAAGCTCTCGAAGGTCAGGGAAATGTTCGTTATTTGAATCTGGATTTGGAAAAACTGGACTACAAAAGTTCTATGAAAGGCCTGTACCTTGTGAAAGTCGCTTCGAAGAAAAAGCAATGGTTAAACGAAATTCAACTGGTATCCCTCTCTGATATTGGCTTAATTGTAAAACAAGGAAAGAATAGTATGCTTGTTTTTGCAAATTCAATAAAGGAAGCAAAGCCTCTTGCCGATGTACAAATTGACTTAATCAGTACGAATAATCAAAACATTCACAGGATTAAAACAAATGCTCAAGGGGTTGCTGTTCTGGATGACATGAAATCTGCCTTGGGTGATTTTAGGGTTGGAATGATTACCGCATCCAAGGCTGATGATTATAATTTTCTGATATTGGATCGAACCCGTGTAGAGACCAGCCGTTATGATGTAGGTGGGAAATATATTAACGATCTGAATTATGATATGTTTGTTTATGGTGATCGAGATCTGTATCGTCCAGGAGATTCTGCTCATTTCAATATTATCACCCGAACTAAAGATTGGAAGAGCGTTAGAGAATTACCTCTGAAGATTAAAGTGATTACCCCAAATGGTAAGATTCTTTATCAATTGAGAAAGCAATTGGACGATCAGGGGGCTGTTTCTACTTCTGTTTTGATTCCAACAGATGTGATGACAGGCCGTTTCAATGTTCAGGTATATTCTGCCAACGATGTTCTCATTCAGAGCTATTCATTCATGGTTGAGGAGTTTATGCCTGATCGTATTTCAGTTAAAGCTGATCTTAATAATGCTGTGTTTAAGTCTTCTGAAAATGTCGAATTAAACGTGTTGGCAATGAATTTGTATGGAACACCTGCTGCCCAACGAAACTATGAAGTTGAAATGGTGTTGAACAGAACACGGTTCAGAGCTGATGAATTACGGGATTATTCATTCGATATTTCTTTGGTTGAAGAGCAGCGATTCGAGCGGGTGTTGCGTGAAGGAAAAACAGATAGTAAAGGAGAAGCGGAGTTGAAATTTGAGCTTCCGTCTTTTAAGAATATAGGCCAGGTTCATGGAAAAATATTTACCACGGTTTTTGATGAAACCGGGCGTCCAGTGAATCGTCAGTCTTCATTTGAACTTAATACACAGGATGTCTTTCTGGGAATAAAGAACTTTGATCGTTATGTGGATACACGAAAACAATTACAGATTCCCGTAGTAGCAGTTGATAAAGATGGTAATGTGGTAAATTCGGTAAAGGCTAATGTTGAGGTTTGGGAGATTACCTGGGAAACCGTTATGGAACGCAGAAGTAGTAGCTATTATTACAGATCGCAAGAGAAAAAGAGACTTGTTGCCAGTCAAGATTTAAATATTATAGGAAAAGAAACCAAGGTTGATTTTACCCCTATGAAATCTGGGCGATATGAAATTTGGTTAAAGATTCCTGAGGCAACATCTTATGTGAAGAAACGATTCTATGCCTATGGTTGGGGGGATACCGATTATTCTTCTTTCGAAGTTGATCGTGAAGGTCGGGTTGATATCGATTTTGATCGAGATGAATACAATCCGGGAGATGTTGCAAAAGTACTTTTTAAGGCACCTTATGATGGACAGCTTTTGGTTACCGTTGAGCAGGATGAGGTTTTAGAACATCATTATCTGGAAACTCAAAATAAGGCCGCTATGTTGGAGTTGCCTTTGAAAAAGAAGCATATGCCCAATGTTTACGTTTCAGCAACTGCCATCCGTAAAATTGATGGCTCAAGCTTACCATTAACGGTTGCTCATGGTTACGGAATAGCTCGGGTTAAAGATCTGGATAAGAAATTGGAAGTGAGAATAAGTGCTCCTGAAAAGGTGCGGTCAAAATCGAAGCAGTCGGTGAGGATAAATACCAAACCTGGTTGCAAAATGAGTATTGCAGTTGTTGATGAAGGTATATTGCAAATTACTGGATTCCAAACACCAGATCCCTTTGAATATTTTTACCAAAAACGCGCTTTGGGTGTTAAATCCTTCGATTTATACGAATACTTATTGCCTGAATTGATGAGTCGTTCATCAAGTGCTTCAGGTGGAGCAGGATATGATATGAGTAAGCGTGTGAATCCGTTTGTTAATGAACGAGTGAAGTTGATTGCACATTGGAGCGGTATTGTGGAGTCGGATTCCAAGGGGCATTTTGAATATACTTTCGATATTCCCAGATTTTCGGGTGCTCTTAGGGTAATGGCTGTTTGTTGGGATGATGATAAATTTGGAGTTGATTCTAAACAGGTGAAGGTAGCTGATCCACTTGTGATGAGTACTGCATTACCTCGCTTTTTAAGCCCAGGTGATAAGGTCTTGATGCCTGTAATACTATCCAATACAACCGATAAGGCTGGGGAGATTTCTGTAAAGGTTGAAACTGATGGGAATTTATCCATTCAGGGTGAAGATCGGAAAACTGTAACCATAGATCCTAAAGGTGAAGTACAAGCTCAGTTTTGGTTGAATACAAGTGATCATGCCGGGACTTCAGAAATCCGAATTATAGCCGAAGCCTTTGATGAAGTTTTTGATGATCAGGTTAAGATTACAATTCGCCCAACAGCAGGCCTACAAAAATATAGTCAGTCGGGTATTGTTCGTGAAAATAAAGCAGATACATTAATCACTAACTATGATCTTATACCTTCAACGGTAAGTACAAAAGTGGTACTCAGTAATAATCCGATGATTGAAATGACCGGTGATTTAAAAGAATTGATCGGATATCCGTATGGTTGCCTTGAACAAACTACAAGTAAGGCTTTTCCCCAAATATATATAAAAGATATACTGAAGAGTGCCGGTGTTGAAATACCTGGTGAAAATCCTGATTATTATGTACAACAGGCTATCTATAAGGTTCAGGGGATGTTGCGATATGATGGTAGTTTTAGTTACTGGCCTGGTGGTCATTATCATAATTGGTGGTCAACGGTTTATGCAACTCATTTTCTGATGGAAGCTTCAGAAGCCGGTTTTGAAGTGAATCAAAAAGTTTTGAATAAAGCCAAAGATTTTATCCGTAAAGAGGCCAAAAATAAAGAGGAAAGAACCTATTATTTTTATGATGCAACAAGTAAATCGTATTATACCAAAAGAATTCCTGCCCGTGAAATTTTCTATAGTTTGTTTTTACAGGCATTGGATGGGAAACCTGATCGGTCTTTGATGAATTTTTACAAAAGAGATAGTAAAGATAAAACCATTGATAGTCGTTATATGTTAGCAGCTTCATACGCTTTGATTGGTGATCGGAAGTCATTTAAGGAATTATTACCCAATGAATACGATGAGTCCCCTGCCAAACGAATGAGTGGAGGAAGTTTTGGATCACATATCAGGAATAAGGCCATCGTTCTTTATGCTCTTCTAAAGAGTGATCCGGACAATCTTCAGATTCCATATTTGGTAAAAAGTTTGAAAACCCAATTGAAAAATGCCCGTTGGTTGTCTACTCAGGAAAGAGTCTTTTCTATCCTGGCAATGGCTCAGCTTTCTCAGCAATCAGATATTGAAGATTTTAAAGCGCAGTTAATTGCTGATGATGAAATATTTTTGGAAACAAATGGTGAAACAGTTACCACGAAAGACAATATGCTTGAAATGGATGCACATGTTTCGGTATCTGGTTCTGGTAATATTTATTATTATTACGAATGTGAAGGTGTAGGAACGAAAAATGAATTCAGAAATGAAGATAGTCATCTGAAAGCACGCAAGAAATTTTTCTCTCGCAATGGCAGGGAATTAACTTCAGATGAATTCAAACAAAATGATCTAATAATCGTGGAGTTGTCTTTACACACAACCGATCGTTCCACTGTCGAAAATGTTGTAATAACAGATATGTTACCCGCTTGTTTCGAAATTGAAAATCCTCGTTTGACTGGTGGTAGAGATTTGTCATGGATAAAGGAGCAAGGTTCCTATGATTATATGGATATACGAGATGACCGGATCAATTATTTTGTAACAGCCAATTATAAACCTAAAAGATATTATTATCAGGTTCGGGTGGTCTCAAAAGGTAAATATATTATGGGTGCTGTTTCAGCTGATGCGATGTATGATGGCGATTATTACTCTTATTCTGGTGGTGGCGTTGTGACTGTTAATTAAGTGATTGTTGATAATGTGAAACACAGAAGGAATTAGAATGATTCTTTCTGTGTTTTTTTATTCATTCATAACAAGGTGGAAAGAGTTTCTTCTGGCTTCTAATTATTCATATTTTTGTATAAAATTCAATTCATGACAAAATCATATTCCTCAATAGAATTAAAGGAGATTTATAAAAGAAATTTTGGAAAATACCCGGATAAAGTTCAGATGTTACCTGAGTCTGGATCCGATCGAAAGTACTTCCGATTTTATCATGAAAATGACTCAATGATTGGATGTGCAAGTTTTAACATCCGGGAATCGGAAGCTTTTATCGTTTTTACAAGTCATTTTTTTAGTAAAGGTTTGCCCGTTCCTAAGTTGCTTGCTATTGACGAGAATGAGTCATTCTATTTCTTGGAAGATTTAGGTGATGATGTCTTTTTTGATCATATTATGCTTCGTGAAAAGAATGAGCTTGGGAATGATATAGTTGATAAGTACAAGCTCGTTTTAAAGCAGCTTGTGAGGTTTCAGGTTGAAGGACATCAAGGCCTGGATTATTCGGTGGCTTATCCTAGAGATGTTTTCGATAAGCAGTCAGTTATGTGGGACTTATATTATTTTAAGTACTACTTTTTGAAAATTCATGTTGATTTTGATGAGCAACTCCTGGAAGATAATTATCTGAAATTTGCTGATATGTTAATGACGGTTGATAATGATTATTTTATGTATCGTGATTTTCAATCACGAAATATCATATTCAAGAATAATCAACCTTATTTTATCGATTATCAAGGGGGAAGAAAAGGGCCTTTGCAATATGATCTGGCTTCAATCTTGTTTCAGGCAAAAGCCGATTTGCCCTTTGAATTAAGAGAAGTGCTGCTTGATTATTATCTTGAAAATCTAAAACAGTACAAGACAATCGATACAAAAGAATTTAAGGAGTATTATTATTTGTTTGTTCTGGTACGAACTTTACAGGTTTTGGGAGCATATGGTTTTAGAGGGTTGATTCAAAAGAAACAGCACTTTGTTGATAGTATCCCTTTTGCCTGGAAGAACCTGAATTGGTTGATCGAAAAGGGATTAATTCATGATGAATTGAAATATTTGAAAGAGGTACTTAAAGAGATGTTGGAAAAGACATTCTATTTTCAAACGATAGATTATGCTGAAAGTAAGGATAAATAGTTTTTCATTTTTGAGAGCCGGAATTCCTGGCGATGATACAGGAAATGGTGGGGGATTTGTTTTTGATTGCAGGGCTCTGCCCAATCCCGGGAGATATAAGAAATATCAGGAACTAACAGGGATGGATCAGGAAGTGATTGATTTTCTGCAAGGAGATGAAGAAGTAGAAGCGTTCTTCACGAATGTAAGGCTTCTGGTTGAGCAATCCGTGAAAAAATATATCGAGCGTGATTTTGAACATCTGATGGTGAATTTCGGTTGTACAGGTGGTCAACATCGGTCTGTTTATTTCGCTCAGAGGTTGGGTGCCGCACTTAGTAAAAGCTTTAAAGTTATTGTTGAAATAAAACATATTCAACGGGAACTTGAAGCCTGATCCTTTTGGGTGGTTTAATGTTCTTGATATGAGTAAAAAAAAGTGTAAAGAGGAAGATAAATCGGTAGATAAAGGGAAGAAATATGTCTGCAAGAATTGTGGTGCCTCATCCAAGAAAGATAAACACCTTTGTAAGCCTAAAAAACAGAAAGATTGAAAAATATTGATATCGAAGAGTACAAAAATAGATCTGAGATTATTCGTCAAACAGCAGAACAAGTAATGCTTGATTTTGAACGCTTTGGTATGGATGTTTCTTTTTCAGGGCATACAGGTATGGCATATCAGGAATTGTTTACACAGCTTTGTACGCATTTAGAGCAACTTCTGATTCAGAATACTGAAAAACTGATGGCCTTATTATATCAGATTGATATTCGACAGGATGTTATTGTGCAGGCGGCTCGTTCTCACCCCGATTGGACACATACTGAAGTCTTATCGGAGCTTGTTATTTACAGAGAGCTTAAAAAAGTGGTAATTCGAAATTATATTAAAAATAATCCGGATTGGATTAATGAATAATAGCGCATGGAAGCAATGGTTTTTGCAGCGGGATTAGGTACCCGTTTACATCCACTCACTCAATCAGCCCCAAAAGCATTGGTCGAGCTTAATGGTAGGCCTTTACTCGATCATGTTTTAAAACGATTGGTACGATTTGGTGTCCAGTCAATTGTTGTGAATATACATCATTATGGGGAACAGATTATGCAGTTTCTGCAAAATGAAGAGTATGGAGTTCCCGTCTATGTCTCTGATGAAAGAGGTGCTTTGCTTGATACCGGCGGGGGGCTGAGGCATGCTACAAAATTGTTTTCGGGTAATCAGCCAATCCTTTTACATAATGTGGATGTGTTTTCTGATGTTGATTTGAATCAAATGCTTGATTTTCATTTGATAAATAAAGCTATGGCAACTGTTGCTGTTAGGGATCGCAGCACTTCCAGATATCTGCTCTTTGATGATCAACATATTTTAAGGGGGTGGGAGAATATCAAAACCGGGGAGTTGAAATTTGTTGAGGCGAATCACAATCTGAATCGATTGGCATTTAGTGGAATTCATATTGTTAATCCCGAAATATTGAACTTGATTGATCGTAATGGGAAGTTCTCAATCATTGATCTTTATCTTGAATTATCTAAAAAATATCGCATCCAGGCATTTCAACATGATGAAAGTTTTTGGATGGATGTTGGACGAATCAGTCATTTGAGAGAACTAGAAAAGCGTATTTAATTACCAGATTTATCAAAGTTTTTCTGTTTATAAGTTTTATTTTTCAAAAAATGGCAGCCTGCATATTTTATTATTTTTGGTTTGTGAATCAAAAGTATCTGTAGTGCAAACATTTCTGGATAAAACGGCGCAATATCTTGTTGATAATTATGGGAACCGCATGGGGGAATTGCATGTGGTTTTACCGGGGCGAAGGGCTATTGTGTTTTTGCGAAAGGCTTTAGCTAAATATATATCTAAACCTGTTTTTTTACCTCAATTTTATTCTACCGGCGATTTTATTGAAAGCATAAGTGAATTAAGCCCTGCTGAGTCCATTCGTCTGATATTCGAATTGTATGAAGTTCATAAGAATATTGAGGGTGAGAAGGCTGAGAGTTTTGATGAATTTTCAGGCTGGGCACCTTCACTAATTCATGATTTCAATGAACTTGATTTATACCTTTTGGAGGTAAAGGATGTTTTTTCTTATCTGAGTGAAGCCAAAGCGATCGAACGTTGGAGTCCTGACAGAAGTGAATTAACGGATTTTGAAAAGAAATATGTTCGCTTTTATAATTCCCTCTTTGATTACTATAGCCAATTAAGGGAGCGTTTACGAAAGAACAATCAATGTTGGTCTGGTGATGGTTATCGTTATGTGGCAGAAAATATTGAACAGTTGAGCACCGCTTTCAAAGGCTCAAAGATCGTATTTGCTGGTTTTAATGCTTTGTCAAAAAGTGAAGAAACTATTTTTAAATACCTGAATAAAGAAGGTCTTGCCGATGTTTTATGGGATGGAGATCCTTATTATATAGATGATAAACTTCAGGAAGCCGGAATGTTCCTGCGTAGATATAATTCGGGTTTTACAACAGGAGAATTCCTTTGGCAGGAAAATCACTTTAAAAAAGAAAAGGTGATTGAAATCCATGGTATCGCCGGAAAAAATGGGCAAGCCAGATTGTGTGGACAACTGTTGGAGAATCTTTCTGAAACCAATCCGAATTTTGAAAATACGGCTGTTGTCTTAGCAGATGAAAGTCTGTTGTATCCGGTTTTAAATGCTTTGCCCGATTGTGTGAAGACTTGCAATATTACAATGGGCTACCCGTTGAAAACAACATCGGTCTATTCTCTTTTTGAATCCTTTATCAGTATGCATGAAAATGCTTCGCTGAGTAAAAAGAAGGAAAATAGTGAACGTATACCAGGCTTTTATTATAAAGATGTGATTCGGGTTCTGGGACATACCAGTATTCAAAGCTTGTTTGATAATAAAAGTGATCGGGATATTCTTCATTTAATAAATCCTGATCAGAAAACCTTCCTTGACATGGAAGATATCACTCAAGCGTTGGAATTATCCGAAGCGAATAAGAAACTGATCGATATTCTTTGTGTCTCAAGCTTTAATTCAGCTGGGAATATGATCGAAAAACTTCTGGCTCTATCTGATTTTATGAAGGATTCGTTATTTCGTAATGATGATAAACAGGGACTCGAAGTCGTACATGTTTTTTATACCATATTTCAACGAATTAAAAAGTATGCGCAGGAGTATAAGTCTGTCAAAACACTACGTACTCTCCGTTTTTTATATGCTCAATTTGCTTCTTCCGAAACCTTGCCTTTTATAGGCGAACCCTTGGCAGGATTGCAGATAATGGGAGTGCTAGAAACCAGGTTGCTGGATTTTGAGAATATTATTATGCTTTCAGTGAATGAAAACATTCTGCCTAAGAAGAAAAGTAATGATTCTTTTATTCCATTAGATATTCGGGGGGAACTCCTATTGCCAACTCATACAGAGAAAGAGGCTGTGTTTGCCTATCATTTCTATCGCTTGTTACAACGCGCTAAACATGTAGATCTTGTATATAATAACCAACCTGATAGTTTTGCGGGTGGTGATAAAAGTCGCTTCATTTCTCAGCTTCAGTATGAGCTTCCACGCGTTAATACAGAAATTGTGATGCAAGAACATTCGCAGAGCATTCCTGTAAATATTAGTGAAAAAGAGAATGCTATTACGATTCATAAAGAAGGGGAAGTTTGGGATTTATTAGTGAATAAAGCTCAAACCGGATTGTCTCCGACTTCTATCAATACCTGGCTTGCATGCCCTCTCAAATTTTATTTCAGGGATTTGTTGAAAATTGAAGAGGATGTTGATCCTGAAGAAACTATTGATGCACGGACAATGGGAACCGTTATTCATGAGGTATTGGAGGATTTTTATAAGGAAGTTGTGAATGAAGAACTTTCCGAAAACATCTATAAGAAATGGAAAAAAGAACTTAAACCACGCTTATTGGCTTGTTATGCCCGACACTATCAATCCAATACAATTGAGAGTGGAAAGAATTTATTGATCGTTGAGGTTTCATCTATTTATATCGAAAATTTCCTGAATCGGGAGATGCAATTCATTAAGGATTTGAACACAAAAGGTGATAGCCTGATGATTGTGGCTCTTGAACAGAATTGTCAAACCAGTTTCGAAATATCAGGCACTGAAGGGAATAAACTCGATGTGAGGTTCAAAGGTTTTATTGACCGGATTGATAAGGTTGGGGATACTGTCCGGGTGGTGGATTATAAGACTGGATTGGTGGAGCCCAGGGACTTGAAATTGAAAGAAGTTGATGATTTGCTCGATGGTGGACATCATGATAAAGCACTTCAGTTGCTTATGTATGGCTGGCTATACCACAAAAATGAAACGGGTATTCAGTCTATGTCCAGTGGGATTTTTTCCTTACGTAAGTCTTCTGAATATTTTATGGGATTAAATCTTGAAAATAAAATGCATATTCAAACCGAACAATTGGATGAGTTTGAGCATATTCTGCGAGATATTGCTGTGCAGATTTTTGATAAGAATACACCAATCAGTCAAACGGATGATATAAGTGTTTGTGTAAATTGTAGTTTTAAAGGGATTTGCAGAAGGTAGAAGGGCTGTAAAAAGCTGAAATCACTTTAAAAGACATGAATAAATTTATTAAATTGCAAAATCAGAAATGACACCCAGAAGGGCTATGTTTTTTGATAAAACTCAATATGTATGACAAAGAACGCTAACTACTACGATAACCTGAAGTTTAATATATTAATCGTTGATGACAGGGAAGAAAATCTCCTTACCCTTGAAAGTATTCTTGAAAGTCCGGACTTAAAGATTATTAAAGCTTTGTCAGGTAATGAGGCTCTTGGATTATTACTTGAGCATAATGTGGCCTTGGTTTTGATGGATGTTCAAATGCCGGGAATGGATGGTTTTGAAACTGCTGAACTGATGAGGAGTAATGCCCGGACCCGAAACATTCCCATCATTTTTGTAACCGCTATAAGTACCGAACGGAAGCATGTTTTTAAAGGTTACCAATCTGGAGCTGTTGATTATTTATATAAGCCTTTGGATTTAGAAGTGCTACAAAGTAAAATCCGGGCATTTATTGAGTTCTTTAAGCATAAACAGGAATTACAAGATACAACTGCTAGATTGGAACAAACGGTTATGGAATTGAATAAGGCCAAAGAAATTGCAGAACAGGCAACCAAGGCAAAAAGTTCGTTCCTGGCCAATATGAGTCATGAGATCCGTACCCCGTTAAATGGGATTTTGGGTATGGCTGAACTCATGTTGATGGATGAGTTGACTGAACTTCAGAAAGAGCGTCTTGTGGATATGAAAACTGCAGGAGAGTCTTTATTGGAGATCATTAATGAAATTTTGGATATTAGTAAAATTGAAGCCGATAAGCTGGAGTTGGATTCTGTTGAATTCAGTATTCGTGAACTCGTTGAAAAAGTGGTTCGCCTCTTGTCAGTAAAAACGTTGGATAATAATTTGGAAATGGTTCTGGATGTCGCTCCTGATGTACCCGATAGAATTATTGGAGATCCATTGCGAATTCGACAGGTCCTGATTAATTTAGTTGGTAATGCAATAAAGTTTACCCGTGAAGGAGAGATTGTTATTCGGTTGAGAAAAGTTTTAGAGAGTGATGACTCTGTAAATATTGAGTTTTCCGTCCGTGATACGGGGATTGGTATACCAGCCGATCGGATCAATAATCTATTCAAAACATATACACAGGCAGATAAAAGTACTTCACGTAAGTTTGGAGGTACTGGTTTGGGCTTACCGATATCCAAACGTATTGTTGAACTTATGAACGGAACGATTCAGGTTGAAAGTGAGATGGATAAAGGATCGAATTTTCATTTTGCCATTTCGTTTAATAAGGTTAAAAATGCGACACCAGTTTGGGATATTTCGCAATCAGAAACAGGTGCTTTTAAAAATATTTTAATAGCTGATGGAAACCGGACATTCTCCAATTCATTGGTGTCAGTCTTTTCATATTCCGGATGCCAGTGTTATCAAGCATTTACTAAAACAGACTTGCTGGAGCAGATTTCCAAGATGACGGATTCGAATACGATTGACCTTGTTTTATTATCCAGTGATTTAAAAGGTCTGTCTACCAAGAGCGATCTTTCGGATGTTTACCATAATATTCTGAAAAAGAGAAATACAAATTGTGTCGTCTTCACGCGTACACAATCAATGGTTGAATTAAAGAAATTTGAAGAACTAGGTGTGGGTAACCATATCAACAAGCCGGTTCTGCCAAGTGATCTTTTGCAGATACTAAAGCGCTTTAAAAAAGAGGATGTCGCCATAGAGGTTGAAGCTGAATCGCTACAAGATCAAAATGATGGGGAGATGAGTCCGGTTGAGATTCTCATCGCCGAAGATCAACTGATCAATCGTAAAATTGTGATTGGATTGCTACAAAAGTATAATTGTAATATAGATAGTGCTGAAAACGGTATGGTAGCAGTAGAAAAATTCCAGAAGCGAATTTACGATATTGTGCTGATGGATGTTCAGATGCCTAAAATGGATGGCTATGAAGCTACCCAGAAAATTAGAGAGTATGAAGTCTCTACTGGTACTCATGTGCCAATTATTGCAATGACGGCACATGCTATGAAAGGGGACCGGGAAAAATGCCTGGCAGCTGGGATGGATCATTATATTACTAAACCCATCGATTCACAGGAAATGATAGATGCAATCAATAGTCATATTTCAAAGAAACTTTAAGCTCTAATTTGTAACGATTCGTATTATGAGTGAAATTCAAGATAGTAAGAAAACCGATAAATTTAGACTTACTCCTTATATAGGTGTTGGAAAGAGTTTGTTTCTGTGGTTTATGGCTATAGCTTTGATTCCTTTGATTGCACATACATATTTCTACTATATCAATGCATATAAGGGATTAACAATTATTCTTGAAAAAACGCTGGTAACGGCTTCTAATCTCCGGGTTGAAAATCTGAATAAATATTTTGATGATGTTACCAATACTCTTGAGATTGAAGCTGAATCAAAGAGTAATATTGAACTTCTTGATTATTTAAATTCCGCCTATAAGAAAAACGGACAACCTCTACAGGAATATGTAACTAGTGAAAGCTGGAATAATATTGTAAATGGTAGAGAGAATCTGTTATATCGTATTGCCGAATTAAATAATCTGAAAGATGTATTGCTTATTAACAGTAAGGGTGATATCTTGTTTTCAATTGCTCAAGCCGATGATTTGGGAACTAATATATTCACAGGTAAATACTCGGCAACACAGTTTGCATCTGCAGCTCGGAAGGTTGTGGAATCGAAACAGGCATTGTTCTCGGATATCGAAAAATATCCTCCTTTTGATAATCAGGAAACTGGTTTTTTTATCCGTTCAATGTTTAGCAAAAATGGAGAATTCATTGGCTTAATTGCTTTATCTATCGGGCTCGATGAGATTGATGGTATTATTAGTGATGATGCAGGTATTGGTGAAACAGGGGTCGCATATTTGGTGGGGCGAGATTTAGTCCTTCGAACGGCCTCACGCTTTGAAAATGCCAACGACCGCCTGACAAAGAAAATCACACATAAGAAAGCAGTTGAGTGGATCAATACCTATGAATATTATCCGATGCGCCTGCGTGAAGGAATTGATAATGCTCCCATGGAGGTGATTTCCACATATGAAGGTCTGCAGGATAAGTGGGTATATGGTATTGTACGAGATGTACGTGCTTTAGGTGATTATGGTGTAAATTGGGCGTTAATTGAAGAATTAAGTCATGAAGAAGTCTTTACATACCCCAGAAAGCTTTCAAGAGTCGCTAGATACTCCGTGTTTCTGGTTGCAGTTATTGTACTAATTGCAGCAATATTGGTAACAAGACGTTTTGTTTCTCCAATAAAACAACTTTCTGCATGGGCTAAACAAGTGGCACAAGGTCAGCTGATAAGTAAGAATATTCGTGCTCCAAAGGATGAAGTTGGAGAAATGAAAGACACATTTAATCAACTGGTTGAATATATTCGATCGGTTGCGGATATTTCTCAGTTAATTGCTAAAGGAGATTATAGTCAGAAATTAAATGTACGAAGTGAACATGATGTTTTGGCTGAGTCTGTTAATCAAATGATTGATAGTTTTAGAGGTGTCGTAAATCAAGCGAATACAATAGCAAACGGCGATTACAGTTCGAATATTACTCCTCGGGGAAATAAAGACACTTTGGGGGTAGCTCTTTTCAATATGACCAACACACTCAGAGAGTCACGTGAGGAATTAGTTGAGCAGGATTGGCTGAAAACCGGTATCGGTAATCTGGCAGAGCAATTGAGTGGTCGCAAGAGACTCAATGTCTTATGTACTGATGTAATCAATCACCTGGTATCTTATATGAATGCTCAGGTGGGAATGATCTATGTTTTAGATGATGAACGATTGGTGTTAAAAGGAAATTATGCCGTAAACTCTGACGACGAATCCATTAAGGAGGTTGAAATGGGATCAGGCCTGATTGGGCAGGTTGCTAAAAGTATGAAGATGATTGAATTTTCCAGGTCGGAGGAGGAGTTGCCCACTGTTGATTACGGAGTAAGTAAAGAAGCTCCCCAACATGTGTTGGTTTCTCCTTTTGTTTATGAAGACCAGCTGATTGGGGTTATCCTTGTTGGTACACTTGGGAGGTTTAGTCAACTTCAAAAGACCTTTTTTATTCAGACCATGGATAATATTGCTGTTGCTGTTAATGCAGCTCAGGCTAATAGCAGATTACAAATACTGTTTGAAGAAACACAGGAGCAGAAAGAGCGGCTTCAGGTTCAGCAGGAAGAATTACGACAAACTAACGAGGAGCTTGAGGAACAAACCAGAGCCTTGAAGCAATCAGAAGAGAAACTTCAGAATCAGAAAGAAGAATTGAGTGTAATAAATGAAGAACTCGAAGAAAGAACACGGGCACTTGAGCGTGAACGTGACCGTATCAATAAAGTTAATGAGCAGTTAGAAAAGGCTGGTAAAGAAATTGAACAAAAAGCCAAAGATCTGGAAATGGCCAGTCGGTATAAATCCGAATTCCTGGCAAATATGTCACATGAGTTACGAACTCCGCTCAATAGTATACTCGTGTTGTCTCAGATTATGGGAACGAATCCTAAAGGGAACCTGAACGAGAAACAGGTGGAATTTGCCAATACAATTCATTCGTCAGGACAAGATCTTTTGGATTTGATAAATGAAATTCTTGACCTTTCGAAAGTAGAGTCTGGAAAAATGGAGTTTCATCTGGAAGAACTATTAGTTGATTCTCTAATTGATCAGGTAGGTAAGACATTTAAGCCCATAACAGGGAAGAAAGGTCTTCAATTCTTTACCAAAAAGGATAAAGATGTGCCTGATACGGTTGTTTCGGACCCACAGCGATTATATCAGATTATTAAAAACCTTCTATCGAATGCAATAAAATTTACGGAAGACGGAAGTGTTACTTTTAGTGTGCATCGTGCAAAGAAAGATGTCGAATTTTCACATTCAAACCTGAACGTGAATAATGCTGTAGGTTTCACTGTTTCAGATACGGGAATTGGTATCCCGGCCGATAAATTGGAATTAATCTTTGAAGCTTTCCAACAAGCCGATGGAACAACCAGTAGAAAATATGGTGGAACTGGTTTAGGATTGAGTATTACAAAAAGCTTTTCGGAAAAATTAGGGGGCGAAGTACATGTGACCAGCTCCGAGGGGAAAGGAACTTCATTTACGCTCTATTTACCAGCTGAATTAAGTGAGATACCAAATGATGGTACACCAGCCCAACCTTTGACGGTGGATCATGAGCCGCATGAAGAAATTATCGAAGTTCAGAGTGGTGATGAAGTCTTTATGGAGGATGATCGTGACCTGATTAATAAGGGGGATAAGTTTGTTCTTATTATTGAAGATGACCGGACATTTGCAAAAATTTTACTGGATATAGCGCATGATAAATCGTTTAAATGTATGATTGCTGCCAGTGGAGAAACCGGACTTCATTTTACCGATAAATTCCTGCCAAGTGCAATTATTCTGGATGTTGGGCTTCCTGGTATTGATGGTTGGGAGGTGATGGATCGCTTAAAGAGCAATTCGAAAACACGTCATATTCCAACCTATTTTATATCAGCTCAGGATAAGAACCTTGAGGCAATGCGAATGGGGGCTGTTGGTTTTATTACGAAGCCGGCAAGTATCGATAAATTGTATAAAGTATTTGAGAAACTTGGAGATTTGATCAGTAGAGAGACCAAGCGTTTGTTGGTTATCGATGACGAATTGATTGTTCGGAAAAGTGTGATCGATCTTATTGGTAAAGAAGGTGTCGAAATTGTGGATTGTGAAAAAGGGTTAGAAGCCTTGGAAATCATGAAGCAGGAACGATTCGATTGTGTGATTCTGGATCTTGGTTTAGAGGATGTCTCAGGTTTTGATATTTTGGAAAAAATGAGAGAAGAACCTTCATTAAAAGGGACTCCTGTAATAATTTATACCGGTCAGGAGTTGAATCCTGAAGAAGAACAACATCTTAAGCAGTTAGCTGATAGTATTATTCTTAAAGGAGCCCGATCTCCAGAGCGACTTTTAGCTGAAACTACATTGTACCTTCATCGAAATGAGTCTCTTATTCCTGAAGGTAAAAAGGAAATGCTTCATGAGGTGATTATGGATAAGGAAGCTGTTTATAGAAATAAAACCATTCTGATTGTTGATGATGATATGCGAAATGTTTTTGCTCTGAGTAGTTTGTTGGAAGCCAAACAAATGAAAACAATTCTCGCTAAAAATGGGAGAGAAGGGATTGAGATGTTACATGAGCATGCTGAAATCGATTTGATTCTTATGGATATCATGATGCCGGAAATGGATGGCTATGAGGCAACAAGGAGGATCAGGAGTGAAGAAGAGTTTCGCAGGCTCCCCATTATAGCTCTTACTGCAAAGGCAATGAAAGATGACCGCGAAAAATGTATTGCTGCTGGAGCTAATGAATATCTGGCCAAGCCTGTTGATGGGGATAAATTATTATCCATTCTTCGGGTGTGGTTGTATCGTTAAATAGGAAATAATTGTAGGGATTGATTATATGAGTGACAAATTATCTACTGAAGAAATAAATGAAAATCAAAATATCGAAATAAAGCTGTTTCTGGAGGCTTTATACCAAAAGTATGGATATGATTTTCGAAATTATTCGATGGCTCACCTGAAACGCAGAATTATGCACCGGGTGTCTCTTTCTGAATTGGAGAGTATATCCGAACTTCAACATTGTGTTTTATATGATTCGAATTATTTACAAAATATATTGGACGACTTTTCCATTAATGTTACCGAAATGTTTCGTGACCCGTCTTTTTTTAAGACGATAAGGGAAGAAGTTGTACCGATTCTTAAGACCTATCCGTATATTAAGATTTGGGATGCTGGTTGTTCCACTGGTGAAGAAGTGTATTCTCTTGCAATACTTCTGAAAGAAGAAGGCTTGTATGATCGGGCGCAAATTTATGCAACGGATTTTAATCACAGGGTTCTGCAGTTTGCAAAGCAAGGGACTTATTTGCGCGAATATTTTGATGATTATATTCGAAATTATAAAAAGGCCGGGGGGATAAGCGATATGACAGCTTATTATTCGGTGAATGGAAACCAGGTTGTAATGAATCCTGATCTGAGGGAGAATATTGTTTTTGCAGACCATAATCTGGTTACTGATAGTGTTTTTGCTGAAGCAAACCTGATTATTTGTCGAAATGTATTAATATACTTCAATAAAGAATTGCAGGATAAAGTTGTTAAGCTGTTTGTTGATAGTTTGCATTCAGGAGGCGTCCTCTGCTTGGGGTCAAAAGAAAACCTTCGCTTTTCTGAGCATTTCAGGCATTTTGACTACGTCAATAAAAAAGAAAGAGTCTATATCAAGAAATACAATTCAACAACAGCGGAGAGGTTATAAGAGGAAAATTTAGCTATTGAATCGGATAGGTTAAATGATTTGAGCCTATGAAGAAAAAACAAAAAGTAAATTTATACGATGCCGTTGTTATTGGTGCTTCTGCCGGTGGTGTGGAAGCCCTTAGTAAGATATTGCCGGCAATGAATGCTGCTTTGAACTTTCCAGTACTTATTGTACAACATATTTCTCCGTATTCAGATAACTTCCTTGTGAATTACCTGGATCAACTGGCTGAAATTAAGGTTAAAGAGGTTGAGGAAAAGGAACAAGTCATTCCTGGTGTTGTTTATATGGCTCCCCCCAATTACCATTTATTAGTAGAGGAAGATAAAACCCTATCTCTTACAGTAGATGAGAAAGTGAATTTTAGCCGTCCTTCCATAGATGTGCTATTCGAGACCGCTGCAATGGCATATGGGCAAAAGCTAATCGGTGTTGTCTTAACTGGTGCCAATAGTGATGGTGCTGCCGGGATTAAATTGATTAAGCAATTTGGGGGACTTACCATTGTTCAGGATCCAACTACAGCCTATGTTGATATAATGCCCATGGCCGCTTTGGAAAACGTCCATGTTGATCATGTCTTGAAACTTGAAGAAATTGCTCCTTTCCTAAATGCCATATCTGACATGCTGGATCAGGATACCAAAAAAAATGTAAAAAAAAATATTTGAGAATAACCTGTTGGTACCGAAATCATTGACGTTTGAAGGGGACCAGGGGTGAAACTTTTTTTTCAAAGAATGTTTGGTAATAAAAATAATTGGTTTACTTTTGCAACGCTTTTGGAGGGAACGACGCCTCATAAAACAAGAGCAAAAGTGTATTGAAACATTGGTCTGGTAGTTCAGTTGGTTAGAATACATGCCTGTCACGCATGGGGTCGCGAGTTCGAGTCTCGTCCAGACCGCTTTAAAAAGCGATAGTTCTTTAAAATATTTGGTCCGGTAGTTCAGTTGGTTAGAATACATGCCTGTCACGCATGGGGTCGCGAGTTCGAGTCTCGTCCAGACCGCTTTAAAAAGCGATAGTTCTTTAAAATATTTGGTCCGGTAGTTCAGTTGGTTAGAATACATGCCTGTCACGCATGGGGTCGCGAGTTCGAGTCTCGTCCAGACCGCCAACTTTTGAAAAGGGTAGCTGTTTACAGTTACCCTTTTTTTGTTTTCACCTCTACTTAATGTCATCTAACAAAGTCCTTTTTTTTAGCCTTAATATTCAGCAAGTTTATTGAAATGATACATTTTTTTGCGAAAAGTCGGGTATTATTCTATCTTTGCATTTACAAAGCATTGCTTGAACTGAAAATGCCTAATTGTCGGAAATCTAGGTTGTTAGTCTTGTTGCTTTTGGTAATTGATGAGAAGGGTTACTAACACAATCTCGAAAAGCGTTTTTAATGAGAGATTTAAAAGAGACAATATCAGGTATTGAGTTTAAACTTCGGCAATTGATTAGAAAATTTAATGATCTGAAGATTGCCAGGGAAGCTTTGCTTGAGCAAAAGAAGGAGCTTGAATTAACGGTTGAACAGCAAAAGGCTGAGATTGACCAGCTCCGGATGCAAAAACAAGCCCTGGAGGTTGCTGATTCTCTGAAAGAACGTAAGGGGACAGAGGAAGCACATTCCAGGATTGATGAACTTGTGCGGGAAATAGACAAGTGCATTCAGCTTTTAAATAATTAATTCCTGAGAGGAGTTATGAGTGACTTTAAAATATCAGTTAAAATAGCAGACCGAACTTATCGATTGAAGGTGGGACGGGATGAAGAAGAGATCATACGGAAAGCTCAAAGTGCTATTAACGATAAGGTTAAACAATATTCAGAGCATTTCTCATATAATGACAGCCAGGATTTGCTGGCAATGGTAGCACTCGATGCTACACTGAATTCGATTAGATGTGACGAGAAGATACAATTTAATACAGAAGAATTAGACCAGCGACTGGATGAAATTGATGAGATGCTGGATGAAATCGTTTAAAAGCTTTAAGCATACGTTCTTTGAAACAAGATATTAGTAATGAATAACCCGCATAATTCATTCATGTTTGGAAATCTAACATTATAAAAATCAGGGTACTCAAGGTGATCGTAGGACAGGCCTCATCCCGATTTTCCGGGAATCACTCCGGTGGTCAGTGGACGTTCGAAAATGCCAGGGGCTCTAAACGTGTCAATTTGGGATTTCCCTAAACTGGAATTATGCTGGGTTTATTTTTTTTATCCCCTTCACTAATAGTTATAATTAATACATACACTATGGAAATGATGATATACATCATTGTAGGACTTGTTGCAGGAGCCGGTATCGGATATGGCTTAACTGCTTCCATCCTGAAGAAAGCCGTTTTAAGAAAATCGCATCAAGCACTTAAACAAGCTGAAGATAAAGGCGAAATGATTAAGAAGGAAAAAATTCTTCAGGCAAAGGAAAAATTTCTTCAACTGAAATCAGAGCACGAAAAAGCTGTTCAGAACAAAAACAACGCAATCCAGAAATCAGAAAACCGACTAAAACAACGAGAAAATTCATTTAACCAGCGTTTTGATGAGTTCAAACGCAAAGAGAAAGAGGTTAACACCATTAAGGAAAACCTTTCAAATCAACTGGAATTACTGACTAAAAGTCAGGAAGAGGTTGATAAATCTCACGAACAAATCGTTAAGCAATTAGAGGCTATTTCAGGTATGACCGCTGAAGATGCCAGAAATCAATTATCTGAATCGATGGTTGATGAGGCGAAAGCGGAGGCTGATACACTGATTAAGGATATTCTTGATGAAGCAAAACTAACGGCCAATCAAGAAGCTAAAAAAGTTGTGGTGAATACTCTTCAACGTACTGCTGTTGAACACGCGATCGAAAACAGTGTGACTGTTTTCAATATTGAAAGTGATGAAATAAAAGGTCGTATTATTGGTCGTGAAGGTCGTAATATTCGTGCTCTTGAGGCACTTACAGGAGTTGAGATTATTATCGATGATTCACCAGACGCTATTATCCTTTCAAGCTTTGATCCAATTCGCCGTGAGATTGCACGCTTATCTCTTCACAAATTGGTTACTGATGGACGTATCCACCCTGCACGTATCGAGGAAGTGGTTGCTAAAACCACAAAGCTGATCGAGCAGGAAGTTGTTGAGACCGGTAAACGCACCGTTATTGATTTAGGTATTCACGGAATGCACCATGAATTAATCAAGTTAGTAGGTAAGATGAAATATCGTTCATCTTATGGACAGAACTTATTACAACACTCGAGAGAGGTTGCCAATTTATGTGCTACTATGGCTGCTGAGTTAGGATTAAATCCTAAGAAAGCTAAGCGAGCAGGTTTATTACATGATATCGGTAAAGTTGCTGAAAATGAGGCTGAATTACCTCACGCAATTTTGGGTATGAAGCTTGCACAAAAGCACAAAGAGAAAGGTGAAATTTGTAATGCTATTGGTGCTCACCACGATGAAGTTGAAATGGAAACTCTTATAGCTCCTATTGTACAGGTTTGTGATGCTATTTCTGGAGCTCGCCCTGGTGCACGTCGTGAAGTTGTTGAGGCATACATTCAGCGTTTGAATAACCTTGAAAAGATGGCGCTGGATTATCCTGGTGTTGTTAAGACTTATGCAATTCAAGCAGGTCGTGAACTTCGTGTTATCGTAGGTGCTGAAAAAGTTGGTGATGATGATGCAAATAAGATATCATTAGATCTTTCTCGTAAAATTCAAGATGAGATGACTTATCCTGGACAAATTAAGATTACAGTAATCCGGGAAACACGGGCTGTATCATATGCGAAATAAAAGACTTTAATTATAAGTTGATAGCCGCTCCTTTTTTGAGGAGCGGTTTTTTTATGCTTCTTTTATTCCGGTGATAATACTTCGGTTGCCTATCGTACTTTCAAAACTTAGATTTACGAATCCCTGTCCCGCTAAGAGGTCTTCCATTTCCATGATGGAATAACACTTGCCGTAGGTCGAGAACATTAGTAATGTAGAATATTCAGCGACTGATAGAGGCCCTGTTTTATCACTATTCAAATGAGCACCATGAATCATAATCATGCCACCTGGATTAAGACTATGGAAAGAGTTTTTTATCAGAATCTTATTCTGTGTGGAATTCCAGTCATGCAGAACATGTGAGAACAGATGGATATCGTATCCGCGAGGTAATTCATCATGAAACATATCGCCGGGAATAACTTTAATATCCTGAGTCATCCCTCGTTCTTCGATCACACGTTTAGCCAGTTTATCAACGGGTGATCGTTCTAAGAGAGCGGTTTCGATGTGAGGATAGTAAGCTTTGATAGTTGCTGCATAGATTCCGGCTCCCCCTGCAACATCAATTATCGATTTGTATTTTGAAAAATCAAAACTACGAGCCAATCCGGGAGCAAAATACGCTCCACGACTTTCCATACCTTCAGTATACATATCTGCAAAATCATCCTTAACCATTGCTCTTTCCCAATCTTCAAGTTCTGATTTACCGCTCCACTTTGCCGGAGCTCCTGATTTAAGTACATTGAGCATCGTATCAACAATTGGACGTTTGGCTTGAGTATTAAAATATGGAATCATATTCCATTCCGATTCCTGGGTGAGGTATTCACGGGCATTTACTGTTATCCTAATCTTACCTTTTTCTTCCTTAACCAGATGCATGGCTTTGAAAAGGGTAATCATTGCATCGGTCGGTCGGGGATGAATCTCAAAATGGTCACAGATTTTATATAGATTGCTTGGATTATCTGAGAGCCACGAAAAGAAATTGAGTCTGGCGATGGCTGTAATTAATAAATCGGAAGCATAAACGCTATCACGCATGCGAATAATATCACTGGCATCTGTTGACGGAACGGCTTTTAGGTTTTTAAGGATCATGGCTCCGGATATTTTGGTTCGTATTAAATTCCAGGCTTATAAAGTTAGTCTTTTAGAATTAAAGAAGGCAAACTCTTTATGCATTTAAATTGAAGTTCTTACCATTTTTCGTAAATTAGATAAAAACCGTTGAATATGTGTTTTTCTGCTGTAGCTAGTTTTAGTGCAAGTGCTGTCTTAGGAGTAGTTGGTGTTGTTGCTCTAAAGCAGAATAAGGATCAAAAGATGCAATTATTTGCAAGTATCCCTGTTCTGTTTGCCTTTCAACAATTATCTGAAGGATTTCTTTGGCTAGCATTAACGAATCCGGAGTTTGCAAACTTAAAACCTGGAATGACATTTATTTTCCTGCTTTTCGCACAAGTGATCTGGCCCATATGGGCCCCACTTTCTATCTTATTAATCGAAAAACAAACTGGTCGTCGAAAAATTCTTAATTATCTTTTTGGGATTGGAATAATTATGGGTTTCTTTTTGGCCACCCAGATTATTTTATACCCTGTTGATGCATATATTATGAATTGTCACATTTTCTATGAATTGGAATTGCCGGTTGGGAAGACTTGGTGGAGTGGGGCACTTTATCTTATTCCTGCATTGATGCCATTTTTTATATCCAGTTACCGTGGAATCAGGATTATTGGTGCGACAATCTTTCTTGGCTATATGGTAACTAAGATTTTTTATATGGAATATTTGATTTCAGTTTGGTGCTTTTTTGCTGCCATTATTAGTATCACTATTATATTTTTTATCCGACAAATTTCAGTGATAGATGATGGGGATTTGATGTTCAGTAAAAAGACAATTAATTAAAAATTAAGTGTTTAATAAAAAAAAAGACGTCCGGAAAACCGGAACGCCTTTTACGCACGGTCAATAGTACCTAGTTAATAGGGATTCTGTATGAAAATTTTATCATAAATACATCATAAGGGTATTTGCTGAACATATCTCCCATATCTCTTGTGATATGAAAATCTTCAGGTGTGGGCATATTGAAACGGTTTTCAGACCACACCAAATAAATGATTGATCCCGGTCGAAATTCCCATCGTGCTACCAGGTTGGATTTGAATTCAAGAACCTTAAAATCAGGATTACTAAATAAAGGGTCATTTTTTTCGTCATCATTAAATATACCGTCATTATTAGTATCGAAGATATAATCAGTATATTCAACAGTTTCTCCATCCTCAAGCTCTTCCCAACTGTTGGTCAGGTAATGTTCTCCATCTGTCAGGTTAAGGTATCGATCCTGGAAGCTATCTGCCATGGGATTGGTAATCCATTTGTACTTTGTGTATTTACCCGTAGACATAAAGGGTTGTCCATAATACTGGATGGTAAAGTCAGGAGTAATACTCAGGTTTATTCTGAATTCCATCATAAATGTATTCTGATTTAATTCAGCCATAATGTATTTATTCCCCTGATCAAATTCACCTTTAGTTACCCACTGAAGATTATCATGGTATTTGGTGTAGGATGGACGAAGCGAGAGATTCAGGATTTTCAGCGGTTGGTAATTTACAGAAACCCCAAAATTAAACATATCCCGGGCATCTTCAAAGGCCTGCAAATGGAACATGTTGTAGCTAAAAGTCAACTTTTTCCTGTGGTCGGTACGAATCGAAAACCATTGGTTAAAGGTACCAGGCAAAATGATTTGAGGGCCACCTCGAAGTGTTGCTTTTGATATTACACGATCCTGAGCATTCAATCCAAATCCCACCCTCCAATAGTTTGAGAATTGCGCGTGTCCGTTGATATTACCTCCAGTATATATTCGGGTCATACTGAAGTCGTATCCATTCCAGAAATTAGCATTAATTGCAGCTGTTCTAAAGATGCTGAAAGGTTCAGTATGTCGATACCCCATCCAGCCAATAACATTTAGGTCATCGGTGTTATGCAGGAATCCAATATCATTGGTTTCGAACATTGGTGAGCGCCATGAAACCCATGCCATATAGCGAAGGCCCTTACTTCCGTTTTTTCCTGCCATAATGGTACCTGCAGTACCTGTAAGACTTGTTCTGGAGGAATCAACATGAACATAATCAACATCGGGACGCTGGAAATAACGCTGTGGAGCCTCCTGAGTTCTTATGATTGCAGCAGTATCACCGGCCACATGACTAAACAGTACCCGCGCATTGATGTAATACTTTTTATCGTTCCATTGGTGGTTAATATCCAATCCACCTGTATAAGCATCTTTATGAAGGCTCTTTAAGTGTTCCTGATCCAATTGTCGATTGGTAGCTGTTAGCATACCACCGAAAACGGTATTCCCTTTATTGAAATCCTTACTAAGTCTACCCACAAAATAATTGGTATAGGGTTCAACCACAAATTCTCGAAGGCTGTCTTCTTTTGTTCCAATTTGAACACTTTCCCGGTTGGTAAAACTTTCCATCACCCCAATTGACCAACCATTGTTTGTTTTTCCTGTTAGTTTCATTGCTCCAAGAATTTTGGAGTTTTCCGGCATTTTGTAATACTCGTCATCTTCATTGAAATTATCATCATCCCATGGCCCAAAATGAGGCCGGCGACCAATGCGACGACTGTAGAAAAGATTGTCACTGGCAAAATCTCCATCACCGGCATTGATCCCGAAGTCAAGGATATTTCTACCTTCTATAAAAAAAGGTCTTTTTTCTCTGAAATAAGTTTCGAATGCAGAAAGGTTTACTTCTGAAGGATCAGCTTCGACCTGTCCGAAGTCGGGATTAACCGTCAGGTCGAGCGTTAAGTTATTTGTGATTCCAATTTTAGCATCAACTCCGGCATTATAACCAAAATCGGAACCGTCCGCAAAAAAATTCTCTTCTTCTTTTTCGTAGCGATCAACTTTTGAGGTAACATATGGAACAATATCCGCTTGTTTCTGAGGTTTGATTCCTTTAATACCCTTGATTTTTCCATATCGACTAACCAAACCTGGGTCGTCCAATTTCATCGGTTGCCAGGTTGATGATTCCTCTTTGCGGAATAATTGACGCATAATCTGAAAACCCCAGATTTGCTCATCTGCGGCACTAAACCGAAGTTGGGTTAATGGGATTTTCATTTCTGCAACCCATCCTTCTTGAGTAGATGAGGTTTTTAAATACCAGATTGGATCCCAGGTCTCGTCTTCATTATCCCCATCTTCAGATATTAATATATCACCCTTAACACCTGCGGCAGTGGCAAAGAAAGTAAATGAAGTACGCTCATCGTTATAACTGTCAATACCAATGGCAACAAAATCACCTTCAAGATCGTCGCGTCTCGACATCCTTTTTTCAATTTCATTTACATTTGAATCATAGGAGTTTACGGCGATATATACGTATGAATCATCATACAAGACTTTAAATGCTGTTTGTTGTGAAGGTTCCTTGCCCTCATATGGTTCCAACTGAGTGAAATTGTTTCCCCACTGTATATCCTTCCAGGCCTGATCGTCCAATTGGCCATCTATCACAGGAACTTCCCCCTCAACTCGCGTGGTGTGATAAGTGCGTTTCTGGCCAAAAGAAAATGAACTAATAAATACAATCAGGCATAGTAAAGTTAGGTTTCGTACTATACTCATGCTTGTCTGGTTTTTGTTATTGGTATCGTTGTTAGTTCAACTAATATGCCAGCATAACTAAATAGCTTGATATCTAATGTGATATGTGTGTTGGCTTAAGCTTTCTTCAGTTTCAATTGTACAAAGGCAAACGATAGTGTTCGAATATGAACACATGAGTTGGTGTTTGGGCTACGAATGCATAAATTCTTTTGCTTTTTATAAATAAAACTTTACAGCTATAAAATTGTTGTAATGGATTGAGTTCAGGAATGGGGAATGGCTAGATTCTCCGATCATTTTTTCTGAATTAAAAGAGAATAACCTAAAGAAAACGTGAATGATTAATTCAGAGAAGGGGGAAAAGGAAAGATTTGTTGATTTTCTGGATTCCTTAAAAAAGACCTTAAAAAGTGTCTTTTATGAACGGGATAATGTAGAGAAATTTGTTCAAAAGCGAGGATTTCCAGCATTGGTTTTACGGGATATAATGGCCATAAATCCATTTTCGGTTGCTATTCCTGAGGAATTTGGAGGTCGTGGGGCAAAAGTGAAAGAATGTTTGGGGGTTTTAGATGCAGCTTCCTATGAATCACTTCCATTATCATTGACTTTTGGTATTAATATGGGACTGTTTTTGCAACCTGTTGCAAAATATGCACAGAATTCCGTTAAAGGAGATATTTTCAATCGGTTTCTGACCAAACAAAACATGGGTGGTTTGATGATTACTGAGCCTGATTATGGGAGTGATGCTTTAAATATGCAAACCTCCAATGTGAAACTGGGAAATGAATTTCATATTCAGGGAATCAAACACTGGCAGGGGCTAACAGGTATGGCTGATTATTGGTTGATGACTTCCCGGCCGAAAGATATTAAAGGGAATCTGGGACGTGATATTGATTTCTTTGTATGTGATGTACAGCAACCTGGGCAAAGCATAAGGGTGGAAGAATATTATAATAACATAGGTTTGTATCCAATTCCTTATGGGAAAAATATTGTGGACATAAAGGTGCCTGAACAATTCAAACTCGAACCGGAATCTACAGGGCTTAAACTGATGATGGATCTATTGCATCGAAGCAGGTTTCAGTTTCCAGGAATGGGAATGGGCTTTATTCGACGTATGATGGATGAAGCAATTAATCATTGTACCTCACGCATGGTAGGAGGGAAGGATTTGTTAAGCCTGGACCAGGTTAAACATCAGATTGCCCGGATTCAGAGTGCATTCACCGTTAGTTCAGCCATGTGTTCACGAAGTGCTAATTACAGTGGAATTGAAAACAATCTTTCAACAGATGCACTTGAAGCCAATAGCATGAAAGCTTATATAACCGATTTGATGCAGGAGGCTGCTCAAACCCTGACTCAGTTGAAGGGAGCCAATGGTTATAAAGCCGAAAGTATAGGCTCGAGGGGGATCATGGATTCTCGTCCATTCCAGATCTTTGAAGGATCCAATGAAATGCTTTACACTCAGATTTCCGAAATGGTGTTGAAAATGATGACACGTCGGAAAATAATGAAGCTTTCTGATTTTCTGAAAGACTATAATTTAACACAGAACGCAGCCGAATATTTTAAAGATATACTCAACTTTAAGGTTGATTTTAATCTTCCTCAACGCAAAATTGTGGATCTTGGAAAAATTATTAGCAGGGTAGTTTCTGCAAATCATGTCGTTGATCTTGGGGCAAAAGGCTTTCGGTCCGACTTAATCAACGACAGTTTGGAAACAATTAAGCATGAGATATCCATGCTGACTAGCTCCTATAAATTTAAAACGAATATCGCTCCCAGGGAAGAATATAAGGATGGTAGTTCATGGTTAGCATTTAGTTGATCATTTTAACTACCTTTGCCGCCAATTTTATAAATTTTTGGGATGATTTCGATAGATGCATTGGCAGTAGAATTTGGTGGAACCACACTCTTTAAGGATATATCATTTGTTGTAAATGAAAAGGACCGGATTGCCCTGATGGGTAAGAATGGTGCGGGTAAATCGACCATGCTTAAAATTCTGGCAGGTGTTCAAAAACCTACAAAAGGTAAGGTTTCGGCTCCCAATGATGCTGTGATTGCTTACCTGCCTCAGCATTTAATGACTGAAAATAAAAGAACCTTATTTGAGGAAGCTTCGCAGGCCTTTGCACAATTACTTTCAATGCAGGCTGAAATGGAAGAATTGAACCAACAGCTTACTGTTCGTACCGATTATGAATCGCCAGAATATTACGACATCATTGAGAAAGTATCTGTTCTGAGTGAAAAACTTTACAGTCAGGGAGAGGTTAATTACGATGCAGAAGTGGAGAAAATATTGTTGGGGCTTGGATTTGAACGTTCCGATTTTCAACGCCCGACCAGCGATTTTAGCGGTGGTTGGCGTATGCGTATCGAACTGGCCAAAATTCTGCTTCAAAATCCGGATCTTATTCTTCTGGATGAGCCTACCAATCACCTGGATATCGAATCTGTTCAATGGCTCGAGGATTTTCTGATTAACAGTTCAAAGGCTGTAATTGTAATCTCCCACGACCGTGCTTTTGTAGATAATATTACCAATCGCACCATCGAAGTGACCATGGGGCGCATCTATGATTATAAGGTGAATTATACCCGATATCTTGAATTGCGAAAAGAACGTCGTGAGCATCAGCAAAAGGCGTATGTGGAACAACAAAAGATGATTGCCGATAATGAGCAGTTTATTGAACGTTTTAAAGGGACATATTCCAAAACCCTGCAAGTGCAATCAAGGGTGAAGATGCTCGAAAAACTTGAACTCGTTGAAGTTGATGAAGTAGATACTTCTCATCTGAAATTACGCTTTCCTCCTTCTCCACGATCAGGAACATATCCTGTGATGGCTGATGATGTTTCTAAATCCTATGATGACCACCTTGTCTTTTCGGGGGCTTCTCTGAGTATTCAAAGAGGTGAAAAACTAGCTTTTGTTGGAAGAAACGGTGAAGGTAAGTCGACACTGGTAAAGGCTATAATGGGAGAGATTGAACATGGTGGAACTTTAAGTCTGGGACATAATACCCTGGTTGGTTATTTTGCCCAGAATGAAGCATCTTTGCTTGATGAGAACCTGACCGTTTTCCAAACGATCGACGATGTAGCCAAAGGTGATATCCGTACTAAAATTAAGGATATGCTTGGAGCCTTTATGTTTGGTGCCGACGATTGGGACAAAAAAGTGAAAATACTTTCCGGTGGGGAACGTACAAGATTGGCTATGATCAAACTGTTACTCGAACCAGTTAACCTGCTTATTCTGGATGAGCCTACCAATCACCTGGATATGCGTACCAAAGATATTCTCAAGCAAGCACTAAAAGATTTTGATGGTACACTGATCCTTGTTTCTCACGACCGTGATTTCCTTGATGGCCTCGTAGAAAAGGTCTTCGAATTTGGGAACAAACGTGTGAAAGAACATTTGATCGGAATTCAGGAGTTTCTTGAAATGAAAAAAATGGAGCACTTGAATGAATTGGAAGTGAAGACTAAGTAGTTTTTCTTCATTAAAAATATTTCGCGCAGAGGCGCAAAGACACAATTTGTCTTTGCGCCTCTGCGTCGTTGTGTGAGAGAATAATTAGAAAAGAAAAAAGGATTCTTACGTTCGATTGATGTCTTTTGTATAGTTGATAATTTATCTTACCGAATCTGTGAATCGATTTCAAGTTTTGATATTTTTGTTGTGTTGATTGGTGAATGGTTGTCATATTAGACTTATGGGCTGACCAATGAAATTTCTTCGTGAGAAAGTATTTATATTGAGATTAGTCAAATGCTGCATTTGGCTCCTGACTGAGTATGCTATTATGGATGCATTTTTATAAATGTTTACTTGCGGTTATATTCGAATACACGTTTTCAGCTTGATGGTCCCATGGTTGGGCGATAATATGAAGGTTATGTTGAATATACGATAGAAATAAGGTGTAAACCAGACTATAATCATGAAACATGTTATACTACTTTAAGTATAATATCACAAAAAAAATAATAGAATAATGAGTGGTAAAAAGAAAAGTATCAAGCTGTTTGGAATACCGTTAAACAGACAATCAGTCGTTCGGTGGAAAATATACATCGACAGAGCACGGATGTATATCGGATATATTAGTTTTGTTATGATCGTATTTGTTTTTCTAAACTCTTTTCAAAGTAAAGAGATCAGAGATGTTTTAGATGAGAATAAATTGTTGATTTATCCTTTAATCATGATCTTGTTCATCATGATTTCTTTAATACTTGGACGACTTGACACGAAGTTGGGTATGAGAAAGGAAGAAATGAGAAATCATGCAAACGAAAATCCTGTTATAATGGAAATACTTTCTTCATTGGAAGAAATAAAAGAAAATCAAAAAAAACATCGATAGGAGAATCAAGTCTGTATCTGATCCAAGCTGAAGTGCTAGCGTGGAAAAGTTTATTAAATGAAACGGATTACTTAATTAGACTACCCAATAATAAAAACCACAGATTGAATTATTAAATGAGAGCATATCATTTCACAAAAGATATTAGAAAAAATTTCTACAGTTTTTATCGAGCAATAAATGCTACAAATTCAATTCTTTGTTTTGATTTTGAAGATAGTATATCAGATGATTACAACGATAATCTCATCCATGCAAAAAATGAGCATCGTAATAAAATTATTCAAGAAATAAGACAATTAGAAAGTATGGATACCAATTTTGAATTTGGATTCCGTATTAATAAAAATTCATCAGAAAATTATAAAGATGATATAAAGGCTTTAAATTCAATAGTAGGTGTTCAAAGTATTTTTATTCCCAAAGTTGAATCAAATGTTGATTTGGAAAATGTATTGAAAGACATCGTATTTCCAATTGAAGAGATAATTCCTGTTATAGAAACTCAAATCGGTTTTGATAATATTGAAGGTATATTGTCCCTCAAAGATTCTAGGATACAAAAAATAGCATTTGGGCATTGTGATTATAATTTAAGTCTTGGAAACTTTCCATTTTTCCATCATGACTCATCAGAATATTGGGAGTGGATTCAAATGTTAAATGAAATTTGTAAGAAAGCAGATGTGGAGATTATTAATTCTCCAGTGTTAGGTTTAGATAATGAGGAATTAATGATTTACAATTTGAAAAGGAGCATGGAGTTTTCGCAAGTAACTGGGCAAATTTCATTATGCAAGAGACAAACCGAATTAATACATTCAGTGAAGTATAATATGGATTTCAAAGATTCGGTTATGGATACATTTGAAAATGAATATCAATCAATTGAGTCCGTATTATCAACGTTTGAGAATTACAGAATTAAAGGTAAATCGTTCTCGATAGACGCAAATCGAAGAATTATTAGCCCACATGAAATACAAATGGCATCATTAATGAATGAAGTAAAATGAAAATACTAATTGTAGGAGGTTGTTTTATTAGTCAGTATAATATTGATTTTGACAGACTTTACCATCAAACATTGAAGAATCGACTAATTGATTCTGGAATGAAACCTGTAGAAGTTGAAACGTTGAGATATGAACGGATAGGCAAAACCCTGGAGAAGATAGCAGCTCTTAATAATAAATATGAGTTTGATTTACTAATATTCCATTTAAGAACAGAACCTTTTATGCGTTTAGTAAAATTGTATTATAAGTATATTGGAAATAATGAAAGACTTCAGCACGCATTCAACTTACCTTTCTTTAACGTTTTAATGCCTGAGAAATATGAATTATATACGAATAGAAGAATTAATATTTCCAATAATTCTGAAGAATCAAAAACACATTATTATTTAAGAGAATTGAACTACCGGCTTGGGGGATTAATAGGGAATAAGAAACACGCAATGAAATTATATAAAAAATTCATAGATGAAGTTGCTGCCTATTGTAATGAAAATAACAAGAAATTTCTTTTGCTGGGACCGGCCTCAAGACCTTTTTCAAAGTATGAGAATAAATTATCTTATACAATAAGTAAAGTGTTTTTAGAGTATTCAGCTAAGCAACAGATTGAATACTTGGAGTTAGTAGGAGAAAGAACCAAACTGAATGAGTTAATGTTTTTTCCAAATGGACAACATGTGAGTCAGGCAGGACACGATGAAATTGCAGAAAAAATAATTATGCAGATGGCAAATCCTGTGTTAGTTAAGGCAGATTGATTTGTGTCGTTTAACTAATTGAAAACTGAAAGCGAAAAATGTGCAGAAGAGATTGGTATTTATCAAAACACAGCAATTTATAAGAATAATAGTCCGATGCTCTTGTCGGTTGTTTCGATTTTTTTTTGCTAAAAACAAGGCTCAACAATAATTTTCATAACTTCCCTTCCCGAAAACAAGTAAACCAATAAATATGAACCAAATTCTTATTGCCATTATCATTGGCCTGGCCGCCGGATTGATTGATGTGATTCCAATGGTCATTCAAAAGCTGGATAAAAGAGCTTCAATATCAGCTTTCATTCATTATTTCGCCTTGGGTTTAATTATTCCTTTTGTAAACTGGGGAATTCCAGCCTGGATTACGGGTATGATCATTGCCTTGCTGACAGCTATTCCGGTAATGGTTATTGTTTATCCTCAGGATAAAAAGGCGCTTATTCCGATGACTGTTTTTGCATTGGTTCTGGGAGCAGGTATTGGACTTGCAGGTGCCGAATTTATATCTTAAGAATATGAAAGAATCATTTAATGAAAAAGTTCATCAACTTCCGAAAGATGATTTACTGGTTTCGATCCGGGAACTCCGGTTGAACGAAATCAATATTCTGGAAGATCTGCTTTATGAGTCAATATTTCAGGTGGATCTAAATAATCCCATTCCCAGGGAGGTGTTGAAGGAGCCTCGGGTAAATGCTTATATCGTTCAGTATGGGAAACAAAAAGGGGATCATTGTTTGGTTGCCGATTTGAATGGAGAAATAATCGGAGCTGTTTGGGTTCGAATATTAGCCGGCAAATACAAAGGTTATGGAAATGTTGATAACCAAACTCCCGAGTTTGTTATTTCCTTATACCCTGAATACAGAAATAAAGGACTGGGAACCCGTCTAATGAAAGAAATGATTGCCTTGATGAAAACTAAAGGTTACCCCCAGGTTTCATTGAGTGTTCAAAAAGAGAATTATGCAGTTAACCTGTATAAGAAACTGGGCTTTGAAATAAGTGATGAGAATGATGAGGATTTTATAATGCTATTAAAATTAAACGGATATGAAAGCGATTAATTATAAGCTGCTGGTATTTATCTCTGCTTTTTTACTTTTCAATAGTTGCAAGGATGAGTTGAATCAGGTCGATCCTTTGGATCAGGTTCTATCTAATCTTAAAACAATCAAATCAGCAAGCTACAATTCCACAGTTATGCCTTTTGCTCCAGGTGATACCATTCCGAATTTCGTAGCACTTAACTATTATAAAGAATTTTCTAATCCATCCGATACCTTTGTTGGAGCCAGTTATGTTATGCTAAAACAGGCTGATACCTCTGTTATGGGATTTGGTTATGACGGTATTCAGCGCGCACTGGTTTATCATCAGGATAAAGGGATGGTTTTGGATAGTTTTAGACACAACAAGCTTCCATTCCGCACGGTTGATGGTCCCTTCTTTACCAAAAGCAGATACCTGATTGAATATGCGTTGAAAACCAAAGATAGTATCAATATTGAGATGGAGAATTTTGATGACTCCTTGCATTTCAGTTTTGAAATTTATGATACCATCCCCGAACTGATTGGACGTAAAATTGTTTACACCCCTGCTTTGTATGGTTCTAATGAAGGGGAGGTTGCGAAATATGATCTGTGGATTCGTAAATCGGATATGTTGCCATATAAGTTAAGGCGTGAGATGCCTCATGAAATATCCATTGAGATTGTTCGTGATGTGAAATTGAATACGATGCAGCTTGATGATTTTCATATTGAAGACTACTTTCCGCAGGGATATGAAATCAGAGCTTATGGAAGTAGATCCAATAGTCATTATATAGAAGATTGGGTAGGAAAAAGAGCTTCCGAATGGAGCCTTAATGATTACGAAGGGAATGAAATTGCTCTCAACGACATTAAGAGTAAAGTATTGATGATTCAATTTACCAGCATTAACTGTGGCCCGTGTAATGCCTCAATAGAGTTCCTGAAGAAATTGGAAACTGAATACGAGAATAAGGATTTCGATTTTGTAAGTATTGAAAGCTATTCCCGAAGTCAGAATGCCCTTAAAAGACATCACGACCGTCATCAAATGAATTACAAATACCTGATGGCAACTAAAGAAGTTAGAAGTAAATACAAGATCCAGTCTGTTCCTGTTTTCTTTATCCTGGATCAGAATCGCGTGATCAGAAAAGTAATTAAAGGCTATGGGAAGGATTCTACGGATGAGGAGATTCGAAGTATTGTGGAGGAGTTGATCGGTTAGGCTGGGTAGGACGGTGGAAAGGTAGGAAGCTCCTGTCCTCCTTTTATTTCAAAAGCTACTCTTTAGACACAAATATTAAAGCTTTGTAGGTGAGGTTTTTTTGTAGTGTCAGTATTAAGAATTATAGGTTAAACTGCGTAGCCGTTACGTGAAATTGAACTGAAGTATTTGATTCCTGTAGCCTAAAGCATATTAATCATATGGTATTCTTTTTTTTCTTTGCCTTACTTTTTTCTTGAAAAAAAAGTAACAAAAATTCAAGGCTTCTTAAAAATCAAC
>PPCM01000167.1_pt1 | contig 93808 bp, 81 predicted proteins | sample 1555541 | NCBI WGS metagenome assembly PPCM01 (sample SAMN05284479, study PRJNA326546) | Marine sediment metagenome, whole genome shotgun sequencing project. | isolation source: marine sediment | place: Germany: Wadden Sea | collected 2012-09-05 | reverse complement strand
AAAAACTTGAACTCAACAGTTAAATATTATTTTAGCAGCAACTGGTACTTTTATTTTAGTACTGGTTATTTTAGCATGAAAAAAATAATATTGAACAAATTCAAGTTGAATGGGTATCGCGAAAGCATAACTTTCTCATAAATAAAATTTTAAACTAAACATGGTTAAAATAAAGTAAGAGAACTCATTGAATGAGTTCTCTTTTTTTATTTAGAAAACGGAGGATCACATGGTAATAGTAATTAGAGGCGACGCACCTCAGGCAGAAGTAGAACAAATTAAGGAAAAGTTAATCAAGGAACATGGCATTGAAATTCACGAATCAAGAGGACACAACTTTCATTTATTAGGTATTGTTGGCGACACAACAACGATTGACCCACACAAAATACAAGCTATTCGTATCGTAGAAAAACTGATTATAGTTCAAGAACCGTACAAAAAAGCAAATCGCTCTTTCCACCCAAAAGATACAGTCATCGATGTCTTAGGTCAAAAAGTTGGCGGTGACACATTTTCAGTAATCGCTGGTCCTTGCTCTATTGAAAGCAGAGATGATTTTGTATCTGTTTCGGAAAAAATTAAAGCTTCAGGTGGACACTTCCTTAGAGGTGGTGCTTTTAAACCAAGAACATCACCTTACAGCTTCCAAGGACTTGGTGACGAAGGTATAGAAATACTTAAAGAAGCAAGAGAAGTTACTGGCTTACCTATCGTTTCTGAGTTAATGTCTATCGATAAGATTGATACTTTCGTAGAAAACGTAGATATAATTCAAATCGGTGCTAGAAACATGCAAAACTTTAACTTGCTTAAAGAGGTTGGTAAAACAGACAAGCCTGTATTATTAAAAAGAGGATTATCCGCAACTATTGAAGAATTCTTAATGTCAGCAGAGTATATCATGTCTGAAGGTAATGAAAATGTTATATTATGTGAGCGAGGTATTAGAACCTTTGAGACAATGACAAGAAACACTTTAGATATTAGTGCAGTGCCAGTCATAAAAAAACACAGTCATCTACCAGTAATCATTGACCCTAGTCACGCTGCTGGAGAATGGTGGTTAGTTGAACCACTTGCAAAAGCTGCCATGGCAGTTGGTGCTGATGGTATAATGATAGAAGTACATAATGACCCACAAAATGCTATGAGTGATGGTCAGCAGTCAATCAAACCAAAAAGATTCGATGATTTAATGAAAACACTAAAAGGTATGGCAAGTTTAGTAGACAAAAAGATATAATAGATATATACAGACGGAGGAAATAACAAATGGAAGATATTGATTTTGACTTTAACAAGGTAATTACAGTTGTAGGCTTAGGTATTATTGGTGGTTCATTTGCCTATAAGCTTAGTGAAATAGGCTATAAGACCGTTTATGGTGTAGACAAGAAAATGGATACACTGGTAGATGCTAAATCAAAAGGCGCTATTACACAAGGGTTTTTTAACCCAAAGGATGCACTAATGAATTCGGATGTCGTCATCCTTTGTTTATACCCAAATGCAATCGTTCCTTTTATACAAGAAAATATGCCCCACTTTAAAGAAAACTGTTTAATTATTGATACAGTAGGTGTAAAAGAAAATGTAATTACCGAAACATCATCTATTTTAAGAAAAGATCTTTCATTTGTTGGAGGTCACCCTATGGCAGGTAGCCATAAAGTTGGATTTTCAGGTGCTAAAAAAGACTTGTTTGAGAACGCAAGTTTTATAATAACACCAACCAAAGACCAAAATAAAAATGAAATAAATATTGTTTCAAAGATAATGACACAAATTGGATTCAAAATCGTATATACAACAGCTGAGGAACATGATAACTATATATCCTATACATCACAATTACCTCATATTATGTCTGTCGCTTATATGAATTCCTGTCAGTTTGACCAACTAAGTGGACTATCATCAAATAGCTTTGAAGAATTTACAAGAATAGCTAAAATAAATGGTCCACTTTGGAGTCAACTTTTCAATAAAAATAAAGAGAATTTAATTAATAAAATCGATTGTTTAATGGATGAGTTATTAGTACTAAAGGAAGCCATTTCAGACAACGATGAAGCAAAACTGATTGAACTATTAGATCAGAGCAAAAGAAAGAAAGAGGCTTTAGACAATAATGCAAACCTTAAAGATACAAGGAAGTAATACCCCTTATGAAATACTCATAGAGAAAAATATTAAAAATCAATTGGCAAAGCATATACGCCAAGTATCTGATGCGAATACCATCGTATTGGTTACTGATGAGCAAGTTCATAGTATCTATCAGAATCTGTTACGTAAGTTAATCCAAGAATTTGATGGTGTGCTCAATATAGTTACTATCCCTTCTGGAGAAAAAAGCAAATCAACAAATACACTCTCCTACTTGTATAACGAATATATGAGATGTGGCATAAGTAAAAGTGACTTAATCGTAGCTTTTGGTGGTGGTGTAGTTGGTGATATTACTGGCTACTCAGCTGCAACATTTTTAAGAGGTGTGCCCTATATACAAATACCGACTACATTAACCTCTCAAATAGATAGCAGTGTTGGTGGTAAAACTGCAATCAATCTACCATCTGGAAAAAACCTAGTAGGCAGCTTTTACCATCCTATACGTGTCATAATTGACCCTACTTTTTTAGAAACATTACACATTCGCGTATTGCGTGATGGTCTTGCAGAAGCAATAAAATACGGGTGCATCAAAGATAGAAATCTTTTCGATCTATTATTAACACTCAATGAAAAGACATTGTTTAACCATATAGAAGATATTATCTATACATGTTGCAAAATTAAAAAAGAAGTTGTTGAAGAAGATGAATTCGATAATGGTATACGTATGATACTGAATTTTGGACATACCATTGGACATGGTGTAGAAGAGTATTATGACTATCAACATATAACACATGGCGAAGGTGTTGCTATCGGCATGTACCAAATCACGAAAAACAGTGAGAAAATGGGATTAACGCCAAACGGAACTGCTTCTCAGGTCAAAAGCATTTTGGACCAATATAACCTGCCCTCTTCACTAGATCAAATCAATAAAAATATATTGCTTGAAACAATGACAAAAGACAAGAAAGTTAGAGGCAAAGCCATTAATCTAGTACTTCTAAATGAAATCGGCAGTTGCTTTATACATAAAATACTATTAGACGAATTAAATAGTTTTGTCCAATAAGAAGGTGAATGATATGACACTAATAAAAAAATTAAAATTAACACCAAATTCAATATCAGGCACAGTAGCTCCACCTCCTTCAAAAAGTATTAGTCATCGTGCGATTATCTGCGCAGGATTGGCTGATGGTATATCAAAGATTGATAACTTGATATATTCTGAGGATATAATCGCTACAATGAGTGGTCTTGAAGCTTTAGGTGCAAAAGCATCACTTTATAATGATCAATTAGCATTACAAGGGGTATCTGACCATAAATGTGAAGAAGCAATTATTGACTGCAATGAATCTGGTTCAACAATACGTTTTATGATTCCCTTAGCTTCAATCTTATCGAAAAAAACAACAGTTATTGGCTCTCAACGACTAAGCGAGCGACCATTGACATCATACTATAATATATTTGATCAACAGCATCTTAGCTATAGTACAAACAACAATCACTTACCCTTAGTCATAAAAGATCAAATAAAGCCAGATACATTTAGTATAGAGGGCAATATAAGCTCTCAGTTTATCTCTGGTCTTTTATTTGCGCTTCCTTTATTACCATCGGACTCAAAGATACTCATCACTACACCACTAGAGTCCATAGGCTATGTTGACTTAACAATTGATATGCTAAAACAATTTGGCATATTGATAAAAAACAAGGATTATACGCAATTTGAAATAAGTGGTAATCAAGCATATCAGTCACAAGATATCACTATAGAAAGTGATTTTTCTCAAGCAGCATTTTGGATAGTTGCAGGACTAATAGGTAAAGAAATGCAACTAAAAAACATGGACCGAAAGTCTCTTCAAGGAGACCAGGCTATCGTTCAAACGGTCATTAACATGGGTGGAAAAATAGTTTGGGAAAATGACTTATTAACAGTCTTTCCTTCAAAAACATTTGGTACAATAATAGATGTATCACAAATACCTGATTTAGTACCAATACTTGCCGTCCTTGCTTCTGTAAGTAAAGGAACTACTAAGTTAATCAACGGTGCAAGATTAAGAATCAAAGAATCAGATCGTTTGACATCAACAGCTACAGAGCTAGCAAAACTTGGTGCCAATATACACGAAGAAAATGATGGCTTAGTCATAGAAGGAAAAGAAATGCTAGAAGGTGGAGAAGTAGATAGTTGGAATGACCATCGAATAGCAATGGCAATGGCAATAGCATCAATCAGATGCAAGTCACCCGTTATCATAAATGGTTTTGAATCTGTCAAAAAGTCATACCCTCACTTTTGGGAAGATTTTAAGCAGCTAGGAGGAAATATCCATGAGCTCAATTTGGGGTAATCAACTAAAAGTATCATTGTTTGGCGAATCACATGGCAACGGAATCGGTATTACTATAGACGGCTTACCATCAGGCTATGAAATATCAGAAGAAAAAATAAAAAAACAAATGAAAAGACGGGCACCAGGCCAATCAAACACATCTACTCCACGAAAAGAAAAAGATGAGTTTGAAATATTAAGTGGTCTTTTCGAGGGCAAAACAACAGGTACACCACTGACTTGCCTTATACGAAATACAAATACCCAGTCAAAAGACTATTCTGAGACCAAAGACTTGGCACGTCCAGGTCATGCAGACTATACAGGTCATATTAAGTACAAAGGTCATAATGATTACAGAGGTGGCGGTCATTTTTCTGGAAGACTAACTGCACCAATTGTATTTGCAGGTGCTATTTGTCAGCAGATTTTAGAAACAATAAACGTATACATTGGCAGTCATCCTTTACAAGTTGGTACAGTAACTGATGCTTCTTTTAAATCACTAGAGGTTTCCAAAGAGTTATTAAACGACTTATCAGATAAGACGCCTTCAGTATTATCTAAAGAGGCATGCAATAAAATGACTGATGCAATTTTAGAAGCAAAAAATCAACAAGACTCTATTGGCGGTATTATTGAAACAATTATCATTAACCCACCAGCTGGTCTTGGTTCGCCATTTTTTAATTCAGTTGAAAGTAGACTTGCCTCCTTTATGTTTTCTATCCCAGCTGTCAAAGGAATCTCTTTTGGTGAGGGTTTTAACTTTGCCTCTATGAAAGGTTCTGACGCTAATGATGCCTTATATATGGACGGTCAGTCGGTCAAGACAACTACAAATAATAATGGTGGTATATTAGGTGGCATATCAAACGGAATGCCAATAATATTTGAAACGGTCTTCAAACCAACCCCATCAATATCACAAAAGCAAAAGACAATAAATATGCAAACAATGGAAGAAACAGAAATAAAAATAGAAGGTCGCCATGATCCTGTTATTTTATTTAGAGCTGTTCCAGTTGTTGAAACAGCATCAGCAATCGTTATTTTAGACTTACTATTAGAAGGAAATGATTTAATATGAAAGACAAATTAATCAAAGTAGGTTATCAAGGTGTACTAGGCTCTTTTGGTTCACAAGCGAGCATGGAGTATTTCGGCGAGGAAACCAACTATATCAATAAGCAGTACTTCGAAGATATTTTTATAGCAATCGAAAAAGATGAAATTGATTTCGGTGTTCTTCCTATTGAAAATACATCAACAGGCGCTGTACTAGAAGTCTATGATTTATTACTAAAATATCCATTTTATATCGTTGGTGAAAGAAGCCTTTCTGTTACTCATCATGTATTAGGGACAAAAAATACAACAATGGATTCAATAAAAGAAATATACTCACATCCTCAAGCTTATTCACAATCAAGTGAATTTTTTAAAGGATATAAAAGCATTCAGTTTATCCCTTATGAAAATACAGCAACCAGTGCAAAACATATAGCTGAGTTAAAAGACGATTCAAAAGCAGCAATCGCATCAAAAAAAGCGGCAGAAATATATAATCTTAAAATCATTGCAGAAGATATTAATCATAATAAACGAAATATCACAAGATTTATCATCATATCAAAAAATGAAAAATCCAATGCTGATAGTAACAAAATCAGCACAGTAACACATCTACCACATACGTCAGGTTCTTTGTACAAAGTGTTAGGATTCTTTGCAGAGCATCAACTTAACTTAGTAAAAGTAGAGTCACGCCCTATCTTAGACAGACCTTGGGAGTACTTTTTTATTATAGATTGCGAAGGCAATATTCAAACTAATAATGCACAAGAAGCACTAAAAAAAGTAGAAGATTTTAGCCAATATTACCGCTACTTAGGCAATTACAAGTCACATATAATAACAGGTGATCAAAATGACTAACAAATACGGTCTCATTGGTGAAAAGCTCTCTCATAGTTACTCCAAAATTATTCATGAAATGGCTTTTCAATCAATAGATGGCGATAACACCTATGACCTTATAGAATTACAACCCAACGAATTAGAAGCATTTGTTAAAGAGGCAAAAGAGACCTATACTGGCTTCAATATAACCATCCCCTACAAGATTGCAATAATTCCTTTTTTAGACAGTCTAAGCGAAAATGCCAAAGCCATTGGCTCAGTTAATACTGTATTGATCAAAAATGGTCAAGCTATAGGTCATAATACAGACTATGATGGCTTTAAAATGATGTTAGATTTTGGGGATATTTCAGTAAAAAATCAAAATGTGGTCTTACTTGGTAATGGTGGTGCAGCAAAAGCCATTATCAAATACTTAAAAGACGAGGAAGCTGCTTCCATAAAAATAGCTTCAAGAAAACCTATAAAAAATGACTCCAACACATATATAAGCTACGAAGAAATTGAAATAATACCCTCAGATATCATAATTAACACAACACCTGTTGGTATGTATCCAAATACAAACGACTCTCCCCTTACGCCTGTACAGTTAAATAATGTAAAAGCTATCGCAGACATTATCTATAACCCAATAGATACCACATTAATAAGACAAGGACAATCACTAGGCATAAAAACAATAGGCGGGTTATATATGTTAGTAGGTCAAGCAATAAAAGCCCAAGAAATTTGGCAAAATAAATCAATGCCTAAACCTATGATAGAAACAATATATGAAGCAATCAAAAAAACATTATAACCAATCCAAAATAAAGAATAGGGCGACCATCGAGGTCGCCCTATCTTTGTCGCAAGCTGCTGTTTGCGACTCTAGATGCGAGCGCAATTGATTCATTTGCGCTTTAATTAAAAGGGCCTCGCATTATTTAATGCGAAGCCCTACTTTATTTTTTTAAGTTATAGAATTACTTTTCTTTAGATGCCTCTTCTTTTTTGTCCGATTCCTTTGATTCACCTGCATAAAGCTCAAGTTTTTCATTAACAAGATAATTTATGGTCCCTTCAGGGTATTTTTTGTCTTTATTCATCTCACCTGCTGGCATACCTGTCAATATCTCAATTCCTTCATCTACATTTTTCACTGAATAAATCGTAAATTGACCAGCCTTAACAGCTTCAATAACCTCATCATCTAACATGAGATTTTTAACATTTTGGTGAGGGATCAATACGCCTTGTTCCCCATTTAGCCCCTTCATTTTACATACTTTGAAGAACCCTTCAATTTTCTCATTAACACCACCAATAGGTTGAATCTCGCCACGTTGGTTAACAGAGCCTGTAACTGCTAAACTTTGTTTAATAGGTACCTCTGATAAACTCGATAAAATCGCGTATAGCTCCGTACTAGATGCACTATCACCATCTACACCAGAATATAACTGCTCAAAAACTATTGAAGCTGCTATACTTAGAGGTCTATTTTGTGCATATCTATGTCCTAAATACCCATTAATAATCATGACACCTTTATCATGAATTTTACCACTTGTACGAGCTTCTCTTTCAATATTGATTAAACCTGACTTCCCTTTAAAAGTAGAAACAGTAATTTTATTTGGTTTACCAAACATATACTCACCAGTAGATATGACAGCCAAGCCGTTAATCTCTCCAACTTTTTCACCTTCAACATCTATCAGATAGTCTCCTTCTTCAAACATTTCTAAAATCATTTCTTCATATTGGTTGCCTCTTAGTGCTTTATGATCAATAGCTTTTTCCACGTGAGCTTTAGTCACTACGTAACTACTTTCATCTCCAGCCCACACGTCTGCTTCTATAATAATGTCCAAAATCATATTAAAGCGAGTGGATAATTTCTTTTTGTTGGCAGTTAAGCGTGAACAATACTCAATCACCCTACCCATAGCTTCCTTATCAAGGTCCCTTAAATTATACTTTTTGCAGTTTGTTAAAATAAATCTGACCATTTTATCAATATTTTCTTGTGATCTTTTCATATCTACATGAAAATCTGCTGTAATCTTAAATAACTTCTTAAACTTATCGTCATAAGCAAATAGCATACTATAAACATATGCGCTTCCAATCAAAATAACTTTAATATCCAAAGGAATAGGTTCTGGCTTTATAGTAGATATTGTCAAAAAACCATAAGATTGTTCAACACTTTCAATTGCAATTTTTTCAGTAATTAAAGAACGCATCAAACCAGCCCAAGCATAAGGGTTAGTTAATACTTCTGAAACTTGTAAAATCAAATACCCCCCAGAAGCAGAATGAACAGCGCCAGGCTTAATATGTGTAAAGTCTGTCTTAACAACACCCATTTCATTTTTGTATTCAATACTACCAAGTAAGTTGCTATAATTTGGATTATCAACAACAATAACTGGTGCTGATTTTTGTTCACTATTATCAATAAAGACATTGACTTCATATCTTTTGAAAAAATCTTCTTGTTTATTTCCACCAGAAAGCATTGCTAGCGCACCAGGGTTAGCTTGCGCCTCACCTTTCTTAAATTGGTCGATATTATCTAAAACATCTTCTCTCATCATCTTAAGATACTTCACAGCTTTTTCACTGTACTCATATCGGTCTTCTAATTTCATAAAATAGATACTAATACTTCTTTCAGCAAATTCAATATCTAATCGATTCAATTTATCTTTAAACTCATCCTCTAACTCTTTAATATGATTAAAAATTTCCACTGTCTCAATGTTTAGTTGATTACTTTTGTCTTTCAGAACTTCAAATTCTTCTGGAGATAAGTCTTTATATTCTTCTTCACTCATTGCTTTACCATTAAATAATGGCATACTGACTAAACCTTTTTCTGACTGAATAAACACAAACTCAAATTTCTCTGCTATTTCATTCAAAATATTAATGAGTTTTTTGTACTCTTCATCATATTGCTTATATAAAATATTTTTCATACTTTCATAGTTCTTACTATTAAAAGTATTTCTAATTTCTTCACCAATTACATGAATGCTCTTTTCTATATCCTTTTTAAACTCGCACCCATCGCCACTATTAAGGTCTACTGCAAGTGGTCTAGCGCTATCTTTAAAATTATAAACATATAACCAATCTTTTGGTGCAGGCCTAGAACTTGCCTTTTCCTCAGTAATTAAGTTAACATAGCTGTTTCTGCCTGTTCCACTAATTCCTGACACAAAAATATTATAGCCTTTCTTATCTGTTTTAAGGCCAAATTCCAATGCATTAACGGCACGTTCTTGACCAATGACTCTGATTTCACCTAAATTTTTCAGCTCATCTAGTCCTATTTCTCCTAATTGACAATCTAGCTTTAAAGATTCTACTGGTACTTTATATTGATCAACCATGACTACACCTCCATATGTTATAATCCTCTTAATAATAATATACCCATATTCGACAATGCTTAAAATATTCAATGGATAAACCTCTACTTTTATGGGCTCTATCAAATTATAAATGTCGAATATGTGTTATCCACTTATGTACTAATTATATCATAACCAATTTGTAATAATAAGAATATTTTTACATTTGTCTGATTATTTATGTTCTTAAGTCATTTCAATGGCTTTTTATGTTTCGCTATTCAATTTTAATCTGTTTAGTGTTAGAATAAGAAAGCATTACATAAAAGGAGCATAGACATGCAAAATATACGTTATAAAAACAATAAAGAATTATATAAAAAATTATGGAATATCTCCCTACCAATAGCCCTTTCAAGCATTATCATGTCATCATTAAACCTTGTTGACAATGTAATGATAGGTCAGCTTGGTGAAACAGAGTTATCTGCAGTAGGGATGGCAAATCAGTTTACTTTTATCCACCACATGGTACTCTTTGGATTTTCAAGTGGATCAGGTGTATTTATTTCTCAATTTTGGGGAACAAAAGATCTAAACAATATCAAAAAAGTTATAGGCTTTAACTTAACAGTAACATTTTGTGCAAGCATCTTGTTCTTTGTTATAGCTATGTTTTTCCCTACCCAATTATTGTCCATATTTACAGACGACACTAGCGTTATTCCTCTTGGGGTATCATACTTAAGAATTATTGGTTTTACATTTTTCTTAACAGCATTATCAGTACCACATATATCCGCACTTAGAATTACTGAGCAAACAGGACTGCCATTTAAAATCAACACTTTTGCTTTTATTTTAAATACCGTCCTTAACTATATATTAATATTTGGAAAGTTTGGCGTAGAACCTATGGGCGTTAAAGGTGCTGCCATAGCAACACTTATAGCTAGATGTTTAGAGTTTTTATTAATAATCTACTTTATCTATTTTAGAAATAATATATTAAAAGCAAAATTGCATGATTTATTTGCATTCCACAAACCTTTTGTACACAAAGTCCTAAGAACTGCTGTTCCAGTTGTTACAAACGAAGTCATGTGGGGTTTAGGCATGGCTGCATACGGTGTTGCCTACGGACAAATGGGTACAACAGAATATGCAGCACTTCAAGTAAGTAATACCATCCATACCCTTTTTATACTAGCAATATTTAGTCTAGGCGATGCTTCACTAATACTAGTTGGTCAAGAAATCGGCAGAGACAAATATGACAAGGCATACCTATTAGCAGGTAAGCTTTTATCTATTGGTGCGTTCCTTGGTATGGCTTCAGGTCTTGTATTATTAGTTGCATCACCATTTATAGTCTCATTGTTTAAATTATCCCTTGTTGGAAAAAGTTATGCATTAAAAGTACTCATAATCTATGGTGTCGTTATGGGTCTTAAGACATTTAATGGTATAAACATCATTGGCACATTTAGAAGTGGTGGCGACACCAAGTTTGCTATGATGCTAGAAGTTGGCACAATGTGGCTTATTGGTGTTCCTATAGTCTTTGCTGCAGCCTTAATCTTTGATGTATCAGTAGTATATGTAGTCCTCTTCTCCTTAGTTGAAGATGTGGTCAAAGCAGCAATCTGCATCAAACGATATCGCTCAAAAAAATGGATCAACAGAGTCACACACGATATGTAATAGAATATAATTATCATTTTTGACGAAATGATTAATATCTGATAAAATAAATGTGACTCACAGGTCATTTAATAGTGAAAGAAGGTGTAGGATTGCCTAAGCAAACATTTTTTAATCTAAAAGAAGAAAAAAAAGAAAAAATAATACAGGTCGCCATTGACGAATTTGCAGCTTACGATTTTACTGCATCTAGCATAAATCGCATTGTTGCAAATGCCGGCATATCAAAAGGTAGCTTTTACCAGTATTTTGAAGACAAAATGGATATATTTCTTTTCATCCTGAAAAATATTGGTGAGGAAAAGCTAAAATACATGCAGAACAATAATAACTTAAATTTCACTGGAGATTTTTTTGATGTCATGAAATCTTTATATGTAGCTGGGATAGAATTTGCTATATTATATCCAAAGTGCGCAAAGATTGGTGAAAACATGATAAAGACCACTGATCCAGACGTAAAAAAAGAAACAATCAATCTTGTAAACTCCCAGGACTTATCAATGTTTACAACACTTATAGAAGACAATCAAGCAAAAGGTATACTAAGAAAAGACTTCAATAAAGAAATACTTATGAAATTTATTGTTATGTTAAACCTTTCAATTACAGATATTTTTATATCACAATCAAAACATTTTCCTGACTCATTAGAAGATATGGGTGATTTTATGAAATACGTTGATGAGCTCTTTGATATTATTAAATATGGCGTAGCTCAAAAATAAATTAATTAAACTAACAAAGGGTCACGTTTAGGATTAATACGAAAATCCTAAACATGACCCTTTTATAATGCGCTAAATCTAAGTATCTATGAGAGCACGGTTCTACTAGCCACCCTACGATATCAACTCTGACTCCTTTATAGACAAATCTTCAATTCTTTTTAAAATATAAACCAACACAATTACAATAACAATCCCTTTAACCATAGACGTTACTGTCAATGTCCACCATATACCATTTAATCTAAGCACTGTATAAGTCGACAATACATAAGACAAAGGGATCCGTAAAGCATTAAACCCAATACTAATAAATGCTGGTGGCAAAGACTTTCCAAGACCATTGAGCCCACCTGCCATAGTTATCTCGATACACATAAAAAACTGAGACAATCCTATGATTTGCAAATATACGATTCCCATCTTTAAAGCTTCTGGTTCATCTATAAAAAACTTAAATATAACACCAGCACCAAAATACAAAACCATAGAAGTCAATAATCCAAAACCACCCATAATAAAACCCGCGACCTTAAATCCTCTTTTGATTCTTGCTATCTTATTTGCACCAAGATTTTGACCAGTAAATGCACTCAAAGCAGTAGCAAAGCCATGTGCAGTCATATAAGAAATCGCTTCTACTTGAACCCCTACTTTTTGAACGGCTATAGCAGTTGTACCATATACAGCAATAATCCTAGCCACAAAAATAGCGATAATCGTAAACAATCCGTTTTGAACAGAAACAGGTAATGATACCTTTAGTATCTTTTTACATATAATAAAGCTTGGTTTTTCATTTAATCTAAACGCCTCATAAGGCCTATTCTTTATAATGATATTAGTAATATATAATATACTTACAAATATTTGGGAACTTATCGTCGCATAAGCGGCACCATTTACACCTAGGTCCATCCCAAATATAAACAATGGATCTAAAATAATATTTAAGACTAAACCAACCGAATTAACCTTAAAAGGAAACTTGCTTCTCCCTGCACCATTATATACACCAGATATTAGTGCATTAAAAAAAGTAAAAGGCATACCTATAGCAACAATTGATAAATAATTATGCGCGAGCCCTTCAACATAGCTATCCCCCAGATTAAAAAAGCTAACTAAGTTTGTCTTAAACAATATCAAAAAACATCCATATACAACCCCAACAATAATAGTCATATATATAGCTGTTTTTACAACAACATTTGCATTATTATAATTCTTTGCACCAATTGATTGTGCCACATTTACCTCTGCACCAATTTGAGATAAAAGCATTAAAGAAAAAGAAAACCACATAAAAAAGCCTGCTGTACCAACAGCTGCAACAGACTGTGTACCTAGCTTACCTATCCATATCATATCTACTAGGTTGTATGCCATCTGTAAAAAAGATGTTCCCATAATTGGCATAGCCAGTCTAGTCAATTCTTTTATTATGCTTCCTTGTGTCAAATCTATCTGCTTCATTTATTTTCATTCCATTCATTATTTATACCTACATCATAACAAAAAGACCACCAAAAATGGTGGTCTCTTATTAAATAAATATATACATTTTTTTTAATTTGTCTAAAACTTTCAACTATGCTGCTTCTGATGCCGATAAAACCTTCTTCGTCTTATTTTTCGCTTTAATGCCATACTCAATAAGCGCAGCAAATTTGTCTACAAAAGTTACGACCCATGCTTCTTTATGCTTTGGTAAACCTATTGGAAACATATGACTCGTAATAATATTTTGCTCTTTATGATTTATGTGGAAATGATTCATTGCATTTTTTAAAGCAATCTTTGGATGATTAACTGTATGGTGAAAAGGCTTAGTAATTAACTCAATTCCTTTTCCCTTTTTAAACTTATATAAATAGAAGTCATGTAACAAACAACCTCTTACAGCAGCTTCATAATCAAGCCCTAGCTTTTTAGTAATCACATACGATATGTATGCTGTATCCATACAATGATCAAAAACACTTTCGTTATGATGAGGAATCTCTTTTGTTTTCTGATAAGCATGATGATTAATAATAGGTCTTGCGATCCTCATAAATTCTCTATCAAATTTTACCATATATTATATCCTCTTATTTCCCTATAATTTTTACATACTACACTACCCAAAATTCATTTCAAATAATAAACCACCCTAACTGGTTTACATATTATTATAGAACTATATTATATGCATTTTACGTAATAATCAAGTTTTTTCTTACAACATATTAAATAAATATCCGACAATAATAATCCCAACGCCAACGATAGCAACGAATGTAGCAATCAACTTCGGTTTAATAACTTTTCGAAGTAAAATCATCTCCGGTAATGAAAGCGCCGTGGTTGCCATCATAAAAGCCAACGCAGTACCAAGACCTACTCCTTTGCCTATTAGTGCACTAGCAATAGGAATCGTCCCAATAGCGTTTGAGTACAACGGTATAGCAATAATAGTTGCAACAATAACGCCTAATGGATTATCTTCGGATGCATACTTAACTAAAAAGTCCTCAGGTGCCCAACCATGAATAGCCGCGCCTATAGCAATGCCTAAGAAAACAAATATCCATACACGTTTAATAACATCTAATGTATTATTTTTAGCAAACTCTAATCTGCCTTTAAAATCAAGTTTCTCTTCTTCTAGCTCTGCCATCTCAATTTCATAAACATAGCTTTCTACTTGGTCACCCATACTAAGCTTATTAATAATTATACCCCCAACAACGCCTACTAAAACGCCCATCAAAACATATAAAACAGCAACCTTTACACCAAAATACCCTAATAGTATTGCAAATGCTGCTTCATTAACTATGGGAGACGTAATAAGAAAGGAAAAAGTATATCCTAATGGTATACGCGCCTCGACAAACCCAATAAATATTGGGACAGAGGAACATGAACAAAAGGGTGTCACAATACCTAACAAAGACGCTGCAAAGTTCCCTTTAACACCATCTAACTTAGAGACTATTCTTTTTGTCTTTTCAGGCGAAAAATAACTACGGATATATGAAATCACAAAAATCATGAAACCTAGTAGTATCAATATCTTGATAGAATCATATATAAAAAAATGTAAACTACCACCGAGCTTACTTTCGATTGGAATATTTAATAGTCCTTCGACTATCTTTGTTGCAAATTGATCTAGCCATACAAACATATGTAATCCTCCTATTGATTGTTAATGATATTAGGATATTCTAATATGTTTGTTTTGTCAATAGAATTGCTTTATTTTTCAATAAAAAAAGTGAGAAACTAATTTGATTAGTTTCTCACTTTACTTTATATATTTTTTTATTTATTATCCTAATTCATTCAATGCGATATGATACTTTGGATCTTCTATTATATTGATGTCTACTACCTCTTCAGCATTTTTTATAAACTGATAGCACTCGTTACTTAAATGCTTTAGATGTAGCTTCTTGCCGTTCTCTTTGTATTTTTCTGTTAGTATATTGATTATATCTAGACCAGAGTGATCAAATACTCTTGCATGCATAAAGTCTATTATAACTTCTTCTGGATCATTTGCTACATCAAACTTACTTAAGAAGTTTCTTGATGAACCAAAGAATAATGCACCTCTTATATGATATATCTTTGCTTCACTATCATCGTCACATGTACATGCATTTACTTCTATTCTTTTTCCTTTTTCCCAAGCAAATACTAATGCCGATACAATTACACCAACAACTACTGCAACTGCTAAGTCTTCTACAACAGTTATTCCTGATACTAATACTATAATAAATGCATCTGATTTTTTTATGTTTTTTATTATTTTAAATGTTGCCCACTCAAATGTTGCAATAACTACCATTACCATTACACCTGTAAGTGCTGCAAGTGGTATTCTTTCTATTAAGCTTGATCCAAATAATATGAACCCTAATAAAAACATCGCTGCTGTAATACCCGATAGTCTTCTTCTTCCACCTGAGTTTATATTAATCATACTTTGACCAATCATGGCACAGCCACCCATACCACCAAAGAATCCTGTAACTACATTTGCGATTCCTTGACCTATACATTCTTTATTACCTCTACCTCTAGTGTCTGTAATGTCATCAATCAATGTTAATGTCATTAGTGACTCTATAAGTCCTATTGCTGCAAATATAATTGCATATGGTAATATAATTTCTAATGTATGTAGTCCAAATGGTAAGTTTGGTATATGAAACTGTGGTAAACCACCACCTACGCTTGCAATATCGCCAACAGATTTAGTATCTATTTTAAATACATTTGCAAGTACTGCCACTACTACTATTGCAAATAATGCTGATGGGATTGCTTTTGTTATTTTTGGTAATACAAACATTAATCCCATTGTTAGTAGTACTAATCCTACCATTACCATCATTTGTGACATTGGCATCCACTGCATAATTCCGTTTGCATCTTCTACTTTAAATTGATTTAACTGCGCTAGAAATATAACTATAGCTAATCCATTTACAAATCCAATCATTACTGGTAATGGAATAATTCTTATTAACTTTCCTAACTTTAAAACACCTACTACAATCTGAATCAGTCCCATTAGTATCACGGATGCAAATAAATACTCTATTCCATGACTAGCTACTAACTCTACCATTACAACTGCCAGTGCGCCTGTAGCTCCTGAAATCATTCCAGGTCTTCCACCAAACACTGCTGTTATTATTCCTACAATAAACGCTGCATATAAGCCGACTAAAGGCGGCACGCCTGCAACAAAAGAAAATGCAACTGCTTCAGGTACTAGTGCTAATGCTACTGTTAGTCCTGATAACACTTCATTTTTTACATTAATTTTTTCTACACCTGTATCTTTTAATATCATATTTATCCTCCACCTAAGTTGTTCTCACACAAGTTGACAGTGTATCATAAATAGAAGACTATATCTAGTTTTTTTACTAATCAATATTTGATTATATCTATACAATCATTTTACAACCATATTATTACGTTATATTTTTATGTCTCAAATAAAAAATGAAGAACTATTGTTTCGTTCTTCATTTTAATTTCTATTATTTTTTATACTTTAGAAAAAAACATTTCTAATGAAAGTCTTGGTGGTAATACACCTGTTTTTATATTTTTATCAGCTAGATATAATTCTTGATTGATTATTTTTAGTTGATCTAGGCTGTATTTATTACATAGTCTTATTAATTTCTTTATGGCAAAATCTGGTAGCTTTAGTCTTGACTTCATGATTGGCATACCTTGTCCACTATCTGATAGTATTTTTACTTTCAACAGATTTTCAAACTGTCTATTCATGAGTGCTAGTATTTTATATTCTGCTTCACCAAAGGTTAGTGCGTTAGTAAATATTCTTAGTGCTTCACTTTTCTTGCCTTCACTTATAGCATCAACTATTGCAAAGACATTTCTTTCTATGTTACCTGATATTGCATCTTGAATGTTTTGTTGTTCTATTTTTTCGTTACTCCCTGATAAACTAACTACTTTTTTGATATCATTTTCAAAGTTATATAATCTGTAATCTGAATCTTTTTGATAGTAGCCTGACTGATCTATAAATTTAGTTATATCGCTTATTTCGATTTTCTTTTCTGCTTGATGAAATCTTTTGTTTATCCATTTTTTCAAGTCATCTATTGGTAACTGGTCAAATGTATATATTTTTCCATTTTTATCTATCTCTTTATATAATTTTTTTCTTTTATCTACTTTATCTTCACAAACAACAATTGTAATCGTCTTATCGTTTTGACTAGCAAAACAATCTAATAGTCTTTTCTCATCTACACCAGTAAATTTTTTACCTTTTATACCGTCTAAATCTGTTAGTCCATCTATAACAATCACTCTGTTTTGCGATAATAGAGGAATGGTCTCATAGGCATTGATGAGTTGGTCTATATCTAACGTTCTGCCGTCTAGCTTTAATAAGTCCATTGATTCGAACCCTTTTGCTATATTAATATTAATCAGTTGGTCTACTGCCCAATGGATTAAAAATCTTTCAGTTCCATAGAATAAATATGTATGTATATCATTTTTTTTGTAGTTTTTTATAAAGTCTTTATAATTCATTTATTTTCCACCTATTACTGAAGTTATTTCATATTCTTTGTCTGTAATATTAACTAATATAGCACCCTGTTCTTTTGTTGTATAGATATTTGTACCATATTCCTCGTATCTTTTTAAGATTTCATTTCTTGGCAACCCATAAATATTATTGCCCACTTGTATTATCCCATATTCTGGATCTGTTGCGTAGATAAATTTTTCTGTGCTTGATGTAAGACTTCCGTGATGAGGTATTTTTAATATGTCTATATCTAAGTTTTTATAATTATTGACTAACACCTCTTCAACCTCATACTCTATATCACCTGTTAACAATACCTTTGTCCCCATATAATTAAGCAACAATACTAACGAAGCATTATTCCCATCACCATAGTCTACATTCTTTTGTGATGCATTTGGGTATAGTACTTCTATCCATACATCTTTTTCTATAGATATAACATCTGATTTGTTAACAAACTGAATTTGTGACTGATTGTTTAGTGCTGTATCTTTAATTGTATTATATGCAGGTGCTTGTTTTGTTGTTTCTGATAGTATGTAATTTTTCACCTCTACTTGGTCTGCAACATCTATAATACCTTGATAGTGATCTTTATGCAGATGGCTTATTATCATATAATCTATCTCATTAACACCGTTTTTCAGCAAGTATGGCAATAAGACATTTTCTCCAATATTGTAGCTTGACTCATAGGTGTTTCCACCGCTATCTATGAGTATATGATGATTGGCTGTTCTTATATGTATACTATCGCCTTGCCCAACGTCAACAAATACGATCTCATATGGGTTATTGATTTGAGATGTCATGGTCAATGTAATTATAATAGCTATGCCCATAAAAATGGATACTTGCCTTTTATATTTTGTGACAGCATTTTTACTAAAGTCATAAAACAACCACAGTACTAATCCATATATCCCTATAACCGAAATAATAGGCATAGTATTAACTTTTATGTGATATAGGGGTAACTGGTTAAACAAGTTGATTATATACAGCATAACCTCTATAAATAGCTCACAAATGCCAAATACCCAGTCTATTATTACTATGTCTATTTTATAGGTTATTAGTAATAAAAAACTAATAGGTATGATTAAGCCTGCTAAAAATATTACAGGAATATTTAACAACCATGCCCATACTGAGATTTGATTGAAATAGTAGCTAACTATAGGTATGCTTCCTGCTTGGGCTGCAAATACTGCTAGAATATATTGTTTCCATTTTTCTAAAGACAATCTTTTTCCCCATGCTATTATGACTGCCATAATCAATACAACGACAAATGACAGTTGAAAGCTTACGTTAAATAGATTGTATGGATTTATAAATAAAAAAAGTATGCCTGTTATTGCTAAGGCTGTTATTAAGTCATATTTTCTATTGATTTGTTTTCCAAACATATACATAATAATCATTGTAATGGCTCTAATTACAGAAGGTGTAAAATTTGCCATAAACAAATAGGCTATTAACAAAGATAATATGATTATATTTTTTATTTCCTTTTTTCTTATTCTTATGATGATCATTAAAAAGCCAAATATCACACCAACATGTAGCCCTGATACAGCTATAATATGTGCTATTCCGTGCTTTTGAAACATTGTGTATGTTTCTTTCTCTATGGCATCTTTTTCTCCAAATAGCATCCCTATCATGAGGCCTGCTGTTTCTTTAGACATTTTCTCTTTTGCTATCTTTTCAAATGTATATTTATATGCTCCTATGATTCGTCTTATATTTTGTGGTTGTTCTTCTACTACTTTTATTTGATTTCCTGTCGTATATAGGACTGAATAGATTTCTCTTGTTTTTAGGTAGAGTCTATAGTCAAAAGTGTTAGGGTTTCTTTTGCCATTTGGTATAGTTAGTTCCCCTTTGATTTTAACTGTTTGCCCAATAATTGACTCAGGTAGTTCGTAATACTCTTTTGCATATACTATTATATTTTCATTTATTTGGGTCTCTTCAATTTGATTTGCTTTTATAATTATGCTATATCGCTCACTATTTGTTGATTGTATTTGTTGGATTTGACCTGTTACAGTCACTTCTTGTGATTGGTATTGATGGCTAATGACTTCTTTGCTTTGCTGCATATACATCAATAAATAACCTATAATGAATACTGCCATTACATACAATAATATATGTCTATATTTATTTTTTATCATAAAAAAAACAAGGCTACAAACAGTAAGTAATGCACCTACTGTAATAAGGCTTGTTTTTATATAGTATGCGAATAATATGCCTAAAGACATAAATATTAATACAATCAATAGCGGTCGTCTCACATCACACCTCAGTTATACTTTTTTATAGAGTCCTCTACCTACTTTTTTGACCCCTTCTAGCTTTTGAATGACTTGGTCAATATAGATGTCTATATCCTTATATTGCATGTTGAACCCTTTTTTCTTTAAGTACTTTAAAATGGTTAACAAACGTATTGGATAGTCCCCTGGATTCTTAAAGTATGGATGTTTTGCTATTTGTTTTAGTATGTCTTGTTCTCTTAATAGTATATTGCTTGTATTGTTAAATATTTCAATGTTGGACTCCAAGTTATTAATGATAAAGTCTATCTCAACAGTAGGCTTACCATGCTCTTTGAAAAATAACTTTAAATCTTTGTAGAAGTTCAATTCTTCCCTTATGCTTTCAAAAGAAAGCGGAATTTTTAAATTAACTTCTGTATCTCTTATATCCTGATGGCTATCTTCCATCGATGCGTCACCTCGAATTTTATTTTGTAATAATTTTTATCTAATCTTATAATAATATTTTAAAAACCAAGTGTCAAATGATGATTGTAATCCTAGTTTTTTATGCTGATTTTTTATTGAATATATGTTCAAGATGCTCATTGCTCGATTTCTTTGTAAATAGGCTAACAACTGGTACTACTATGACTGGCACCACGATTGATAACGCGCCTATTGTAGGTATCCAAGGGCTTGAAAATCCAAATGTTAATACACCATATAATGTAACACCTAGTGCTGAAATGATACCTGCCCAAACACCTGTTGCTGTAATACTTTTGAAAAACAGTCCTAATACATACGGCGCAAATAAACAACCTGATACCGCACCCCACGAAACTGCTGCTAGTGATAATACTGGACTCTCTTGTATTGCCATTATAAATGATAGGGCAACAAACAATATAACCAATACACGCATAATGACTACTTGCTTTTCATTGTCCAAATCAGGCTTAACCCCTTTGATCAAGTCAACTGCAATAGCCGAACTAGATGCCAGTACTAATGATGCTAGTGTTGACATAGATGCTGATATAATCAATACAAATATAATTGCAGACACCCACGTTGGAAGGGCTGTTCCAATTATTTGTGGGACAATCATGTCATAGCTTTCTGGTTTTTGATTGTTTAGTAATAGGCGTCCAGTAACCCCAGTAAAATAGCCCCCAAATGTTATTAATAATGCAAAACCAGTTGATACCCATTTGGCTGCTACTATTGATTTTTCATCTCTTATTGTATATAGCTTATGAACCATTCCTGGCATACCCCAACTACCAAAACTTGTTAATATAACTAAAGACAATATCGGTATTATCCCTGGTGGTCCTACAAGTTCACCAAGTTTTGGTGATATTTCTGCTAGTTTATCTCCTACTTCAAATATATTGCCTACTGCAGGGTTTTTTGTTACAAAGAACAACATAAATATAACACCTGCAATCATTATTATCCCTTGTATAAAATCTATCTTTGTTGCTGCAACAAAACCACCTAAAAATAAATATATTGCTGTTAATACACTCATAAGTATCAGCGCATAGATTGTTTTGATAGCAAATATTTCTTCAAATAAGAAACCTAATCCTTTGTAAACTGCCGCTGAATAAGGCACTAAAAATACAAAGATTATAATTGCTGATGCAAATTTTAAGTATTTGCTTTCATATCTTACTTCTAATAGCTCTGGCATTGTTGATACATTTAGTCTATGTGTCATTTCTCTTGTTCTTCTACCTAAAACGTGCCACGCGAAATAACTGCCTACTATTGTGTTTCCTAGTACTATCCATAGTGTGGATAAGCCAAAGTTCCATCCTATTTTTCCAGCATATCCTATAAACATGACTGCTGAAAAATACGCAGTTCCATATGAAAAAGCAGACATCCATGGATTTATTTGCCTAGACCCTAATAAAAAATCTGATATTCCATTGATCTGCTTTCTACTTGCTAGTGATATAAATAATATGAGTGCAACATATGCTGCCAAAAAGAAAAAGTGCATAAAAAAACCTCCCATTGTTTTAGTAATTGCATGATGCTATAGGAGAATATAATCTATAATTTATTCCCTACTTACCTACTTACCTTCAATTTATTTTTGTTTTACTTGCCTACTTTAACTAATGTATATGTTTTTTCAAACATTTACAATCTTTTTTATTGCTTTTGATTATGAATGATTTAGTCATTTTTTTTGTCATAATCTGGTATTGAGCGATGTCCTAGTCCAATGACTACTTCATTTAAATGCAACAAGCCTATGCTCATGAAGATACATACACTTAAATGCTCTTTGTGACGACATATGCCTATCTTGCCTCCACCATTTAAGCCTGTTGATTTTGCTGCTATTTGCATGATTGCTTCTCTTGCAGCTCCTGCTATTGCACCATCATGAACGTGACATTCTTGAGTTAGACCTGCTTTTCTTGCTGCAAGTATTGCTCTTTCGATAACTATATGAATAGTATCTATCACATTGCCACCTACATCAACTGCTGTGCTTAATATTTCTTTTTCTTTATACTTTTCTATCAATTGAGACTCAGCTGTTCTTGATGATGTAATTGCCAATTTTATGGATGCTTTTGCTATATCTATACTATCGTACATTGTGTTTCCCCCCTTATTTACTTATATATATAATACAATCATATTACATATTGTCATATTTGTTAACATATTTTTGTGTCTATGTTATAATATTTCAGTCTAAAAAAATAATTTGGGGTGATCTTTTGACTGAACAAACTAATAAAACAGAAACAACTAAACGAAAACCAAAAAAGAAAAAAGTATTTAAAGTAATAAAAATACTTTTCATCATATTTATAGCAGTAGGTATTATTGGAGCTGGCGTTGTAGGTGGTCTTGTCTATAATATAGTTAAAGATGCACCGAAAGTTAATCCAAATAATTTATACTCTTTACTTGATGAAAACTCTTTTATTCTTGATGCTAACGGAGAATTAGTAGAAAAAGTGGAACGTGGAGGACTTAGAACCAATATTGCCTTCCAAGATATTCCCGAAGATTTAATCAATGCTTTTGTAGCTATTGAAGATAAAACTTTCTGGGATCATAACGGCTTTAACTTTGTCCGTATGGTAGGTGCCGTTAAAGATAGCTTGACTAAAGGTGTTAGAGTTGGTGGTACCAGTACACTTACACAACAGCTAGCAAGAAATCTTTATTTACCTGAAAAAATGGAAGAACGTTCTTACACAAGAAAAATCGAAGAAGCTTATTACGCAGTAATGCTTGAAAAACATCTTTCTAAAGAGCAAATTATTGAAGCTTATATGAATACTGTTTATCTTGGATATGGTGCCTATGGTGTTGAAGCAGCATCTTATGCCTATTTTTCAAAAAGTATTTCAGAGTTATCTATAGCTGAGAGTGCAGTTATTGCCGGTATTATGAAAAATCCTGCTAAGTACTCACCAGTTAAACGACTAGATAATATTGATGTAGAACCAAATGATCCTGATATTTTAAGTTCGGATGATATTTATACCTTACTATTTGATGATCGTTTTAAAGATAGACAAGAGCTTGTACTTGCTTTAATGTTACAAGATAATTATATTACCAATGAAGAACACGACGAAGCTTTAGCAGTTGATATGCGTCAAATGGTTAAACCATCGTCTCTTACTAATGAAGAAATATCTTCATATTTTGTTGATATGGTAAAAGAAGAAGCAGCCTTTGAGCTTATGGACTACTATGATATTACAGAAGCCGAAGCTTATGAAATGCTATATAACAAAGGACTAAAAATATACAGTACTTTAGATTTACGTATACAAAAGATTGTAGAGGAAGAATACGATAATACTGAAAACTTCCCTGCTCCATCTATCAAATCAAAAGATGCATATGGCAATATTATGGATAAACAAGATAGAGTATTATTGTATCTTGCAGACAATATGTTTAATGGCGATGATGATTTTGTTATTAGAAGCTATGAACATGATGAAGATGCACAAGGAAATGTAACAATTTATCGCAACAAGAAATTACAGTTTGATGCAAAATATGACGAAACTGAACTTGTAGATATTCAAATACATATTAAAGATCATTATATGAATGAAGACTCTACCTTTACGATTGTTGGCGATGGCCTTATTAAGGTTCCTGCAAAGTATAAGTCATTTGATGAAAATGATAACCTAGTAATCAGTTACGAATATTTTGAGAGTGATCCAGATTTTAAAATATACGATGGCAATGACATTTTAGTTAGTTCAACGTATTATACGTTAAGTGAGCCGGTTCTTCAGCCTCAATCTTCAATGGTTATCATTGATTATGAAACTGGAGAAATCAAAGCTTTAGTTGGCGGTAGAAATATAGAAGGAAAATTATTATATAATAGAGCCTTAGAGCCTAACCAACCGGGTTCTTCTATTAAACCTCTTTCTGTATATACACCTGCTCTAGATAACGGTTTTACTACTGCTACCATATTTGATGATGCGCCAATGCTTAATGCCAATGGCGTTATATGGCCAAATAACTGGTACACTGGTTTTAAAGGTATTTCTACTTTAAGAGAAGCTGTTCACCAGTCAATCAATGTTATTGCAGTTAAAATAATGAATGAAATTACGCCTACAAAGGCTATCGAATACTTAAAAGATTTTGGTATTACTACCATACAAGAAACTGGCGCATATAACGATGTTAACTCTGCAGCCCTTGCTCTTGGCGGTATGACACATGGTATATCACCACTTGAATTAACTGCCGCTTATGGTACTATTGCTAACCGAGGTATGTATGTAGAGCCAATTATCATCACACGTATCGAAGACAAATATGGCAATATTATTATAGACAAAACACCTAAGATGCGTAAAGTTCTTGATTCAGATGTTGCTTTTTTAATGACGGATATACTTGTATCAACTGCATCTGATGGTTTAAGTTGGAGAGCTAAGATATATGATGATAACAGTACGATTCCTGTTGGTGGTAAAACAGGTACAACAAATAACAACTATGATGCATGGTTCTTAGGTATTACACCTTATTATGCTGGTGGTATTTGGATAGGTAATGATATTGATTTTGCTCTATCCCAAGGTAGCTCAACAGCTGCACAACTATTTGGTACTGTTATGAAACGTGTTCACGAAGACTATGAACCAAAAGAATTTTATAAGCCAGAAAATATAATCAGTGTAGAAGTCGATACCATATCAGGAAAATTGCCTTCAAGTTATAGTTATATGGACCCTCGTTCTACGGTAAAATTTGAAACTTTTATCGAAGGTACTGAACCTACAGAAATTGACGATGTCCATGTATCAGCTACAGTTGATAAGGATAATGGCTACTTAGTTACACCTTACTGTCCTGCCGAAAACCGTGAGACAAAAGTGTTTGTAAAGCGACCATATGAAAGAGATCAATTTGTTGTTGAAGGTTTACTCATTAATGATAAAAATAGACATTTACCTATTGAAAGTATTTCTAAAGCAGTTTATCAACCTGATGATATGATTTATGAATTACCAATTTATTACTGTCCAGCGCATAATCCTGACATTAATAGATTCCCAATATTTCCTATCACACCAGTTGAAACAACAGCAACTGCAATAGAAGTCACTTCTGAGGCAATAACAGATACACAAACAACACCAGCACCTATTGAAAATGATTAGTAGATTACAAAAAAATAATTATATATTTATCAAAAAATATAATAGCCATTCAATTCACTTATACGAATTGAATGGCTTATTTATTTGAATAATATTTTATTACTTAGCGTCGATATAATCTATCGTCATGCCTTCTAATGCATTATTAATTAGCTTTTCTTCATCTAATGATTCTTCTGAGTGCTCTATGTTTTCTAGCTTTGGTCTTGTTGCTGGATGCTTTGGTAAGAATACTGTACAGCAGTCTTCATATGGCTGTATCGATGTATCATATGTTCCAATTTTTTTAGATATTTCCATTATATCTACTTTGTCTAATCCAATTAGAGGTCTCATTACTGGCATTTCTACTGATGCATCTGTTGCGACTAGTCCATGTACTGTTTGGCTTGCTACTTGTCCTAAACTCTCGCCTGTAACTAATAGCTGGTGGTGATTTTTCTTGCCTATGATTTCTGCAAGTTTCATCATGTATCGTCTTGAAATAATCGTCATTTCTTTTTCTGGACATGAAGCATTTATTTCTTGCTGTATTTCTAATAAGTTAATATTATATAATCTGATTTGACCACAATATTGTGCTAGTATACTTGCTAAATCCATTACTTTTTCTTTTGCTCTATCGCTTGTAAATGGATAAGAATGAAAATGAATAGCTTCTATTTGCATTCCTCTTTTTGCCATAAGCCAACCAGCTACTGGGCTATCGATACCTCCAGACAATAATAATAGACCTTTTCCATTTGTTCCTAAAGGCAATCCGCCATGACAAGCAATTTTCTCGCTATACACATGGGATGATTCTCTTCTTACATCTACAAATATAGTAATTTCTGGATTATGCAAATCTACTTTTAAGTTGTCTATATTTTTTAAAATTGCACCACCAACATATCTTGCAATATCTGGTGAAGTTAATTCAAACTGTTTGTCTCCACGCTTTGCTTTTACTCTGAAGGTAGCAGAAGATTTACCTTCTAATAGCTTCTCCATATAGTTTACTGCGCCTTGACCGATAGCTTCCATATTGCTCTCAACTTCGTAAGACTTACTAATATAGGCTATTCCAAAGACCTTTTGAATCTTCTCAATTATTTCTTGATCGTCTTCATTTGGATCTACTTCCAAATATGTTAGTCCATCTCGTTTGTATATTTTTTCAATAACATTGTCTTTTAAAACATCTTTTACCTTTTGAATCAGTATTCTTTCAAAGTATGGTTTATTATTACCTTTAAGTGCAATCTCCCCATATTTGATTAAAAATACTTTTTTCATTTCAATCATCTTTTCATTACCTTTCTTATATACGCTACGCTTTTTACTAGGTGCGTCATTACATAATCTATTTCTTCTTTCGTATTAAACTTTGATAAGCTAAATCTAATCGTTCCTTCTATTTCATCGTTTGTTAGACCTATTTGCGTTAATACTTTTGACTTTGACTTACTGTTTGAAGAACACGCTGACCCTGTGGACACATAAATGCTTTGCTCTTCTAGCATATGTAGTAGTACCTCTCCTCTTATGCCTAAAAAACTTACTGATAAAAGATTTGGTAAACATCTTTCATCTAAATAACTATTTATTTTAATGTCGTCAATAGTATTTTTTATTTGATCTGCAAAATATGTTTTGACAGCCATTATATGTTCTTGGTCCTGTTTAAACTGTTTATGAGCCATTTCTGCCGCTACGCCTAGTCCTACTATTCCTGGCACGTTTTCTGTCCCTGACCTTACGTTTTGCTCTTGTCCGCCCCCATGTATCATAGGTTCTATTCTTTTTTTACCGTTTAAGTATAAAGCACCTATGCCTTTTGGTCCATGCAATTTATGGGCACTTAATGAAACCGCATCTAAATGCCAACTTTTTACATCTATTTTAATTTTTCCATAAGATTGAACGGCATCCGTATGAAAAATAATATGGTCAAATTTGTTTTTTATTTTTCCAATTTTGTCCAGAGGTTGTATGGTACCAATTTCATTATTTGCATGCATAATACTAATCAGTACTGTTTGATCATCTACTACGCTTTCAAGTTCTTCTGTATTAATATTTCCGTATTGGTCTACATCTACATAATGCACATCAAAACCTTCTTGTTCTAATGCCTTATATGTATTTAAAACAGCAGAATGCTCTACTTTTGATGTAATAATTTTATTACCTTTTCTTTTTAATGCTTTTATAGCCCCATAGATAATCATATTATCAGCTTCCGTACCACCTGAAGTAAATATAATATCTTTTGATGGAACATTTAGGCTTTTGCCTACTTTTTCTCTAGCACTTTTAATTTTCTTTTCTGCATTTAGTCCTAATCTATGTAAAGAAGAGGGATTACCAAAATCATCTGATAAACATTGTACCATTTCTTCTTTGACTTCTTCTAAGGGTTTTGTAGTTGCACTATTATCTAAATATACAAACATAACTAATCATCCTTTCATTACTTTATACATTTTAAGTCAGGCAATGCCCTTTTGCAAGTAAAAACACATAGGAACATAGAAAAAACTATTATTTACCTTACTACTATAATCTCATGGTGATTCTTTACAAAAAGTAAAAAAGAACTCCATATAGGAGTTCTTTTTATAATTTATTTTGCGTACTCGATTGCCCTTACTTCTCTAACTACATTGATTTTAATCTGTCCTGGGTATTCAAGTTCATCTTCAACTTGTTTACTTATATTTCTAGCTATGAATACAATGTCTTCATCAGAGGATTCCTCTGGCTTAACTGCGATTCGAATTTCTCGACCAGCTTGTATTGCAAATGATTTGTCAACACCTTCAACATTATTAGCAATCTCTTCTAGTTTTTGTAGACGCTTAATATATGTTTCTAATGTTTCTCTTCTAGCACCTGGTCTTGCTGCAGATAATGCATCTGCTGCAGAAATCAGTACTGCTTCAAGGCTCTTCGGTTCATAATCACCGTGATGTGATGCCATTCCGTTTATGACTCTTTCGTTTTCTTTATACTTTCTAAGTAAGTCAATACCGATATCAACATGTGTTCCTTCGATTTCGTGGTCAACTGCTTTACCAATATCATGTAATAAACCTGCACGTCTAGCTAACTTGACATCTAGGCCAAGCTCTGTAGCCATTAGACCTGCTAGATGAGCTACTTCTAGTGAATGCTTTAGTACATTTTGACCATAACTTGTTCTGTATTTTAAACGACCTAATAATTTGATTAATTCTGGATGTAAATTATGGATACCTACATCGAAACTTGCCTGTTCACCTGCTTCTTTAATTGTTGATTGTACTTCTCTCTCAGCTTTTTCAACCATTTCTTCGATTCTAGCTGGATGAATTCTACCATCTACGATTAATTTTTCAAGTGCAATTCTTGCAACTTCACGACGTATCGGATCAAATCCTGACAATATTACCGCTTCTGGCGTATCATCAATGATTAAATCTATTCCTGTTAAGGTCTCAAGAGTTCTGATATTTCGTCCCTCTCTACCAATAATACGACCCTTCATTTCATCATTTGGCAGTGGTACTACTGAAACTGTTGTCTCCGCAATATGATCTGCCGCACATCTTTGAATAACATTTGTGATGATCTCTCTTGCTTTTTTCTCACCATCTTCTTTTGCTTTACTCTCAATATCTCTCACAAGCACTGCTGCTTCATGTCTAATATCTTTTTCAATATTGGCAAGCAATAAAGCTTTTGCTTCATCCATTGAATAGCGTGAAATTCTTTCAAGTTCTTCAATTTGCTTGTCATATAATTCTGTTACATCTTTTTCTTTTTGAATGATTTGGTTTTCTCTATTTCCTAACCTGTCTTCTTTCTTCTCAATATTTTCAAGTTTTCTATCAATATTTTCTTCTTTTTGAATTAAACGCTTTTCTTGACGTTGAATTTCAAGCTTTCTTTCTTTGATGTCTTTGTCAGCGTCATTTTTCATACGTATTACTTCGTCTTTACCTTCACGTATAGCATCTTTCAAAATTGAAGCAGTCTTGTTCTCTGCGTCAAGAATAATGTTTCTAGATTGTTGCTCTGCACTGCTGATTTTCTTTTCAGCAACTTGCTTTCTTAAAATATATCCTATAAAGAATCCTACGATTATACAAATAATTCCAATTATTATCTCTGTTATTTTGATACACCTCCTAGCTGTTAATGTTTTATTTAATTTTTTATTACTTTTGTATTATCTACATGCACATAATTGCACCACATCAATTAGCCTACTATGTTACACATATATGTACAATTTTATATTTTTTCTAGTGCTGTGTCAAGCTAGTTACTTACGGAATTACAAAAGAATTGCTTGCAAAAAACATGTCGTTTTCATTTATATATGTTATAATTTTAAAATAACTTAAATGTAGCTAGCGTTACTAGTATATGTAGGAGACTCAATGAAAGGTAAAAATATTCTAAGAAATTTAGATTTTCTATTAATTCTTCTTGTGATTGTCATATTTGCCATGGGAATTATTTTTATAGGCAGTACATCTTATGACGATCATTTTGTGATTACTAGAGATATTAAAATACAATCTATTGCATTTGCTTTAGGCTTTTTTGCAATTATTGTCATATTATTAATTGATTACTCATTCTATGAAATGATGGACAAATACTTATATATTTTTTCAATCGTTTTTTTATTGCTTGTTTATGTTCCAGGACTTGGAAAAGAACAATTTGGTGCTAGAAGTTGGATTGATCTTGGACCTATGGACTTTCAACCAGCCGAACTTGTCAAAATTACTTTTGTTTTTATTTTTGCCAAGTATCTTAAGAATCACAAGTATGAAATCTCCACTATTAAAGGCTTAGCAAAAGCTATTGGCTATGTTTCGCCACTTATTTTACTGATTCTTATTCAACCTGACTTAGGTACGGCTTTAGTTTTGACATTTATTGCTATTGGTATGCTTTTTGCTGCTGGCATTGACTACAAGTTTTTTGCCAAAATTTCCTTAGTAGGTGTGGCTTTAATGCCTCTAGTATACCAATTTATGGCAAGTCACCAAAAAATCAGAATAGAGGCATTTTTGAACCCTTCTGACCTATCTCTACCGGGGAACTATCAAGTTTGGAATTCAAAGGTCGCAATTGGTTCTGGTAACTTTTTGGGCAAAGGCTTATTTTTAGGAACACAGAAAAAACTAAACTTTTTGCCTGTACAAGAATCAGACTTTATCTTTGCTGTAATAGCAGAAGAAGTTGGTTTTATTGGAGGAGCAGTTATTATTTTGTTGTATTTATTTTTGCTTTACCGAATCATTTTAATTGCACGTAAAGCGAAAGATACTTTTGGTTTCTTAACTGTTATTGGTCTTCTTTCAATGTTTTTCTTCCAAATTTTTGAAAACATTGGCATGACTATGGGTGTATTACCTGTAACTGGTATAACACTACCCTTTATAAGTTATGGGGGAAGTTCAGTTCTTATTAATATGATTGCAATTGGCATTATATTAAATATAGGTATGCGTCACAGGACGATAAACTTTTAGTGAATCTCAAATAGAACAATTGCGCTCCCTATTCTTTATTTAAAACACAAAAAATCAACCACATCCTTTTGGATGTGGTTTTATTTAATCTTATTTACAAGTCGCAAACAACGGCTTGCGACAATGATATGGGTTCCTCAAATGAATCCTTATTCTTTATCGTCTATATCTTATTCCTTTTCTGCTATTGTTAAGCAGGTATTGTTAACGATACGACTAGTAATTTTCGCTAACTCACCTTTTATGACTGGATCTCCGTTTGACGAAATAGGTACACCTTTGTTAGTTGCAACTATAAATTTTTCATCATAAGGTAATAGACCTACCATGTCTGCTCTTAATCGACTATATATATCTTCAATGGTAGGCAATTCCCCTGATTGAATTAAATGTGGTCTAATCTGATTAACTACAAGTTTAATATGATGACTCGCATATTTTTCCATTCTTAAAATGCGAATAACATTTTCAGCATCTCTTATAGAAGATAAATCAGGAATGGCTACAACAACTGCCATGTCACCACATGCAACTGCATGATCAAAGCCTTCGTTAATGCCTGTTGGCGCATCTATTAGTACATAATCATATTCACTTTTCAACTTATTGATTAATAATTTCATATCTTCTGGATCAATTCTAGCATCTTGCTTAGTTTGAGATGGCGACATCATAAACAAATTGGGTTCTAGATGTGTTTTTACAATAGCTTGTCTCATGCGACATATGCCATCAAGTACATCCATATAATCATAGACTATAGCATTAGCCATGCCCAATGTTAAATCTAATTTTCTAAGACCTATATCCGTGTCCACCATAATGACACTTTTTCCCATTTGGGCTAATTCTAACCCTATGTTGGCAACTATTGTCGTTTTACCAACGCCACCTTTTCCTGATACAAATACAACTGCTTGACCCATTGTTCTTCCCCCACATTTTATTCTAATAAAGAATTGTCTATGTTTATATTATCATATTTTTCATATAATCCTAGGTATTCTGCTAATATTTCTCTAGCTACCGGTGCAGCATAGTTACCATGATTTCCTTGTATAACGACGGCAACTACTGCAATTTCTGGATCATCGTATGGTGCATATGTAACGCACCAACCAAAATCTGTGTAATCTTCTTTATAAATATCGAGCATTGCCATATCAACTCTTCCGTCACTTAAGTTAATAACTGCTTGTCTGATAGCAAAGCTACGTGTATTATACTTTTCTGGATTTTCTGCCATAAGACGTATCATCTCTTGTTCTACATCTTCAAATTCTAGTCGATAGTTGATTTTACTCAAGTTTTCCCTAATATACTCAACTTCATCTTTTGGTTGAATCTTACCGTGCTTTTCAGCCGTTCCAGACTTACCTGCTACTGGTACAGGGAAGTTTGAGAAGATTTGAGTAAATGATCCAAGAGAACCAGTGACAACTTGACGCATACCTTGTTGAATATATGCCAAGTTTTCATCATTTTCAAATTCTATTATTTCCTTATTCTTCTCTGGCAACTCAATACCATCTACTTCTTTGACAAGTGTTAACTCATTTAATACACCGTCGTTTGCTATAGCTGAAATATATCTTGCCATTTGAAGTACTGTATAAGCATGATCTCCTTGACCTATTGCTAAATTAAATCTGTCACCAGTACTCCATTGTGCCATATTATAATATGAGTATTTAATTAAGTCTGCAAATACAAAAATTTCATCAGGATTTACTTCTAGCTCCTGCAATCGCTTTACTAATTCATTTCTTGTTGGATTTTCTTCTACCCAACCGACAATACTTTCTATCTTTGGTTCTAGTAGTTCTTGATTAATGGATACATCAAAGCCAAAATATGTTTCTGCATCGTTAATAATCATTCTTCTAAGAAGTGCTTTTGTTGACTCTAACTTTTGCCCTTCATCAGGAACTCCCGTAATCGTTTCGGTAATTTCTACACCTGTTTTTTGGTCTAAGCCAAACTTCTTTGCCATATCCATTACATCTGTAGCTGTAATGCCAATGTTTAATGGTCTGTCTAAGTAAAAGTCATAATCATTAATCAAATCATAAAATATATAGTTACAAGATACTTCAAGTGCTTTCATCAAATTGATTGCACCATGATTTGATCTATAGTTATTCCATACGTGACAAGCAAATGTTCTTGATCCTAGCTCTATTACACCACCATCTATTAATCTCGTGTATGGATCAAATCCTTTTTCTATAGCCGTAAGTCCAGTAATCATTTTAAATGTTGACCCTGGTTGTACTGCTGTTCTAGCAACAATATTATATAATGGGGTTGGCGACAAAGAATCTCTAGGGTTTTTATCTTGCAACGACTCCCAATCTTCTTCAGAAATTCCCTGGGTAAATAAGTTCGGGTCATAATCAGGCAAACTCACCATTGCCAATATCTCACCGGTTTTTACATCAACAGCAACTACTGCTCCTGTCTTTGCATTTGGGTAACCTCTGAAGAAATTATAATCTCCCCATTGGCTCTCAAATGTTCCTCCAATTTGAATTTCTTCTAATGCTCTTCCAAGTGCCTCTGTGGCAACTTCTTGTAAATCTACATCTATTGTTAAATAAACATTTCCACCTTTTTGTGGCGCTGCTTCCTCTATTTCTTTAATCAATCGGCCTAATGCATCTACTTCAACATTTTTTATACCTGTTTTTCCTTTCAAGACGTCTTCAAATGCTTTTTCAATGCCGTCTTTTCCTACTAAGTCAGAGTTTAAATAACCATTTTCTTCTAAATAGCTTTGTTTCTCACTTTCAGTGATTTTACCTAAATAACCTAGTAAATGCGATGATAGATTATTATAAGGGTACTCCCTTATCGGCTCAACCACAACTTCTATGCCTGCTAGATCTTCCTTTTGCTCTTCAATAGTAATAATCGTCTGATCACTTACTCCAGAAGCAATCTTTACAGGTCTATATTTTGTATAGCCTTGTGATACTAGCTCATTTCTAATAATCATTATTTTTAAAGCATCTGCATTTGAATAATTTGATTCTATGCTAAAAGATTCTTTAAAAGCTTCAAATGCTTCTTGTGCTGAATATTCTTTTTCTAAATTATACCTCCCTAAAAAAGTGTTCTTTTCTAAAGTAGGAAGATATGCCATATTCTTTACTGAAATAATCGGATATTCTTGATACCTTGTTTGTAGTTCTATTTGTGCATCATATTTGTCCAAAGACTCATCTATACGATACCTTTCTCTAATGGCATCAAATGCTTCTTGTGCTGAAAATTCTATTGGTAATTCTTGATCTTGTAACCACTTTTGAATCGTTAAATCATAACTATATACAAATTGACCATCAACAATTTTGATTGGGAAATCTCTCGATAAATGATCCCCATTTTCTTCTAAAATACTTAGAAGTGTTATGGCCATCTTATTAATATCCTCATCAATAACTTCATTTCTTACTATTTGGACAACAAAATTTGGTATGTTCCCTGCTAATACACGACCATACCGATCCATTATTTCACCTCGTGGTGCAGGTGTATATATTTCCTTTACTCTTATGTTGTCTGATGCATTACGCCATTCTTCTCCTTGTATGACTGTTAAAGCAAATAGTCTAATAATGAGAATAAAGAATACGACAGTTATGACAATCAACATTTGATAGCTTCTGTCTTTAAGTTTACTACCCATTACCTAAATCCCTTCTCTCTTAATTGACTATACGTTCTTACGAACACCTTATATGTAACATAGGCAAATGCTAAGTCTAAAACAATTTCTATGGCAATATTTGGCAAAATGTAATACATGCTTTTATCCATACCATACATTCTGATAAATATATAAAAAGCAACATGAAAAAAGGCTGCAGACGCCACTGTCAAAACTAATGAAGAAAAAACAGTGTCTTTATATACGCTTTTTTTAATTTCGCTAATAATGTAACCTATAACAAAATAAAGCAATGATGATAACCCAATAATAGGCCCATAATATACATCATGGACCAAACCGAAAATCACACCATAAATAATGCCATCTTTGTTTTTAAATAGCAAAGAAAAGAGAACTACTAATACAAGTGTTGTGTTCGGTATAACACCCATAATTTGAAATTCTCTCAATATGGTTGTTTGAATTATAAAGTTAAGTAAAAAAATAAAAAATGTTATAAACCGCTTCATTTATTCACTCTTTTCAGTATCTGCATTAACAATAAGCACCTTATCTAGATGCAAAAAGTAGCTATAAGGTTTAATTTTTATTGTCTTTAATAATGTATTTTCATCTTCAATTATACTTTCCACCACACCTATTGGCACACCTTCAATATATAAACCTAAGTTAGATGAAGATAATTCATCTCCGATAATAATATCTGCTTCTGGATCTAATGTGTATCCTAATAATTCATCTTCACCATTTCCTGCTGCAACACCTAATATAGTTTTATTTCTAGAAACCTGAAAGCTTACTGAGTTTTGATCATCTGTTATTGCGATTACTTTTGACCAATGATCTCCTACTTCAATAACACGACCAATCAAACCTTTACTGTTTAGTACTGTCGCATTTTTTATTATGCCATCACTTTCACCTACATTAACTGTAAATATGTGAAACCAGTTAATACTATCTTGTGCAATAACATCACCTGCCACATAATCTTTCACATCTTTAGCATAGTCATAATTAAGCAGTTCTGATAATCTTAAAAGTTCTTCATAATCATCTTTTGTTAATTTCAATGAATTATTCTCTTTATTTAATAAGATAATTTCATCCATAAGCGCTTCATTATTAGCTAATACTCTTTTGTATCTAAATATACCTAGTACGTTTTCTTTAACTGTATCGATACCACTAATGATACCGTTTTGAACAGTTATAATAATATTGCCTAGTGTATTGTCACCTTTTATATCATCTTTACTTACATAGGAAACAGTCATGATACTTACAAGTAAAATGACTATTCCTAAAAATATTATTCTTTTTTTATGCTTTAGTATCCATCTCATTTTGTCACCATTTTTATCAAAAGTTAAAACAGACTATTTTTAAAAATTAAAATCACCATAATTTTTCTTTTTCATTTTTTCAATATGTTCTACACTCATGCCAGTTCCAATTGCTACACACTCTAATGGGTTTTCAGCTATTTTCACTTCGATATTTGTTTCTTTTTTCAACAGTCTATCTAGGCCTCCTAATAAAGCCCCTCCACCTGTTAATACAATACCACTTAATAAAATATCAGAAGAAAGTTCAGGTGGTGCTTCTTCTAAGGTGTTTTTCACTGCATCTACAATTGCATTGACTGGCTCTTCAATAGCCTGCATAATTTCTTCTGAATTAAAAGTAATGGTACGTGGTAATCCTGTAATCAGGTCTCTTCCACTTAGTGCCATTTCTTTATTATTCTCTGCTAACTCATCTGCAAATACCCATCCAATATTCATTTTTGCTTGCTCAGCAGTTCGCTCACCAATTAAAAAGTTATATTTTTTCTTAGCATATTGAATGATAGCTTCATCAAGTTCATCACCAGCTACACGAAGTGAAATACTGTTAACGATTCCTCCTAATGAAATTACAGCTATATCTGTTGTTCCACCGCCCATATCTACTACCATACTTCCATATGGTGTATCTACAGGTAAGCCTGCACCAATAGCTGCTGCCATTGGTTCTTCAAGTATATAGACCTCTTTTGCACCAGCTTGTAACGCCGCTTCTTCTACTGCTCTTTTTTCTACATCTGTTACGCCAGATGGCACACCTACTACAATACGAACTCGTGAAAACATACCTTTTTCTTGAACTGATTTTCCGATTAAGTATTTCAACATAGATTGTGTTATATCAAAATTTGCAATAACACCATCTTTCATAGGTCTTATTGCTTTTATATGTCCAGGTGTTCTTCCTATCATTTGTTTTGCTTCATCACCAACTGCTAATACACATTTGTCCAACTCGTCAAATGCTACTACAGATGGTTCTCTCACTACTACCCCTTTATTCTTTGCATATACTAATGTGTTGGCTGTTCCTAAGTCAACACCAATGTCAATGTTTAAAAAACTAAAAGCCATTTTTATTGCTCCTTCCAAATGTCAGATGATCGCTTTTTCTTTTAGACTTGTGTATTCTCCGTCTCCTATTATGATATGATCGAGTACATTTATTCCAATTATTTTTCCTGCTTCAATAAGTCTTTCGCTTAAGCTAATATCTTCCTTACTAGGTTTAGAGTTTCCACTAGGATGATTATGCACAAGTATCATCGATGCCGCACTCTTACGTATGGCATTTCTAAAAACTTCTCTTGGATGAACTAATGCACTGTTTAATATCCCAACTGAAACTTCTTCAATTTGTATTATTTGATTTTTTGTGTTTAACAACAACACTTTAAAAACTTCTTTTTTTAAGTAACGTAAATCCTCCATAAAAATATTTGAAACTTCTTTAGGAGAGTTTATATTTACACTTTGTTTTGAGTTAGCACCGCTCACACGCTTACCTAACTCTATTGCTGCTATTACTTGTGTTGCTTTTGCTGGTCCTATCCCTTTAATTTCGCATAGTTCTTCTACGGTGCAATCAGAAATGAATCTGATTCCCTGTTCAGAGTATGACAAAATCTGGTTTGCTAAGTCAATTGCAGATAATTTTCTAGTGCCATTTCTTAAAATAATAGCCAATAATTCTGCATTACTAAGTTTTGATGCCCCAAACTGATGTAGTTTTTCTCTTGGTTGCTCTTCAGTGGGCAGTTTTTTGATATATGTACTACTTAATTCGTTCATTTAACAACTAAAGCAATTTTTATATATTTAAATTGAATTTCTTCATTAATATACTTCTAAGTCTGTTCCAAGGTAGGCCTAATACATTTAAATAATCGCCTTCTATCCTTTCTATGTACTTTTTGCCTATTCCCTGTGCTGCATAAGCCCCTGCTTTATCCCATACCTCTCCAGTTGCAATGTACTCAAGTATATCTTCATGTGTCATTTTCTTAAAGTATACTTTGCTTGATTCATAAAAAACCATTCGATTATGAGTATGTGCATCAATGACGGATACCCCCGTAATCACTTCATTGAATGTACCACTCAGTTTGGTTAAAATACGTATGGCATCTTCTTGGTCTTTTGGTTTCATCAACACTTCATCTTTATATACGATAGTATCTGCTGCAATAATAACACCCTCAACCACTTCACTTTCAATGTCCAATGCTTTTTTTAATGCTAAGTACATAGGAACTTGTTCTTTAGTAAAGTTTTCGGGTGCATTTTCTATTACATCTGAAACCATAACTGTAAAGGAAACACCATGATTACTTAGAATGTCTTTTCTTCTTGGTGAACCTGATGCTAATATTATTTTCTTCACGTTTTTAACTCTCAATCTATAATTTATAGTACAAATAAGTTTAACATTGATACCTTATATTTTCAAGGCGTTGTATCTTATTATAACCTTTTTTTACAAACAAAAAGAACCGTCCCTTTTGTTTGTTTTTGTTGTACAAAAAAGCGAGCCCTTTGATAGGCTCGCTTTATTTTTTTGTTACTAATTATTTCATTACTATTGCATCTTTTGGACATTTTTGTTCACATACTGAGCATCCGATACATTTGTCTTCTAGTACTTTATGTACTTCTTTCAATTCACCCTCTATTGCATCTACTGGGCAGTTTTTCTTACAAATTGTACACTTGATACAATTTTCATCGATAATCTCTGCTTTTTTTCTTTTTTCAAAGTTTGCATAGATAGCTTTTGTTGGGCATTTTTGTGCACATATCATACAGTTTGTACACTTATCATAGTCAATTAATGCAACATTGTCTTCCATGTGAATTGCATCGAATGGACATTTTTTTACACATATTGTACATGCAATACATCCAACTTCACAATTTTGCTTAACGACTTTACCTTTGTCTTTGCTGTTACAATCTACATATACTTCTTGATTGTAAGGTACGATTGTAATGACGTCTTTAGGACAAGCCAGTACACACACACCACAACCAACACATTTTTCTTTATTGACTAAAGCGATGCCATCGTCAGTGATATGGATTGCATCAAAGTTACAAACTTTAACACATGATCCAAGACCTAAACAACCATGAGAACAACCTTTGCTACCCTCTTTAAACATGTTAGCTGCTGTACAATCTTCCATTCCATAATACTCAAATTTGTCTTTCGCTTTTACATTGTCACCTGTACAAATGACACGTGCTACTACTTTTTCTGACTCTACTACTTCGTGGCCCATTATTTCTGCAATGACTGCTTCTGCTGATTCATTAGCTACTGGACAACCGTTTGATTGTGCTGTACCAACGATTACTGCATTTGCAAATCCATCACATCCTGGAAATCCACAACCACCACAGTTTGCACCTGGTAGCACATCTTTTATAGCGTCTAATCTTGGGTCTGCTTCAACATGAAAAACCTGAGAAGCAAATGCAAGTCCAGCACCAAACAATAATCCCATACCGCCAATTACAGCGACTGGTTGTAAAATACTTGATATTTCTATCATATTCACTCCTCCTTCTTATACTAATCCTGTGAAGCCTAAGAAAGCTACAGCCATTAAACTAGCTGATATTAGCGCTATTGGAAATCCTTTAAAAGGTCCCGGTATAGCTGCTACTTCTAATCTTTCTCTGATACCTGCTAATAATATAATTGCTAAACTGAAACCAATAGCTGCTCCTAATGAGTTAACAATTGTTTCAACTAAATTGTATTCGTTTTGAATATTTAAGATTGTTAAACCTAATACTGCACAGTTTGTAGTAATAAGTGGTAAATAAACACCTAATGCTTTATGCAGTGTTGGACTTACCTTTTGAACAACCATTTCAACGAACTGTACTAATGATGCAATAACTAATATGAATGCTATTGTTTGTAAGTATTGTAATCCAAAATAATCTAATATAAATACTTGAACTATGTATGTAATAATAGATGCTAATGTCATTACAAATGTTACTGCCATTCCCATACCTATTGCTGTTTCAACTTGTCTAGAAACACCAAGGAAAGGACATATTCCTAAGAATTTAGATAGTACAAAGTTGTTTACAAGCATACCGCTTACTAAAATTACAAATAAACCACTGGCTGACATCTATTTCCCCTCCTTTGCTCTTCTCTTTGATCCAATAAAATTGAACAAAGCTAATAATAATCCTAATGTTAAGAATGCACCAGGAGGTAATATCATAATAAGGGCTGGTTGGAATGCTTCTGGCATGATTTGAAAACCAAATGCTTGACCTGTACCAAATAACTCTCTTATTACTCCTAAAATAACCAATGCTACTGTAAATCCTATACCCATTGCCAATCCATCGACAATCGCTTTTCCGATAGAGTTTTTTGAAGCAAAGGCTTCAGCTCTACCTAATATAATACAGTTTACTACAATCAATGGGATAAATAACCCTAGTGATTTATCTAACGCAGGCACAAACGCCTTCATTAACATCCCTACTATTGTTACAAATGTTGCGATAACAATGATGAATGCAGGAATACGAACTTTTGATGGTATTACGCTCTTTAAAACTGATATTACGATGTTAGAACAAAGTAATACAGCTGTTGAGGCCAATCCCATACCAACTGCATTAACACCTGAAGTCGTTACAGCTAATAAAGGACACATTCCAAGCATCTGTACGAATACTGGGTTTTCATGAACTATTCCGTTAAGAAAAATCCTACTTGAATTCATCTTCATTTCCTCCAATCTTTCAATCTGACTCTATTTATTTTAAGTGACTGTTATAATAAGTGATTGCTGCATTTACACCATCAGTTACTGCTCTTGATGTAATTGTAGCACCTGTTATAGAGTCAATCTCTTCTCCTGAAGCGTTTCCACTTTTAATAACGACTAAATTCATATCCGCTGTTTTGTCTTTGTATTGGTTTTTAAATTCTGGTTCTTCCGCTTTTGATCCAAAACCTGGTGTCTCAGAGTGATCGCCAATAGCAATACCTGTGACAACTCCATTTACATCAATACCTACAAGAATTTCTACTGTTCCTGCATATCCGTTTGGTGCAGTTTTAATAGTGTATCCTATTAAGGTGCCAGCTTGTGTTCCTTCATTTACGTCTAATACGATTTCTGCATCAGCAGCTATTTCTAATGTATTAAAAGCATCTGCATCTGCCATTACTTCTTGTCTTGCTTTTACATCTGCTATTCTCTTTTGCTCAGCGATTGGACCTTTAGTTACTGAGTTTACAACCCCTAGTCCAGCAGCTGCAACCGAGGCAATAACTAATAGAATAAGTCCTAATTTAATAATCTCTTTCATTATTTAGCACCTCCAAATACTTTAGGTACTGCGTACTTATCAATAATTGGTGTTGCTACATTCATTAATAAGATTGCAAATAGTACGCCTTCTGGGTAACCACCAAATACTCTAATTAGTGCTGTAATAATACCACAGCCTAATGCAAAGATTATTTGTCCTTTTTTAGTTATTGGTGATGATGCATAATCAGTTGCCATAAATATAGCGCCTAACATTAATCCACCACTCAATACACTAAAAATCATATGATTAAAATCAAATCCATTAAATACTAATGTTAATACTGCAACTGTTCCTATAAATATTGCTGGTATTCTTACTGATATGATTTTCTTATAAACTAAATATGCCCCACCTAATAATAATAATAATGCCGATGTTTCTCCTAAACTTCCTCCAACGTTACCTATTAAAGTATCCATGATTGAAGGTAATGCTGATGGGTCTACACCTTCTTTTAATAATCCCATTGGTGTTGGAGATGTTACTACGTCTGCACCCATAGGTCCAGTGTATTTTGTAGGTACCCAAGTAGTCATGATTTGTCCCCATGATACTACTAAGAATGCTCTACCTGCTAATGCTGGATTCATAAAGTTATATCCTAGTCCACCAAATGCTTGTTTTACTATAGCTATGGCAAAGACTGATCCTAGCACTGGAATCCATACTGGTGCTGAAGATGGTAGTGTAAAGGCTAATAACAAACCTGTTACTACAGCACTCCAGTCATTTATCGTTACTTGTTGATTAGTTAACTTTTGAATTACAAACTCTGTTGCTACAGCACCAAGTACTGCTGCTAACATTACTTTTACTGCACCTACTCTAAAGAAGTACACACTTGCAATAACAGCAGGAATTAGGGCAATAACCACATCTCTCATTATATTATCTACAGTTACACTGTCTCTAATATGAGGAGATGAAGATACAATTAATTTTTCATTCATATTCAATTCTCCTTATTTTTCCTGTTGTTTTCTTCTCATAGCGCCAACTTCTGCTTTTGCTAATCGAATAGATTGTAATAACGGTCTCTTCGATGGACATATAAATGAACAAGATCCACATTCAATACAATCCATTGACTTATATTCATCAGCTGCTTCCCACATCATTCTTTCTGCTACAGAATTTATGTTTAGTGGTAATAGTCCCATTGGACATATAGATACACACTTTCCACATCTGATACAATTTGATGCTTTTGGAAGGCGAGCTTCTTTTTTAGTTAATACTAATATTCCTGAAGTTCCTTTAATAGCAGGAATTTCATCAGTGTATTGTGCAAGTCCCATCATAGGTCCACCCATGATTAACTTACCAATTTCACCATTGTAGCCACCACATTGTTCAATTATTTCATTAAATGGTGTCCCTACTTTAATTAACAAGTTCTTTGGCTCTACTACGCCACCACCTGTTATTGTTGCAATTCTTTCTACTAATGGCATACCTGTAGATATCGCATCTGAAATTGCCGCTGCTGTTCCTACATTACTTACAACAACTTTTACTTCCATAGGAAGTGCCCCAGATGGAACAACACGATTAGTACATGCGTAGATTAATTGTTTCTCAGCACCTTGAGGGTATTTAGCTTCTAATACAACTATATCAATACCTTCTTCTTTAGCTGCTTCATCTTGCATAATCTGAATTGCATCTTTTTTGTTGTTCTCAATACCAATAATACCTTTTGTTACATTAAGAGACTTCATCATTGCTTTTAATCCTAAAATTACTTTTTCTGGTGATTCTAGCATTAAACGGTGATCGGCTGTTAAAAACGGCTCACATTCTGCTCCATTTAAGATAACAGTGTCAATCGGCTTATCAGGTGGAGGTGATAACTTTACATGCGTTGGGAAAGATGCCCCACCCATTCCTGTTATTCCTGCTTCTCTGATAATTTTTAAGATTTCTTCTTTTGTTAATTTTTCCAAGTCGCCTTTTGGCTGTACACTTTCGTGTAATTCGTTCGCTCCATCAGATTCGATGACAATACACACAGATTTGCCTGTTGGTGTAAGCATTTCTTTTATTTCTTTTACCTCACCAGACACACTACTATGTATAGGTGCTGAAACAAAAGCTTCCGTATCAGCTATTTTTTGTCCTCTTTTAACTAGTTCACCAACTTCAACGATTGGCTGGCATGGAGCACCTATATGCTGTTGGATAGGTATCATTACGACTTTTGGTTCTACAGCTACAGCAACTGCTTTTTTTTCAGTGCTTTTCTTACTGTGTGGTGGATGTATTCCGCCAATAAAAGTACGCAGTTCCATAATTTTCACTCCTTAATTTATATATTTTGATATATGTTTAACAAACTCGTAACACATATAATACACGTACATGCATAAAGAATCAATATCTTTCATCATGTATACACTATTAACAGTTTATATGAAACTTCTTATATACACCCTGTTAAAATATCTGTATTCTTAAGCAGTATACGGCATTTTTAAACTATAAAAGAATACCATGTAATTCTCATAAAATCAACCTTTTGTCATGTATACTTGGTGGTTGAAATTGTACGTATTTTGTATATTTTTGCATTGCGATACAAAATAACTAATTTTTATTCATAAAAAAAGTATACGTAAATACCTCTTCGGTATACAGTATACATGATTAGCACAATAAATTCATCTCCTTTTTTTGCTGGAGACTATTTTTATTTCATTTTGATTCTTTCTTTATTCAAAATATACCTGGTAAATAAAAAAAGGAGAGAGAAATGCCTCAAGAAAAAGCATTCCTCTTACTATTTATGCTATCAATAATTGTTATAGAACAATATATTGATCGGGAAGCGATTTAATATCTGAAATAACTACAATTTTTGAATAAGGAGGCCTCGCACGTGGCCTCCAATGACATATTGCTTGTCAGCCGTTTCTTTTTCTTCAGATACTATATATAGATAGCAATAATCGTGCCAGTTCTCCTTGGTATATTCTGATTCTTATTTAGATAGTCATTTACATTTATTTACACAAATGCAGTCTGGTATCCTTGTATTTACTACGTTAGTCACTTTCATGCATTGTTGTCCTGTAATATTGTGACTGCTTGGTTTGTATATTAAGAGACTACTCTGCTCAATTGTATCAATTGGTTGTTTATTGCTCAACCAATTGAAGCCAATAGTCACCCGTTATAACCCTTTTAAACTATCCAGCAATCGAACACCACCTTGTGTTATTTCGCTTCCTTTACGACCTGCATGCTTCTTTACTAATCCTAGTTCTTCCAAATTGTTTAATAATCGTCTTACTTCTTGCTCCGAAAGTTGATATATATATCTTTTTGTGTCACTCGATATCTTTTGTCTACCTATTCTCTCATTCTTTTCATATGCTTTATATAGTATTTCCAGTACAATCTTATACTTTTCTTTCTCAACACCTGCAACTTCCTCAAAGTCTTTTAAATGTCTCATTGCCATCTCTTCTTTTTCTATACTTTGTTCAGCTATATTTGTAAAAGGTAAGTCCTCTACTTCGATCAACACCTTACCTGTATTTTTAAAATACTCAACATAATTTCTCAACTCTCGGATATTTCCCCGCCAATGATGTCGAAGTAATATGGCTTGTGCCTCTTTAGAAATATCATAATGCCCATGATATATATTTTTAAAATGATTGAGTAACAACAGTATATCGTCTTTTCTATCTCTTAAAGGCTCTACTCTGATTGGCAATACATTTAGCCTGTAATATAAATCTTCTCTAAATGTCTTTTCTTGCACCATTTTATACAGATTTTTATTTGTTGCTGCCACCACTCTAATATCTACTACTATTACTTTGTCACTTCCAAGTCGTATTACTTCTTTTTCTTGTAATACTCTCAAAAGCTTTGTTTGTACTTCCAATGGCATTTCTCCAATTTCATCTAAGAAAATCGTTCCCTTGTGTGCCATTTCAAATAGTCCTAATTTCCCGCCTGATTTTGCGCCTGTAAATGCGCCCTCTTCATAACCAAATAACTCTGATTCCAAAATATTTATAGGCAACGCACCAAAATTCACCGCCACAAAAGGATATTGTGCTCTTTTAGAGTATTTATGTACAGCTTGGGCTATTAATTCTTTTCCAGTACCTGTTTCTCCTTCAATAAGAATCGACGCATCTGATTTCGCCATACGCTTTGCATTTTGTATTGTCTTTTGAATAGATGGGCTCTCTCCAATAATATCTTCAAATGAGTATCTTGCATAATGTCCGCTAGGCGCTGTCATTTTTTTTCTAATTTCCAAGTGACGTCTTTCGGTTTTTTCGTATTCTTTTACTATCGCCGTTACGCCAAAGAACTCTCCAGAGTTTATATTAGGAAATACACTAATAATCATATTTTCGCCTCTGATTTTCAATACTTCGTCTACTATGGTTCTTTTCTTTATAAATATTTCGTCAATCTTTTGTACCGATAGAACATCTTTAATGTTGATATCATTTTTAGGGTTCAATCTAAGCATTTTTATGCCTACTTCATTATAAAATGTCATTAAGCCATCTTTGTTAAATACAAAATATCCATCTTCAAAAAAACTAAAAAAGTTATCCATAATTCCTTTTAATTTATTTGCTTCTTTTCTTAAAAATTCGTAACCAGATTCATAATTAATTAATTCACCACTGGCGCGACTAATATCTTTTTCTTTTAACATATTAATCGTTTCAGTTTGTCTTGCAATCTCTATTATAGAACCTATGCTAATCACAGGATTTCCTACATTTATATAATCAACACCATAATCATTTAAATCATACCCCATAGAGATGTATCGATTATGGTCCTCTTTTACTATTTCATTTATTCCTTTTGGCTTCAAGTTTAATTTCTTGTGTAACATTCTTCTAAGTATATATATGATTTCTGCTGCCATTTGTTTGCTTTCATCTACTAAATAAAAAGTGTCTTTGTGGTCAAGATTAACCACCTGCTCAAACGACTCTAACAATATAGTTCGTTCTGAAAAAAGAATTTTACCCAACAATTTGCTTTCATCCACTTCATAAAATATGCTATATGATGGAAAAACAAAAAAATCACCTCTAATAGCTTTGTCTTGAATGTTTTCTACTAACAACGTCTCAATCTCTAGCTGGTCTTCAAAGATGTCTTTCAATTGGTTTTTATATTGTTCTAAGGAACCAATGGTTCTATCTATTATAAATAGCTTCTTTTTCATTTTTCCACCTCTCTTTTCATACTATCTATTATATCCTACTTTTATCCAAAATAAACCAAAAGCAACCAGTTGTTTTTGGTACGAACAAGGCCGACTTGTTTCCAAGCCAGCCTTTCATATCTATTAACCCATTTTTTATTTATTTTTCTATATACTCTTTTGCCACCTCTTCACCTCTAAGGACACGCAGCACACCTTCGCTAAGGGCTTTTAATTCGTTTTCCCCTGGCACAATCTCAACTGGCGCAATGAATTTGACCCTATCTTCAATCCATTGTGTAAACATCTCAGAATATGCGATTCCACCTGTTATTACGATAACATCTACATTTCCATTTACTACAGTTGCAAGCTCACCAATCCCTTTAGCTATTTGGTATGCCATTGCTTCATATATTATGGCCGCATGATCATCACCTTCACTAATCATTTTTTCCACTTCACGGGCATCATTAGTTCCAAGATATGATACGAGACCACCTTTACCTCTTAGTTTTTCACCGACTGATTTCGCATCTTCTTTGTAGCACAGCTTCATCAAGTCTTTTCCAGGCAATCTACCTGAACGTTCTGGCGAAAAAGGTCCTTCATCGTCAGATACAATATCTTCCATTTGACCTCTATGATGCAAGCTAATTGTTAGCCCTCCACCTAGATGTGCAACTATCATATTTAAATCTTCATAGTTTACATCTAATTTTTTTGCCGTAAGTATAGCTGTTGAACGCATATTTAATGTATGCACAAAACTCTTTCTCTTTATGTCCTTTATTCCTGATATTCTTGCGATATCGGACAATTGGTCAGTGGCGATTGCATCATATATAAAGGCTTTCACCCCAGCAATTTTAGCAATTTCATATGCTATTATGCCACCTAAATTTGAAGCGTGCTCAACTACCGGCTTATTTTTTAAACACTCAACCATGGTTTCATTAACTTCATATGCACCAGATTGAACAGGAGGCAACAGACCCCCTCTTCCAACTACAGCATCCAAATCAGTAATAGCTACGTTCATTTCTTCTAAGAAAGCAACTATCTCTTTATATCTTAATTCATATTGATCCGCTATTCTTTCGTATTTTTCTATCTGCTCATTTGAATGTGTAATATTTTTTACATTTATTTCTTTTTCATCCTCATACAACGCAATCTTTGTAGAAGTTGAACCTGGATTTATTGCTAATATCCTAAACATTTTAATCAACCTTTCTCTTTTTCCCAAGTGTTAGGAACGTCCCAAGGAATATCGAATAAAGTGCCGCCAATATAATACGATACTCTGGCGGAACTAAGAAAGTAATCGTATGTGCTGGTATCCAAAAGAATGGTATGGTCTTGAACAAGACAAATTTAACAAATTGAATCCAATCAGGTTTTTTAATTAACTCGTCCATGGTCAACTTCCCTTGGTATCTTGATTCTATATAAGTATCTGTAAGTTTGTGCACAGCCATAAACACTGGTGCAAAAAACAGATTCATCAGTATTGACGTTTGTAAAGCAAACACTAATGTTCCACCATCAAATAAATACCCCGCTTGGATGGCACTTGCTACGCCACCAACATAAAGCTTGAAAAACAATGTTATAAGAATACCGAACAAACCCCATACAATTGCTTTTTCTATAAATCCAATAGTCTTTTCCCATTTATTATTTTCTATTCTTTTTGCTAACATTTCACCCATGGATGCCAATATAGCAAACTTTACAAAACCGCCCATATACGGATGGTTTGTCGTAAACTGTACAAATAATGGATTAGTCATGGGCGAGACAATAAATGCGACTATCCCTCCAAGCAACGCCAACCATACAATATCACCTTTTCTCATCATCTTCTCCTACTAACCTACTGCAACTGCCGCTGACAGTACAATAGATAAATATTTTTCTTCAACCGAAGCACCTCTTGAAGTCAGCACGATAGGTGCTTGAGCACCAAGTATAAATCCTGCCATTTTTGCATGAGCTGAATAAGTAAGTGCTTTTCCCAAAACATTTCCTACGGTAATGTTTGGCATTAGCATAATATCTACATCTTCGGAAACATCATTATCTCTGCCTTTTGTAACTGCAGATTCTTTACTCATTGCAACATCATATGACAAAGGCCCTTCAATTAGGCAGTTTTCTATGGTTCCATCTTTACTCATCTTGCTTAGTTCATCAGCATCGATAGTTTCTGGGATCTTAGGATTCACTACTTCTACTGCAGATATTGCCGCAACTTTAGGCTTTTCATAACCTAGCTCTAATAATGCATCTACTGTATTTTTTAATAACATTCTTTTTTGATCTAAGTTAGGAAATCTTCCCATGCCGCCATCAGTTATAAAAAGTAGTTTATGATAATTAGGAATTTCGTAAATCGCGCAGTGAGATAACACTCTATCTGGCGTTCTTAATCCTTTTTCTCTATCAACCACAACTTCTAACAAATCTGAAGTTTGAATCTTTCCTTTAATAATAAAATCGGCTTCTTTGTTTCTAATCATGTTAACAGCCTTTTCAGCTATTAAAGAATCATCTTCCATATGTATGATTTCAAACTTTGATAGTTCTTGATTTTTTGCTTCAAGCATTTTTTCTATCTTTTCAGAAATGCCTATTAAAATAGGTGCAATTAATCCATTTTCTTCAGCTTGTATGACAGCTTCTAGCGTGTGGTCATCATGTGCGCAAACCACTACTGCGCGCTTCTTTTTCGGTGTCGTTTTTACTCTACTGATTAAATCATCAAATGACTTGATTACCATATAATCACCCTTTCTCTCGAAATACTAATTTTATATCGCTTTCATTCCAGCTTTAAATGCTGCAATATTTAAATCAACAAATTGTGGTTTAACATTTTCAGAAATGATTCTCTCCCACTGGATGTCTTCTAGCCCCATAGATTTTACTAAAGCGCCTAACAAAATAACATTCATTACTTTTTCATTTTTCAACGTTTGAGATATTGCCTGAGCATCTAAAACAGTTGTATCTGCTAGGCTTGATAGTTCTTCATTGACCCCTTTAGGATATTCATAGAAACCGGAAAGGATAGGCATCGAATCTAGTTGATAGTCGTTCACAATTACTTTTCCTTCTGGTTTTAAAAATTCTAGCCATCTCAATGCTTCCATTTTCTCAAAAGCTACTAAAATATCTGCTCCACCCAATTCTATTACAGGCGAATATACTTTTTCGCCATATCTTACTTGTGAGGATACAGATCCACCTCTTTGACTCATTCCATGAATCTCACTCATCTTTACATCGTAGCCTTTTTCCATCAAGCCTGTTGTTAATAATTTACTCGCCAATATTGTTCCTTGGCCACCTACTCCTACTAATAATATACTTTTAGTCATTATTTCTCCTCCTTTGATATTGCATTTACAGGACATACTTGAAGACAAACTTCACATCCAACACATTGGAATGGATCAATCATCGCCTTCTTCGTATCATTATCAAAAGATATAGAAGGACATCCAACTTTTATGCATTTTTTACATCCAATACACTCTTCTGAGTCTATCGTACACTTAGTTGTAAATGCATCTACAAATTCTGCCTTATCTTCAGGAGAAAACTTCTTAAGTACACATGGCCATCTTGTAATAATTACAGAAGGCTCATCAAGTGCAAGTGCCCAATCTAAAGTCTCTTTTACCACTTCAAGATCATTAGGATCTATAGTTCTTACATTTTTTATACCTATGGCTCTAACTACCGCTTCTATTTCTACAGATGCTGCCACATCACCACTAGCCGTATATCCAGACCCTGGGTTTTCTTGGTGACCCGTCATCCCTGTTATTCTGTTGTCTAAAATAACATTTATTGAATTTGAATTGTTATAAATTACATCTGTTAATGAATTAATACCTGTATGAAAGAATGTAGAATCTCCCATGAAAGCAATAACTCTTTTGTCTGTTTCATTTTCCATATTGAATACTTTTTGTATACCGTGACCAATAGAAAATGCAGAACCCATACATATTCCTGCTTCCATTGCGTTGTATGGCTCACCAAATATCAATGAGTAGCAACCAATGTCACCAATCTTAACTAGATTTTTTCTTCTTCCTATTTCATAAGCAAATCCTCTATGCGGGCAACCTGCACATAAAATCGGCGGTCTTGGAGCAACTTTTTCTTGATCATAATCAATAACATCCATAGCATCACCAAACACAGACTTTCTTATAACATCTGCTGTCATTTCGCCACAATATGGGAAAACGTCGCTGCCATGACATTCTACGCCATTTGCTTTTAACTGCTCTTCAATAATTGGATCATTTTCTTCGATAACATATATTTTATCTACCTTTTCTGCAAATGCTTTTAACTTATCCATAGGTAACGGATTTGTAAAACCAAGCTTAAAATAAGATGCGTCATCTCCAAACACTTCTTTTGCATAAGTAAAACTCATACCTGATGCAATAACACCAATTTTCGTATCATTCATCTCTTCATAATTCAGTGGTGTTTCATTTGAATATTTATATAACAAGTTCATTCTATCTTCTACTATATGTCTTCTTTTTCTCGCATTTCCAGGTACCGCAACAAATTTTGGTATATTTGTTTCATATGGTATTACTGGCTTCTCTACTCTATCATAGCATTCTACAATACCTTTTGAATGTGAGATTCTTGTAGTTATTCTAAATAGTACTGGTGTATCATATGTTTCTGAAATATCAAATGCTACTTTTAGCATATCTTTTGCTTCTTGAGAATCTGCAGGCTCCAGCATTGGAATCTTTGCAAATTTTGCATAATTTCTATTGTCTTGCTCATTTTGAGAAGAATGCATACCTGGCTCATCAGCTGTTATTAATACCATTCCGCCATTAACGCCTGTGTACGCAAATGTAAATAATGGATCCGCTGCAACATTAACACCAACATGCTTCATCGATGCCATTGCTCTAGCACCTGCCATCGAAGCCCCAATAGCTGCTTCTAATGCAACTTTTTCATTAGGTGCCCACTCTGAGTAAAGCTCTTTGTATTGAGATATATTTTCAAGTATTTCTGTACTAGGTGTTCCAGGATATGCTGCGGCAAATTTCACGCCCGCCTCATATGCACCTCTAGCTATGGCTTCATTTCCAGTAAATAATTTTTTCATTTGTACCTCCTCGATAAATTCTTCTTCACGAGACACTCATAAATCCACATAAGTATATCGTAGTATAATACAGTTGCAAGGAGTATGCCAAAAGAAAAAACGACTACTGTAAGTCGTTTTCCAACACATCTCAAAGAGTTCTTAAGTATAATTTCGATTTATTGTACTAATCGTTCAACCAATTAGACCCAATTAACCCCTTTTCTAACCCATTAATACTCATTTAAACTATTCTCAATTATATAATATGCATCTAGTCCATGGGGTGTTATTGTACACCCATATCGTCCTTTTCCTATTTTTACTATTCCTTTTTCTTCAAGTGCTTTTAAATGTTTTCTAACTTGTTGTTCACTAACAAATATCTTTTTTTCTAACGCTTTTTCATAAATATAGCGCCTTCCAATATGTCTATTTTCATCATATGCCATTTTTAATTGTTTTAAGATAAATAAATCAACTGGTTCTTTAGGCAGAAAATGATCTTTATCCTGAGCTTTAATGCTTTCTATAGGATGCTCATATTCATTAGCGTTCAGTTGTTCTTCTATAATATAGCCAGGTAAATCTTTTACTTTTATTTCTGACATATGACTATTTGCTAAATACTCTACACAATTTTTAAGCTCTCTTACATTACCTTTCCACTTGTATGCTATTAGTGCTCTATAGGCTTCATCCGAGATAGTAAATACTTGATGGTTTATCTCTTTAAAGTTTTCAATCAATAATCGAATATCTTCTTTCCTCTCCCTTAGAGGCGGAATATATATAGGCAATACTCTTAATCTATAATATAAATCTTCTCTAAATTTCTTTTCATTTATTAAATCTGTCAAGTTTTTATTAGTGGCTGCAATCACACGCACATCTATATGAATAATTTCATTTCCACCAACTCTCATTAATTCTTTTTCCTGTAACACTCTTAGCAATTTGGTCTGTAAATGTTTTGGCATCTCCCCAATTTCATCCAAAAAAATCGTTCCATTGTGTGCCAATTCAAAATAACCAATCTTTCCACCTTTTTTCGAACCTGTAAATGCACCTTCTTCATAACCAAAGAGCTCTGACTCTAATATTGTTTCAGGCATTGCTGCACAATTAATTGCAACAAAATTCTGGTCTTTTCGTGGTGATGCATTATGAATCGCTTGAGCAAAAACTTCTTTTCCTGTCCCTGTTTCCCCTTCTAACACAACTGAAGACTCAGAGTTTGCCATACGCTTTGCTAAAGTTCTGCAATTATTGATCCCTTTAGATTCACCAATAATATCATTAATATGATACTTGGCGTGATGTCCTTTTTTCACTATTTGCTTTCTGATTCTTTTTTCTAATATATGTACAGTTTCATATGCCTTAACTAATACTGATGCACCGTAAAACTTTTTAGAACTTATTGTAGGATAAATAGATAAAACCACATCGTTTCCATCTATTTGTACTAGTTCATTTTCTATTATTTGTTTTTCTATATATACTTTGTTAATCATTTCAGTATCCAAAAAACGACTTATAGTCGGTTTTTCATTGCTAACAAATATACTTTTATATAACTGTCTCGCAGCATGGTTTGCCTCTTCAATCGCACCTTCCTGATCAAATTCCATATAACCCTCACCAATCGAGTGATTTAAAACCATCAGACGTTTTTCATATTTGTTTAGTCTATTTAATAGTTTTAGTAAACCCTTATGTATTGTCACCGATTCTTTTAATTGGTTGATTAAATCCATGTCCTTCATTGTCTCTTCGAACCCTAATCGTAAACCAAGTTCTATTACTGTGCTAATATCTAAAAGCGTATCAATCTCAAGCAATGATTCTGCCTTCACTTGTGGAATTGGCATAACTGAAACCAATCTCTTTTGATTCAAATTATTGATAGCAGAAACTGTTGCAGGAAATAAATTTAGATACCTTAACCCTAACTGATCAATTTCTGCTATAAGTTCCTCTGCTTGCGCATATGTATATCCAACTAAGTATTGCGACTCTGTGTTTCTTAAATGCTTTAAGTCTTCTATAGATTGTTTTGTAATTGTTCTATTATATTTTATGATTTCACAACTTTGGGGGACATTTTTTTTAATATCATTGAATAAGTCAAAAGAAGGAATCAATACAGCATCACTATGATGAACACCCATGAGCTCACCAACATAACACTCTTCTACAACAATATGCTTTCCAAAAATTTGTTTAATCTGGTCACTATATCGTTTTTCTTCATTATCATATATATAGATGACCACTTTTTTTAGATGTTTGTCCATTATTGCCTCCACACTTGCATTTCATTCATTTTTATAGCTTATTTTTATTATATCATATAATTTTTAATAGATTTCCAACTTATTATTGGATTATTTTGCTTATTAATGTATAATTATTAATTAAATTGAACGAGTAGAAAGGAAATATAATATGGCTAAAATTAGACCTTTTAAGGCAATCCGACCAGATGCTACACAAGCAGAAAATGTAATTTCATTACCATACGATGTTATGAATAGAGAAGAAGCTTCAAACATGGCTCAAGACAATCCCGCAAGTTTTTTGCACATTTGTCGCTCTGAAATAGACTTACCAGACAGTGTTAACCCATATTCTCAAGAAGTTTATTCTAAAGCAAAATCAAATATTCAAGATTTCTTGGATCAAGGTATTTTTATTCAAGACGAAAAACCGTGTCTCTATATTTATAGACAGGTAATGGATGGCAGAGTACAAACAGGTATCGCATTATGTGCATCAATAGACGATTACATGAACAACATTATTAAAAAGCATGAATTTACACGTCATGAAAAAGAGCAAGATAGAATCAATCACTTTGATGTATGTAACACGAATACTGAACCAGTTTTTCTTACTTATAGAGAAAGTGATATTATCACAAACACTGTTGAAGAGTGGACTGAAGATTTTGACCCAGTTTATTCTTTAACCACTGATGATCAAATAGAACATATATTTTGGGTTCTTGATAACCCTGGTATTATCGAAAGCATTGTTTCTGAATTTGACGATATAGATGCTTTATACATCGCTGATGGTCATCATAGATCAGCATCAGCTGTAAAAGTTGGTCAAAAAAGAAGAGAAGAAAATCCGCAATACGATGGTACTGAAGAGTTTAATTTCTTTATGGCTGTTGCATTCCCAGATAATGATTTACAAATATTTGATTACAACCGAGCTGTCAAAGACTTAAATGGCTTATCATCAGATGCGTTCATCAACAAAGTAGAAGAAAATTTCACCGTTGAAAAAGCTAGTTCTTCTCCATATAAGCCTAGTAAAACACATGAATTTGGTATGTATTTAGATAATCAGTGGTATACATTAACTGCTAAAGATAGCATCATTGATGAATCCAATGTAATTGAAAGACTAGATGTTTCTATACTACAAGAAAATGTTCTTGCACCTATTTTAGGTATTGAAGACCCGAGGACAGACAAACGCATAGATTTCATTGGTGGTATTAGAGGTTTAGGCGAGCTAGAAAGAAGGGTTAGTCTTGATATGACTGTAGCTTTTGCATTATATCCTGTACAGATTTCTGATTTACTTGCTGTCTCTGATCAAGATGAGGTCATGCCTCCAAAGTCTACATGGTTTGAACCAAAATTAGGTAGTGGTTTATTTTTACATGAATTATAAATAAAAAAATAAAGGCGCGATTGACAAAGTCAATCACGCCTTTTCTTTATTTTTCATCTTCATTAATTTCAATCTTTTTACAACTATCTCTTTCAATCAGCTTATGAGGCAATATGACTATGTCATTTTTCAACTCATAACCATCGATTTTATCAATAATCATTTTTACAGCTACTGTTCCTATACTAAATAACGGTTGGTGAATAACTGTTAGTTTTGGCCGATATAAGCTTGCTATCTTTATATCATTAAAGCCAACTACCGAAATATCATCTGGTACATTATAACCCTTGTCTTCAATAGCATTGATAGCACCTATTGCCATTATATCACTAGTAGCAAATATAGCCGTTGGCAGGTTGCCTTCTTCAAGCAACTCTGTGACAATCTTATAACTATTATCAACACTAAAGTCACCATAACGAATAAACTGTTCTTCGACTTTTATCCCACTATCAGCAAGTGCCTCTTTATAACCAATCGTTTGATCTAATCCAAATGTATCCATATCGATACTGTTTCTTAATAAAGCAATTTTTTGATGCCCCATATTAATCAAATACTGAGTCATCTCATACGCTGCTTTTTTGTTATCAATTGAAACAGAAGGTACAACTGAATTTATCGTGTTACGGTTAATCATAATAACAGGATTTTCAATTTTCTTTATAGCACTTACTACATCATTATGTAGCTTCCAAGACATGAATATGATGCCTTCTGCTTGCTTCGCTTCTAAAAGGTCAAGATATCTGATTTCTTGCTCGTGATTTCCTTGAGTACTACAAACGATTATGTCATACTGACATGACTTACACATTTCCTCAATACCATTCATAATTTCTCCTATAAAGAAATTAGACATTTCTGGTACGATAACCCCGATAAGACGACTTTTTTTCATTACTAAAGAACGCGCTACAGGATTAGGCTTATATCCTAATTCATCAATTATTGCTAAGACTTTTTCCCTTAGCGGTTCACTTACTTGCTTCGAGTTATTGATAACTCGCGAGACCGTGGCTATTGACACGCCCGCTTTTTCAGCAACATCTTTAATTGTAGCTTTCATTTTACAAACTCCCCATAATTAACATAAATACACTGTCGTTACTTTACATATCTCTCTTTATTTGCATAAAGTAATAGTGATAACGTTTTCATCCCACTAATATTATACCTTTTTTCCCACCATAGTTGTATATATTTTTTATATTATTTCTATAATAATAAAAAATTGTATACAATGCAAACATTATCTTTCTTTTTTTGCTATTTTTTTATATAATCCATCATCTCTTTCAAGACTTCTTCTATAGATTTTTTTGATGTATCTATCAGTATGGCATCTTCCGCTTGTCTCAAAGGTTTGTATTCTCTTTGAGTATCTACTTTGTCACGTTCAATAATTTCATTTTTCACTGTTTCAAGATCAACTGTAAAACCTTTGCTAATTAGCTCATTGTATCTTCGTTCTGCCCTTACCTCTACTGATGCTGTAACATAAAATTTATATTCTGCATTTGGAAACACATTTGTACCAATGTCTCTTCCGTCCATTAATACACTTTTTTCTTCACCAATTTTTCTTTGCATATTTGCAAGTTTTTGTCTAACTATTTTGATTTCTGATACCCATGAGACATTTTGATTTATTCTTGGTGTCCTTATTTCTTGATCTACGTTGATGTCATTTAAATAAATTGATCCATTAATAAAATCTAATTTGATATTATTTAACAAGGATTCAATCTCTTTGGTTTGATTTTTTTCAATATTATTTTCCATTATTTTCAGAGTAACTGCTCGATACATGGCTCCTGTATCTATGTATTCTACCAATAATTTCTTTGCTAATAATTTAGCTATAGTACTTTTTCCTGCACTTGCAGGGCCATCAATGGCTATTCTAATTACATTCATATCAACCTCATATATTTTTCTTTTTTGTTATCATTATAATCATCGGCGCCCCCTCAGGTTGATTAGTCATTTTTAAACTAACAACATGAAAGTCTTTTTTTGGCAATTTGTCCGTGTAACTTGTAACCAAATTTGTTTCTTCAAGCCCTTCTTCATGTCCTGGGTATGCAACAATTAGTATGAGCCCATCTTTTTTTAGTAAGCTAATACAATTTTTTATAGCTTCTATAGTAGACTTAGGTATTGTCGTTACCGCCTTATTTCCATTTGGTAAATACCCTAGGTTAAAAACACATACTGCTACTGGTTCTTTTATATACTCTTTTACATGTTCATGCGAGTCATTGATTAGATACACATTGTCTACCTTGCTTATATTGCTTTCAAGGTATTCTTGTGTTCGTTGAATAGCTTCTTTCTGAATATCAAACCCATAAACTTTTCCACTATCCCCCACACTCTGCCGAAGATACAATGTATCCATCCCATTGCCCACTGTACAATCTATCACAACATCACCCACGTGACAGTATTGAGAGATCATTAAATTTGCCAACATAGTTGGTTTAGTTAAAATATTCATCATTATGAATGACTACAGCTACACTTCATTGAAAAAAAGTTCTTCAAATCTAAACGCATATCATTTTCCATTGTTATAAAACCAATTTGTAAAAACAACTCTGCATTTTTATCATCATTAACTATCATTTCATCAAGGTTTTGCCTTTCTGCTGCATTTAATATCGATCGAATTAACATATCAAGATAGTCCCCTTGATCATCACGTGTAAATATTTCCGCTTGCTCCATTACACCATTGTTTCCCTCTTCTGAGTAAAAACCAAATCCAATAATACTATCTCCTTGTTTTAAAGCAAAAGCATTTAAAAACCATTCTTTCATTAATTCAATATCCAGTTTTATTTTGCGCTCTTCACATAGTCTAATAATTATATCCAAATCTTCTATTGTCATTTTACGTATTGCAATCATGTTTACCTCCTAAAAGCTTTTTAAATATTTAACTTCCTCTTTGGTCAAGTGTCTGTATGTGCCTTCTTTTAAATCTCCAATACTTATTTTCCCTATGGCTACTCTTTGAAGTTCTATTACCTCATTACCTACTGCCTTAAACATTCTTCTAACTTGCCTGTTCTTTCCTTCGCTAATTATTAGCTTTACAACAGAATATAATTGCTCTTTTTTTATGAGCTTAGCTTCTGCTTTAGATGTAATATAGTCACCTATATCTATTCCTATTTCTAATCTATCAATACTCTCATCTTTTATTTGGCCAGTCACTTTTGCCACATAGGTTTTTCTAACCTCGTGCTTTGGGTGAGTCAGTTTAAAAGACAAGTCACCATCATTTGTCAAAATCAATAACCCTTTAGTATTAAAATCTAATCTACCTACAGGGAAAACTCTTTCGGGAATATCAGAAACTAAGTCTAATACAGTTGGTCTATTTTGTTCATCAGAAACACTTGTAATATACCCTTCCGGTTTATTGAGTAAGACATATACTTTTCGACCTTCTACATGTATCTCGTTACCATCAACTTCTACCACATCACCTTCATGAACAACATATCCCATTTGATCAATATTGATACCATTAACGGTAACTCTTCCTTCACTTATTATCTCTTCAGCTTTTCGCCTAGATGATACGCCACAATGAGCCATATACTTTTGAAGCCTCATGATATTACCCCTTTCAATAAACATTCCTACCTAGATTATAAGAAAAAAACAAGACAATGTATACATGTATCACTAAATTAATATTTCATATTAATATTTGATAATTCAAAATTTTCCACATTGATGATTACCCATATATTTATATGGGTTTCTGTGTTATAATTTATTATAGTTTTTTCAGATAGGAACCAATGACATCAATTTAAAACAAGTTAGTCAAATTCTTATTGGAGGTTAGTCAATGAATCAAGTTATAAAAAACACATTTGTAAAACTTTATAACGAATATTATGCATTTAATATATATACTGACCATCACACAAACAAACATACGTTTAAGATCAGAAAACTATTCATTTTATTTTTTATCTTAACTTTACTCTTTGCTATTACGGCATCTGTCTTCTTAACAAATCTCAACAAAGATTTAAATAGTGCTTTGCATGCAAAAGAATCTAATTTAAAAGAACTCAACGAAAATGCATCATTGCAAAAAGAAGAAATTGAGACACTAAGAAATGAATTCGTTTCTATCAATGAAAAAATCGAGTCAATTTCCAATCTAGAAAATGAAATAAGAAACCTAACTGGTTTAGAAAAAGATTTATCCACTAACATGGCTTCAATTCAAATTAGTCGTTCATCTTCCACAAGAACTAGCTTTTCTGCAGTTCAAGTAATTTCTAATTCTAATTTTGAAACTGCAACCGAAGAAATGAACGACCAACTAGATCATAAACTTGAAGAAATGAATGAGCTCATAGATGAAGTAGAAGCACAAATCGAGTACTTAAGTGCATATCCTGATGCATGGCCTACTTATGGTCGTATATCATCTGGCTATGGATACAGATATCACCCTATCACAGGTCGTAGACAGTTCCACGCAGCACTAGACATTGCTAATTCAAGAAACACACCTATATATGCAGCAGGAAAAGGAAAAGTTATTTATTCAGGATATTATGGTGGTTATGGTTATTGCGTCATTATTGACCACGGTTATGGCTACAAAACACTCTATGCTCATAATAACAAATTATTGGTTAGCAAAGGTGATTGGGTCGAAAAAGACGAGATAATATCAAAAATGGGTAATACAGGAACTTCTACAGGTTATCATGTTCACTTTGAAGTCATTAAAAACGGACGTAAAATAAATCCATATAATACTTTAAAATAATTCAAATACAAAAGCCTTCCATTTATAACAAAATGGAAGGCTTCTTATTATCTTTATATTTTTCTTTTACATCATTGGCTCTTCTACTGCTACTGGCTCTTCGCCTTCGATTGTTTCACTAACAGTATCATGCTCTTGTTCTTCTTGTTCATCGGGTACTTCTACACCACCAAAATCAAGCATCATTTGCTGGACTTCGTCGTCATCTTTGTTAATCACTTCTTCAATTTCTTCGATTTGAGGTAAGTCTGCTAATGAACTAAATCCAAACTTTTGTAAAAATAAATCTGTCGTCCCATATAATATTGGCCTACCAATTTTGGGCGATCTTCCCTTTTCTTCAATAAAATCTTTATCTGATAAACCTTCTATAACTTTATATGACTTCACACCACGAATAGATTCGATCTCAGCTTTAGTTATTGGTTGTTTATATGCAATGATTGCCAAAGACTCTAAAGCAGCTTGTGATAGCTTTTTTTCCTTTACAGGCACACACAATTTTTCTATGTACTCAAAGTTACTTTCTTTTGTTGTTAAAGAAAATTTCTTGTTAACTTCTTTTATTGATAAACCTCTATGACTTTCTTCGTAGTCATCTATCATTTCATAAAAACAAGCTAACACTTCTTTTTTATCATGTTCTATTACTTCTGCCGCTACTTTATAATCTAAGGGTTCACCCCAAACAAACATCATAGATTCTAATGCTGATTTTAGCTTTTCTTTATTCATTAAGATACTTCCTCCGTCAATTTCACAAGCTTGATTTCATCAAATAATTGTTGCTGAGTGGCAACAACTATACGTTGCTTAAGCAGTTCTAAAACAGCTACAAAAGTTACTATAATTTCATGTTTATCATCATCTTCCATTATTATCTCTGAAAACATTATTTCATTTTGATGATTTAGCATGATTTTCAATTGATGAATCTTATCTTCAATGCTAATGCGTTGGCCTTCAATTTCTTGATATCGCTTTTTAATATCACTGATTTTTTTACGTTTTTTTAAAAACGCATTAAAAGCATCAACAAAATCATCAATATCTAAATCTATTACCTCTCGTTCTATTGAAGACTGGTTGATTATTACATCCATGTCTTCCTTTACTTTATAGATAGAACGTTTTGCAACGCTACTGCTTTCTTGTAGCTTTACCACCGCATGCTTAAACTTTTTATACTCTAGTATCTTTTGAACTAATTCAGTACGTGGATCATCTTCTTCTAAAACACCCTCTTCATCTTTATGTGATGGCAAAAGCATTTTTGACTTAATCTCAATTAACGTTGCAGCTAACACTAAGAATTCGCTAACCACATCAACATTTAGCTTTTTTATTACATCTAAGTGTTCTAAGTACTGTGATGTAATAACAGAGATTTGAATATCATATATATCCATTTGTGATTTTTCGATAAGGTACACAAGTAAATCAAATGGACCTTCAAATATATCTAGTTTAACATTGTATGACATTTTTAACCCTTTCAGTAGCGCCTTATATTCTTATATCAATTCTTTAAAGCTATCTCCATGTTTAGGCATTGTCGTTCCAAGTATCTCAGAAATCGTTGCGCCTATATCACCAAAGCAGCTTCTTGTTCCAATAGCTTTACCTTCTTTGATTTTCTTTGAAAACACAAGTAGAGGTACATATTCACGTGTATGATCTGTCCCAAAATGCACTGGATCATTACCATGATCAGCTGTAAGAATCAATATATCATCTTCTTTCATAGCTTCAATTATTTCTGGCATACGACTATCAAAGTCTTCTATGGCCTTCCCATATCCTTTAGGATCTCTTCGGTGTCCATACTTAGCATCAAAATCTACTAAATTTGTAAAAATAAAACCATCAAATTCTTTTTTTAACGCATCTATTGTATGATCTACACCATCCATATTACTTTCATTATGAACTGCAAAAGTTACGCCTTTGTTGTTAAAAATATCTTCTATTTTTCCAATAGCATATACTTCTAATCCCGCTTCTTTCACATTATCCATGACTGTATTTTCATAAGGTGATATCGAAAAATCTCTTCTGTTTGCAGTCCTCTCATAGCTACCTTTTTTACCAACAAAAGGCCTTGCTATAACTCTTGCTACTTGAAGATCATCAACTAACATATCTCTTGCAGTCTGACAAATACTATATAGCTCTTCTATAGGTACCACATCTTCATGAGCAGCTATTTGAAACACACTGTCGGCAGATGTATATACTATTAAGTCACCTGTTTTCTCATGATGCTCACCATAATCTTCTATAACTTCTGTACCTGAAGCAGGCAAGTTTACGATTGTTTTTCTACCTACTTTTTCTTCAAAAGATTTAATAAATGCATCTGGAAATCCATTAGGGAATGTTAAAAATGGTTTTTCAATATAAAGTCCCATCATTTCCCAGTGACCTGTCGTAGTATCTTTTCCATTGGATTTTTCCGCCATTTTTCCGTAATGTGCCACTGTTTTATCTGGCGTTTCGATGCCTTTTACCCCTTCTATTTTTCCCATTCCAAAAGAGGTCAAATGAGGTATGTTTAACCCATTGCAAGCCTCAACTATATGATTTAAAGTATTTGCACCTTCATCATTAAACTTTGCAGCATCAGGCAGTTCTCCAATACCTAAACTATCTAAAACAATTACTGTTACACGCTTCATATAATCACCTTCCTAAATTAAAATATATTTCTATAATTTAATTATATTAACTCTGTTTATAAAAAACCAAGACATATGTCGCATTTCTTTACTTTTGTTGTTTTATGCTCTCGGATGACTTCTATCATAGACTTCTTTTATTCTATTTTTTACAGCACCTGCATAGACTTGTGTCGTTGCAATAACTGAATGACCGAGTAATTCTTGAACTGACTTTAAATCAGCACCATTTTGAACCAAATGAATAGCAAATGAATGTCTCAAAATTTGAGGTGTAATTTGCTTTTCGATTTTTGCTCTTTTCGCATAAGTTTTTATTATTTTCCATAAACCCTGTCTCGTCATTCTAACGCCGTTATAGTTAACAAAAAGTGAATTTTCATCATCGTTTTTCACAAGATGGGTTCTACTATCGTCGAGATATTGAGAAAGTGCAGTTTTAGATAACCCTCCAACTGGAATGACTCTTGGTTTACTACTAACACTATTGCAGGCTATATACCCCATATTTTTATTGTAGTCTTCTAGGTTTAAATCTAGTAATTCAGATGCACGAACACCCGTTGCATATAAGACTTCTAAAATCGCCTTATCTCGCTTACCTTTAATCGTATCATCTGGTTGCTCAAGCAACAGCTCTACTTCTTCAATTGTTAAAAATTCTGGTACTTTTCTATCTGTTTTCGGTAATTCAATATCACAAACAGGATCAATATCAATCACTTGCTTCATTCTTAAATACCCACAAAATGATTTTAGTGATGCTATATTTCTTGTAATAGTTGAAGCTGCTTTACCTTCTGTTTTTAGATTCATAATATATGAAATAACAAATGTATTATTAATATCTTCAATATTGTTTACATTTCTTTCACTCAAAAATAAAAGGAAATTTTTCACATCCCTTTCATAGGCAAATAATGAGTTGTCCGCTAAAGCTCTTTCGTTTTTCAAATAGCTCACATAACTAGTTAAATATGTATCCACTTCTTTCACTTCCTATCTTTTTTTCATGACTATATTATACTATAAACACTTTCAATATCAAACATCTTCCTTCTTTTTATGTAAACAAAAAGCTATTTTCGTCAGCTTTCGCCACAAAAATAGCTTATTCTTCATTTTACGATTAAGAATTAGCAGACAGAATACCGATTATCGTCTTCCCATCTTTTATTTTTCCCTCTTGAATCATTCCTGACAACTCATCTAGGGTATACTCTTCCGTCTCAATATGTTCATTTTCATCAAAATCCGTCTCTCCTGGATCAAGACCATCAGCACAAAATAAATATATTTTTTCAGTTGAGACCCCAGGACTTGAATAGTATGAAAACATAAACTTTATATTACGTGCAGTATAACCAGTTTCTTCTTTTAGCTCACGTTGCGCTGTAATTAATGGTTCTTCGCCTAATTCTATTTTGCCTGCAGGTATTTCAAGTAACGCCTCTTCAACAGGCTTTCGAAATTGTCTTACCATGACATATTTGTTGTTATTGTTTTTTGCCACAATAGCCACTGCACCAGGATGCTCAATTACTTCCCTAATAGACGTCCCACCCTCAAATGTTTCGATTGTGTCAACACGCATATTTAATACGCGTCCTTTATATTTGTATTCAATCTCTAAGGTTTTTTCTTCAAAAATCATCTATTCACCTTACTTCTTCATTTGCTTTGACTTATCAGTGCACTTGTTTACTGCCTTTATGACTGCATTTCTAAATCCATTTTCCTCTAGTACACTAACTGCCTCAATAGTCGTTCCCCCTGGTGAACATACTTGATCTTTTAATTTTCCAGGATGCTCTCCACTTTCCAAAACAACTTTTGCTGATCCAAGTACTGCTTGTGCCGCAAACTGGTATGCTTGTTCTCTTGCCATACCATTGAGGACCGCACCATCAGCTAAGGCTTCGATAAACATATAAACATAAGCTGGACTGCTGCCACTAACACCTGTCACAACGTCCATCAAACCTTCATCTACTATTTCAGTTTTTCCAATTATTTTAAATATATCTAAAACTTTTTGCTGATCTTCATTAGTAACTAAATCACAAAAGGATACAGCTGTCATACCTTCTCCAACTAGTGCAGGGGTATTTGGCATTGTTCTTACTACTTTTGTATCAATACCAATAATTTGCTGCATAAATGCAATGCTAATCCCTGCCGCAATGGAAACAATCAGTTGATCTTTTGAAACCTCTGGTCGTATCTCTTTCAATACAGTTTCATAAATATTTGGCTTTACAGCTAATATAACTATATCTGCTTCTTGTACTACTTCTTTGCTTGTTGAGCACACAGAAATATTATATGCATCTTTCAATACATCAAGTTTTTTTGTATCTTTATCAAATGCTATAATCTGACTACCCTTATTTAAATCATCACCAATATAACCTTTAATAATTGCTGTACCCATATTTCCTGTACCGATAAAACCAATCTTCATCTGATCACCTCTTTACAAAAAGGGTTGCTTTCCCTTTTCCATCACGTAAGTTAGTAATAACATTATCTTGCTTTCCATTTGTTAATATCATTGGAATTCCATATTGATTGACAATCTTTGCTGCATTTATTTTAGTCTGGATACCACCTGTCCCAAAACTACTTTTACCACCCGTTTCGATTATGCTTTCAAGCGCATCTATTTCATCCACAACATGTATTAGCTCAGCATCGGCACTTTCCTTCGGGTTTTTAGTGTACACCCCATTAATATCACTTAACATTAACAAGACATCTGCATTCCATAAATTTGTTGTTAGTGCTGCAAGAGAATCATTGTCACCTATACTTATTTCCGTTGTGCATACTGTATCATTTTCATTAACAATCGGAATAACGCCTTCATCAATAAGTGTAAATAAAGTGTTTCTAATATTCAACGTTCTATTTTCATCACTAAAATCATCATTTGTTAATAGCAATTGAGCAATGTTTATATCAGAGTCTCCAAATGCATTTTTATATGCATTCATTAATTCAACTTGTCCTATAGCACATAATGCTTGTTTATAGTTCAAGTCTTCTTTTCTCATCCATTTATTAATCGCTCCTACACCTGCAATTCTAGCTCCAGACGATACAATCACTACACTTTTTCCATCTTTGATTAATTGAGCTACTTCTTTACTCAATCTTTCTAAAACATCTTGATTGACTAATCCATCTTCACTTGCTAGGGTATTACTGCCTATTTTTATTACTATCTTTTTGCTTTCTTTCAATATCTTGCTGATCATGATATTTCCTCTATTCTCTTATTTGACCATTTCCTCTAATAGCATATTTTACAGTTACAAGTTCATTAAGACCCATTGGTCCTCTTGCATGCATTTTTTGTGTACTGATTCCCATTTCACAACCAAACCCAAACATGCCACCATCAGTAAACCTTGTTGATGCATTCACATAAACTGCGGCTGCGTCGATTTCTCTTAAAAATTTCTCGGAATTAGTATAGTCTTCAGTAACAATACACTCTGAATGTAATGACCCATACTTATTAATATGCGTAATTGCTTCATCCACAGACTCAACTACTTTTATAGCAACAATAAAATCCAAAAACTCTTCTTGCCAGTCTTCATCTGTCGCTTTATTTACATCTATAATAGATTGTGTAATTTCACAACCTCTCATTTCTACATTGCCTTTAAATGATTTCTCAAGTTTTGTTAAAAAATCTTTTGATACTGCTTTATGAACTAGTATTGTTTCACATGAATTGCAAACCCCAGGTCTTTGTGCTTTAGCATTAACAGCTATGGCAACAGCATCATCAATTTTTGCAGATGCATCAATATATGTATGACAATTGCCTATTCCAGTTTCTATAGTAGGAACCGTTGCATTTTTTACAACTGTTTGGATTAATCCACTTCCGCCTCTAGGAATAATCAAATCAATATATTCATTCATTTTAAGCATCTCATTAACAGTTTCATATGACGTATCTTCAATTAATTGAAGTGCATCTTCAGAAATAGAGCTCTTTCTTAATCCCTCTTTCATTGCTTTTACTAATGCAATGTTAGAATTAATCGCAGAAGAACTTCCACGAAGCAAAATGCAATTTCCACTCTTAATAGCTAATGCAAATGCATCCACAGTAACATTTGGTCTTGATTCATATATAATACCTATAACGCCTAAAGGCACACTCATCTTGCTAATGTTTAGTCCGTTTTCTAATGTCCAAACATCTGAACTCTTCCAAACAGGATCTTTTAGAGCAATTACGGCATCTATTCCTTCTATAACACTTTCGATACGGTCATTATCTAATAATAATCTATCTACTAGACTTTCCTTCATACCTGCATCGCGTGCATTTTTAATATCAATTCCATTTGCTTCTATTATTGCTTTAGCATTAGCGCGTATACTCTCACCGACTAATTTTAATGCTTCATCTTTTTCTTGTGTTCTTGCACTACCTAGCGCGCCAACATTTCCTTTTAATAATTTACATTTATTTAATAGTTCAGACATCACTAGCCTCCATCTTTATACATTAAGTTCTATTTTTACACCTAATAAATCTTCATGCTCTTTTAAAATTGGTTGAATGTTTTCTTCTAAAAACTCTGTTACTTGACGATTTGCTCTTCCGATATAATCCTTTGGCGTTGTTAATTTCATTACATCGTCTAATGATAATCCAAAGCTAGGATCATTTGCAATACGCTCAAGTAAGTCATTAGATTTACCTTCAACTTTTACTTGCTTTCCAGCTTCCATAGAATGAACACGAATACTTTCATGCAGTTCTTGGCGGTCTCCGCCTCTTTTTACAGCTTCCATAATGATATTTTCAGTAGCCATGAAAGGTATTTCTTCCATTAAACGTTTGTTTATTACTTTTTCATAGACAACTAAACCACTACTTACATTTATTAATATATCTAATATAGCATCTGTTGCCATAAATCCTTCTGGTATAACAATTCTTCTGTTTGCTGAATCATCAAGTGTTCTTTCAAACCACTGTGTTGATACAGTCATTTGTGTATTTGCTACACTACTCATAACATATCTTGATAATGATGCAATACGCTCACTTCTCATTGGATTTCTTTTATATGCCATTGCAGATGATCCAATCTGATTTTTTTCAAATGGCTCTTCTACTTCTTTTAGATTCTGAAGTAGTCTAATATCATTTGTCATTTTATGTGCACTCTGTGCAATTCCACTAAGGACAGATAAAACTTTGTAATCAACTTTACGTGTATAAGTTTGACCAGATACTGGAATAGATTTTTCAAAATCTAGTTTATCAACAACTAAACGATCCAATTCTTTTACTTTATCGTGATCATTTTCAAATAAATTAAGAAAACTAGCTTGGGTTCCAGTAGTCCCTTTTACACCTCTAAGCATAAGTCCATTAATGGCTTCATTTAAATCATAATAATCTAATAGAAAATCCATCATCCACAATGTTGCTCTTTTACCAACTGTCGTTATTTGCGCAGGTTGAAAATGCGTAAATCCTAATGTTGGCATTTCTTTATATTCATCAGCAAATTGACTTAACTCATTTAATAAATTAACTAATTTTTTTCTAATAACTAACATCGCTTCTCTAATGACAATAATATCTGTATTATCACCTACAAACGCACTTGTTGCACCTAAGTGAATGATACCTTTTGCAGTTGGACACTGTAGTCCATATGCATATACGTGAGACATAACATCATGTCTTGTTTCCTTTTCACGCTTCTTAGCTTCATCATAATTTATTTGATCTTGAAAAGCCTTTAATTCAGCAATCTGCTCATCGGTTATATCTAGACCTAATTCTTTTTCTGCCTCTGCTAAAGCTATCCATATTTTTCTCCAGTTTCTAAATTTCATATCGGGGGAAAAAATATGACTCATTTCTTTACTTGTGTACCTTTCTATTAAAGGGTTTTCATAACGTTCTGACACTGGTTTTGCTCCTCTCATTACTATATATATCAATAGTATATCGTACTTTTTCTTATTCATATAGCATACATGATTTGAACAAACTATTCAATAATCAAAAACTGATAACTTATACTGATAATTATATCTACACAATAAAAAAGAACTACATCATTTAATAACTGATGTAGTTCTTGATGTTATTTTTTCAAACTAATTATCTTGGTTCAATAATAAGTTTTATAGCAGTACGATCTTCACCTTCGATTTGAATATCTGTAAATGCTGGAACACAAACTAAGTCAACACCAGTTGGTGCAACAAAGCCTCTTGCTATAGCTATTGCTTTTATTGATTGGTTTATCGCCCCTGCACCAATCGCTTGAATCTCCGCACTTCCACTTTCTCTCAAAACTCCCGCTAATGCACCTGCTACAGAATTTGGACTAGATTTTGCTGAAACTTTTAATATTTCCATATTTCTTCTCCTCCTTGAACAATGTATAGATTAATAGTGTAATAATTTCCTTGTATAATACTAAAGATTCTGCTTTTTTCAAAATATTCCTTTTTTTATTGAATATTTTTTTAATTTTTTTTAAATTAACTAAAAAGTATATTTTATATGAGAAGTCTTGTATATTTCTTTTTCATTTGTTATAATTACACCGTGGTTATCCCCCTGATAACCACATTAATCTCTAATCCCAATACCCCTTTTGAACAAAGAAAGCAATCGACCTCAGGTCGATTGCTTTCTTTGTGTTGAAAACATTGATGTTTTCAAATACATCTATCTCAGTCAGGTGAACAAAAGCCCGGGCCTTCCGTTTAAGCTTAAACGGAAGGCCCGGGCTTTTGTTCACCTGACTTTTGTTCACTAGCTTTTTATTTTAAAACTCTGCTATAATATAAATAACTTTTGGAAAGGCTGGTTATCTAATGATTATTATAAAAGAAGAAATAAACGCACCTTTATTAGAGTCGAAAATAATTAATGGTTATTTTTCCAATCAATCTTATGGATTTATTGATATAGAAACAACAGGTCTTAGTAGTGGCAATAGCCATGTAATTCTTATTGGCTTATTAACTAAAGATTATTTTTTTCAATTTTTTGCAGAAACGAAAACTGAAGAAATAGATATACTCAATGCACTTATTGCAGAAATTAAAGACTTAAATATATTAGTCAATTATAATGGCACCACTTTTGATATTCCGTTTTTAAACAAGCGCTTCGAAGCCAATAATATTGATTATATAATTCCATCAGCCCTATCATTTGACTTATATTTTATTTTTAAAAAATATGGAAGTCAATTCAACTTACCAAATCATAAATTAAAAACAGTTGAAAAACTAGCTGGTATCCAAAGAGATGATCAAATATCAGGCAGAGAAAGTGTTATATTGTATGAACGCTATATTAAGAATCCCGATCCATCAATAAAAAATATAATTTTATTACATAACAAGGAAGATATTTTAAATCTACCAAAGGTTTCTGATGTATTAGCAAAGTTAGACATTCATCACATTATGTATTCCCATCTAAATAGTCATAAAATTCATCAACAACTCGCTTTATTAACCAAAAAAAAGATATCACAGAAGGAACTTACAGTTCTAGGTAAACTAAAATATCCTATAAGAAGTATTAGTGTCTATCAAGATGCCTATACTTTTAATTACTCAGAAGAAATGAATTCATTTGAACTCAAATTACGAATGATTGCTCACGAGAGTGCTTTACTTCAGCAAATTGAAAATCTTGATTTTCAATATAAACCAAAGCGTACTTACAGTTTTGTTGACGATAACTTAATAGTATTTTCCTTAGAAGGTAAAACTGCCTATGATGAGGTCAATCATTTTATTCAATCTATTCTAGAAATTTTGCTAGAAAAATACACATAAAAAAAAAGGCTGTCTCAATGAGACAGCCTTTCTATTTTTTTGTAATAATTATATTACTCAGCAGCTTCCTCTATAGAAGCAAATCCGAAGAACCAGTGACCTAATCTAGTTAAGTTCCAGTCTTTTAGTGAATCTTTAACCATAGTTGGTTGCGTGTAATATAATACTGGTGCAACTACCATTTCATCCATGAATAATTGCTCAGCTGCATAAAGAATTTCAAATCTTTCAGCACCTGTAGTTACCTTAGCTTTTTCAATCATAGCGTCATACTCTGGGCTATTCCACTGAGCATCGTTATTTCCTGAATAAGATAAGAATAAGTCTAACATTGTCATTGGGTCTGGGTAGTCACCTAACCATCCACCTCTAGCAATATCAAAGTTTCCTGTGTGTCTAGTATCTTGGAATACACCCCACTCTTGGTTTGCAAGGTTTACAGTGATTCCTAAGTTATCTTTCCACATAGCTTGAGCAGCTTCAGCGATAGGCTTATGCTTCTCACTTGTGTTATAAAGTAAAGTTACTTCTGGGAAACCTTCTCCATCTGGATATCCAGCTTCTGCAAGTAATTGTTTTGCCATTTCAATGTCTCCGCCATCTACGTTAATTCCGTAGTCGCCAGCAACTGTTTTGAAATCATCACCATTGTTATCTTTTAGATCAGGAGGTACAAATCCTGATGCAGGAAGTTCTCCACCTTTTGATACTTTATCAGTAATTGCAAGTCTATCTAATGCATAAGATAAAGCTTTTCTTACTAGTGGATCATCAAATGGCTCTTTTTCTGTTTGGAAAATATAGTAATAAGTTCCGATTAGTGGGAAGATAAAGAATCCTTCACCTTCTTCTTGTAATCTTGGAATCTCTTGTAGTGGAAGATCATCGATTACATAAATGTCGTTAGCATCATAAGCTGCAAGAGCTGTAGATTGGTCAACGATCATTACTGCTTCGATTTTATCTAACATTACTTTGTCTGCTTGCCAGTAATTATCATTCTTTGTTAATACTACGCTTTCACCAACATTGTACTCAGCAAGTACAAAAGGTCCGTTACAAACAGCCATCTCTGGTGTTCTAGCCCAAGCTGCAGGATCTTGCTCAACAGCATCTTGTCTAGTAGGCATATAAGTGTAGAATGATGTTAAGTATAAGAAGTAATCAGTTGGAGCGATTAATTCAACTTCTAATGTCTTTTCATCAATTGCATTGATAGCAACATCATCGATACTTCCAGTTCCCTCATAAGCTGCTTGCGCACCTTTGATGTAGAATAATTGGAATGCATACTCTGATGGCTCTGGCTCTAAGTTTGGATCACATGCTCTTTTCCAAGCATACTCAAAGTCAAATGCAGTTACAGGTTCACCGTCAGACCACATAGTGTCTTTTAATGTGAAAGTGTAAACTGTTTCGTCTTCTGAAACAGTGTAGCTATCAGCTACTGCTAATTCTAAGTTTCCATCAACTTCTCTTGTTAAACCTTCATACATGTTGTTGATGATGTGTCCACCATTAGACGCACTGTTTAATTGTGGGTCAATAGTTTTAAAGTCAGCACCTAAGTTCCACTTTAAAACCATTTCTGGTTCTGCTGCAGTTTCTGTTCCGCCGCCACATCCAGCAAATGCTGACATAACTAGGACAACTGCTAATAATAAAGCTATTCTTTTTTTCATTGATTCCCCTCCATTTTAAATTAACTTATATTTTGCCATTATTGGCATGCTCCACTTATTAAAATTTCGACATCTATTGTAAATATCCTTTTTTTTAAGAAATTTACAGTAAATGACATGCTGCATTATGCCCTGGTGATACTTCTCTCATTTGCGGTTCTTCTTCTGCGCAAATAGGCATTGCATATTGACACCTTGTTCTAAAAGTACAACCAGAAGGCGGATTAATAGGACTTGGAATATCCCCTTCAAGAATTATTCTTTCAGATTTATCATTTGTTGGATCAGCAATCGGAATAGCTGACAACAGTGCTTGTGTATATGGATGTTTTGGGTTGTTATAGACTTCTTCACTTTCTGCAATCTCAACGAGCTTACCTAAGTACATTACTCCAACATGATCAGATATGTATCTAACCATAGATAAATCATGTGCTATAAATAAGTATGTTAACCCTAATTCTTTTTGTAAATCCTCTAACATATTTACTACTTGCGCTTGAATAGATACATCAAGTGCAGAAATAGGCTCATCACAAATTATGAATTCTGGATTTACTGCAAGTGCTCTTGCAATACCGATTCTTTGTCTTTGCCCACCACTAAATTCGTGGGGATATCTTACAGCATGGTCAGGATTTAGGCCTACCTTTTTTAAAAGGTCATGAATCTTTGCTTTACGCTCATTCCCCTTTGCTATCCCGTGAATATCAATTGCTTCCCCAATAATATCGCCAATTGTCATTCTTGTATTTAAGGATGCATATGGATCTTGAAAAATCATTTGCATTTCTTTTCGGTATGGTAACATTTCTTTTGGTGTCAATTCACTTAAATTGACACCTTTATACCATATTTCACCTTCTGTTGGCTCATATAATTTAATCATCGTTCTACCTGTAGTTGATTTACCACAACCAGATTCTCCAACTAAACCTAATGTTTCACCTTTATATATAGTAAATGATACATCATCTACTGCTTTTACAACTTGTTTTGCTTTCCCTAAGAAAGATTTCTTAACTGGAAAATGCTTTTTTAAATTTTTCACCTCAATTAATGGTGTTCTTTTATCTGACATTATTTATTCCTCCCATTAATTTCTGGCACTTCAGGTGCTTCTTCGTGCAACAACCAACATCTCGATTTGTGATTGTTTGCAACCTCATAAAATGGCGGCAATTGCTCCGCACATAATTTCATTGCATAATCACATCTCGGCATAAATGGACACCCTTGCGGTGGCTTTAATAAGTCCGGAGGTGTTCCTTCAATAGGAACTAACCTCTCTTTCTCTCCACTCTCAACTTTTGGAATAGATTTCATCAATCCTAGTGTATAAGGATGCGATGTGTTCTCATAGATGTCTAAAACTGGACCTTCTTCCATGATTAAACCACCGTACATAACGATTACTTTTGAACATACTTCTGCAACTACGCCTAAGTCATGTGTAATCAAAATGATTGAAGTCTTTATTCTATCTTTTAATTCTTGCATTAAAGCAAGTATTTGCGCTTGTATTGTTACATCTAATGCAGTTGTCGGTTCGTCAGCTATTAATAAAGCTGGCTCGCAGGACAATGCCATGGCAATCATGGCTCTTTGTCTCATCCCACCACTAAACTCATGAGGATAATTATCTATTCTCGCTTCTGGAGAAGGTATTCCTACAAGTCTTAACATTTCAATGGCTTTTTCCCTTGCTTCATCTTTTGACACATCATTATGAATCAAGATAGCTTCCATTATTTGATTTCCAATAGTATATACAGGATTTAACGATGTCATAGGATCTTGAAATATCATTGCTATTTCATTACCACGAACATTTTGCATGCCTTTAGTATCCTTTTTTATCAAATCTTCATCGTTAAATAGTATTTCACCATTTACAATCTCACCTGGATGTTGTAGCAGTCTCATAACAGAAAGAGATGTAACACTTTTCCCACTACCTGACTCTCCTACTATTCCAACTGTTTCTCCTCTTTCTACGTCGAATGAAACGCCTCTGATGGCTTTTACTTCACCCACATGTGTAAAGAAAGAAGTATATAAATCTTTTACTTCAAGAATCTTATCTTTTTTCTGTTCAGTCATTTTCTCACCTCTATTACTTTCTTTGCTTCGGATCTAGCGCATCACTTAGTCCATCACCAAATAAATTGAATCCAAACATTGTTACGCAAATCGCAGCAGCAGGGAAAAATAACTGATATGGGTATGATCTTAAGCCTGTTAAAGCGTCAGATGCTAAAGAACCCCATGAAGCCATAGGTGCAGAAACACCTAGACCTATAAAACTTAAAAATGCTTCTGTAAATATTGCACTTGGAATCATCATTGTTAGTGTTACTATAATTGGTCCCATTGCATTTGGTATTAAATGTTTCATTAAAATACGCTTTGTATCTGCACCTAGTGTCTTAGCCGCCAGTACAAATTCTTGTTCTCTTAAACTAAGCATCTGCCCACGGACAATACGCGCCATTCTTACCCAATAGACCAATCCAATGGCAATTACGATATTTGTAACACCCTCAGTGTTTTTAAATATAATCATAATCATAATGGCATACAAAACTAATGGAATGGTCGATATAATATCTACTAAACGCATCATTACATTATCTACCCTACCACCTATATAACCAGCTATACCACCATATAAAACACCTATTACAAAGTTTACGATAGTTGCTATTACAGCAATCTCTAATGAAACTCTACCACCGTAAAGAACTCTTACAAATAAATCTCTACCGTGACCATCAGTTCCCATCCAGTGTTCAGCAGTTGGTGTTTGGTTCGTGTTATCTAAGTCTTGTCCATCATATGTATTGTTAACAATCATTGGTCCAAAAATGGCTAATGCAAACACTATTATTACTAGTACTAAACCAATCATTGCTGTATTATTTCCTTTTAATCTTCTCCAAGCATCTTGCCAATATGTCATACTTGGTCTTGCTATTTTTTCTTTATCTTTGTCTATTTTATCAACTTTTTCCCACATATTAGGTGAGAAGTTCATATCTGTCATTATCTTACCCCTCCCTAATCGTGTAGCTTGATTCTAGGATCAATTAATCCATAGACAATATCTACTATCAAAATCATTGTTGCTAAGAAAATTGCATAAAAAATTGTAGCACCCATTACAACTGTGTAATCTCTATTGCCTACACTCTCAACAAACATTTTCCCCATACCTGGGATTGCAAAAATCTTTTCAACTACAAAAGACCCTGTTAAGATTGCTGCTATCATTGGTCCTACATATGTAACTACTGGTATAAGTGCATTTTTTAAGGCATGCTTCCAGATAACTACATTTTCAGACAGGCCTTTTGCCCTGGCCGTTCGTATATAGTCATTGTGCATAACCTCTATTAAACTTGACCTTGTTAATCTTGCAATGAATGCCATAGAGAATCCACTTAAAGTAACAACCGGTCCAATATAACTACTCATAGTTTTTAATCCAAAAGTAGGTACCCATCCCAATTTTACACTGAAAACATAAATGTAAAGTGTTCCTAAAACGAAACTTGGTATAGTTACACCTAATGTAGCAAAAACCATAGCAGCCTTGTCTTGCCATTTATTCTGCTTTAATGCTGATACAATTCCAACTGGAACGCCTACTATTAAAGCAGCTACAACTGAAAGCAGTCCGATTCTTGCTGAATGCGGAAAGCCTTTATAGATTAATTCGTTAACAGAAAATCCTGTTCTTTGGAAAGATGGTCCTAAATCTAGACGAATAACTCCCCATAAATAATCAATATACTGTTTCCATAGTGGTTGATCTAAGTTATATTTTGCCTCTAACGCTCTTATAATCGCTTCTGGCAGTTGCTTATCTCTAGTAAACGGTCCACTTGGAATCGCATGTAGTAGGAAAAAGGCTAATGTGATAACCATGAATACTGTAAAAAGTACGCCTACTATACGTTTTGTTAAATATTTACCCAAAACTTACACTCCTTCTTTTTTTGTCTCTTATTTATTTGTCTTTTTCATAATTACGTCCACTCATTTTATATCAAATCGGTCTTTTATGCAACTCTTGAATGTAATTATGCTATCATTCCGAACTGTATATTTATACATAGTTCGGGTTTAGAAATGACTGATCTATATCATCAACACTATCTGGAATATATCCCTTAAATTGGGAATGAAACAAATCGCTATATATGCCATTTAGTTGAATTAACTCTGTATGCTTTCCTCTTTCAACGATACCTTTGTCTGTCAAAACAATAATCTCATCTGCATTTTTTATTGTAGACAATCTATGTGCAATAACCAAGGTCGTCCGTCCTTTTGATAACTTTTCTAGTCCCTCTTGAATCATTTGCTCTGTCACATTATCTAGTGCAGATGTTGCTTCATCAAGTATCAGTATCTGTGGATTTTTCAAAAAAACTCTCGCTATAGATATCCGTTGTTGTTGTCCCCCAGATAGTTTTAAACCACGCTCGCCTATATATGTATCATAGCCCTCTTCTAGTGACATAATATAGTCATGTACGCTTGCATTTTTTGCTGCCTGAACCATGTCTTCTTCTGTTCCATTTATATTCCCATACATAATATTTTCTCTAATAGTGCCTGTAAACAAAAATACACTTTGCTGTACTAGTCCAATATTTTTTCTCAATGATGAAATAGCTATATTTTTGATGTCTACGCCATCAATTTTTATCTGCCCCTGGCTAACATCATAAAACCTTGGAATAAGATGACACAATGTGGTTTTGCCTCCACCAGAGGGGCCTACTAAAGCAACTGTTTTGCCATGTGGAATATTCAAATCAATATTGGCAAGTACTTTTGCTGTTTCGTTTTCATTATATGCAAAGGATACATTTTCTATATCAATAACGCCTTTTATGTCCATTATTTTACTGTTTGGTTGGTCTTTTATACTTGGGGTCATATCCATTAACTCATAAAATCTATCGATGCCTGACATGCCTTCTTGAAACTGCTCAGTAAAACTAATTAACCTTTTAAGCGGCTCCATAAAAAAGGCAATATATAGTATATAAGCTATCAAATCCCCATAATCAATTGCGTTAATATACACAAAATAACCACCTACTACAACCGTGATTATATTTAAAAATTTCATTTGCACACGTATACCTGTAAAAAACTCTGACATAGTCTTATACGCTTTTACTTTTGACTCTTTAAAAATATCATTTCCCATATCAAACTTATCTATTTCATATGACTCATTTGTAAATGATTTTGATACACGAATGCCTGATAAGCTATTTTCTACTTGTGCATTGACATCTGCAATTTTTTCTTTCACATTTCTAAAATTATGACGCATTTGTTTGCTCTTTTTAATCGCAAACCAAATAATAAAAGGTAAAAAAGCAAAGATTATCAACGTCAACCGCCACTCAATATTAAATAATATAGCAAAGGATCCTATGATCATAATTATAGATATAAACAAGTCTTCTGGCCCATGATGTGCCAACTCTGAAATATTATTTAAATCATTAATTAATCGAGACATTAATTTACCTGTTCGTCTATTATCAAAAAACTCAATATCCATGGTTTGATAATGCTTAAATAGATCACTTCTCATATCATATTCAATTCTAGCGCCTGCCACATGACCCCAGTAATTAACTATATAATCAAAAATAGCTCTTATACAATAAATGCCTACTAAAAAAACACCCGTTAAAAATAACCATCTTAGGTTCTGATTTGGGATGTAGACATTTATAATTTGTCGTGATACAAGTGGAAATACTAAATCAATAGTTGCGATTCCAAGTGCACAAAACAAATCTAATATGATTAATTTTTTGTGAGGTAAAAAGTATTTAAATAGGCGTTTTACTAGATTCATATTATGCTCCTTTTGGCTAGATTGTTTATGATTGCATATATATAATTATATTTCTTTTAGCATAAAATCACAAAGACTTTTTAAGTTATATCACCTTTTTTCAGAAATTTCTCAATGGTAATACATTTATATTTATTTATATTAAGGTATATATCCTGTTTTTTTTGCATAAAAAAAAATAACAATTTATTTTTAAAAATATAAAAAATCGTTATTTTTCACTAAATTTCAATGTATACACTATGCAATGCTTTTCTGCACTAAAGCCTTTTTGTCTACTTGAGAATTAAATGCCATTCCTATTATTATCAAGACACTTCCTATTACCTTTGGTAATGATAATATGTCTAAAAATATATAATCAATGGCTATGCCTGCTATCATCTGCCCAATAAAGCATAATAACGCGGTGTAGACTGCTGGAATATTTGGCACAACAATATTTGTAATTATTATTATGCAGACACCAAGTACGCCTCCTGTAAACACGTAAATAGGCATTTTGCTAACGTCAATACTTAATAACAAGCTGGTTTCTGTCATTGCTACCATACCAATGACGCTTCCTATAAGGCCTACGATATAATTGATTGTCCCGCCTTGACGCACACCAATACGATCGCCTAATTTTGCATTTATTATAACGGCTAACATTGTTGCCATACCTGTAATTATTGCTAATACTATATAAAACATATCTTCTCTCCTATTTCATCATTAATACAATACCTAAAAAAATGATTACAAATCCTATGATTTTACCTTTTTGAAATGGATGTTTCGTCATACCTAATAATCCATAATGATCAATCAATGTTGCAAATGATATTTGACCTACTATACCCAAGGCTAATGTTAAAGAAACGCCTAAAGCATTAAAACAGACAATGTTGGAAAAAACCATTCCTACACCAATGGCGCCACCAAGGTAGAGATAAAACGGTATTTCTTTAGATAATTTTATTTTTTCTTTTTTCACCATCAAAATCACTATAAGTGTACAAAGTCCAATGAAGTGAAAAACGACCAATGTACTAAATCCACCTAAATAGCCATCTAAAACGCCATTTATCGAGACCATTACTGCTATTAATATACCTGAAAGAATTGCACCTATTTTATACATTTACTCCACTCCTTTTATTTATAGCTCAACTATAGAGGATAAACATTATTATTTATATGACACATGTCATATAATATGATATATTTTTATTATGAAAACAATTAATAATGAACTACTAAAAACAAATCTATTTAACAAATATAATATTGCAAACTTTTTTAGCGTTAACCCGATAGATGATTTTTCACTTCTTTCATTTGAAAAAGGTGAATTTTTAGCGATGCCTGGTGATTATATTGATCAGATATATTTTTTAGTCCAAGGAAAATTAAAAGTCTATGCTTCTAAGGAAAATGGTCAGTCCCTTTTATTTAAACTCTCAACACCCTTATCTATTATAGGCGATATAGAATTTTTTGATGATAATCCATGTGCATCTAACATAGAGTTCCTTAAAGACTCCTATATGCTCGCTCTACCTGTATCTACCATTGCATCAAAATATGATTCAGATATTAAATTTTATAAGAAAATCAGCATCGAACTCAGCGAAAAGCTAAGATATTCTTCTTTCTTATCTAGAAGTAAATACTTATATCCTTTGGAAAACAGACTCGCTGAATATATCATCTTTTTATCAGATAACAACATGACCGTCACTCATATAAATTTGTCCGAGACTGCTGATTTATTAGGCACAAGTTATCGACACCTATTAAGAGTCCTTCAAAACTTTGAAGAGAATAATATTATTGAACGTGTCAATAAAAACATTTACATAAAAGACATTGATTATCTAAATGATTTATCAAAAGATATTTTTTACTAAATATGCACTAAAAAAACAGTCCTTGAGTTTTATCAATTAGACTGTTTTTATATCAGTTTATCTATTTTCTTGCTGCTTCTACTAAATTTTCTACTTCTTTACTTAAGGCAGCTGCACGCTCGTTTGCCTTTGCTGCTTCGTCTAGCAATTCTACTTCTTTTTCCTTTTGCGCTGTTACTTCTTTCTCTTTCATTTCTAGTTTTGTTTCCAATGTATTTATTTCTTGTGCTTGGTCAGTATTTTTTTTCGTTATTTCACTAATTTCAACACTTACTTGATCTATTTCTATATTTTTTCTCTTGATTTCTCTTTTTAATTTTGTGTTTTTTATAGTACTCAAAAATCCTACTATCAGTGCACCTAGAATGGCTGATAAAATAATAATTATGGATAATGATAACTCAAAATCTTTGATTAAAAAACTAATCACTGCCTTTTCCATATTTGCCATAGCAAAAACTGCAACAACAACTATTAAAATACTTGTAAATACAAATCTTATACTCATTTTTTCACCTCATTATTCTTCGTCATCATACCCAAGACGGCCATCGTTATAATGTTTTCTACAAAGAGAAACATACATATCGTTTCCACCAACTTGGATTTGCTCACCAGTTTTTACAAACTTTCCATCAACAAGCCTTGCTACCATAGTCGCTTTTTTACCACACCAACAAATTGTTTTTATTTCCTCAATTTTGTCTGAATATACTAGCAGATAATATGACCCTTCAAACAGTTCATTTCGGAAGTCATTCTTTAGTCCATAGCACAGTACAGGTACATTACAACTATCTACTATTTCTGCTATTTCTTCAATATGGTGCTTCTTTAAGAATTGACTTTCATCAACTAATACGCAGTCAATAGGCTTTTTCCTGTGCTCTTCTAAAAACAATTTCATTATATTTGCTTCATCGTCAATAATATGTGCATCACGAGATACACCGACTCTCGAAGTAATCTTTCCAATGCCATATCTGTCATCTATGGCAGATGTCATGACTAATACATTTTTACCACGTTCTTCATAGTTATGTGCTACTTTTATTACTTCAATGGATTTTCCAGCATTCATTGTGCTGTACCTAAAATATAATTGTGCCATTTACTCACCTCATATTTTTATTTGAACCAAATAGCGATTTCTCTATTGGCTGATTCACTTGAATCTGAACCGTGTACTATATTTTTTGTTTTGCTTTCAGCAAAATCAAATCGTATACTGCCTTTTTCTGCCACCTTGGGATCAGTCGCACCATTAATACGTCTTACTGCTTCTATGGCATTATCACCACTTAAAGACATCAATACAACAGGTCCACAGGTCATGTATGTCATTAAGCCATCAAAATATGGCTTTCCTATATGTTCTTCATAATGTAATTTCAAAGTTTCTATAGTTGCTTTAATCATCTTCATATCATTTACAACTAAATCCTTAGCCTCATATCGACTAACAATCTGTCCTATGATATTTTTTTTAACACCATCAGGTTTGATGATGACTAATGTTTTCTCCATAGGTCACCTCTTTTTTTATCCTTCTAATTCGTATCCAACAACTGTTTCAAATCTATTTGGGTATTTCTTAACAAAAAGCCCTGGTCCTTTAACATAATACTCTCTTGTTTTCTTTGTCAGTTTTATATCCTGTTCACCAGCATGTTTTTCTATAGCTTCATAAGCTACTGGCAATCCAGCATATGCGCCTTTTTTCATAGTTATTAAAAATTCGCCACCTTTGATTGTCTTATATTCGATATCTGGCTTATTGATTTTCTTTGAAACAGGCATACAGACTTCAATGTTTCTCTCTTCTTTATCTCTATGATCATAAAAAATGCAAAATGGTGAGCCACAAGCCCATATTTTAGAAACGCGCATTAATATTGCAACATAATCTCCAATATCAGAATAACGTCCGTGGAATTTAATTGATATTACATTAATATCTTCCAATGTTTTCTTTACTACAGGAAGTCTCTCCTCTTCAACGGAAATATCCTTTGATGTTTCTTCTACTATGATTTCTTTCTTTGACATAGTTCCCTCCATATTAATCTTTTTTATCACTTACACAATTTCTTCTACTACCTCTTTATTGCTTTTTCTTTTTTTATATCTTGTTTCAACAAAGTGTAAGGTTAGCATCCCTATACAACCAATCACACTTGCAAAAACGATTATTCCCCAAGCTTTTTCAACAGAGTTCGTCATCAAATATGCCCCAATAAGAAGCGGTCCTAACCCTCTTCCACTTTCCTTGGTTATTGTAAATAATGATTGAAACCTTGCTCGGTGTGTAACAGGTGCATGATTAGCAATATATACGCCTGTATTCACTCCTCCAATAATTTCGCCTAAAGTCCAAATAAAAACTGATACAAAAAACCAACTTATAGATTTAGCATATATTAGCATGCCAAATCCAAAAGCATATATAAGTCCAGCTAGTGCTACATTGACAGCTGGTTTTATTCTTTTAGTTAGTACCATTAAAAATGGGGTTAAAACAACAACAACTACGCCATTTAAAGATAATAAGAATCCATAATATACACTTGCCTGTTTATCAAAAAGTACATTTAAATGGTCAGGTAATAAAAAACCTGTTTGCGAATATATAAATGAAAATATAATACTTATTAAAGCAAAGGCTACAAGAAATGGCCTTCTAAATACGACTCTTAGAAAACTTCCCTTTTCTGAAAACTCGTCTTTTCGATTTGATCTTTCGATATGATGAATATCTTCGTGATCTGGAAGTGTCTCCTGAATAAATAAACCTATTAATATTATCGAAAAAATTGCAGTGAGACCATCGCCCCAAAACAACCACTTAGTAAAATTCTCAAATAAAAATCCAGCTACTATTGAACCAAGAGAAACCCCTACATTTAACCCTAAGTAAATAAGAGAAATAACAGATTGTCTATTATCTGGTTCTGTTAGGTCCATAATCATTGCTGAAATTGCAGGGTCTGCAGCGCTAAAGAAAAAACTAGCTGCTATAACTAAATACCCAATCATAATGGTTTCACCCATCATACCACAAATAATATATGATATTGCTCCAAGAGTTGTAAATACAATAATCGTCTTTTTTCTTCCAATTGCATCCGAAAGCTTCCCACCTAATAATGATCCCGGAACATGAACTAATGCTACAAAAAATAAAAATCTTCCCGTAATTTCTGAGCTCACGCCTAATTTATTAGTAAAAAAGAATAGCAAAAATGGAAATACAAAAAACCCTAAAGCATTAATAATTCTTGCGAAAAGCAATATGTAAATTTCTTTTGAAAACCCACGATATTGATTAATTGCCTCTCTCATATTTCTCCCCCTAAAAATATAGTATGTTCATTATAACATACAACACTTGCATAAAAAGAGACATTTTTTATATTTTTATTTAATAATATATTATTATTGTGTAGAATATAATTAGCATATGCAAGATAAGTTTAAGGTGAAAGGATATATTGAAATGTTGGAAAAACTTATGAAATTTAAATCTTTAAAACATTATATGATACCAATTATAATGCTTGTCATAGCTTGTGCCTTTATTTTAAATCAAATTCTTTTGCCTCCTAATGTCACATCTGTATCTAAGGATGACTTAAGTAAACATATAATAGAACTCACATCAAGTAACTACGCTGGACGTCAAGCTGGATCACCAGGCAATGAATTGGCCATTGATTACATAGTCAATTATTTTAATGAATACAATCTATCCTATGGTATTGATGAGCAATCATACTTGCAACCTTTTCAGGCGGTTGTTCCTTACTACGATCCTTTTTCTTCTTTTGTAGTAAACGCACCTACCCAAACCATATCATTAGATATGTTTTCTGATTACAATCTTTATGCCCATAGTTCTGGAAAAAGCTTAATCCATGAAGGTAGAATGATTTTCGCAGGTACTGAACTCCATAATATGGATCCAAAATATATTGAAAACAGCTTAATCATTGTAACTAAGGGATATATACTTCCTGAAGATATTGACTATGTACTAAAAAATAAAGGCAAAGGATTATTGGTCGTGCAAATGACTAGCATGCTCTCATTTTCAGCCGAATCCCAACTGCTTCCAAAAACCAAATCACTCAGTACTTTTTCAAAGTCAGAAAAGTTGCTTCCAATTGGCCATTTTAAAAAAAGCACATATGCCAATTTAATAGCTCATGCTGATCAAGTTATACCTATTCAGGCTACAAAATCTGAAATGTATATTTTTAACCATGTGAAGATTGATTCAGAAATTGCTTTTCCAGTTATCAACACTGCAAATGTTATAGGTAAAATTAATGGTTCCAATAAAAATGGTAAGCATTTAATCCTATCGACGAACATTGATGGTTTAGGCAAAGGCGCTAATAATCAATACTTTCCAGGTGCTTCGAAAAATGCAACAGGAATAGCTACACTGTTAGAGATTGCAAACAATTTGTCTAAAAAAACAAACGTACCTTATGAAACTATCTATTTTGCCTTTTGGAATAACGAAGCTTCAAATTTAGCCGGCTCAACATATTATATCAATCATCCTGCTAGTTCATTGGAAAAGGCAATGCACATTCAAATAGATCAGTTTGGCACATCAAGTTCTGCTCAGATTAAATTATATAGTCGTACAGATTTAGGCAATATGCTTAGAAGTATATTAATGCAACATAGTCAGAACCAAAATCAAGATGTCGTATTAGCAAACATGCCTATAAATAGTAGTCAATTGGCATTTGCTACAAGTAATGTTCCATCTGTTTCTATTCACAATAAAATACCTTTAACAGATACATATGATGATACTATAGATTCTATTGATTTTGACACGGTTCAATCTATTGCAAACATTCTCCAGTCCTACATAATAAGTGAAATATATCAAGAAAACCATATAACTTATGTTCCATCTTTTGCACAATTAATTATATTAGTGCTATATATCTTAGCCTTATTGATTCAATTTATACTATCTTTATATAACCATATGCCAAACTATACATATAGAAATATATCCATAGAAAAAATATATTTTTCTAATTGGTTTACATTCATTAAACGCATTTTCTTTACTTTCACTATAAGCATAACGCTTTTACTCATTATCATATTTATTGGATTTTTACCTGAAGACACTTCAATTTTTCATAGAGGAAATGCATATTATAGCAATATCTCTCCTTATTTGATGATCAAAAGAACACTTACATACATTGTGAATTTTTTTCAATTTGGATTTGGAGAAACACTCAATCACGCTTCTATTTGGTCCATTATTTCTAAAGCAAGTCTAAGAAGTTTTAGCTTAATATTTTCTAGTCTTTGCTTATCGTTTATTTTGGGATTGGTAAAAGGCACTTTTGACCATTACCGCATATCAAAGAAAAGCCACAGTTCTATATTAATGATTTTGACTGCATCTATACCTGATGTCCTTATCGTACTAATAGGTATACTTGCTATCATATATGGCACTAAATTTCAAATACCCTTGCTGAGTCATTCAATTATGAAAAAACAGGGTATTCCTTTACTTTGCCTAACTTTACTACCCTATCTTTATGTTTCTAAAACAACATATATATTCATTAAAGATGAATTAGATAAAATGTATATACAAAATGCGAAAGCAAGAGGTTTAAGTAGAATGCAAATTTTTATAAAGCATTTGTTACCGACAGCTTTCTATAAAAATTTAGATATGATTCCAACATTATTTGCATTAATTACGGCAAATCTAATTATTGTAGAATATCTTTTCGACTATAAAGGAATTATATATTTTCTCATTTATTTCCAACAGTTAGGTGACAGTCCTACATTTATAGGTCTATCTATATCCCTAGCACTCATTTATGTATTGATTAATGTATTGGCTAAAATACTAGCATATTTTGTCAATCCAATGAAAAAAGAGGGCCTCTAATGAAAAAAATAAACTTCCCTTTAATCATCGGTTGCACTATTATAATTTTTTTAATATGCGTTATGGTTTTTCCTGGTTTTTTTACTGATACCAGTCCCTATTCTAATCAGTCCTTACTTAAATGGAATCAGGATGGAGACCTTATGCTATTAACACCACCATTCCCCCCTTCTGAGTTCTATTTTTTAGGAAGTGATGAAATTGGGAGAAGTGTTCTTAGTATAATAATATATGGTACAAGACTAACTATTTCGTTAGGGTTTTTCATAGCGCTTGGCAGATTTTTATTTGCGTTACCTTTAGGCCTTATAGCAGGTTTTGGTAGCCATTCTATAAAAAGTATTATCAAGCAATTAAATATTATTTTGAGCGCTATCCCCGCTCTTATTATTAGTATTATCATTTTGAAGCAAAACTTCTTTGTTACCCTTGACAAGCAGCAGTCGTTTCTAGCTTTTATTCTCATTTTATCGTTAGTTGGCTGGCCAAAGCTTGGTATATTAATAATGTCTCGTACTGAACAAATAATGAAAAAACCTTTTATAAAAGGAGAGATTGCCATTGGCAAGAAACCATTTAAAATTGCTACTGAAAATGTTATCCCTCACTTAATCAATGAATTAATCGTTCTTTTTTTCATGGAAATAGCAAGGGCCCTTTCTATGATTATGCAATTAGGTATATTTGGCGTGTTTATTGGTAACATAAAACTTGTTAGAGATACTACATTTGGCTTAATCAGTTATTATAATTTGAGTTTTGAACCTGAGTGGGCAAGTATGCTAGGTACAGCCCGTGTATTATTACGCTCTGCACCTTGGATTATTATATTTCCCGCTATTGCATTTTTTATTAGTGTTTTAGGTTTCAATATGGTTGGTGAAGGCTTACGCACAAGCTTTCAGTCAAAAAACCAAGGCGGCCTAAAAAAATATAAGAACTTAATCAGTCAAGTAAAGCGTCATCTTAAGCCAAAAAAAATCGTTCAGCTTCTTGTTGTTGCTACCATAGTATTCGTGATTGTCGGAAATACAACCAATGCTTTTAACAAAACTGCTACATTTAATTTAGAACAGCAGCATTTTAAGCTTCCTCCCCAAAGTATAATAGGGACTCACGATACAGAAGAAGTTTCGCGTCTTATTATAGACCAAATGAAATCACTTGATATAACACCTCTTGATGATTTAGGATATAAGTACTCTTATGATATTTCTCAAATATACTACGCAAAAGAACCAAACTTTGAATTAACAATGGGTAACGATCAAAAGAAAATAACACTTAAAGAGAATATTGACTATGCACTAACTCAATTTCAAGGTGGGCTTTTTAGCGGGTCTTTATACAATGCTTTAGATGAAGACATCATAAATGTGAAAGATTACACCAAATATAATAATAAATATGTACTTATTGATACACATTTGCATTCTCAATCAATGGTTAATCATTTTGCAAGTGAACTAGAATCAAAAAGCAACGCGAAGGGATTAATTCAAATTGTATCGCAGAACACTATGTTTGACAGCAATATATCTAACCAACTTTCAGATTTTATTATCATATCAGTTAAAGATACCTATAAAGCATATCTTCTCCAAGACTACACTGAAATACATTTAGAAATTAATACGACACAAAATCAAAATCAAGGTACAAATATATTTGGTGTTTTAAAAAGTAGTAATGAAACTTTAAGTGATGACGTTATTCTAATCGGACTTTCATATAATTATCTTGATTCACCAAATAAAATGAAATTCAATTTAGAGTTAATGACTCAAATAGCACAACAGGACTTACAAAAAAGGTCAATCATTTTCGCATTCTTTGACGGAACCGTTAGTAATAATCATAGTGGTATTCATGAAATTATAAAAAAGAACATCTATCCTACATCTAAAATAAAACTGTTTATCAACTTAATTAATATATATGATTCTAGGATAGATAAAACAATCTATGATTATCAACAATCTCCTATGACGAGATATTTTGCATGGTCATTAGGCTATTTCTTAGAAGAAAAGATTATTAATGAAAGTATTGTATTTGAAGAATTAAAAAGTATGGATATTCAAGGATCACCTTATTATATTGAAGAGCCTTTAGACAATTTGTTATTTTGGAGTAAAGGGATCTCTACAATTATCATAAAATCTTCACCTCAAAACATGACGATTGATGAGCATAACGCTTTAGGCGATCACCTCATTGATGCTATACAAAAAAATAACTATTGATCCTTATATAGATATATTTGAGAGGTTAAAAATGAAATCATTATTAGAAATAAAAAATATGTCAGTGTCATTTAATCACAATAATAAGGACATAGAAATAATAAGAAAGCTAAGTTATACTATCGCCCCTAATGAAATTGTAGGTATTTTAGGTGAAAGTGGTAGTGGAAAAACGGTGTCTGCCCAATCTATCCTTGGACTAATTGATCAAACACAAGGGGCTATAACTGCAGATTATATACACTTTAAGGGTAAAGACATAAGTAAAATGAATGACAAAGCATTGTCTGCTATTCGAGGAAAGGAAATATCTTATATATTTCAAAATCCTTCACTTGCTTTGAATCCCTATAAGAAAATCAGTAGTCAACTTAAAGAAACTCTCAAAGCGCATAAAGTGGACTTCAATACACAAACATTGACATCTGTGCTAGAAAGCGTAGGTATTGATAATCCATTAGAAATGCTTAAAAGATATCCTTTTCAACTAAGTGGTGGTCAAAACCAAAGAATTATGATTGCAGCTAGCATAATTTGTAACCCACAATTGCTCATAGCAGACGAACCTACAAGTTCAATAGATGCTTCATTGAGAAAGAAAGTTCTAGACCTTTTTAAAAAAATAAATACTGACTTAAATATAAGTATGATTATAATCACCCATGATTTTGAGGTCGCTAACTATATCTGCGACAGAATCATCGTTATGTATGGCGGAGTCATTGTTGAAGAAGGCAGCACTACGGATATTATCAATCATCCGCTACATCCTTATACTAAGGAGTTGCTATCTTGTGTTCACTCTTTAGAGTCTGTAACGGATACCTTATATACACTTAATGGCTCACCCATTGATCCTAGTTTATTTAAAAACCAGTGTCCATTTTTAGATAGATGCTCCCGTGCAATCGAGAAATGTAAGGGACAGATGCCAAAACTAAAATCCACCAATGAACGAAAAATAAGATGCTATCTTCAAGGAGGGTCTAATGAATAAGAACATTTTAGAAATAAACAATCTTTCAAAGCAATATGTACTGCATACCACTCCTTTATCAAATAGCATTGTTCATGCAGTTAATAATGTATCCTTCACCATTCAAACTGGAAAATCATTAGGCATTATTGGAGAAAGCGGTAGTGGAAAATCAACTTTAGCAAACACCATATTAAAGTTATTGCCAATTAGCAGTGGTCAAATCATATTTAATGAACAGGATATAACAAATTTTTCATATAATGACATGCTTCCTATTAGAAAAGATCTTCAGATTATATTTCAATACACACAAAATCCTCTTGATGATAAATTGACAGTATCAGAATTACTTTCAGAACCATTAGTAATCCATCAAGTTGTTTCAACTAAAGACATAGAGAGTGAAATCACAAAATTACTCAGTTTAGTTGGGCTATCCGCTTCTACAAAAGATAAATTTCCTACAGAGTTAAGTGGCGGTCAGCAACAGCGTGTTATTATTGCTAGAGCCATAGCTTTACGCCCAAAACTAATAATCTGTGACGAACCTGTATCAGCCTTAGATGTTTCAGTACAAGGCCAAATACTTAACTTGCTTAAACAATTAAAAAAAGAATTTAACTTAACATATCTTTTCATTACTCACAATTTACAAATTATACAACACATCTGCGACCATGTTGCCGTTATGAAAAATGGTCAAATAATTGAATACAACGAAGTAGAAAAGATAATTAACTCTCCAAAGCACCCTTACACAAAGGAATTATTGTCATCAAAACTACATAATAAATAAAAAAAGAGCCTGCCAAATCATTAGCAGACTCTTAAAAAAATATTGTTTTACAACATATCTAGGCACTTTCATAAAAGATCTTATTACGTTTTAAATCCATTTTTTCAAATAAACCCATTGCAGCATTTACCATAGGTGGCGGTCCACACATGTATATTTTATGCTCATCAATATCGTTCATCTTTTTAAAGTAATCTGTAACAAATCCTTTTTCCCCTTGCCAATTATCATCAAATGCAATAACTGGTACTAACTCAAAACGGTCATCTAGTGCTTTTAACGCTTCAAATTCATCTGTATAGATCATTTCTGATTCAGTGTTTGCACCATATACTAAAGTAACTTTTTTAATTTGATTATCCGTTTTTAAAATATCAGTAACGATAGGAATAAATGGTGTAATTCCAATCCCACCTGCGACTAATAATACTTTCTTTTGATTCTTATCAATAACTAATTCATGTCCCAACGGTCCTTCAAGCTCTATTGTGTCGCCTACTCTAAAATGACTATATATATGCTCGGTACCAAAACCATCCGCCATTTTTTTAATAGTTACACTTAGTCTCTTGTTATCTTCATTGTAAGATGAAATAGAATAGGCTCTAAACATCTCAGGAGATTCTTGAATTTTAACTAAAATAAACTGCCCTGCTTTGTAATGTACTTCTTTATCATCCATAAATTCAAAAGTATATTCAATAATATCGTCTTTTAACTCTCTTATTTTGATTAACTGTGAAGCAATCTTTTGTCTATCCTCGTACCCTGCAATACTAATCTTTTCTTTTAGAATATCTGCAACTTTCTCGTTATTAATAGATAAGATACCTGCTGGGCAATTCGCAACGCATGTCGAACACTTTAAGCAGTTAGAATCATCAAACTGATTTTGACCATTAAACTGCGTATACGGTGCAAGTTGCATTGGACAAACTCTTGAACATTTCCCGCATTTGTGGCACATTTCAGATTGTGCTGCAGTAACTTTTTCATCTGTACTTGTAGTAACTTTTACTTTTTTTCCAAGTTTATAAGACATCTTTTGCATAACACCCATCGGACAGAAGTTACACCATGTACGTGGTGCTACTACAAGGGCCAAAAAACCACCTACAATAGTTACCATGATATAACTAGAAACAAATACTAGTCCCATCTTGTCAAAGAAAGATGCTGAGCCATATAAACCTGCTACTGTAATAAATTTACTGATTAACTTGTAAGAAAAAATACCTAGAAACCCAATTGATAACCATTTACTTTTAAAAACAGCTGGTATCTTTTTATTTCTACTAAATCTAAATAACAATGAATCAAATAAACTACCATGTGCACATACATTACCGCACCAAAAACGTCCTTTATAAAACGAGAACAATATCAAACCTAACATAACAGGAATTACTAGTAACCCTAGCTTTGGTTCCCATAGACCTCCTATTGCTACAAAAAGTGTAAATAAAAACCCATATTTTCTTATAACTGTAAATGTTCGCTCTGCTTTAATATTAAATGTCGTCATAATAATCTCCTTCAATCTTTTTTATATTTCTATATTTATATATTGCGATATAACGATATTAATTATACACGACTAAATATCTTTTTCAACCCCTTTTTCAAAAATAAATTTGTTCTTTTTTTTATACATCTTTTGGTGTTATAGGATATGGAAATATCATAGAAATATTCTCAAAAAATAAAAAATAGAAAGCCCCAACTCAATTGTTAAAACCTTCTACTTCTCTTAGAAATGGTGCCCAGACGCGGAATCGAACCACGGACACGAGGATTTTCAGTCCTCTGCTCTACCGACTGAGCTATCTGGGCATACATCATAATAATATGTGTTATTAGATTAATTTAATAGTTTTAGTTCAATAAAAAATAGAAAGCCCCAACTCAATTGTTAAAACCTTCTATTTCTCTTAGAAATGGTGCCCAGACGCGGAATCGAACCACGGACACGAGGATTTTCAGTCCTCTGCTCTACCGACTGAGCTATCTGGGCAAAATGGTGGGCCATCAGGGACTTGAACCCCGGACCTACCGGTTATGAGCCGGGCGCTCTAACCAACTGAGCTAATGGCCCCCATTGAAACTAATCTAACATGTTAGTGCTTTACTTGTCAAACATTATTTGGTCAATGTTTACAAGGTTTTATGGTCGGGGTGGCAGGATTTGAACCCGCGACCCACTGGTCCCAAACCAGTTGCGCTACCAAACTGCGCTACACCCCGATATATGCTAATAATGGCAGGGGTAGTAGGACTTGAACCCACGGCACGTGGTTTTGGAGACCACTGCTCTACCAGCTGAGCTATACCCCTGCGCATGGCGGAGAAGAAGGGATTCGAACCCTCGCACCGGTAACCCGATCTAATGGTTTAGCAAACCATCCTCTTGAGCCTCTTGAGTACTTCTCCAATTGTTTGGCGGAGAGGGTGGGATTCGAACCCACGGTCCCTTTCGGAATCACTGGTTTTCAAGACCAGCTCCTTAAACCACTCGGACACCTCTCCTTAATACTATTGTAAAAATGGTGATCCATCCGCGACTCGAACGCGGGACACCCTGATTAAAAGTCAGATGCTCTACCAACTGAGCTAATGGACCACTATGGCTGGGGTAGCAGGACTCGAACCTACGCATGCCAGGATCAAAACCTGGTGCCTTACCGACTTGGCTATACCCCAATATGGCGAACCCACAGGGATTCGAACCCCGGACAAGCGGCTTAGAAAGCCGCTGCTCTATCCAGCTGAGCTATGGATCCATAAATGGAGCGGATGATGGGAATCGAACCCACGCTTTCAGCTTGGAAGGCTGAAGTT